>ERZ761607.2747-NODE-2747-length-18295-cov-4.761075_pt1 | contig 18295 bp, 15 predicted proteins | sample MGYA00511164_ERZ761607 | MGnify/ENA primary metagenome ERZ761607 (study PRJEB28899, sample SAMN02445080) | bioreactor sludge metagenome | biome: EBPR sludge | place: Australia: Brisbane, Thorneside Wastewater Treatment Plant | collected 2011-06-22 ...
GCACGAGCCGGTGACGCCGTCGACGGCGCCGTGGTGGGTGAAGATCAGCGGCAGCATGTGGGGGTCAGGTCTTGCCTTTTGCCCACTCGGCTACGTGCGGGTCGGGCGGGGCGCGCATCGTCGTCTTCGTCGATCGGGCTCTTGACGCAGACAGCCAGGGCGGGAGGCAAAAGGCAAGACCTGACCCCCTTTTCCCCCGTCAGCCGGCGCTTGCCGGCGCCGCGTGAAGCCTGAGCCCGAGGGCGGCGACGACCTTCATGACCGTCGCGAACTCCGGATTCCCCGAGGGCGACAGAGCCTTGTACAAGCTTTCGCGGCCAAGGCCCGTTTCCCGCGCAAGTTGCGTCATGCCCTTCGCGCGAGCGATGTCACCCAGGGCGGCAGCCACCAGCGCGGCATCGCCCTGCTCCAGTGCAGCCTCCAGGTAGGCCGCCATGTCGGCCTCGGACTCCAGATGCTCGGCTGGGTCCCAAACGGTTGTCTTGGTCTTGCGCACGAGATCACTCCGGCAGTTCGTGAGCCAGTTGCCTGGCAACTCGGATGTCCTGTACCTGGGTCGATTTGTCGCCGCCAGCGAGCAGGACGATCAACACGTTCCCTTTCTGGACGAAGTAGACGCGGTAACCAGGGCCGTAGTCGATGCGCAATTCGGAGACGCCTTCACCGACAGGTTTGACATCGCCCGGATTCCCGAGGGACAGACGCCGGATGCGGATGTCGATGCGCGCCTTGGCCTGACGGTCCCGAAGTGACGCAAACCAGTCCCTGTACTCGGCCGTCTGGCGGACTTCGATCACGGCGCGTTTGTATCACATGGGATACATTGATGACAAGGGCTTGGGCTTGGCGCGAAAGCCTCGCGGGTTCGGGGTCATCGTGGGTTCGGGTCCGGGTTCAGGGTCAGGTCTTGTCTCTTGCCCGCTCGTCCACGGGGTGCCGCGCGGGAGGGCACGCTCTCGCCGGCGTTGAAACTCAGGCCCTCGAGGCATGGTCCCGAGGGGCGGGCAAGAGGCAAGACCTGCTGCTGCTGACGGCTGTTCCTGACGGAAACGACGACGCCCTGCACGAAGGCAGGGCGTCGGGTGTGGAGTGGAGTGCAATCCGGGGCGGTGCCCCGTCGGGGTCAGGCCTGCTTGCGGCGACGGGCGACGAAGCCGACCAGGCCCAGGCCTGCCAGCGCCAGCGCGTAGGCCTGAGGCTCTGGCACGGCGGTCACCACGACGTTGTCCAGGCCGATGTAGTTGACGCCCGACGTGCCGGTGAAGCTCAGGACGACGTTTCCGCCGGTGCCGGCAAACGTGCTGGTGGTCTGGGTCTGCCAGAGGTTGTTCTGGTTCGCCGGCGCAACGAAGTTGAAGGTGCCCAGCGGAGCGGCGCCAGCCTTGACTTCGATGCCGGCGGCCGTTGCGCCGTTGTAGTTCCACGAGGTGCCGAGGTCGAACTGCACCGTGTACGTCCAGCCGCTCAAGGTCGCGAGCGTCGTGGACACACCGCCGCGGCCGTTGTTCTGGTAGCTGGTGAGGTCGAGAAACTTCTCGCCGCTCGGCGTCGACAGGCCGAACGAGACCTCCTGGATCCAGGTCACGGCGTCGGTCGGTGCACCTGCGCTCACGGTCCAGCCGGTCATTGCCGTCGAGCCCAGCGGAAGCTTGTGGGCCACCGGCGCCCCAGCATCGGTATCGACAAAGGCGCCGTTCTCGAAGCTGTTCGAGAAGACGGTCACCGCCGCGCCGGCGGAGGCTGCGAATCCCAAAGAACCGATCATGGCCGCAGCAGCGGCGAAACGGGCAATCCTGAGGCGTGTCATGTGCATTCCCTGACGATGGCGTTCTCGAACCGGATGGCCGAGCCGCTCTTGCCGCGAGTGCAGGAGGGAGAGCCCAGCACAGCAATGGCGTGTGCTCGACATTCCCCCATGGTCGGGGGGCTGCTGACCCATCAGGGCCCCGGCTTGGCGAGCTTGCGCAGACGGATGCGGGGTTCGGGGTCAGGTCTTGCCCCTTGCCAACGCGGCTATGCACTGGGGTGCAGGGCTCCGCGTGGTCACTGGGGCTCGAGCTCGGACCCTCGAGGCAACAGGCTGACGGCAGGCAAAAGGCAAGACCTGACCCCACTCCAGAAACGACAACGCCCTGCGCAAAGGCAGGGCGTCGATGGCGGAACGTGATGCGGGGCAGCGGCCCCGGCGATCAGTGCGGCTTGCGGCGGCGGGCGACGAAGCCGACGAGGCCCAGGCCGGCGAGTGCCAGGGCGTAGGCCTGGGGCTCGGGGACGACGGCCACGGTGCCGGCGCCGAAGGCCGAGGAGTTGTCGAACGCGGTGCCGGCCTGCCCGAGCGCGCCGCCCCAGCGCGACTCCTGGTTCAGCAGCGCGCCGCCGAAGGAGTTGAAGGTGATCGGCGTCGTGCTCTGGTTGTCCGGGCCCTGGTTGGTGCCGGGGAAGAGGTTGGTGTTCCAGTTCGGATCCGCGCTGCTGAAGCCGCGGGCCTGCACCGAGTAGGTGTTGCCGGCCACCAGCTGCACGGGCGTCACGTTCTGGAAGATGTACTGCGTGCCGCCGTTGAGGGTGCCCGCCGCGAAGGTGACCGGCGCGATGACGGTGGCGAAGGCGTTGGTGACGTCGTACAGGCCCACCTGGATGGCGCCGACCAAGCCGTCCATGCCGCTGTCGAACACGCCGAGCTGCGTGACCCAGACGTTCGACTGGGCGGTGAAGTCCAGGCCCAGCATCTGACCGTAGTTCTGGTTGCCCGTGACCGAGCCGTCGTAGACCGGCGTGTTGGCCGACGCATGGGTCGACAACAGCGCGGCGGCCGCCAGAACGATTGCGCGCTTGATCATGTGATAACTCCCCAAATCCGTGACCCGGTGCTCATGCCCCGCCACGTCGCTCGTGACTTCGGACCGCATCCGGACAGTTCCGATTGGATCCGAGCTGGCGGCGCGCCATGCCCCCTCGAACAAGGGGTTGGCAACACTTCGTGACGCAAAACCCCCCTTCGGGCGACGCCTGCCGCTCAGGCCCCGCTCTTGCCGATCTTGCGCACGCGGATGCTGCGGATCGCGTACTGGTGGTGCACGCCGTCGGAGTCGAGCACGAAGTTGTAGCCCCATTGCCAGACGAAGCGCGGGTCGCTGATGCGCCAGGTCTTGCGCGTCCAGCCGGTGCCGGGCGGTACCGTGAACCAGCCGCCGGCGGCGGTCTTGAAACCGGTGGCGGTCGCGGCCTCGTACTTGAGGTTGAAGCCGGCGCCGACCTGCGGCGCGTTGCGCCGCACCTCGACGGTGATCTCCAGCGGCTGGTGGCCGCCGGCGAGGAACGAGGGATGCACGACGAACAGGTGCCCGCCGGGCACGTTGCCGGCGCGTGCCGAGCCGCCGTAGGTGCGCACGGATTCGGCCACCGCGGCCTCGCCCAGCGTGTGCAGGCCGCCGGACGTGGTGCCCTGCTCGTAGTCGATGAAGAGCTCGGTGACGGTGGCATAGTCGGCGTCGCCGCGGAAGGGCTTGCCGCGGTTGGACGCGGCCTTGGCCAGCACGGAGGCCGGCAGGTCGGTCAGCAGCAGCGGGTCGCGCACGAGCGTGGGCGTTGGCGACGCGCTGGCCGAGCTGGTGAGCGGGTCCACGACGGTCACCGGGGTCGGGAAGGCGAGCGGCTCGCTGGCCACCGGCGCCGCCGTCCAGGCAACCGCCACCGGGCCGCGCGGGCCGTCGAAGACGAAGGCCGGGTGGCGGCCGTTGAGCAGCAGCCAGCCGACATAGGCCGGCTGGCGGCCGAGGTGGTCGATCAGCGTGGCCAGCGCGCGGTACGCGGGGCGCTGGCGGCCCTGCGCGTCGAGCAGCCCGAGAGGGCCGCTGTCGCCGTCGCGGCCCTCGAACCACTGGATGTTGGCCACACCCTGGGCGATGCCCATCACGTAGGCCTTGACCAGGCCCGAGGCCTGCACGGCGTTGCCCTTGGCGGAGGTGATGCCCAGCTCGGTGAAGACCACCGGCACGTCCTGCCGCTGCGGGTTGGCCGCGGCCAGCATGCGGCGCACGGCGGGCACGAGGTTCAGGTACACGGCCTCGGCATCGGGGTGGCTGGAGGCGGCCACCTGGTCGAGCACCTCGTAAGGGTGCAGCGTGACGTAGTCGAAGTGGTTGCGCGCGCCGGCGCGGATGACCAGATCGAGGTAGTGGACGTGCGCGGACTTCGCCGCCAGGCCCACGCGCATCTGCGGGTCCACGGCCTTGATCGCGCGGTAGGTGGCCTGCACCAGCCTGGCGTAGTCGGCCGGGGTCTGCGTCGCGCCGGTGCCGTTGGGCGGCTCGTTCCACACCTCGAAGCACTGCACCTTGCCGCGCAGGCGGCGGGCCAGCTGGGTGACGTAGGCCGTCCAGCCGGCGAGGTGGTTGACGGGCAGTGTGCCGGGCTTGTCCAGCGTGTTCCAGCCGGGGTTGCCGAGCAGCAGCATGCCGAACGCGACGTTCTGCCCGGCGAGCCATCCGGTGGCTTCGTCCAGGGCCTGCCAGTTCCACTGGCCCGGCCGCGGCTCGACCACGTGCCAGTAGGCGTTGGTGGTGCGCAGCGTGCTGACGCCGATGGCCGTCATCGCCGGGATCCAGCGCGCCAGGTCGGCGCGGCTGCGGGCGTTGACGTACGACGGCCCGATGCCGAAGGGCGACGGTGCCGTGCCGGCGCCCGGCAGCGGCTGGCCGCAGGGCGAGGCCTGCGCCCCGCCTGCGAGGCCCGCCAAGGCAAGGGCCATCGCCAGGCCTGCGATTCGAGTCGACACGCTCGGGTCCTTCCAGTTCACGGTGGCCGATCGGACGGCCGGGCGCCTATCGGCCAGCCGTCGCGGACGAGCGGTGCCGCTCCCAGGCGTCCTCGATGCAGGCCGCCATCCGCTGGCGGAACTGCCCGATCGAGAAACGCTCCGCATGGGCACGGCACGCCTCGGGCCGGATCGGCGCGGGCAGCGCCAGGAAGCGCCGCACCGCGTCGATCAGGCCGTCCACAGTCTGCTCATCGAAGAACAGGCCCGTCATCCCGCGATCGGGTGTGTCCTCGCCACACACCGTCTCCAGCGAGCCGCCACGGCCGTAGGCGATCACCGGCGTGCCGCAGGCCTGCGCCTCCACCGGCGTGATGCCGAAGTCCTCGAGCGCCGCGAAGACGAAGGCCCGCGCGCGCTGCATGTAGCCGAGCATCTGCGCCTGCGGCAGGTAGCCCACGAGCTGCACGTTGGGGCCGGCCTTGGCGCGCACGTGCTCCAGCTCGGGCCCGTCGCCGATGACCACCAGCTTCAGGTCCGGCATGCGGCTGAAGGCCTCGGCGATCAGCGGCATGCGCTTGTACGGCACCATCCGCGAGGCGGTGAGGAAGAAGTCCTCGCGCGGCATCGCCGGGTCGCGCAGCGGGAAGCGCTCGATGTCCACCGGCGGGTGGATCACCTGCGCCTCGCGGCGGTAGACCTTCTCGATGCGGCGGCGGATGAAGTCGCTGTTGGCCACGAAGGCGTCCACGCCGTTGGCGGTGCGCAGGTCCCACAGGCGCAGGTAGTGCAGCGACAGGCGCGCGAAGGCGCTCTTGACGCCGCGCTGCAGGCCGGCCTCGTCGAGGTACTGGTGGGTCATGTCCCACGCGTAGCGCATCGGCGAGTGCACGTAGCTGAGGTGCAGCTGGTCGGGCCCGGTGATCACGCCCTTGGAGATGGCGTGGCTCGACGACAGCACCAGGTCGTAGGCGGAGAGGTCCAGCTGCTCGATGGCCAGCGGCATCAGCGGCAGGTAGCTGCGGAAGTGCCGGCGCGCGCCGGGCAGGCGCTGGATGAAGGTGGTGCCGACGCGGCGGCCCTGCAGGAAGGCACGTTCGGCGGGAGGCAGGAAATCGACGCAGGCGAAGAGATCGGCCTGCGGATACAGCGCCAGCAATTGCTCGACGACCTTCTCGCTGCCGGCGTAGCTGTCGAACCACTCGTGGACGATTGCGACGCGGCGGGGCGCGGAGGGCTGGGGCACGGCGGAGGCGGCGGGCGGAGACAGTGGCGCGCGACAGGGCCGCCACGTGGGGCCCCGCCGCGCCAGCAGGTTAGCAGACGCCCGCCAGGGCGCCGTGTGACGAAATACCGCCAAGGCCGGGTTGGCGCGGGTTGTGCCGCGCTACCGGCCCGGCCGGGCCGGCCGAAGACCGACAGCACGCGCAGGCCAGGAAGTACCCGGCCTGCCGGCCTGGAAGAAGCCTCGCGGCAGCGCCGCGCGGGCGCTGCCCGTGAGCCGTTCAGACGGCCGTGCTGCCCTTGCGGCGCCGCGCCATCAGGAAGCCCACGCCCGCCAGGCCCGTCAAGGCCAGGACGATGGATGAGGGCTCGGGCACCGCGGTGACGCGCACGTCGTCGATGCGGAAGCCGCTGGCGGGTGCGTTGTCGAAGGTCAGCGTGTACACGCCCGGGGCCCACTGGACGCCGGCCGTGCCGTAGTGGAAGCTGTGCTCCACGCCGTCCGGATTCGGGTTCGGGCCGATGTTGGCCGGGTTGGGCACGACGAAGTTCTCCGTCTGTCCGCCGAGGCCCACCGCCACGTTGCCGCCGTTGTCGACGCCACCGTTGGTGGACGTCCAGAACTGCACCAGGAAGTACGGCGTGGCCGCGAGCGACGTGAAGGTGAAGCTCGCCGTCGTGGCGCCGAAGAGTGCCAGCACGTTGTCGTTGACCGCATAGGTCTCGATCGTGCCGCCCGATGCAGCGGAGTCGAAGCTGCCCTTCAGCGTCGTGAAGTCAGTCGACCAAGTCTGCGCTCCCGCAGCCATGGACATCGCCATGCCGGCGGCCAGTATCCCAAGCTTGAATTTCATGAGGTTCTCCAGAGGTCGGTCCCGTGGCCGGAGCCGTGGATGCCTGCTACATCCTGCTACAGACCACTCGGTCATGTTTATAGCCCTCGCCCCCTGCGGCGGCGCCTCCCTGTTCACGGGGGACCGGCAGAAGGGGGGAAAGCGGTCGCGCGTGAGAGACACCACGAAGGCGGTGGGGGGCCAGTCGATTCAAGGGGTTACGAGGCCCCCGGGGGCTCCTCACAATTCCGGGTGTGTCGCGTCTGCGACGCCGACATGGGAGCACTCTCTCGTGAACCTGCGGGAGCACGCAGGCCTCGGATCGACGGGGCCGATCAACGTTGGGGCCGCGGACGGTACGTCCGCGAAGGGCATCGCCATGCCCGGCAGCCGGAACACCCTCGCGCTGATGGCGTGCGGCCTGGCGCTGCTGGTGCTCTACGCGCCCACGGTGCACGGCCTGGCCGTGACGCTGTGGCCCGATCCCACGCATTCGCACGGCCCGCTGGTGCTGGCGGTGGTCGCCTGGCTCTTCGCACGGGGCATCCGCCACCAGCTCGACTTGACCCCGCCGGAGGCCCGCGGCCCCACGCGGCCGCTGGCCGGGGCGCTGAGCTTCGGTCTCGGCTTGCTGGCCTACGTCGTGGGGCGCAGCCAGTCGCTCTTCGTGCTGGAGGTGGGCTCGGCCTTCCCGGTGCTGCTGGGCCTGGGCCTGATGGTGTTCGGGCCCCGGCTGCTGCGCAGTCTGTGGTTCCCGTTCGTCTTCATGCTCTTCCTGGTGCCGCTGCCGGGCTCGTTCATCGACACGGTGACGCACCCGATGAAGCTCGGCGTGTCCTGGGCCTCGGAGCACCTGCTCGCGGCCATGGGCTACCCGATCGCCCGCACGGGCGTGATCCTGAACATCGGCCAGTACCAGATGTTCGTGGCCGACGCCTGCGCGGGCCTGACCTCGTTGTTCATGCTCGAGGCCTTCGGGCTGCTGTACCTGAACGTCGTGCGCCACGCCAGCGCGCTGCGCAACGTGATCCTGGCGCTGCTGATCGTGCCGATCTCCTTCGCCTCGAACGTGGTGCGCGTGGTGCTGCTGTGCCTGGTCACCTACCACTACGGCGACGAGGCCGGCCAGGGTTTCGTGCACGACTTCTCCGGCTCGGTGCTGTTTGCCGCCGCCCTGGCGCTGACGGTGGCCGCCGACACCGCCGCGCGCGCCCTCGCCCGCACGTTGCAGCGGCGCCGCGGCGGGGCCGGCGGGGCCTACGGCGAGCCGGCGGCGTCGCCAGGGCTGTGGCCGCGCGTGCGCAGCTGGCAGGGCGTTGGCGGGTCGCCGGCGCTCGGCGCCGGGGTGGCCGCGGCGGCCGTCGCCGCGCTCGCACTGGCCACCGCGCTGGTGCCCAAGCCGATCGCCGCCGAGCCGGTGGGCGATCTCGAGCGGCTGATCCCGGCCCGCTTCGGCGACTGGGTGGTCGTCGACCGCCCGCTGATCCCGGTGGACGTGCTGGCCAACGAGCCGGGCGAGACCACGCTGAACAGCCCGTACGACCAGGTCGTGATGCGCTCGTACCGCAACGCGGCCAGCGGCGCCGTCGTCGACCTGGCCGTGGCGTATGGCAAGCACCAGCGCCAGGAGGTGAAGATCCACCAGCCCGAGCTGTGCTTCAACAGCCAGGGCTTCCGCGTCACCTCCAGCACGCCGACGCTCATCGAGCGCCCGGCCGGCTCCGACGGGCCGGCGATCACCGCGCGCAACCTCTTCTCCGACGGCCAGCGTGCGAAGCTGGCGGCCACCTACTGGATCCGCATCGGCAAGGTGTATGCCGACAGCGCCTGGGAGACCCGCTGGGAGATCTTCCGCGAAGGCCTGAGCGGGCGTGCCGTGGACGGGGTGCTGGTGCGCGCGACGATGCAGGTGGGCAGCACGCCGGAGGCCGAGCAGGCGCACCGCATCTCGGCGCGCTTCCTCGGCGAGCTGCTGGCCAACGGCTCGCCCGAGCTGCGCCGGGCCCTGGCGCCGTGAGCCGCTGAAGGCCGCGGGACGGCCGGCCACCCTGCACCCGCATGCTGCCCACCTGGCTCTTCCTCGTCTGCGCCGCCGCGGCCTGGTGGGGCCTGCGCCGGCCCGCACGCATGCTGCCGGTCTTCCTGGTGGCCTGCGTCTTCGGGTCGTCGGCCGCGCTGGAGGTGGTGCTGCTGGGCGGCGCACCGGTCACCCCGGCCCTGTTCTTCGTGCCCTTCCTGGTGGCCGCGGCGCTGCGCCAGCGCGGGCCGCAGGCCGTGCTGGCCGGTGTCTCGCTGCGCGAGGCCGGCGGCTGGCTCGCGCTGTTCGTCGGCTGGGCGATCCTCACGGCCGTCTTCGTGCCGCGGCTGCTCGCCGGCCAGCTGCTGGTCTACACCACCTCGCGCACGGACGTGACGAACCTGGGCGTGCAGCTGACCGCGCTGCAGCCGAACACGACGAACCTGACGCAATCGGTCTACCTGCTCGTCGGCCTGACCGTGTTCCTCGCGGCGCGCGCGCTGGCGGCGGACCCGCGGCATCACGCGTCGATCCGGCACGGTGTCTACGCGGCGGCGGCGGTCAACGCCGCGCTCACGCTGCTGGACGGGATCGCCGCCGTCTCCGGCGTGGAGCTGGGCCTGTCCTTCGTGCGCAACGCGAACTACGCGGTGGTGTCGCAGTCGATCGGCGGCTGGCCGCGCCTGCAGGGCGCGTTCTCCGAACCCGCCGCGCTGGCGTGCTTCTCGATCGTGCTCTTCGCCTTCCTGCTCGGGCTGTGGCTGCGCGGCGTGGAGCCGCGAAGCTCCGGCACGCTCGCGCTGGTGACGGCCGGCGTGCTGGTGCTCAGCACCTCGTCGACGGCCTTCGTCACGCTGGCCATCGTGCTCGGCGTGGCCGCGGCGGTGCAGGTGGGCCACGCCGTGCTCGGCGAGCACCGGCTGCGCTTCGGCGTGCTCTCGGCGGTGCTGCTGGCGGGCCTGGCGCTGGGCTGCGTGCTGCTGCTGTGGTCACCGCCTGCGCTCGAGCGGCTGGTGGAGATCGTCCGCGTGATGGTGTTCGAGAAGGCCTCGAGCGCCTCGGCCGTCGAGCGGCTGGCCTGGGTCGAGGGCACCTGGGGCAACTTCGTCGACACCTACGGGCTGGGTACCGGCGCCGGCAGCGCGCGCGGCTCGAGCTACCCGTTCGTCGTGCTCGGCAACACGGGCGTGCCGGGTGCGCTGGCGCTGCTGGCGGTCATCGGGCTGCTGCTCGGCGTGCCGGGCCGACCCGCCGACGCGCAGGCCTCGGCGCTGCTGTTCGCCGCGCGCATGGCCTTCGTGGGCGCGCTCAGCGCGGCCTTCCTGGTGGCGACGATGATCGACCCCGGGCCGGTGTTCTTCGTCGCCGCCGGCCTGGTGGCCGGCCTGCTGCGCGCCACCGGGCCAGCCGGCCGTCACGGCCTGCCGACGGTTGCCGACGTCACGCTTCCTGGGGCCTGGCGGCCCGCCTCGAGCCGGTGAGCGGCGTCGTCACGCGCAGCGCGGCGCTACAGGGCCAGCAGCTCGTCGAGCAGGCGGCGCGCGGCCTTCGCCCACGTGAAGGTGGCGGCATGTGCCGCGGCGGCGCGGCCGAGCCCCTCTCGCGCGGGCGCGTCGTCGGCAAGGCGGCGCAGCGCCGCGACCCAGGCCGCCGGGTCTTCGGGGCCGGCCTGCAGCGCGGCCGCACCGCAGACCTCGGGCAGCGCGCCACAGGGCGCGACGATGGCCGGGCACCCGACGAGCATGGCCTCCAGCGGCGGCAGGCCGAAACCTTCGGTCGTCGACGGGAAGGCGATGCACAGGGCGTGCGTGTACAGCGCGCGCAGCTCGCCGTCGCCGATGCGGCCGGCGAAGACCACGTTGTCCGGCACCGTCCAGCCGGCCGCCTCGAAGGCGCCGCGGCCGGCGCCGCCGAAGAGCACCAGCCGCAGGCCGCGCAGGGCCGGATCGGCGAAGGCGCGCAGCAGCAAGCCGACGTTCTTGTGCGCCTGCGTGTTGGCCAGCGCGACGGCGTAGCGGCGGGGCTCGAGCGCGAGGCGCTCGATCACGCCGTCGTCGGCAGGGATGTCCAGCACGTGATCGACGCCGTTGTGGATCACGCCGATCTTCGCGCGCGGTGCCAGGCCGTGCAGCGCGAGCTGCTCGCGCGAGTAGCCGGAGACCGTCAGGATGCGGCGGTGCCGCCGGCCTGCCAGCGGCTGGTGCAGGTGGTACCAGGTGCGGAAGGCTGGCGAGTAGCTCTGCGGCGTGATGTGCACCTGGGCGTCGTGGAACATCGTCACCGCGTCGCGCGCGAGCACCGGGCCGACGTTGCACAGGCTGAGGATGGTGCGTCCGCGCGCCTTCAGCGGCAGCGTCAGCTGCTCCCACGGGATGCCGCGCAAGGGACCGACCTGTTCGTAGGGGACGCCCAGCCGCTCGGCCCCGTCGCGGCCGTCGCGCGGCACCCACAGCGCCATCTCGAGCTGGGCGGCCGCCTGCGCGTCCTCGGCCAGCAGGCGGTGGGCGTGCCGCACGAGCTCGGCGGCGACGCGGTGCACGCCCGTCGGCTCGGCCGACAGGAACTTGCCGTTGACCACGATGCGTCTGCGTGCAGGCATGGCCGCATGCTAGCCGCCGTGCCGCCGGCGCGAGGCCGTGGACCGTGGGGGTGCGCGCGATGACCGGCGCCCTGCCCTCCCCGCTGCCGCGCGTGGCCGTCGTCGTGGCCAGCACCGGCCGGCCGCAGAGCCTGGCCACGATGCTGCGCCACCTGCAGCGGCAGACGCTGCCGCCGGCGCGGATCGTGCTGTCGGTGGTGACGCCGGACGACCTGCCGCCAGCCGACGCCCGGCCGGCCGGCGTCGAGTGCCTGAACGGCCCGAGGGGACTGCCGGCGCAGCGCAACACCGCGCTGCGCCACCTGGACGGCGACGCCGATGTCGTCGTCTTCTTCGACGACGACTACGTGCCCTCGCGCTTCTGCGTCGAGCAGATCGCCCGCTTCTTCGCCGCGCACCCCGGGGTGGCCGGCGCCAACGGCCACGTGATCGCCGACGGCATCGGCTCGGCCGGGATCTCCACCGAGGAAGCGGAGCGTCTCGTCGAGGCCTACGACCAGGCGCCGGAGCACTCGCTCGCGGTGCTGCGCGAGCTCGAGGGCCTGTACGGCTGCAACATGGCCTTCCGGACGAGCGCGACGCGGGGCATCTGGTTCGACGAGCGGCTGCGGCTCTATGGCTGGCAGGAGGACATCGACTTCGCGGCCCGGGTGGCGCGCAACGGCGCGATCGTCAAGACACGGGCCTTCGCCGGCGTGCACCAGGGCGTCAAGGGTGCGCGCACCTCGGGTCTGCGGCTGGGCTACTCGCAGGTGGTCAACCCCTGCTACCTGGTGCGCAAGGGCACGATGAGCGCCCGCTTCGCGCGCCGGCTGGTGCTGCGCAACCTGCTGGCCAACCACCTGCGCGCGGCCTGGCCGGAGCCGTGGGTCGACCGCCTCGGGCGGGTGCGCGGCAACTGGGTCGGCATCGCCGACGTGCTGCGCGGGCGCCTGACGCCCGAACGCATCGAGTCGCTGTAGGCCGGGCAGCGATGACACGTCGACAGTCGCGATGCGCGGGCCCGGTCCGGCCGGCGCGCGGGCATTTCCTGGAGTTTCCGACATGGACACGGCAAAGAAGCTGCTGAGGCAGGTCTACCTGGACCAGGCCGTCAAGCACCTGGTGCTGAACCTCGGCCTGCTGCGCAGGCGCGCGCTGGGCGTGGACCGTCGGCTCGTCGCGGGCTACCTGCGCGCCCATGCGACGCGCAAGCTGCACATCGGCTGCGGCGGCAACCTGCACCCGGGGTGGCTGAACTCGGACCTGTTCCCGAAGTCCGACGCGATCCTGCACCTGGACGCGACACGGCCATTCCCGCTGCCCGACGCGAGCTTCGACTACATCTTCTCCGAGCACATGATCGAGCACGTGCCGTATGGCGCGGGGCACGCGATGCTGCGCGAGTGCATGCGCGTGCTGAAGCCCGGCGGCCGCCTGAGGATCTCGACACCCGACCTGCGCTTCCTCGTCGACCTGTGCGGCAGCCGGCCATCGGCCGTGCAGGCGGAGTACATCGAGTGGGCGACTCGATCCTTCGTGCCGGGCGCGCCCTACAGCGACGCGGTCTTCGTCGTCAACAACTTCGTGCGCGACTGGGGCCACACCTTCGTCTACGACGAGCCGACGCTGCGTCGCTCGATGGAGCGGGCAGGCTTTCGTGACGTCACCGCCTGTGAGCTGGGCAGCAGCCGCGACCCGAACCTGCACGGGCTCGAGCACGCGACGCGCATCCCGCTGCGCTTCCTGGCCCTCGAGTCGATGACGCTGGAGGCGACGAAGCCCACGGCGCCGTGAACGGCGACGGCCGGCGCGACGCGGCCCGTTCCTCAGGCCGGCTGGTGCGGCGCACGCCGCAAGGCCGGCGCCAGGCGGCTCCGGAACAGCAGCAGCATCACCGCGATGGCTGCAATGGCCGCGACGGCCTGCAACACGAGCGACGGCCAGCGCGGCAGCGCGAGCAGCGGAACGGCCGAGACCAAGGCGCTGCTCAGGCCCACCGCCAGACCGCCCACCCACAGGCTGCGGCCGATGGTGGACGGCGCGATCCGGGTCCAGTACAGCGCACCGGCCCACATCAGCGTCGCCGAGACCACCGCGGCGGCCATCCGCGCCTGTACCGCGACGCCAATGCCGCCCCAGGCGGCCCCGGCCGCAACGCCCGCCAGCGCCACCGACGTGGCCGCGAGCCTCAGCAGGAACAGCCGCGCGGTCGCCGAGCGCAGGCTCAGCAGCGGCTCGACGAACAGCCCGGCGGCGTTGAACAGCAGGGCCCCGGCCACGAAGGGCACCAGCGCAACGGCCGCCTCCCACTGCGGCCCGAGCAGCGTCGGCACGAGCGCCGGTGCGGCCAGGGCAACGAAGCTCAGCGCGGATCCGAGCACGACGAAGGCGAGGGTCTGGAACGCGCCGAGCACCTCCAGGCCATCCTGACCGAGCCGCGTGTGTGCAGCCAGCCGCACCCAGACGGACTTCACCAGCGGCTGCGCGACCACGTCGTACACCGCGACGACGAGACGATCGGCGATGCGGTACAGACCGACCGCCGCCGGCGTCAGGATCAGGCCGATGAGCAGGTCGATGCCGTTGTTGCCGACGAAGCCCAGCAGCCGGCTGCCGGTCAGCCCGCCGCCGAACGCGAGCACGTGGCGGATCTGCGCCAGGCTGGTGCGCCACACCGGCAGCCGGGGTGACACCCAGCGGAACAGCAGGTACTCGATGACAGCCAGCAGGACGCGGTAGGCGATCAGCGCGTGCAGGCCCCAGCCGGCCCTCAGCAGCGCCAGGCCGGCGAGCAGCGACACGACATCGCGCAGCGCGACCAGGCCGAAGTAGCGCTCGAGACGGGACGGATCGCGCAGGTAGTTCGCCTCGCGCCACGCGGACAGGCAGGCGAAGAGCGGGACCACCGCGAACAACCGCAGGACCAGCGCGAGTTCGCCCGAGCGGTAGGCCGTGGCCAGCAGGTCGGCGGCGAGCAGCAGGCCCAGCGCGCTGCCCACGCCCACGCCGACCATCACGGCGAAGGCCGTGCCGCCGTCGCGATCAGGGTCGTCCGACTTCAGCAGGTACTCGTAGGCACCGGAGTAGATGACCACGCCGATCAGGGTGACGGCGATCGAGCCGAGCGCGTAGGCGCCAAACTCGGCCGGCCCGACATGCCGCGCCCCGACCACGAGCAGCACCAGCGTCGACAGGTGCGCCGCGATGCGCGAGAGGAATCCGCCGGTCAGGTGGCGCACGGGGACGGGGCGATCGGTCGCGCCTGCCCGGTCAGCACAAGGCCCGGCGGCCCTGGAGCGTCCCGACGAAGGGCGCGGCGAGCGCGAAGTTCTCGTCGGCCAGCCCGCGTGCCTGGTCGAGCGCCAGCTCCCGGTCCCGCGAGCCGCCCTGGAACAGTTCGCCTCGCAGCCGCTCGAGCGTCTCGGTCGAAGGGCGCGCGTCCTGCGCCAGCAGCGGGATGGCGAAGCTTCGAGCCATCGACGACAGCTTGTCGTTGCCGTCGTCGATGATCACCACGGGTCTGCGCGCGAGCAGCGCGAAGACGGCCGCGTGCAGCCGGTTGGTCAGCACGCAGCGCGCGCTGCGGTAGTGGCCGAGCAGTGTCTGCAGCACGCCGTCGGCGACGACCGCCACGTCCTCGAACCCCCGCGCGCGCAGGACGGCCTCGAGGCGCGCCGCGAAGCGTGCGTCCATGCCGGGGCGGCCGTCGTGCAGCACGATCCTCACGCGGCGCTCCCCGGCGGCGGCGGCGGCCTCGAACGCCAGGCTGGCAACGGCTTCGGCATCGAGGACTCGGTGCTCGCCCGGGTCGTGGCAGGGCGCGATCAGGATGCCGGCCGGCTGCCCGGCCGCGGGTGCCTCGAGCAAGCGATGGAGCGGACCGCGGGCAAAGGCGAGGTCGGCCGTCAGCATGACCGGCCGGCCCGTTCCGCACAACTCGCCCGCACGGTGCAGCGACACGGCGTCGCGGACGGTGATCAGTTGCAGGTTGGACAGGATCAGTCGCCACAGCACGCGCCGCAGCCGGCTCTCGCAAGGGCCGATGCCGATGGCCAGCGCAAGGCGCGCATCGCCACGCAGCCGCGCGAAGACCAGCTGCATGAGCAGGGCCAGCATCGAGGCCGCCGACTTGTTGCCCCGCACGACCTGACCGCCGCCGAAGACCACCGCGCGGCCCGGCTCGAGCAGCGCCGCCGGCGACTTGCCGGGACGGACCCTCAGGCCATGCCCTGCCGCCTGCGCGACCATCGGCGAGGACGGCAGGTTCCACTGCTGCACGGCGATGTCCTCGACGCCGCAGTGCGCCTTCAGCCCGTCGGCCAGCTGAAGGGTCAGCGCGAGGTCCCCGAGGTTGTCGATGGTCTCCGCGAGGACGAGTGCCTTGGACATCGCGTGATCGGGGATGGGACGCCGGCCCGGCCGGGCCGTCAGGGGGACCGCGGGTGCACGAAGGCCGCGACGAGGTGCCGTCGGAACTCCACGTCGCTGAAGCGCAGCATCGCCTCGCGGCGCGCCTGGGTGGCCAGCAGCCGCCGCGCCGGCGGATCGCGCAGCAGCTCCAGCGTGCGCTGCGCCAGCTCGGCGACGCTCGCCGCCAGCAGCCCGGTCTCGCCGGGTGTCAGCATGTCGCGGTGCACCTCACCGTCGTGGCCGATGCAGGGCAGCCCGACGGCCATGGCCTCGGCCAGCGCCATCGGGAACCCTCGGCCGGCCTCGGGCGCGACGAACAGGCTCGCCTGCGCCAGGGCGTGGGCGCGGGCGTAGGGATCGGCCGGATCGTCCACCCGCTCGATGCCCGATGCGTCCAGCACCAGGCGCTCGTCGTCGCTCACCGCGCTCAGCCACCGGAAGCGCGCCCGCGGCAGCGCCTCGGCCAGCAGCACGGCCAGCTGCGCGAAACGCTGGACCGCATCCGTCGCGTCGCCGGGCGCGGCCCCGACGATCACCGCGGTCTTCGGCTCGACCTGGGCGGTCACCGAGAAGAAGACCGCGTCCACCGGGGATTCGATCAGCCGCATGGGCATGCGCGCGATGCGCGCCATCGCGCGCATGTCGAACGGGACGTTGGCGATGGTCTGGATGCGCCGCAGCGGCACGAAGCGGCCGGCCAGGCGCAGCGCGGGCCGGCCCAGCCAGGTCAGCGAGCGCGAGTGGTGCGGCGTGACGAAGAGGCGGCCGCCGGCGGACTCGATGCGCCGCGCCACCGGCAGGCCGATCATCAGCGGCATCAGCCCATGCAGGTGCACGGCCTCCCAGCGCCCTTCGCGCACCAGCGCCTGCAGCCGCCGGCCCAGGCGGTACCAGCGGCCCAGCGGGTTGCGCGTGTCGTCGACGAGGTGGATCGCGATGGCCGGGTCCAGCGACTGCACGAGCCGGCGGCCGGTCTCGTCGCCGATCAGCAGCACCGCCTGCGGCCGGCCTTCGGCGCGCAGCGCCGCGCAGGCGGGGCCGAGCATGTGGAACACCGCCTCGGTCAGCTCCCCGACGACGTGCAGCACGCCCAGCGGCGGCGCATCGAAGCCGAAGACGCGCGAGTACTCCGAATCCCGGAAGGGGCGCGGACCGGCGCCGCTGCTCGGGGACTGCGCGGCGGCGTTGTCGATGACGCGGGGGATCATCGGCTCGGGTTCACCGCATCTCAGATGTCGTTGACCACCAGGCCCGCGAACTGCGCGTTGCCCTTGCCCAGCAGGCGGGCCAGCTCGTTCAGGGCCGGCAGCGAGCTGCGGTGCCGGCGCGCCACCAGCACCGAGGCGCCGCAGCGCGCGGCGACCAGCCGGGCATCGGCGCCGGCCGAGGCCGGCGGCGTGTCGACGATGACGTGCGTGAACTTGCGGCGCAGCTTGTAGAGCAGCTCGGCGAAGCGCCGGCCCTGCAGGATCTCCAGCGGGTTGGGCGGCACGGCGCCGGCGGGCAGCAGGTACAGGTTCGGCAGGGCCCGCGTCGGCCGCAGCACCTCGGCGCGCTGGTGGCGGCTGAGGATGCCGCTGAGGCCGCTGCGCAGGAAGTCCAGGCCGAACACCTGGTGCAGGCGCGGGCTGCGCAGGTTGGCATCGACCAGCAGCGTCTTCGCGCCGAGCTGGCTCAGGCTGACGGCCAGGTTGGCAGCCAGCCAGGTCTTGCCGTCGCCACCGTCGAGGCTGACGACGGCCAGCGCGCAGCGCGGCGAGATCTCGGCGCTGAGCACGCCGGTCAGCAGCTCGGTGCGCAGGTCGCGCACGGTCTCGGCGGCGCGGCTGAAGGGGTACTTGGCGACGACGAGGTCGTCGCTGAAGGCGGCCGCGTCTTCCGAGGTGGCGGCCGGGGTGTAGTCGTAGCCGAACTGGCGGCTGAGCGCCCACAGGACGTCCGGCCCCTTGACGAAGCCCAGGGCCACCGCGGCCTCGCCGAAGCGCGCGCGGTTCTCGCGCTGGTACTCGAGGATCGCGGCCACCTGGCCGGCATCGAGATGCCCGCCCTGGCGCAGCAGCTCGCCCAGCATCTGCCCGCCGGCCCCGAGCAGCAGCGTCGGCGCGAACGACTCCTCGCCGGGGCGGTCGATCGGCACGCGTCGCGGCTCGAGCGGGATCGGCTGCACCTCGACGACCTTGGCTTTGGTGCGGGGCTCGGGGCGAGGCTCGGGGCGAGGCTCGGCGCGGGACTCGGCGCGGGTTCTCGGTTCGGGTCGTGCCCGGGCGGGCGGCTCGCCGGCCGTAGGCGGGTTGTCGGCACGCGGGGCCGCGGGCACCCGCTCGGCCGCCTTGCGGGAGCGCTTGCGCCGGGCCTCGCGCAGCGGTTCGGCGTCGACGACGTTGTCGGGCAGGGGCCGGGCGGACCGCACGGGCCGCGGCGGGCTGCTGTCGATCGCCAGCACCTCGGTCGGCTGCTCCGGCGGCGGCTGCGGG
>ERZ761607.2748-NODE-2748-length-18294-cov-13.857832_pt1 | contig 18294 bp, 11 predicted proteins | sample MGYA00511164_ERZ761607 | MGnify/ENA primary metagenome ERZ761607 (study PRJEB28899, sample SAMN02445080) | bioreactor sludge metagenome | biome: EBPR sludge | place: Australia: Brisbane, Thorneside Wastewater Treatment Plant | collected 2011-06-22 ...
AACCACAAATGTGTCTGCGGAGCACTGAACCGCCACTTTTGCCAAACCCGTGTTATCGGCTGTGGCTTTGTCTTTCGTTCTGCTATTTGTGTATTCTGTCCTGTGTGTCAATATTATCTCTTTTATGGATTACAACAGTCGCAATACGTTGGGTCTTCGGTTGTTTTTTTATTTGGATACATTTCTTCTTTTGTGAATTTGCACTGTTGGCAGACATAAATATAGCTTAGTGTTGAGTTTGTCGGTGAACTACATAAGCTACATTCAAGACCCTTTTTAGCATCTGTTATTCCAAAACCCGGTGTTTGACATTGAGGGCAAGTTGATTTAATTTTTTGCACCAGTTTTTGTGTTGCTTGTTCAATCACACTCATTCGTGTAGGGTTATACATAGCTCTCATATCCGTTTCTGCATAAACTGAATTGTATTTCGAGAAAAAATAGTTAAATGATTTCTGCAAAATTTCACTTTCGGTTATCCCTTTATAAATATCCGTATTTTCATCTTTTGATTTTCTAAGAATTAAACCGTGTGCTGGAAAACCAACCTGTTCTGCAAACTCAAAAAGTTCTTTTTGAGTTTGGATTTGTCTACCATTAAAATTAGTTGAAGTGCTTAATTCTCGAGCGATTACTTCTATGTTATTTTTTGTGTCAATAAAAATTAAAAATTCATCGTCAGCACTTATAAAAAACATAGATGGGTGTGGGCCAAATGAACCCTCACTTGCAATTCCTAAATCACAGTTGTTTGCTTTCATTGCCCGCAGACATTTTTCTCTTGCCGTTGAAATTGGGTCAAGTTCTCTCTCTACTTCACCTGTAAATGTTCCCAAAGCATCCGTATCAAAAGTTTCATCTGTAAAGCAATTTACACCCAATTCTTTTTCGAGAATAGGTGCAATCACTTGCTCTTTGTGGTGCTTGGTTGCGATGATTATTTTTCTGTTTTGAAACATTTCATTCCCAATTAATTTGATTTTGATAGTGATAATCCTCTTTTCGTTTCGTCAAAATTCCCCTTGTCATAAGTTAAATTACCATTTACAAATGTATGGGTCACTTTGGTTTGAAAAGTTGTTCCTTCTAATGGTGACCAACCGCATTTAGATAAAATGTTATTCTTGTCAACTGTCCAGCTTGAATTTAAGTCAACAATAGTGAGGTCTGCATAGTAACCTTCTCGTATGAAACCTCGGTTTTCAATGCCGTAAAGTATCGCTGGATTATGACACATTTTTTCGGCAATTTTTTCCAATGATATTAGTCCTTGTTTGAAAAACTCTAACATAATATTCAATGAATGCTGAATTATCGGTGCACCCGACATTGATTGAAAATATGATTTTTGTTTTTCGTCTAATGTATGGGGTGCGTGGTCTGTAGTTACGATGTCTATTCTATCGTCTAACAAAGCTTTTAAAAGTCCTTTTTTGTCCTTTTCAGTTTTTATCGCTGGGTTCCATTTTATTAAAGTTCCCAAACGCTTGTAGTCTTTGTCAGAAAACCACAAATGATGAACCGAAACTTCGGTTGTTACATTTTTCTCTTTTAGAGGAATGTCATTTCTAAATAAATGTGTTTCTGCTTCAGTCGTCAGGTGCAGAATGTGAAGTCGAGCTTTAAGTTTGTTAGCTATGTCAATTGCTCTTTTGGTTGCTTCATAACAAGCTTTTTCGCTTCTAATAATTGGATGAAATTCAATAGGCACATTTTCTCCATATTTTTCACGATATATGTTTTCGTTCTCTTCAACTATTTGTTCTTTTTCAGAATGAATGGCAATAATGGATTTGCAGTTCGCAAACAGTTTTTCCATTGTTTCTGGATTATCAGCAAGTAGGTTGCCTTTTTTTGTAAAGTAAAGTCCGTCATCTGAAACGCCTAACAGTTTTGATGTCTCGAGCTTAATTATTTCATCAAGGTTGTCTCCATTTACACCTAAAAGGAAGCCAAAATTGGCCAAAGATTTTTTAGATGCTATTTGATATTTTTCATTTAAGATGTCAATGGTTAATACATTCGGTAACGTATTTGGCATATCAATAAATGAAGTCACGCCACCAGCAATAGCGGCTTTACTTTCTGTGTAAAGGTCGCCTTTGTGTGTTAGTCCAGGCTCACGAAAATGAACTTGTCCGTCTATAATACCTGGAAATAAATACTTGCCTGTCCCGTCAACTATTTTTACATTTTTGTGGTCGATTAGTTGTCCGATTGAATGAATTAAACCATTCTCAATAAATAGGTCAGCAACGGTTATTTGTCCCTCATTTACTATGCTTATATTTTTGATTAGAGTTTTTTCTGTCATTGTAAATTGTCTGTCTGTTTCGGGTCTTGCCATTGCCGATAACGTATTGTGTTTATTCAGTGCCGGGAATAGGAGGGCTTGGCGAATGAGGAACGAATGCCAAGCCCGACCTACACGTTACTGTCAACCGTGGGTAAGCAAAGTTAAGAAACGGCATGTAATAATTTACTTTAAACCCCGGCATTGAATAAACACGTTGTTACCGCCCGTGCTTCCAGTCCCGCATTTATTTTGAAAGTCTTTTGCCGCACTTTTTCTTGTCACAACTCCCGTGCGGTGGGGCAACTTAGGGATCTTTTTCGGTTTACAACTGTGGCCCCGCTTTAATTACACGTGCGTTGGCGGCAGCACTCTTGCCTTAGCTTTGGTTGTGGGCAGCATGTGCGGCTAAGGCATGTGTGCTGCTGCGGTGGCATCATTGTCGGTGAAGATAAAATTTTAAAACAAGCTCATTTGTCCCTTTGTTGGATGGGTTTCTTCCTGACCTTATACTCAACACCAAATCGTGCATTGAGTCTATCAACGTAGGGACTCTTATGGTTTGGATCAAAAATATTGTACAACAGATAGGCAGTCCCTTTGAGTTTTTTGGTCATCCGGTATTCTTTTTTAAGCCCGGTCATCATGCTGTAAACCCATTCCCATTGACTGGCTTGCGGGTCAGTCAATGAGTAGTGTATAAACGTCCGCATGGTCTCACCTTCAATATGCACTATAAATCCACGACCTAAATTATAACTGGAATGAACCCTGGGGCCGTATATGTATGATAACTGATTCCATTGGTTGCGATCAGCGTCATAGGCTACCCGTTGATTCCAACCTGCACCGGCTGTCAATTTGCTGGTAAACCGATACCCTGTGTATAGATTAATGTCCAGTAAATGTTCGTTCCAGCGCTGGTATTGCAAGGTCAATCCCGGAACGAGTCGTTCAGCAAATGCTTTTTTCTTAATAGGGTCTGGCGCTTTTTTGGGCAGGTCAGCCAGACTTTGTACGTCCGAAAATTTTTGTTTGTATTGACTTACCTGCTCCATTGACTTTCGTAAAATCTCCTGCTTTTCTCCAAAATGATCTATGGCCTGCTCTTTCATTTCATTCAGCACCTGCTGCTGTGCTTCTTCACCCGATTTCGGAACTTCCGGAATGCCGGGCACTTCGCCCAATCGGTCACTGGCAAAGGCCGAGGCTTCTTCTTCAACTTTTGCCGCAATTTTTTCCTTCTCCGGTAATTTCATTTCCGGCAGACCGTTTTTCAATTCTTCCACCTGACCGGCCAATCCTTTTATCTCGCTTAGGCCATCCAGGTTTAGCTCCGGTATTTTTGGTGATGAAAGATTTAATCCTTTTAGCTCCGGCATGTTCAGCTCCGGAATAGAAAACGCAGTACCCGGGAGCGATACATCTATATAATCAAGTGCATCGGTGTACTCGGTTATTTTGCCGCTCAACTCAGGCGGCAAGTTAAGGCTGTTCAGTTTTTCACGCACTTCGCTTTTAAGTTTCTCACTTTTTGCTTTCAGAGTATAGAGCTTTTCTTCCTTTGCAGCATTGAGGCTGTCTATTTTATGGATCAACTCATCGGCAGGTTGGCCAAGATGTTGTAGGCTGTCAATACGATGTTGTAGAGGGCTTGAGAGACTTGTGTAAGTCTGGGCAATAGAATCATACTGACTATTCAATAAATTGAATCTGGAATTAAACGTTAACTGAATGGAGTCGGCCTTTTGTATCTGGGCATCTAAGAATTGATTTGTTCCTTGACAAAAACTCAACTTTGGAAAAAGTGACATTACACCAACCAATAAAATAGTTTTTATATTCACTACTTTATAATTTTATATTGAACCTCCAAATTTAAATGGATCACAATGTAATAGCTCTATAGAATTGTCGATATGATCTTCTATCGAGATAATGCTTGATGGAAATTTGAGGACTATTTCTTTTCAAGCTTTTCTCAAACTTCTTTTGAATCTTATTTGAGGCTATTTGGTCAGGTGAAAAAATCTCAAAAACAATTCTTATTTCATTAATTGATTCAATATTACCTAATTCCTTCTTAGTTAGTTGGAATGATTTACCTGGTTTTAATTGTATTAAGTCAATATTTGAACGTTTTGAGATTAATGGATCCGTGAAAGGAAAATTAACTCTGAAATCAAACTTTTCTATTTCGGGACTATAATTCATGTTTGGATCGATTTGCAGTAGATAAATGGCCTCTTTGCTTTGATTTTCTACAGTAAAATAGCCGATTACTGAATCTCTTTTTTCATTATTTTTCAGTAACAAATGGACAGCCACAGTTTCGTCAATGAGGCTTCTCTCAATTGTCTGGGAAAAACAGCTAATACAAATAATGTAAAAAAAAATGTATGAATGTACTTTCATAATATTTATTGATCTTTTAATGAACCTTGATGAATTGCGCCACCATATCCAGCCTCTTTATGTGCATCACGCCACGGCATATGCTTGACTGTTTGGAAATACATCTCTCTAATTGCATGTTTAACTACATCTTTGCGAGAAGGATCTAGTAGCGAAGCGGGTGCATACCTGGGATTTACAGCTGAATGACCATCATAACCTTTTTTTGGAACATTCATGCCTGCGGTATTACAGTAGTTAAATTTTCCTGTTACACCGGTTATCCAATTTCCTTTTTCGTTATGGTTTTCAGTATACCAGGAAACCACAAAATCCGGATGATCCGCATATGCCGTTGAAAGCGTTACCGTAATAACCTTAACTGCCTTTGTAATTGTAGTTCCGTCAGCAACACTTGTAATAGTTTCAAACTCATCAATTGCTTGTGCTTCAACATACTCACTAGCCTCATAGAGCATCTTTTCCTTTGCATTGATAATGTTATTTATGAATGAAATACTTTTCTTTTTCTGCTCTTTTTCCGACAAACCTTCGTTGTTAAAGCTTACATTACCTGTTTGTTCATCATAGCTCAACCGATCTTGATATTTCTTAGGTGCAAGGCTTTTGATGTCTTCAAAACTTTTTGCCATATTTCCGCCCACAGCTAGCGAATCACCATTTATGTCAACAATGTTTAGTGGGGTATTAGCAGCATAATTGTAAGGACTTAGTGGAAAATAGATTTCTGAAAATCTATCCTGATTAAAGAATCGACCTAAATCAGGTTGATACATCCTTGCCCCGTAATCCAGCCACCCAATATTTAACTCATCCTGCAACTCCTTCCCATTATAAAGTTGGCGTTGCTCATACACCCCCGCCCACTCACCGGTAGTGTGTTGTAATCCAAAAGCAAAATAATCGCTGGAGCTAACTATAGGTGAGGGTGTGTGGGTAACGGTTACATCGTCAAAATAAAGATCAACGTAAGTAGGGTGCTCGTTGCTTACAAACACATAGGCAAAGCCCGGCTCGCGCACGGTTACTTCTTTAAACATATAATCGTGCGGGGGTTGTTTTACCGTGGGGCTGCTTTGCAGGCCTACGGTGGTAATTTGTTTCCAGGCAGCATCCACTAAATTATAGTCTTTGTCAAAAAGCAAAATCGTAACAAAGGCTTTTGGGGCAGTCTCGTCATCATCGGGATGATTTCCGTTGGGCACAGCTGTGGCGTAGCTGTTCAGCCCGCTATAGAGTTTGCCCAACTCACCGGTGGCAATGCTGCTGGTACCAAAGGCTGTGGCAAGAGCCGTGATGAACGAAGTTGTATTGGAGGTTGTGCCCAGGTTCATATACTTGGCCCAAGCGCCAATGCTCACCTTATCGCCCGGGAGCACGGAAATGGATTTGCCCACGCCCACACGGCCGTTCACGCCTCCATTCAAATGCTGTACATGGGTATAGGTTGTTCCGGCATCCGTACGATCAACCAGATCAAAGCTGGTGCGGAAGTAGTTGGTAAAGGCAGAGTTGGTGGCCGTTTCAAAGTTGGCTGTACTCGTTACGGCTGTCTGTGTTTTGGCCGTAAACGTTACGCGCACATTGCCGAGGTGGTCTTTTAGGTGGTACTGGTATTCCCAGTTGGCGCCATCGGGCAGCACACGCCCTTCGCTGTGGCTTATCTGTTTGAGTACGGGAGTGGTTCCTTCAAACAGCAGTTCGCCTATATAGTCGGTTGTTTTGAGCGTGGAGCCAAACACCTGCTGGGTAAGTTTGCGGCCGGTGGCATCGTAGGTATAGACCATATAATCGGTAGCGCCTTTGTTTACCTGCACGGGTAAATTCAGGTGGTTGTAGGTAATGGCGGTAATGCCTTTGTTTTTATCCTGCGTCATGTTGCCGTTGGCATCATAAAGGTAATCATCCGTGCCCGTGTTTCCATTTACAAAGCCGGTGGTGGCATCCCAACTGTCGTTTACGTAGTTAAGCTGGTTGCCGGTATAGTTGTAAGTGAGGTTATCCATCTGGGTGGCATTGGCGCCTTTGCGTTTCAGCGCGTTAATGTTTCCGTTCAGGTCGTAGTTAAAATCCGTTTCGAGGTTCGAGTCGTCATTCTGCCACACCCAGCCGCTGCCTATGTTAATGCGCTCCTTATAATGCCCGGAGGTGGATAGCCGGTTCAGCGCATCGTAATTGTAGTGGTAGCCTTGTTTATTGGCCGCGCCCACCACGCCTGTGCTCCACTTTACGGCAGAGATGTTTCCGTTAAAAGCCGGATTGGAGCTTACACCGGGCAGCGTGTTGTTGTAGGCCAGTTCCATGCCAAAATAGTCCTCCAGTGTTTCACCGCTCGCGAGTGTGCTTACGTCAGGCTCATTGATTTTGGTGAGCCACCCGCGGATGTTGTAGCGGTGGTCAACGGATTGTTTAAACGTTATTCCGTTGTCGGTGCTGTGCAATAGTTTGTCCACTAACTCGCCCAACTCGTTGTACTCATTTTTTACAATCATCACATCGGCTGCACCGTTGGTGGAGTGTTTAATCGTGAGCAGCCGACCGGCATGGTCGTAAGTAAACGTTTCGCGCACATAGCGGGTAACCCCGTTCACCACGTAGGTGCGCCTGGTTTGCAGCAGCCGCCCGGCAAAGTCGTACAGGTTGGAAACCCGGTCGGTACCGCTTTTATGGTTTTGGGCGATGGTTTGAATTACCCGGTATTTGTCATCGTAGTAAGTGGCTGCCCACAGGTAATTGGAAGTTCCAATGATATTGACCTTTGTTCCAGTTACCTGTCCTGCTACCCGAAACTGAGTTACAGTGGATGGTTGTGTGAACGTGCCATTTAGGTTCGTTACCGAAAGGCTGTTGGTGGAATAGCCCAGCCCGCTTACCATGGTAGTAAAACTGTAGTTGTCGTAATAGGTAACGGTAAGTATGGTAATGTTAGCGGTTGGGAATACGGTGTTCGTATATCCATGCGTTGCCGAAACACCATTGTAGGTTTCAAAGAATGCTGCGGTGCTGATGAGTGCGTTCATCTGTGCCTGTGTAACGTTAGAGCCGTGCGTATAAATGCCGGTAATGATGGGACGGTTCAGCGCATCGTATTTGGAAAAGAGCCATTTGTTGGTAAGGCGTTGCACACCATCCTGGGTCATTACAAGCCGGTCGCGCCTGTCATACACCATGCGCACCGAGTCGGCCCCGGGTACGTGCTTGATCGTCATGCGCCTGCGGTTGTCATATTTATATCGGAAAGCCCAGCGTCTTAAGAATGTGTCTTTAGTGGCATCAGTGGCGCCCGCATGATAGTACTCGGCTGCCAGGCGGTTCACGGCTTCGGGCGGTATTACACACACCAACTGACCCAGATCATCATAGAGATAATAGGTGCTGGCATATTGCGAAGCACCCGACTGTACTTTTTTCAATACGGTTCGGTTACTCTTGTCTTTATATTCAATCACTTCATTGTGTTGTTCGTCTTTTGTTTTGTTTTTATAAAGTTGGTTGGCCGCATAGTAAACCGGGGCGGAAGCGCTGCCGGCATTTACTTTACCAAAAGGATAACCCGATACGGGCGGGGTGTACGTCCACCGCAATACTTCATTGGCCGTATTGAACTCAAAGGCATTTTTTATGGTGCGGTCAGTTGAACTATACGTATTCGTAGCATCCGGCTGCCAGGCAAGGCCCGGTGCGCCTTGTTTTAACACGCGGTTAAGCGGACTTGGCTCAAAAATGGTTTCAGCAAAGGGTTTGGGGTCATCTGCAATTTTATCGGACGGGTTGTTGTAGAAGTCAAGCACAGCACCGGCATAGTTACCGTTGGCATCAATGATTCCATTTTTAAACCAGCCGTTGGAAGCGTTCGGAGCCACCGGAAGGTACTTGCGATGCTCGCGGCCATAGGCATCGTACACTATGGGTTGAACTAAATCTTTTTTAAGCGGAGAGCCCTGTGTGGTTACCGATTGGATCGGCCGGCCCAGACCGTCAAAATATTGTACCGACTGATTGTTGTCCTCAACAACCAGTGTGGGAATAGTGACCGGATCGGTAATGTCGTTATCGAGTATGGTGTTCGTCAGCATGTAGTTCATGTTGAGCCCGGTGAGCCCTGCGACAACCGGTTGCTGCGGAGAAGTTCCGCTGTTGGTAACTCCGGTTTGTGTGACAATTACAGTGTAGTTGTCGGGTGTGGTTGTGTTGAAAGTTGAAGCTGTGCCCACCACCGTGTTCGCGCTGTTACGCCACGAGTAAGTAGTGTATGGGGTTGATGTTGCAAGCGTAACATTTTGACCCATCGTAACCGAGTTGCCATTCGTGCCGGTTGTTACGATGGTGGGTTGTGGCAATATCGTTCCGGTAACTGGTAGCTTGCCGGAACTTTCACAACCGTTTTTACTGGCCACGTGATAGGTGGTTGTAGTCGTTAAGTTGCTGATGGCATAACTGTTTGTGGTTTGTCCTGCAATCGGTGTTCCGCCAGAACTCTGTAAGTACCACACATAACTTAAAGCACCGGATACCGCGCCTACCGATACCGTTAATGCACCTGGCCCAAAACGGCTGGCATGGTTGGCTGTTGAAGGAACAGGCGGGGCAGAAGTGTAAACCGTTACAGTACCTGAACCTACCGGTTGGGAAGAGGCACTCCATGTATAAGGAGGACTTTTTAACCTTGCTCTAAGGTAAAGACCACCTGTTGCCGTTCGGGTAATGTTGTTTCCATATCCCAAGGAAGTGCTGCTGCCTGAAGAAGAAGTTTGCCACCACCAGTCGTAGTTGGCATCGTAGGGCGGTGAGGAGTTTCGCGTTACAACAGTGTTTCCACAGTTGTAAGCAATGGAGAAAGTTGTATTAGGTGTTGGCGGGGCAGGTGCATCTACGGTTACTTCCAAATAGCCTAAGGTGTAAGAACCATCGCGGAACGTTATCGTTGCGGTGCCCGCACCAGCATTGAAGTACACGCTTACGTTGTAGTTGATACCGCTTTGCCAGGTGTTGGTGATTGAGCCGTTGGTTACCTGCCAGTTCGGATCAAAAAATACTACATCGTCTGTATAGGTGTATGTATGGGTTTCGCCTACCTGCACATATTCAGGACCCGTTGGACCTCCCTGTGCTTGGGCGTTGATAACCGTTAGAACAAAGAAAGCAATCGGTAACAAACGGGCCGGAAACACCTGTTGTTTGATGATATATAATAGAGATAATGCTGCCATAACTTAACGGGTTGTGATGGTAGAAACGGTAAACACATAGGGCAACATGTTGCGCCCCTCCTTGAGGATATTGGGTTCAATGGTTATCCTGCCTTGCTGCCGCGCAAAGCGGATAGTACCGCTTTTGTCACGAAGAGTGACATGAAAGGTAATCTCTCCATCAGCGTTTAGGTCAGTCCATGAGCCTGTCTTTCCGGTAACTGTAAAATCATACACCATGCTACCGCTTTTCTGTACCCATTTAATGAGTTGCGGACTTGTTTCAAACCGGCTGGCCAAGGTTACATCTTCGTTGTTGCCGTTGTTATGGAAACCGGTAACCGCCCAGGTAAGGTTTGAGTATTCGACAGACTGCGCTTTCACGGCTGGCTGCAGGAATGCGCAAAAGAAAAGGATGATGAAAATCTTCTTCATACGGCAAGGGTTATTGGTTATTCCGATAATTATACTTGTGCTCCTTGATGATCTTTTTGTTATGATCTTTAACAAGCCACAACCTTCCCATCGCATCATATTCATAATAGGTGGTCTGGTTGTTCTGGTCAGTAACGGAAGTAATGCCAAGGCCTGGGGTGTAGGTATAGGTTGTCATGAGTGCCCCAACCGGGTAGAAACGGATTTCATCAACCTGTCCGGTTAAACTAATAGAATAGGTTGTAGTTGAACTGTTCAGGTTTACCGTGGTGGATTGATAAGACCATACGCCACTGCTCTTTCGCCAGTAGGTAAGCATGTAGGATTTACTGGGTGTAAGTCCGGTAAGCAGTTTTGAATATCCGCCCGTTTTGCTTTTTATTCCCGTCCTGCTGTCATTGTCGGCAGAGTTTCCATTCTCCTCACCGGCTTCAAACGAAGTGTGAAAGATTTCGCTGGCCAGAGCATTCTGAACAACCGCTATCGGGAAAGTCTGGTTATAGCCCCACCGGTAGGCCGTGCGCATGTCGCTTTCTTTGGAAATTTCCGTGATGTTGCCTGCGTTATCATATTGATGAATTTGGATGCGCGGCTCCAATGGCCCGGCTCCACTCGATAGTTTAGTTACATCAGGTACATATACGGTGTTTCCATCAACCGTTATGCTTTTGTATTCCGTTTTTTGAAGGAAGTCTGGTTGATTCGATGCGAAAGTTGACTTGATCTGGATTCGTTCGGCTATGCGGTTTGCATTTACCAGTGCTTGCCATGCGGGGTTAGATGGTTCAGCCGTTTGCAACTCGTGTGGATAGGAGAGTTCAACTTTTCGGTTTATGCCTTTACTGTCTTTAAATTCAGTGCGGGTTATTTGGTAATGATTGGTGTTGTCATAAAAATTCTTCGTGACAGTCTCCAAATAACCACCGTTGGTATACTGATGTACACGGGTGCTGTCGGTGGTGGCCCAGTAACGAGGGAGCAGGTAGGGCATCTTTTGCCATTCACCGTCAAAATGTTCGCAATTAAGAATAACATGATTAGGTGCGGTTACCCGGTACCATTCTAACTGTGGGTAGGTTCCCGGGGGTGAGCTCTCATGTGTTATCGAAGAACCGGGATGACTTTGGGCAAAATTATTAGCCTCGGTTTGGGCAGCATTATGACCAATAGTACTGCAATAGAAAATGGCTGAAATATTGCCGCTTAAGTGACAGTGTTGATCAACTCCATTAAACCATCCTTTCGCATCATAGTGAAAAAAGCCCTGGCTTGGAGAATTGTAAGGATGTTTTATGTATAGATCTTCTCTGCCTATTTGCGGAGTATGACGAAAATAAAATGCAGTAACACCATTCCCTGCCGGTCTTTGTGTGTAATAGTTTTGCTCTTGATTTATTAATTGTCCGGCAGTGGAGTAAACTCGCTTTTTCAGAAGTTTACCGTTTAGTATGGTTTGCTTGCTGAAGCCATCTATGTAACTCTCTGGTGAATTATGGAATTCAAATACGGTATAGCCGTTAAACGCATTGCCGGTTCCAAACTGAATTTCAGTTACTACCGGATAGGACACATGATGGGTAGCGTTTGTTGTTGAATTGCTGGTGCGGGTTGTTGAGTAACATGTATTCTCGGTGTACATCGCCCAAGATAACTGTTCGAACACCAGCCGAACTTTCGTGGTTTCAAACTCAGGATAGTCGTGCAATGTTCCGGTGGCAAGATTGCTGGAGGCTATAAAGGATTCGGTAATGGAGCCCGGTGATACGGTGCTTAAATCACCATAATAGAATAATCGCTTCGATGTGATGCTTCCCAGTTCATCCTTATCTATGATTTCTGAAATTCTCAGTCCGCCTACTCCATTTGGATCGCCTATTTCTTCAACGGCTTCAACTCCCCATACCTCCATAGTAATGGTGAGATTAGGATTTGTATTTAATAACAATATCCTGTACGTTACGCTTTCAAGGTATGCTGTCGTGGTTACATTAACATTCCCTGGATAATTTGAATAGTATCGTGCAATGGAAGGCCCATTATATAACTCGCAAAAATCCAACTGGGTTTGTGATTTGTAAAGAACTGCAAACTGTATATGATTTCCTGAGCCTTGAGTGCCTCCAGTCAAAAATTTAATGTCGTGGTAACCATTAGCAGGGATATTGAACGATATATCCACACCAATCGGATAAGGAGGTGTCGGGTAGGCATCATCACAGTAATTAAACGTATTAGAGGATGTTGTGCCCCCGCTTATTGAAGAAAAACCTCTTTGAACCTTCTGGACGCTGTTCTCATACGCTGGAACGATGGAGTTAATTCTATGCTGCTGATACTGGAACTCAGTGCGTCCACCAGTCGGATAGATTATTGTGTGCAACGTTCCGGTTTTAGCAAAGTCAAAATTCGGTGTGCGCTTCCCCCCCTTCCACTGATAATAAGTCCAATTTGCTTCATCAAAAATGATATTGTAAGGAATTAAGGTTGTATTGTAAATCTGTCCATTGTAGTATCCCCAAAAATCCTGGGCATAGGATTCGCGTGAAGGAAAATTATTGGGGGACTCGTGATACAAAAACTGGTATTTCAGCGGGTTAGTGGATGAGGTATTGCCATAAATTTCAAGTGCATCTAACCTCAGTTTAATTTCATTCTCTGTGGGCGGTGAGGATGGGCCAAAATATGAATGAATGAACTTATACTTCGTAATTTGACTGTTGTTCTGGTCAAAGATCTTTATCTCATCTATGGCACCTTTGCCGGCCAGGTCTAAACGACTCTTTCCAGTTACAGATAAGACTTCCTTTCCATTTACTTGGATATTCGTAAGTTCAAGTTGCTCAATGAAATAAGTAGGTGAGGTGTACTGAGGTTGCAAAAACTGATCTGCCCCACAAACTGTGTTGTGGTTAACCACATCGATTCTGTAATCAGCTCTGCCGGCAAGTTTTGGCTGTGTCCATGAAGATGCTCCCCATGAGAACTCGACTAAATCTTTTTTGGTCCTGGAAATAATCCGGCTTAAGCCCCACGCTGAATAATATTCTCTGCTGCCATCATAATCGTTGTTTTCATTGACCGTTGTTCTTTCGGGCACTTCAAAATAGTAAGTGTTTCCTGTACCATCTACAATTATCCAGCTCGTAATGATTTTAATTTGTGGTGTACCATAAATCTGGAATATAGGCGTTGCTTTTACATCAGGATGTTCCATACATCTTGCGGTATTGTTTGCATAGTCTATAAACAAGGTGCCTGATAGGCCGGGCAGGGTTAACGTGTAAACATCGGGTTGGATTTCAATCCGGTTTTCAATACCAGTCTTGATTGCTCTGTCCATGAAGTCGAAGTATTGCAACAGATTGTTAGGCGGATAGTAGGCTCCTTCAGACGGTGAGAAACCGTTCACAAAATTGTACTCCGAAACAAAACTTGGTTCATAGAATGGGATATAAATAGGATTTGATGAAAGGTAATCATCCGGATAGCCGTGAACTTTTCGTGTAATCATACCTCCGGCATTAAGGTTCCACCCCAATCCCGCTGCAGTTGCCAGTTGTTCTACTTTTATTCCAGAGGCATCATAGGTCAGGGTCACTGGAATTGAAATTTCCCTTCCTTGTATTGTATGAATTGGAATGCTTATATCCGGTGAACCCGTATAAAGATTAACCGGAGTATTACCATACTTGGTAAACGCCTGAGCTTCTGGTGAATTGGGAATCTTGACCAGTTCTTCAATTTTCGGTAGACCGTATTGATTTCCAGTTCCACCACTTTGTCCAATGAGAATGAGTGGGCTTGAATAAAATACAATGATGATTACAAGTAACTTATTCATAGTTCATTTTATTATGGTTGGATATTCGTGTGCTGGGGATTTGGCTCTTTTGCAGGCTTGGGAGTAGGGCGGGTTTGCGCGGCCTGCAAATGTGCCAAATGTGCGGTGGATGAGGATCTACAAAGTTGCAGCGTGGGATTTTACAAACAGAAATGACTGTCGGCTGGGTTGTCCCCAATGACAATTCTTTTTGCATAACAATATCAGGTTTAGGTCGAATGCTAAATGAAGTTAACGCCTTGTTCTTAGTCCTACAAGTTAGAGGACTGTATTTTTTTTAGAAGCATGGGCGGTAACGTTTTGTGTTTGACCAGTGGCCGGGTTTGAACACGTCACGTCCCCCGTGGGAAACGTTGTAGAGTAAAAGTAGTAATAATTTAGGAATCAACCGGCCATTGGGCAAACACGGTGTTACCAACCGTGCGGCTCTGTCGACCGATTTAGTCACTTGGTCTTTGTCTCAAGTCAGAAGTTACTTTAATCAGTCAAAACTTTGTCAAGTGGGAACCCAAAAGGTCAGACTGAGTCGCACTCCGCTTTAAATAATATGTCAACGAGGTGAAATGTGTCTACCATCACGAAATTGTCAACGAAAAAAAATCTGATTTGAATTTTTCAGAATGTCCTTTGTCAAATGTAAAAAAATTTTCGCGCTTCGCGCGATTCACTTGTCTACGGTGGGGGCGCGCCATGTTATCAACCGTCATTTTAATTTTTATGTCCTTGTCAGCGGGAGATGAGATGAATTATCAGCAGTGAATTGTCCGCGGTGCGGCCGCATGGTTGGTAACGTTTTGTGTTTAAAGAGTTGCGGGCATAGGAGGGCTTAAAAATGGAACGAAGTGGAATGTTAAGCCCGACCTGCTGCGCAACTCTCCGCGGTTAAGTACGAAATTAAGAAACGGATTTAAATAAGGGACACAACACCCCGCAATTATTTAAACACGGTGTTGGCAGCAGTGCATTTTCACTCTATTTCAAATCGTGCGAGAATTTCAAATCTTAATTTTATTTTCTTTAATGGGATCTCACTAATTCCAAGAGTCTCATTGTCGGCAATGTTATAAAGAACATTTGAATCCATATTGCGTAGTCTCCAATCTCCAATTGCTGAGTCTGGGCTCTCATCAATGAATAAAACTCTTCCTCTTTTAGCTGCCACGGAATTTAGAAGAGCATCAGCTTTTTTCTCTGCTGCTTTTAATGCTTGAATTTTTGTCTCAAGTCTGTACTTCTCAATGTCAGTGTGACTTAACTTAACTATGTCTAAATAGTCAAGTTTAACAGGCTTTAAATTGTCTAAAAGTATCAGAACATCCTCTGTCTTTGAAAATGAGATTTCATATGTTTTCTGCGCATAAAAGTCTCTGTCTTTTTTACGTTGTCGAATTGCGTTCAAGGTTAAGTCAGAAAGTGTAATTCTATCATTACCTATTTTTGACTTTGTCACGGCATTTAAGAAATCACTTTCAATTTTGTCAATAGTTACTTTCTCCTTATTTTCTTCAAACTCCTTTAGTCTAACCGAAATAACTATTATGTTAGGATTTACCTCGCTTTCTGCGGAACCCATGACTTCAATGTAACGTTTGTCAGTCTGTCCCCATGCAATAAATGTTACCAAGCAAAACCAAATAATTAATTTTCCCTTATTCATAGTCTAATTTTTTTAAAATGCATTACTGCCAACGTTTGAGTTTATGACGGCTGCGGTTTTCGGAGCGCGTTCTTGTCCCACGTGGCTGATCGAAATTAAGAAAACTAAACTTTATACCAACACATCACCCGCAGCTGGCATAAACTTTTTGTTGCCGGCCGTACATTCTTCACCTAACCTTTGTCAACTGCCACTGACATTTGCTCTGGACATTCTAGTTATGTTATCAATAATAAGAGATTCAATTCGGTGCATGTCACCATAAACGTTTCCTGGTCTTTGATAATCGCACCGAATACACTCAGTATGTTCGTTTAAGAAGTCATTCTTGAATCTTAATGGTGAATCACAGTTGGGGCAATACGCCTTAACTTCTGAAATTATGTATCTATTCTTTTCGTTACTGAATTCATAAGTCCAAGTCCATTTGAAACCAGCTATATTATTGTCTGTGGTGTAATTCAAAAAATTGAATTGTGAAGCCTTTGGCTTATTCGAATCTGCGTTTCCATAGATACCAAGAGCAACTATTATAACTATAAGAATCACCAGCACTATCCAAAGCTGAATATTGTATGTAAGAATGGAGACTAATAAGTCAACTGTCCAATAATAAGCTGACTTGATTGTTGAGAAAATAGGGACTGAACGAAAGAAATCAATTACCAGTGTCAGTATAGGTGATGATATTATTGCAGCTACTAGAGTAATTTTTTCGTTTCGTGATAAAGCCATATAGAATTAATTTCTATCAAAAATTAAAAGTCAAACTTGGTGACTTGTACAAGTTAGACCTAATTATTTTCTTTTTTATTCCTTTTTTTATGAATTCGTCTTTCCAAGCTCGGAAAGTTGCATATGGAACTCGAGGGTCAATTGTAATTTCGTCTATAAATTCGTTTGGGTCAATATTAATAAAATACTTGTCATCGGTCAGTTTGTTAGGAGAATAGAAGATTAGTCTTACTTCTTTCTCATGACTGAATGGAATTCTTTTAAAAAGTAGAGTGTGAGCTTGAGAACGACAAGTTGAGTCAGTTAACCAATTTCTTATTCTTGAACTATCTCCTAGAAATTCTATTAAGTCAGTCTTTTTGTAATATTTTACTTTTCCAATGAAACACGATATATCCTTAAATTGTCCTTGTGTCTGGTATAATGCATCGTAAAGTTTCTTAATGGATGTCTTCACTTTTATCCCATCTTCAGCCTTGGCATAAATTCTCCAGATGGCATCACTTTCCTTTTTAAGAGTCCAACACTGTCCGTATAGATTTGTTCTAAAGTCAACTGTAAATGGTGTCCCGTCTTTAAGAAGTCCCTTTGAATTCATGATGTAGTTCTCAAATGGGTCCGCCCACAAACTTGGTCTTACAAGACATAGTCGTCTATTGTCAAGTAGGTCGTTAAAGAATGTTTTGGAAAACACTCTGTAAATAGGAGTATTCTCTTCTGTCGTGTCAAAGTTTAAGTAGTTCTTCATTGTCCAGAATGTATGGCCGGCAACGATTTGGGTTTGTTTAGTGGCGGATAAATCCAACGGATTTGTCCGCCTACACGAATATAAATAAACTTGTTGACACTACGGGCGACTGTGTCGCCCGCCATTAAACAAACCCGGTGTTGGCAGCTGTAGGGCATCCACCCACTGAATTAATGGGGCCTATTTCTCCTTCTCATCATTACATACTTAGTCTCCTGGTCAGAAGCATTAACGAATATTCCAGTGTAATATTCCCCTTTATGCTCAATGTAATTTGAATAGACAAATGGTCTGCTGTTAAAATCTATTGAACCATATGAGAAAAAGAAAAGTTGTCCCCTAATGAAATCATCAAATACCAACATCCCTGTCCCGTTAGGCGGTTTACTGTGGTCGGCTGATTCAACCCATTCAAAATCGAAAACGTTGTTGTCACGATACTTGATTCTCATAAATGAATCAATTGGAGTGTTAGCAATTTTACCGTTGATTATTTCCCAATGTTGCCAGTCAAAGCTGTCATTGTAACTCTCATACTGTCGGTAGACCTTTTCTAACTCTTCCTTTTTTCTTTTGTTTACAAATCTCTCGTATGTGTACGCTGCAAAGTATGATAGTCCCAGTCCAACAATGGATGCTATGATGATGTTAACAGTCTCTGCTAGGTCCCACTCGAGCATACTTTTTAATTGTCCATGTTTTAGTTAACAAAATTGTCCAGCCCTATTGCTGCCAACGTTTTGGGTTTGTTTAGTGGCGGATAAAACCACCGGATTTGTCCGCCTACACGAATATAAGTAAACTTGTTTACACTTTCGGGCGACTGTGTCGCCCGCCATTAAACAAACCCGGTGTTGGCGCCTGTTGCGTCTGTCACCATTAGTAAAATGTTATCTCCTTTATTTTCCAATCATATGTTTTAGTCGCCTTTACGTCAACGTCAAATTTGCCATTTGTCCCAAAAATTATGAGTCTGACATT
>ERZ761607.2749-NODE-2749-length-18291-cov-5.998958_pt1 | contig 18291 bp, 15 predicted proteins | sample MGYA00511164_ERZ761607 | MGnify/ENA primary metagenome ERZ761607 (study PRJEB28899, sample SAMN02445080) | bioreactor sludge metagenome | biome: EBPR sludge | place: Australia: Brisbane, Thorneside Wastewater Treatment Plant | collected 2011-06-22 ...
GCCGAAGAAGTAGTCCGGCGCCGAGGCGTCATGGCCGCCGCCGATCAAGGTGTCGTCGCCCGAGCCGCCGAAGAGGGCGTCCGAACCCACATTGCCTTCAAGGCGGTCGTTTCCGCCGCCGCCTTCCAGCCAGGACCCGCTGTAGGTCCCCGTCACCGTCGCCGAGCTCAGCGAGACGTTCAGCGTGTAGGCGACGCCGGCGTCCATGGGCAGGTCGCCCGAGGCCGAGTACTGCTTGACGCCGACGTAGTAGACGCCGGCGGTGTTGAACACGAAGGTCAGGAGCGGATCGTAGCGGGTGGCGCTGCCGGGGTCGATCGCGTCGCGGTCATCCGCCTCCGCGACAATGTTGCCATTCTGATCGTAGATCACGATGTAGCCGTCCACGCCGAGGTCGACGCCATCGAGATCGAAAGTGCCCACCGCGCCGGCCTCCGACACCGTGAAGGCGTAGTATTCGACGCCGCTCCCATTGGCGACGGCGTTGACCGACGCATGCGGACGCCACAGCGAGAACGGCACGGTCGAGTCGAACAGCATGTCGAAGGCGCCGTCGATGGACACCGCCGTCGCGCGGCTCGAGTTGGCGGTCGACTGAGCCTTGGTGAGGTCGTCCACGCTCACGGAGTTCAGCGTGGCGGCGGCATAAAGGGTGTCCGCCCCCGAGCCCCCGATGGCCCGCTCGACCACCGCGCCCATGGCGATGGTGACGTTGCCGACCATCCCGCCGACGTTGGAGAAGTGGCCCTGCCGAAGGTCGATGATCTGGCTGCTCGAATAGCCGGAGAAATCCAGGGTGTCGTAACCGCCGGCGTCCCAGACCGCGAAGATCAGGGCGGAGCTACCGCTGGTGGCCGTATAGAAATCCCGATCGGTATTGGAGTTGAAGCCGTATACGGTGTCCCCCGTCCGGGTCGACATGTTCTCGCCGTAGATCAGCTGGATGGACGCGATGTCGTCCAGCAATGGCGCGGAGGCGTAGAAGCCGTGGAAATCACCGCCCGTGTTGCTGGCGGACCAATAGCTCATGAGGGAATACTGACGGGAGTCTTCATAGTAGACCGCGTCCGTCGTGTAGGTCGGCGTGCCCGCGCCGGCGTCGTAGTCGCCCGGGTGATCCAACCCGATCGCGTGGCCGAGCTCATGAACCAGGGTCTGCCGCCCATAGCCGTTCAGCAACGGGGACATGTTGTTGCTTTGGGTGATGTTGACCCAGACGTCGCCGTCCACGGCCGAGACGCTCGTGTCGCCGGGGTAGTAGGCGAAGGCCGCCGCGCCGTCCGCGCCGTTGCTGTAGTTGCCGAACAGGATCGTGGCGTTGTCGCTGTAGGCCGCCGGTCCCGAGGTGCCGGACCCCACCCGCGTGAAGGTGATGTTGGCGAGATCCGACCAGGATTGAAGGGCGAGGAGGGTCGCCGTGATCTGGGTGCTCGTGAACTGCGAGAAGGTCGAAATGTCCGTCGGCATCCCGGCCGAGGTGGCCCGGAAGGCATAGGTCACGACGGCGCTGACGCCCCAGGTGGCGTCCGATCGGGTGATCTGGTAGGCGGCCATGTCCGTCGCGAAGGACGGCTTCCCGTTCGGACCGGTTCCTCCCCGCTCATCGGCGTTCAGGAAAAAGCGGGGCTCTCTGCCCAGACCGTCCGCGAGCATCGCGGCCCTTCCGGTGATCGGCATCTCACTAACTCGCGTTTGGCTGCTTTCACGGCAGTTTGCCAGATTGTCACTTCGCGTCGAGCCGTTCCTGTGACTGGATGACGATTATGATGCCTCCGACCCGCTCGCGTCCCGTTCTGTTCGTCGCGTCCGTTGTCGCGCTGTGCGCCGAGCCAGCCCTGGCGACCACCCCGGTCCAGCCGGAAACTCCCGCCCGCCACCAGGGGGTCTGGGACCTCGCCAGCGGACGGGCGCGATGCGTGCTGCGGCTGGGCGGCGCGACCGCCGCGTCCGGCGCCGGGTGGTCGATCGTTCGCGGCCGCGCCTGCCTCGCCCGCCTGGGCCTGCCCGCCACGGCCTGGCGCCTCGAATCAGACGGCATGGCCCTCGTCGCCGACGACCGTTCGACGATCGCCTTCTTTTCCCGAATGCCGTCCGGCGAATACCGGTCCGCGACGCCCGGGACGTCCATGGTCCTCACCCGCCGCCGCTGACCCGCCTGGGCCGCGCGCCGCCGCGCCCGGCGGACCTGCGACATGACGGCTGGTCAGCCCGGGACCCGATCGCCATCAATCTGTTGTGAATCACGGGCAATGGCCTCCCGGTCGAATTCAGGGGGACAACCGACGATGCGACCGCGCCCGACCGGCCTCACCGCCCGCGCCTTCGCCCTATCGCTGCTCGCCGGCGCGGCCGGCGGCGCTTGGGCCCACGCCCAGGCGCCGCTCATCCCGCCCATCGGCCAGACGACGCCGACGCTCCGTGCAGGAGCGAACACCGCGGTGCTGGTCCTGGACGAGTCCGGCGGCGGACGCATCGTCGGCAGCGGCGAGCTGGGCGGCATTGAGGTCTACGGCCTCGACGGCGCCCGCCTCACGGCCGTCGAGGCGGGCGACGTGGCCGGGCTGGACGTCCGCTACGGCGTCACGGTCAGCGGCCGGCCGACCACGGTCGTCGGCGCCATTGACGGCCATGGGAGCCGCCTGCGCTTCTTCGCCTTCGACGCCGCCGGTCAGGCCAGGGAGATCACGGCCGGCCCCATCAGCGCCGGCCTGTCGGCCGAGAGCCTCTGCCTCTACCGCAGCCCCCTCGACCACATGCTCTACGCCTTCGCGCTGGGCGGCGGCGGCGAGGTCGAGCAGTGGGCGATCTTCGACAACGGCGCCGGCAGGCTCGACGGCCGACTGGTGCGCCGTCTGCACCTGGCCTCCGAGGTCAGCTACTGCACGGTCGACGACGCGACGGGCGACCTCTACATCGCCGAGCAGGCGATCGGCGTCTGGCGTTTCGACGCCGCCCCCGAGGCTGAGACGATTCCGGCGCTGATCGACGCGGGGCGCCTCGGCCGGATCCGGGACGAGGTCGGCGGCCTTGCCCTCTACGACGGCGGTCCAGGCGCGCGCTACCTGATCGCTTCCGACGCGTCTGCCAGCCAGTTCCACGTCTATGACCGGAGCGCGGACGACGCCTTTCTTGGAACCTTCGGTCTGACCGGCGTGGAAAACGCCGGCGGCCTGTTCGCCGCCAGCGCGGCCGGCGGCCTGTTCATCGCCATGGACGACGAGAACGCGGGCGGGACCAACTACAAGCTCGCCCGGTTCAGCGACATCGCCGGCCTGCTGAAGATCCCGGCGGGCGCGCCGCAGGATCCGCGCTCGCCGCCGGCCGCGCCCCTGGCCGCCGTGACCCCGATCGCCGAGACCGATCCGGTCGATCATGGCGGGGACGCGGCCGACGACCCGGCCATCTGGGTCAATCCGGCTGATCCGGCGCAAAGCCTCATTGTCGGCACGGACAAGCAGTCCGGCCTCGGGGTCTACGATCTGTCCGGCAAGCGCGTGTTCTTCGCGCCCGACGGCAAGATGAACAACGTCGACCTGCGGAACGGCTTCAGGCTGGGCGGTCAGTCGGTGACGATCGTCGCCGCCAGCGACCGCACGCACAACACCATCGCCCTGTATGTCCTCGACCCCGCGGCCCGGTCGTTGCGGCCGGTGTCCGACGGCCCACAGGCGACGGGCCTGGGCGACCCCTACGGCGTCTGCTTGTATCAGGGGAAAAAGGGCCGGACCTACGTCTTCGTCAACGACACCGACGGCAGGATGCGCCAGTGGCGCCTGCTTGAGGCGCCGGGCGGCAAAGTGACGACAAAGCTGGTCCGCGAGTTCGCGTTCGACACCCAGGCCGAGGGCTGCGTCGCCGACGACGAGACCGGCGCGCTCTACGTCGCGCAGGAGGACGTCGCCCTCTATCGCATGAACGCCGAGCCGGGCGGCGACGGCGCGCGAACCCTCGTCGCCTCGGTCGCCGACAATCCCGCTCTGAAGGATGATCTGGAGGGCGTGTCGCTCTACCGGCAACCCGAGGGCGCCGGCTACCTCGTGCTGTCGAGCCAGGGCAACGACACCTACGCCCTGTTCCGCCGCGACGGGTCCAACGCCTACGTGGGATCCTTCACGGTCATCGCCGACTACGGCCGCGGCGTCGACGGCGCTTCGGAGACGGACGGCCTGGACGTCGTCAGCGCGCCGATGGGACCGGACTTCCCGAACGGCGCCCTGGTCGTCCAGGACGGCCGCAACGTCAGTCCGCCGCAGACGCAGAACTTCAAGATCATCCCCTGGGATCGCATCGACAGGGCGCTCGGCCTGACGAAGTAGGAGTCAGTCCCGCTCGATGCCCAGTTCGGCCAGCACCTCGTCGGTGTCCTGGCCGATCCGGGGCGGGTCGCGGCGGATGGCGGCGGGGGTCCTGCCGAAACGGAGGCCGGGCTTCATGGCGCGATAGGTCCCGTCCTCGCCCAGCGCGCGCTCCTCGAAGAGGGTCCTGCTCAGTTGCGCGTCCTCGAAGATCTCGGTCGGCCGGTTGGCCCGCATGACCGGGATTGAATGTTCGGCGCCCAGGGCCATCCATTCTTCGGTCGTATGGCTGGCCGCGGCCTCGGCCATCATCGCGTAGTATTCGGCGACCTTCTCCTTGCCGCTGGCCTTCGAGGTGAAGCGTTCCAGCTCGTAGGCGCCTGGCAGCCCGCCCAGCGCCATGAACTTGGCCGACTGCGCCTGGCTGGCCGGCAGGACCGTCATCCAGCCGTCCTTCGTCCGCAGCGGCTTGCGGTGCGGCGTGATGGCGGTGGTGAAGCCGAAGCCGCCGGTCGGCGGCACGAAGGTCTGGCCATAGAGATGCTCGGCCATCATGAAGCCGGTGAAGGTCTCCAGCATCGGCACGGCCACGAACTGGCCCTCGCCCGTCCGCTCCTTGTGGCGCAGGGCCGCCAGCACCGCGATGACCGCGAACAGGCCACAGGTCTTGTCGGCGATCAGCGAGGGCAGCGGTCGAAGCTCGGTATCCGGGTCGACCAGCTGGCCCAGGCCGCACGCCCCGCTGGCCGACTGGATCAGGTCGTCGAAGGCCTGAAGACCGGCATAGGGGCCTTCATCGTCGTAGCCCATGGCCTCGACGTAGACGATGTCCGGCTTGATCGCCTTCACCGCCTCGTAGGAGAAGCCCAGCCGCGCCACGGCCGAGGGCCGCATGTTGTGGATGAAGACGTCGCCGGTCTCGACCAGCTTTCGCAGCACCGTCCGCGCCTCCTCGGTCTTCAGGTCCAGGGCGATCGACCGCTTGTTGCGATTGAAGGCCACATAGCCCGGGCCCATCTCCTTCGACGGCCCCTTGCCGGAGTTGCGCTGGCGATCGCCCGAGGGTTCCTCGACCTTGATCACGTCGGCGCCGAGATCGCCCAGGGTCTGGGTCGCGTAGGGCCCGAGCACGAACTGGCTGAGGTCGATGACGCGGACACCCTCCAACGGGCCCGTCTTTCGCGCTTCGGTGTCGGCCATGTCGGTTCAGGCTCCGGTCAGCAGCACGACCTTGATGCACTCGCCGTGGTGTTGGGCGGCGATGGCCTCGTTGATCTGGTCGAAGGGGAAGGTCGTGATCATCCGGTCGAAGGGAAGCCGGCCCGCACGATAGTGCTCGATCAGCTCGGGCAGGAAGACGTCCGGATCGCTGTCCCCCTCGATGATGCCCTTCACCGTATGTCCAAAGGTCATGGCGGTGTTGACCTCGCCTGGCATCGGCGTGCCCGGCGGAGAGATCCCGACGATGCCGAAGGTTCCCTTGGGTCCCAGCGCGTTCATGACCGCCGCCTGCACGGCCGGGACGCCGGTGGTGTCGAAGGCGTAGTCGACGCCGCCGGGCAGGATCGCGCGCACCGCGGCGGCGAGATCCGGCGAGACGGCTGGGTCAATGACATGGGTTGCGCCGAACTCCTGAGCCAGGCCCCGCCGCGCGGCATGCGGCTCGATCAGGATGATGGTCTCGCAGCCCTGGATGCGGCCGCCCATGACGGCGCTCAGTCCGACCGGTCCGCCGCCGGTGATCAGCAGGCTTGAGCCGGCCTCGCAGGCCAGCGAGCGCATGACGCCGCCCGCGCCCGTCTGGACGCCGCAGCCCAGCGGCCCGAGCAGCTCCAGCGGCAGGTCCTCGGGGACCTTCACCACGTTGCGCTCGTAGGTCAGGGCATGGGTGGCGAAGGACGACTGGCCGAAGAAATTGCTGCCGACCGGGACCTCCTCGCACCGCAGGGCTTTGCTGCCGTCCGGCCGCATGCCGGCGTAGTTCAGCAGCGGCATGGTCTCGCAATAGGCCGTGTCGCCCCGGCCGCACCGCCGGCAAGACCCGCAGGAGCGGAAGGTCATCGCCACGCGGTCGCCGGGCGCCACCTTGGTCACCTTCGCCCCCACCGCCTCGACGACGCCGGAGCCCTCGTGGCCCAGGACCGCGGGAGCCGGGATCGCGCCGGTCTCCTTGAACACCAGGTCGGTGTGGCAAACGCCGACGCCGACCACCCGCACGAGGATCTCGTCGTCGCGCGGATCGTCGAGCTCGACGGTGCGGATCTCGAAACCCTGGCCGGGTCCCACCGCGACGGCCGCCTTGATCTGCATGGTTCAGCGCTCCCTGATGCCGCCCGGTCTGACGCCGGTTCGACAACCGACTGGAGGCCCGGCCCCTGGGTCAGTCAAGCCGGCCCGGCGTTCAAACCGTCTCGTCCTTGAAGGTGAGGCCGGCGCGGGCCGCCAGCCGGTCGACCAGCCTCTGGCCCAGGGCGGCGCCCGGAACCCAGACGCCGCCGGCGACTTCCGGCGTCCGCACCAGGCAGATGGCGGTCTCCGCGATGATCTTCGACGTCGAGCCGTAGCCCGGATCGCGGTCGCCGTGGACGCTGCCGCGCACCTGCCGGCCGTCGTTGTCGATGCCGATGAACAGCAGGTCGTAGAAGCCCGCCTCTCGCTCGGCCTTGCTGGGCCCCTCGCCCGGCTTGGGCGCGGTCGCGGCGTCGATGCTCTCGAAGCTGGTCGAGGCGCCGGGCAGGATCACGCTCATCTCGTCGTAGACGAAGTCGGCGCCCCAGGCGTGGCCGAGCAGATAGTTCGAGCGGTGGATGTTCTTGGTGTTGATCGTCGCCATCATGAACGGCCCGACCTCGGCGCCGACATCCTCGTCATGGTGGCGCTTGTCGCCGCGCGGCTGCTCGGGACCGGTGAAGCCCGGCGTCAGGGCGAAGGGGTTGATCATCGTGGCCAGCAGCGCTGGGTTCTGCTGGAGCGCCGCCATGGTCGCCGCGCCGCTGGCCGCCGTGCCGCCCGAGAGGCCGCCGCGCATCGACCGCACGCGCCCCTTCACGCGCGAGACGGTGTGGCCCAGGTGCTTGCGCGCCAGGCTCTCTGTGAAGAACACGCCTAGTTCGAACGGGATCGAGTCAAAGCCGCAGGAGAACAGGATGCGCGCGCCGGACGCCTTCGCGGCCGCGTCATGGACGGCGATCATGTCGGCCATCCACAGCGACTCTCCCGACAGATCGAGATAGTCGGTCCCCGCCTCGGCACAGGCCGCGACCAGCGCCGAGCCGTAGAGCTGGTAGGGCCCGACCGTGGTCAGGATCGCCTTGCCCCGGGCCACCATGGCCTGGAGCGAAGCGGGATCGGCGGCGCCGGCCACGATCAGCGGCGTGTCGGCCGGCGCGCCGATCTCGTCGCGGACCTGGGCGAGCTTGCCCGCGCTGCGCCCGGCCATCGCCCATTTGACCTCGCCGCCCACGCCGTAGCGCGCGGCCAGATGCTCGGCGACCAGCCGCCCCGTGAAGCCGGTGGCTCCGTAGACGATGACGTCGAATTCGGCGTTCGGATTCATGGTGCGGGACTCCCTGCGAGGCCCCGCACCCTAATGGGCTTACGGCGTAAATCCAGTCCCGCCGGCTTAGAACTCCAGGCAGATTTTCCCGAAGTGCTTCTGAGACATCTGGTGAGCGAAGGCCGCGGCGATGCCGTCCAGCGGGAAGGTCGAGTCGATGATCGGTTCGAACGGATTGGCCTCGATCGCCGCGACCATGTCGTCCTGGTCCTGGCGGGAACCGACGGTCAGGCCCTGGATGCAGACGTTCTTGGACATCGCCATGGCCGTCGGCACGTCGCCGGCGATGCCCGCCAGCACGCCGATCAGCGAGATGTGGCCGCCGATCGTGGTGGCCACGATCGACTGCGGCATGGTGCCCGAGCCGCCGATCTCGACCACCTCGTCGACGCCGCGGCCGCCGGTGAGCTTGAGCGCCTCGGCGCCCCACTCCGGCGTCTCCTTGTAGTTGATCAGGTAGTCGGCCCCGAGGCTCTTGAGCTTCTCAAGCTTCTCGCCCGAGGACGACGTCGAGATCACCGTCGCGCCGGCCGCCTTGGCCAGTTGCAGCGCGAAAATCGAGACGCCGCCGGTGCCCTGGGTCAGGACGATGCTGCCCGGCTTGATCTTCGCCTCGACGAACAGGGCCCGCCAGGCCGTCAGGGCGGCGCAGGGCAAGGTCGCCGCCTGCTTCAGCGACCAGCCCTTGGGCAGGCGCGTGAAGGCGGTCGCCGGCATGGCCACGTACTCCGCCGCGAAGCCATCGGCGCCGTCGCCCGGCACGCCCATCAGGCGCGGCAGGGTCGGACCGCCGGCGTCCCAGTTGGGGAAGAAGGTCGACAGCACCTGGTCGCCGGTCTTGAAGCGCGTCACGCCCTCGCCCACCGCCTCGACGACGCCGGCCCCGTCCGACATGGGGATGCGGCCGTCCGGCGTGCGGATCATGCCAGCCACGACCGCGAAGTCGTGGAAATTCAGCGAGCTGGCGTGGATCCGGACGAGAACCTCGCCCGCCTTCGGCGTCGGCTTCTCGCGCTCCTCAATGACGATCTTGTCGAGCCCGCCGGGGGCCTTCAGGGCGGCGACCTTCATGGTGGTGTTCCCGTTCTCGTTGGAATTATTCGGCGGCCAGCGCCGAGGCGGCGACCTGCGGACCGCGGACCAGCCTGCCGGGCATGGCGCCGGTAGGCTCGCCGTTCTCGTAGGTGACGACGCCGCTGACGATGGTGGCGATGTAGCCGGTCGCGCGCTGGATCATCCGGCGCCCGTCGGCCGGCAGGTCGAAGACCATCTCCGGCGCCTGGATTTCGAGCCGATCGAAGTCGATGACATTGATGTCGGCCTTCATGCCGGGCGCCAGCACGCCGCGGTCGTTGAGGCCATAGAGGCGCGCGGTCTCGCGCGTCTGCATCGACACCACCGTCTCCAGCGGCAGGGTCGGGCCGCGCGTGCGGTCGCGCACCCAGTGGGTCAGCATGTAGGTCGGGAAGCTGGCGTCGCAGATGACCCCGCAGTGCGCGCCGCCGTCCGACAGGCTCAGCACCGTGTTCGGATCGTGCATCATCGCGTGGATGTGGTCGAAGTTGAACTCGGTGTAGTTCAGCAGCGGCAGGTAGATGTAGCCGCGGCCGTCGTTCTCCATGAGCATGTCGTAGACGACGGCGTCCGGGCTCTGGCCGCTGGCCTCGGCCAGCGCCTTGATGGAGTCCTCGGCGCGCGGTTCGTAGTCCAGCCGACCGTCCGGCTGCTGCAGCCGGAACATCCGGTCGAAGCCCTGGGTCATGATCGCGCCCAAGGGGCCCATCTTCTTGCTCGGATCGGACAGGATGGCGGCGCGGACCGCCGGGTCCTTCAGCCTCGCGAGACGCTCCTCGAACGGGAGATGAGCGATGTCGCGATAGGTCTGGCGGCCGACAAAGGGATGGATGGTGCTCTGCCAGCCCAGCACCAGCCCCGTCGGACGGCAGGCGATCTGCGCGGCGATGCTGGCGCCCTGGGCCCGCGCCTGGCGGGTCAGGTCCAGCAGCTTGACCCAGTTCCCCGGCTGCAGGGGCGACTGCAGCAGGCTGTAGGTGACGGTCACGCCCGTATCCATCGACATGGCGCGCATCCACTCGAACTCGGCCTCGGCCGGGTTCATGTCGGACGACATCTCGAACACGCCGGGGCCGACCTCCGCCATCGCCTTGCCGATGGCCAGCAGCTCATCCGCCGCGGCCGTGGTGCCGGGCATCACCGTGCCGTCCTTGGTGGTGTGGACCACGGTGCGTGAGGTGGAGAAGCCCAGGGCCCCGGCCCGCATGCCCTCGGCGACGATGGCCGACATGGCGGCGATCTGCGCCGGCGTGGCGTCCTCATTGCGGGCGCCGCGCTCACCCATCACATAGGCCCGGACGGCGCTGTGCGGCACTTGAGAGGCGATGTCGAGCACTCGCGCCTGCCGGTCCAGGCTGTCCATGTATTCGGGGAAGGTCTCCCAGTCCCAGTTGATGCCCTCGGCCAGGGCCGAGCCGGGAATGTCCTCGACGCCCTCCATCAGTTCGATCAGCCAGTCATGGTGGTCCGGCTTCACCGGCGCGAAGCCGACGCCGCAATTGCCCATGATGGCGGTGGTGACGCCGTGCCAGCTGGACGGCGACAGGTACGGATCCCAGGTGACCTGCCCGTCGTAGTGGGTGTGGATGTCGACCCAGCCGGGGGTGACGAGCCGTCCGGCGGCGTCGATCTCGCGGCGGCCCGCGCCCTGAACCTTGCCGACGGCGGTGATCCCCCCGCCGGTGATGGCGATGTCGCCCTCGAACGCCGGCGCGCCGGTCCCGTCGACGATGCGTCCGTTGCGGATCACCAGGTCGTGCATGGTCGCCTCCCCGCTCGCTCCGGCCCCTGTCGCCGGGGCCTTGGATGACGTGCGCGGAAGGATCATGCCTCCTTCGGATCAGGCCCGAAAGTATGACCCGGCGTCAGGCGGCGACGCTTTTTCGTCGCGCCGCCGCCCTCGCCCGATCAGGCGTCGAAGCGCCTCAGGCGCGAGGCGATGATCTCGTGCGCCTCGGCCATCATGCGGTCGATCAGTTCCTTGACGGTCGGGATGTCGTGGATCAGGCCCGCGACCTGACCACAGGACCAGCCGCCGGCGTCCATGTCGCCGTCCTTCATGATCCGCGGATAGACGCCCGCCACCTCGGCGGCGATGTCGCCGAAGGTGAGCTTGTCGCCCATCTCCCTTTCCTTCGCGATCAGGCGGTCGACGGCCTCGTTCCTGAGCACGCGCTCGGTGTTGCGCAGCGGGCGCATGATCAGGCGGGTGTCGAGCTCGGTGGCGGCGACCAGCGCCTGCTTCACGTTCTCATGCACCGGCGCTTCCTTGGTGGCGATGAAACGGGTGCCCATGTTGACGCCCTCGGCGCCCATGGCCAACGCCGCGACCAGCTGTGAGCCGGTGCCGACGCCGCCCGAGGCGACGAACGGGATCTTCAGCTCCTCGGCCGCCCGCGGCAGCAGCACCCAGTTGCCGACGTCGTCCTCGCCCGGGTGGCCGCCGCACTCGAAGCCGTCGACGCTGACCGCGTCGCAGCCGATCTGCTCGGCCTTCAGCGAGTGGCGGACCGAGGTGCATTTGTGGATCACCTTGATCCCGGCTTCCTTGAGACCGGGCAGCCATTTGGCCGGGTTGTTGCCCGCGGTCTCGACCGCCTTGACGCCGCTGTCGACGATCGCCTGCACGAAGCCCGGGTAGTCCGGCGGCGTCACGGCCGGCAGGAAGGTCAGGTTCACGCCGAACGGCTTGTCCGTCATCTCCCGGCAACGCTTGATCTCGGCGGCCAGCCGCTCGGGCGTGCCCTGGGTCAGGCCGGTGATGATGCCAAGGCCGCCGGCGTTCGACACCGCGGCCGCCATCTCGGCGAATCCGACGTAGTGCATGCCGCCCTGGATGATCGGGTGTTCGATGCCGAAGAGTTCGGTGATCTTGGTCTTCACGGATGGCCTCCCTCGCCTTGGCGCGTTCGCTTCAAACACTTGTTGGAGGGCGAAACGGCCGCTGGCAAGGGGGACGGTGCGTCACCCGGCGGGTCGGCGGGGCGCCGAGGCCCCCCAGCGGGACATCAGGGCGCCAAGGAAGGCGGGCCGCGCCGGGTCGGCGGTCGGCGTCACCCACAGCTCGCCGGTCAACGCCCGCTCGTAGGCCGTGTCGAAGGTGCGCTGCATGGAGGCGGTGTCGAAGCTCATCATGCTGCCCTGGGCCGGCTCCGGTCGGATGGAGGTGATGCTCAGCGGCAGCCTGTGGGCGGCGCAGAAGTTGGTCGTCATGCTGATCGCTTGCCGATAGCTGAAGCGCAGCATGGTGTCGAAGCTGCGGATCAGCACGGCCGGAACATTGTTGCCGGTCGTCCGCGGCGCATCCTCCAGCACCGTGTTGACGATCAGGTAGATGCGGCTGCGCTGCAGGCGGTGGCGCAGGTTCCTCCAGCGCAACAGCGCCTCGGGCATCACGAACAGCGGCGTGGCGACGCCGCCGTCGACGTGCATCTCTTCATAGCCGACCCCTTCGAACGCCACCGCGAACCGACGCGGCGGGAACAGCCCGGGCAGGCTGGCCGAGGCGATCAGCACGTCGCGGAACAGCTGCGTGGCGGCGCGCCCGCCGACGGCGGCGATCTCGCCCATGTTCCAGATGACGGTGCGCTGGCTGTCGAGGTCGGTGGTCGCCACCAGCAGCCGCCGCCCCTGGGCGTGGCGCTCGGCCACCGCCGCGACCATCTCGTCGTTGACGAAGGGCTCAAGCAACCGCTCAAGCTGCTCCCCCTTGAACACGCCGCCGAGGTTGGTGGACAGACCGCCGATGCTGAGCAGCTTGCTGGCATGGCCGCCGGTATAGGCGTCCCGCAGGCGATCATCCCAGTCAGGTCCCAGGAAGGCGAAGGGCGCGATGAGGGCGCCGGTGCTGACGCCGGTGACGATCGCGAAGTCCGGCCTTGTCCCGGCGGCGGTCAGCCCGACCAGGGCCCCCGCCCCGAACGCGCCGCCGGCCGCGCCGCCCGAGATGGCCAGAATGTTGAAATCCTCGCGCGCCACCAACGCCTTGGGCAGGGCCAGCCGGTCAGCGGCGCTGCTGAGCGACTCCTCGGCCTCCTCGACCGTCAGGCGCACGCCTTCGAAGCCGGGGATCTCGGCGTCCGGCGACGGCGGCGCCGGCAGCCGCACAAAGCCGTTCAGAAGGTTCGCCCTGTTGCGGTCCTCGGCCATGCGTCTCGCCCAACTCGTTTCGGGTCAGAGGATGCGGCAGGCTTCGTCGAACGTCAGCCTCGGATTGCGCGGAAACAGGTTTTCGTCCGTGCCGTAGCCGATGTTGCACACGAAGTTCGCCTCCCAGCGCGTGCCGGCGAAGAATTCCTCATTCACGCCGGCTGGATTGAAGCCGGACATGGGGCCGCAATCCAGTCCCAGGGACCGGGCGGCCAGCATCAGATACGCGGCCTGCAGCGAACCGTTCCGGAAGGCGGTCTGACGCGCGAGCTCGGGGCTCGACTTGAACCAGTCGCCGGCCTTGGGGTTGTGGGGGAACAGGCGCGGGATCTGGTCGGCGAAGTCGAGGTCGTAGGCGACGATGACATTGACCGGCGCCTGCAGCGTCTTGGGCCGGTTGCCCGAGGACATGTGCGGGGCCAGCCGCTGCTTCGCCTCTTCCGTCACCAGGAACAGGAACCGCGCCGGCTGGGCGTTCGAGGCCGTGGGGCCGAGCGCGGCCATCGCGTAGACCTCCCTGAGCAGGGCCTCCGACACCTTCTCCGCCGTCCAGCCGTTGCGCGTGCGGGCCTGGCGGAACAGCTGGTCGAGCGCGGGATCGGGCAGACGGTCGGACATGGGAAAGAACTCCGCGGCCAAGGCTTGGCGCCGACGCAGCGTATGCCATTGTCCGTCGTCCAGGACACGGGGTTTACCGATCGCATGGCCGCCGGCGACGACACCATCATGCTGCCCGCCCGGCCGGAGCCGATTCCGGTCGAGGTGTCGCGGACGGCCGTGATCGTCATCGACATGCAGAACGCCTACGCCTCGCCCGGGGGCTACCTGGACCTGGCAGGGTTCGACATCTCCGGCGCGGCGAAGGTGATCGCCAACACGAAAGCCGTGCTGGAGGTCGCCCGGACGGCCGGGATGCCGGTGATCTACTTCCAGAACGGCTGGGACGCCGACTACGTCGAGGCCGGCGGGCCCGGCTCGCCCAACTTCCACAAATCCAACGCCCTCAAGACCATGCGCGCGCGCCCCGAGCTGCAGGGCAAGCTGCTGGCCAGGGGCACCTGGGACTACGAACTGGTCGAGGAGCTCAAACCCCAGCCCGGCGACATCGTGCTGCACAAGACCCGCTACAGCGGCTTCTTCAACAGCCAGCTCGACAGCACCCTGCGGTCGCGCAACATCCGCAACATCGTCGTGGTCGGCATCGCGACGAATGTGTGTGTTGAATCAACGCTCAGGGACGGTTTCTTCCTGGAGTACTTCGGCATCGTGCTGGAGGACGCCACCCACCAGGCCGGGCCCGAGTTCGTGCAGCAGGCGGCCCTCTACAACATCGAGAAGTTCTTCGGCTGGGTGTCCAGCGTCGCCGACTTCAAGGGCGCGTTCGGGCAGACGCCGCCGAGAGTCTGACAGGAGTTTACATGCCCAAGACCGTCATCACCCCGCCCGGGACCCAGACGCCCATCGCCCCCTTCTCGCCCGGCACGCTGGCCGACGGCGTGGTCTACGTCTCGGGCACGCTCGCCTTCGACAAGGACAACGACGTCGCCCATGTCGGCGACGCCGACGGCCAGACCCGGCAGGTGCTGGAAACCATCAAGTCCGTCATCGAGACCGCCGGCGGCACGATGGACGACGTGACCATGAACCACATCTTCCTCAAGGACTGGGCCGACTACGCGGCCATGAACAAGGTCTATGCGGAGTACTTCCCCGGCGACAAACCGGCCCGGTTCTGCATCGTCTGCGGCCTGGTGCGGCCCGACTTCCTGGTCGAGATCGCGTCGATCGCCCACATCGGCAAGAGGTAGCCTTGGCCGCGACAGGCCGCGTCGACGGCCTATGCTACGAGGTCCATGGCGAGGGCGACGAGGTCGTCGTCCTCTCCTCCGGGCTCGGCGGGTCGGGAGCCTTCTTCGCGCCGCAGATGGAGGCCCTGACCGAACGGTTCCGGGTCGTGCTCTACGATCAGCGCGGCACGGGCCGCAGCGACCGCGCCCTGCCCTCGCCCTACGCCGTGACCCACATGGCGGAAGACATCTCCAAGGTGATCGAGGCGGTTCGCGGCCCGACCCATGTTGTCGGCCACGCGGCCGGCGGGCTGGCAGGACTGCAGCTGGCGCTCGACCGGCCCGACCTCCTGCGCAGCCTTACAGCGATCAACGCCTGGAGCCGGCCGGACCCGCACATCGCCCGCTGCTTCCGCACCCGCATCAGCCTGCTGAACGACAGCGGTCCGGAGGCCTACGTCCACGCCCAGCCGCTGTTCCTCTATCCGGCCAACTGGATCAGCGAGCACGCCGACCGCCTGGCCGAAGAGGAAGTCCACCACATCGCCGGCTTCCAGGGCCGCGAGACCCTGCTGGCCCGCATCAACGCCTTGCTGGCCTTCGACATCGACGACCGCCTGCCCGAGATCACCGCGCCGGTGCTGGTCAGCGCCAGCGCCGACGACATGCTCGTGCCGTCGCTCTGTTCGGAGCGGCTTGCGCGACGGCTGCCGAACGCCACACTCGACATCGTTCCCTGGGGTGGTCACGCCTTCACCGCGACCGCGCCGGACCAGTTCAACACCACGCTGCTCGCCTTCCTCGGCAAGCAGGCCTGACGGGGATCAGTCACATGGAAGTCGGCGTCTTCATTCCGATCGGGAACAACGGCTGGCTGATCAGCGAAAACGCGCCGCAGTACATGCCCAGCTTCGCGCTGAACAAGCGGATCACCCAGGCGGCCGACCGTTACGGCCTGGATTTCGCGCTGTCGATGATCAAGCTGCGCGGCTTCGGCGGGAAGACCCAGTTCTGGGAGCACAACCTCGAGAGCTTCACCCTGATGGCGGGCCTCGCGGCCGTCACCGAGCGGATCAAGATCTTCGCCACCGCCGCCACCCTGACCCTGCCGCCGGCGATCGTGGCGCGCATGGCCGCGACCATCGACTCGATCGCGCCGGGCCGGTTCGGCATCAACCTGGTCACCGGCTGGGCCGAGGCCGAATACAGCCAGATGGGCCTGTGGCCGGGCGACAGCCACTACACGAAGCGATACGACTACCTCGCTGAATATGCTCAGGTTCTGCGCGACCTGTTCGACACCGGCGTGTCGAACTTCAAGGGCGACTATTTCCAGATGACCGACTGCCGGGTCAGTCCGAAGGCGTCCGGGACCAAGATCATCTGCGCCGGCTCCTCGACCGAAGGCCTGGCCTTCACGGCCCAGTACGCCGACTACAGCTTCGCGCTCGGCAAGGGCACCAACACCCCGACCGCCTTCGCCGACGTCAACGAACGCCTGCGCGCCGCCAAGGCGAAGACGGGCCGCGACGTCGCCGCCTACATCCTGTTCATGGTCATCGCCGACGACACCGACGAGAAGGCCATGGCCAAGTGGCAGTCCTACCGCGAGGGCGTCGACCGCGAGGCCGTGCAATGGCTGGTCGGCCAGGCCAGCGGCAACACGGCCGAGGACACCAATACGAAGCAACTGGCCGCTGAGCAGGCGGCGGTGAACCTCAACATGGGGACCCTCGTGGGCTCGTACGAGAGCATCGCCCGCATGCTCGACGAGGTCGCCACGGTGACGGACACCGCCGGCGTCCTGCTGACCTTCGATGATTTCGAGGCGGGCATCGAGGCCTTCGGCACGAAGATCCAGCCGCTGATGAAGTGCCGACAGGGCGTGAAGGTGACGGGGTAATCAGATCCCGTGTTCCCGGCGAAGGCCGGGGTCCATTGGGCAGGTCCGCGTGCGCGGTGTCCAAGGGCCGGAATGGACCCCGGCCTTCGCCGGGAACACGGAATTGCCAGGGGTCGGGGAGGACCACCGCATGAAGATCCTGCTCGGCCTCGCCGGCGTCCTGCTGATCCTCGCGATCGCAGTGCTGTTCTCTTCAAACCGCCGCGGCATCCGCCCACGCGTGGTGCTGCCGGCCTTCGCGCTTCAGGCGGCGATCGCGGGGCTGGTGCTGTACGTGCCGGCGGGCCAGGCGGCGATCCACGCGGTGGCCGGCGGCGTCGACACGGTCCTCGGCTACAGCCGCGCCGGCATCGGCGCGGTGTTCGGCGGCCTCACTGAGGTCAACGGCGTGATGAGCTTCGCCATCAACATCCTGCCGATCATCGTCTTCTTCTCGGCCCTCGTCTCGATCCTCTACTTCTTCGGCGTCATGCAGCTGTTCGTCCGCTACGTCGGCGGCGCGCTGCAGGCGGTTCTGGGCGTGGACAGGGTCGAGGCCTTCTACGCCGCCGCCAATGTGCTGGTCGGCCAATCGGAGTCGCCGCTCGTCATCCGGGCCTGGCTGCACAGGCTGACCGACGCCCAGATCTTCGCCCTGATGGTCACCGGCATGGCGGGCGTGGCGGGCTCGATCCTGGCCGCCTATGCCTCGATGGGCGTGAAGATGGAGTACCTGCTGGCCGCCGCCTTCATGTCCGCGCCCGGCGGCCTCTTGATGGCCAAGCTGTTGATGCCGGACCCGCCCCATGCCGCGCCCGGCGACCTGCCAGCCGCCGAGGCCGAGGCCCCGGTGGAGGACCATGAGGAACGGCCGAAGAACCTGCTGATGGCCATCTTCAACGGCACGGAGGACGGCGTTAAGCTGGCGGTCGCCGTGGGCGCCATGCTGGTCGTGTTCGTCGCCCTGATCGCGATGCTGAACGGCGCCGTCGGCGGCGTCGGCGGCCTGTTCGGCCACCCCGACCTGACCATCCAGCAGATGCTGGGCTGGGTGTTCTCGCCGGTCATGTACCTGCTCGGCGTGCCGCCCGAGGAGCTCAACACCGCCGCCGGCCTGTTCGGCGAGAAGGTCATCCTCAACGAGTTCGTCGCCTACCTCGACTACGGCAAGGTCGCCGCGACGCTCAGCCCGCACACCCAGGCGGTGGTCACCTTCGCCCTCTGCGGCTTCGCCAACATCAGCTCCATCGCCATCCAGATGGGCGTCCTCGGCGGCCTCGCCCCGGAGAAGCGCCCGACGATCGCGCGGCTGGGTCTGAGGGCGGTGCTGGGCGGGTCGCTGGCCAACCTGATGAGCGCCGCGCTGGCCGGGCTGATGCTGACGGTGGGCGGGATCTAAGACCCTCCCTTCCTCCTCGATGGAGGAAGGGCCGGGGATGGTGGTGAGCGCAGGGCCCTTCCGTGAGGGCGCGTGAGGCTCTGGGCCCACCCGCGCCATCATCCGACCTCCGCGGCCACACCACCACCCCTGCCCCCCCCCCATCGAGG
>ERZ761607.2750-NODE-2750-length-18291-cov-5.804398_pt1 | contig 18291 bp, 15 predicted proteins | sample MGYA00511164_ERZ761607 | MGnify/ENA primary metagenome ERZ761607 (study PRJEB28899, sample SAMN02445080) | bioreactor sludge metagenome | biome: EBPR sludge | place: Australia: Brisbane, Thorneside Wastewater Treatment Plant | collected 2011-06-22 ...
TCTTCGCCGGAGCCGCGGCCTTCTTCGCCGGAGCCGCAGCCTTCTTCGCCGGAGCCGCAGCCTTCTTTGCCGGAGCCGCGGCCTTCTTCGCCGGAGCGGCGGCCTTCTTCGCAGTTGCCATGATTTTCTCCTTGATCAAGTTGGACTATCAACAGAGGGAAACACTTCGTGCCTGTTGTGACGCACGAAGCGATTCATGACCCTGGACAGACGACTCCAACGCCATGAACTCGGGATCACAGCCGGGGCAACGCGCCGGGGCGATGCCAAGAGTTGCTGTGGAAGGCGGTCGTTCATTCGAATGATCAATCCCAGGAGAGTGCTCCGCCGGATTGGTACTCAATGACGCGGGTTTCGAAGAAGTTGCGTTCCTTCTTGAGATCAATCATCTCGCTCATCCAGGGGAACGGGTTCTCTTCATTCGGGTAAAGGGGCTCAAGGCCGATCTGCGTGGCTCGGCGATTGGCGATATAGCGAAGGTAGCCCTTGAACATGGAGGCGTTCAAGCCCAGGACGCCACGTGGCATCGTGTCCTCCGCGTAGCGGTACTCCAGCTCGACGGCCTTGACGAACAGGGCTCGTATCTCCGCCTTGAACTCGACAGTCCAGAGGTGGGGGTTTTCCAGCTTGATCTGGTTGATCAGGTCAATGCCGAAGTTGCAGTGCATCGATTCGTCACGCAGGATGTACTGGTATTGTTCGGCGGCACCGGTCATCTTGTTCTGTCGTCCCAGCGCCAGAATCTGGGTAAAACCGACATAGAAGAATAGCCCCTCCATCAGGCACGCGAACACAATGATGGACTTCAGTAGCGTCTGGTCCGCCTCGGGCGTTCCCGTGCGGAAATTCGGGTCCATGATCGCGTCAATGAACGGGATAAGAAATTCGTCCTTGTCCCGGATGGATGCGACCTCATGGTAGGCGTTGAAGATCTCGCCCTCATCAAGACCCAGACTCTCCACGATGTACTGGTAGGCATGCGTGTGGATGGCCTCTTCGAACGCCTGCCGAAGCAAGAACTGCCGACATTCCGGTGCGGTAATGTGCCGGTATGTTCCCAATGTAATGTTGTTCGCCGCCAGCGAATCGGCAGTCACGAAGAAGCCAAGATTGCGCTTGATGAGGCGCCGCTCATCGTCGGAGAGGCCGTTGGGGCTCTTCCAGAGCGCGATGTCGCGATTCATGTTGACTTCCTGCGGCATCCAATGATTTGCGCAGGTGGCGAGGTATTTCTCCCAAGCCCATTTGTACTTGAACGGTACCAGTTGGTTGACGTCGGTCTGGCCGTTGATGATTCGCTTGTCGGATGCGTTCACACGTCGGTGTGACGCCGCAGGGGCCGCCTTCGCGGGAGCGCTGATGTTCGAAGGGGTTTGATAGGCGGACGGCACCGCAAGACTGTTTGGCGCAACGGTCGCAAGACCGCCCCGTTCGACAGGTTGCAAGGCCGGCAGTGCAGAAGGTGTGACGGTGTCGTCCCAGGACAGCATGGTGGTTTCCAGTGCTCGTATTATGGTAGCAAAGAGGGTTGAAGGAAAAGGGCTACGCGCACTCGATCGAAACGAATGTTGCCCTGTGGCGTCGGTTTTACTGGCAGGCCTCGCAGCCGGGGTCGTCGATGGCGCAAAACTTGATGTCGGTCGCAGCCAGCTCAGGTTCGGATGGACGGTCATGTGCCACAGTGCCAGTGCCGTTCATGCCGCCATCACCACTGGATACGGAATTGAGTTGCCGGGTACTGACTGTGCTCATCTCGACGTGGGTGGCGCTGTGGGTGCGCAGGTAGTAGGTTGTCTTCAGGCCCCGAAGCCAGGCCAGTTTGTAGGTTTCATCGAGCTTCTTGCCCGACGCGCCAGCCATGTAGATATTCAGCGACTGCGCCTGATCAATCCACTTCTGTCGACGCGAGGCGGCCTCGACCAGCCACTGGGGCGCGACTTCGAACGCGGTGGCATAGAGCAACTTGATTTCGGTCGGGACCCGATCGATCGACCACAACGAGCCCTTGAAGTGTTTGAGGTCCATGACCATCACGTCGTCCCAGAGGCCCAAGCGTTTGAGGTCACGAACCAGATAGCTGTTGATGACCGTGAACTCACCCGACAGGTTGGACTTCACCGACAGGTTGCCGAAGCTCGGCTCAATGGAGGCATCGACCCCGATGATGTTGGAAATGGTGGCCGTCGGCGCGATGGCGATGCAGTTGGAGTTGCGCATTCCATCGGTGGCGATTTTGCGACGCAATGCATCCCAGTCGAGGCTGGACGAGCGGTCCACCTCGACGTATCCGCCCCGTTCGCGCGCGAGCATGTCCAGCGTGTCGTGTGGAAGGATGCCTCGATCCCAGAGTGAGCCTCGGTAAGACGAGTATCGCCCGCGCTCCCGTGCCAGTTCGGTCGAGGCCCAATAGGCGTGATAGCAGACCGCTTCCATAGAGCGGTCTGCGAACTCGACAGCCGATTCGGACGCGTAGGGAATGCGCAACTCGTAGAGTGCGTCCTGGAACCCCATGATCCCCAAACCAACCGGGCGGTGACGCAGGTTGGAGTCCCGCGCTTTGCGCACGGCGTAGTAGTTGATGTCAATGACGTTGTCCAGCATGCGCATGGCGGTCACCACGGTCTTGCGCAGCTTTTCCTGGTCGACCTGGCCGTCCCGTAGGTGCTGACGCAGATTGATCGAACCAAGATTGCACACGGCTGTCTCGGTATCGTTGGTATTCAGGGTGATTTCAGTGCACAGGTTGGAGGAATGAACCACGCCCGCATGTTGCTGAGGTGAGCGGACGTTGCAGGCGTCTTTGAAAGTGATCCACGGATGCCCCGTCTCGAACAGCATCGACAACATCTTGCGCCAGAGATCGACCGCCGGGACAGTCTTGGTTGGCTGGATTTCGCCGCTTTTGGCTTTCGCCTCGTAGGCCGTGTAGGCCGTCTCGAAAGCGGTACCGTACAGGTCGTGAAGGTCCGGGCAGTCGGATGGAGAGAACAATGTCCACTCACCTTTCTCCATCACCCGGCGCATGAACAGGTCCGGTATCCAGTTGGCCGTGTTCATGTCGTGCGTGCGTCGGCGATCGTCGCCGGTGTTCTTTCGCAATTCCAGGAACTCTTCAATGTCGAGGTGCCAGGTTTCGAGGTATGCGCACACGGCTCCCTTGCGCTTGCCGCCCTGGTTGACCGCGACTGCGGTGTCGTTGACCACCTTGAGAAACGGCACTACCCCTTGCGACTCGCCGTTTGTTCCCTTGATGTGCGAACCCAGTGCCCGCACCCGGGTCCAGTCATTGCCCAAGCCGCCGGCAAATTTCGACAGCAGCGCGTTCTCCTTGATCGACTCGTAGATGCCGTCCAGGTCGTCCGGTACCGTCGTCAGGTAGCACGATGACAGCTGCGAGCGCCGGGTGCCACTATTGAAAAGAGTTGGCGTAGACGACATGAAGTCAAACCGTGACAGCACCTCATAGAACTCTATGGCCCGCGCCTCACGATCCAGTTCGTTGAGAGCCAGTCCCATTGCGACTCGCATGAAAAAGGCCTGCGGCAGCTCGATGCGTTGCTTGCGGACATGCAGGAAGTAGCGGTCGTACAGTGTCTGCAGGCCGAGGTAGTCGAAGCCCTGGTCACGATCCGCTTTCAGGGCGGCGCCGAGCCGGGGCAGGTCGAACTGCAAGAGCCGTTCATCAAGCAGTTCGTGCTCCACGCCGCGGCGGATGAATGCGGGGAAATAATCCGCATAACGGGCGCCCATCTCGGTGGCCGATACTTCCTCGCCGAAAACCTCCTTGAGGATCGTGTGCAACAGCAGACGCGCTGTGGCGTAGGTGTAGTCAGGGTCCTTCTCGATCAGGGTCCGCGCCGCAAGAATGGCCGCTTTGTGTACCTCGTCGAGCGGTACGCCGTCGTACAAATTGCGCATGGTCTCGGCAAGAATCGGTTCGGGCTTCACATCAGCGCCGAGCTGCCCGCAGGCCGATTCGATCAGCGACTTCAGCTGGCCGATATCAAGCGGCACGCGCCGACCCCGGTCGGTCACATGCAGGGTTGGTGTCGGGGACTGGGGCACCTGGGTGCTGGCCTGGCGCGCACGTTCCTGGGACCTACGTTCGCGGTACAGCACGTACGCACGGGCAATTTCGTGGTGCCCGCCGCGCATGAGCCCCAATTCCACATGATCTTGCACGTCTTCTATGTGGAACGTGCCACCACCGGGGCGCGAGCGCACCAGTGCTCGTACAACAGCATGCGTGAGGGTCTCGACGGCCTCCCGGACGCTGGCGGAAGCCGCTCCCTGCGTACCGTGTACTGCAAGAAACGCCTTCATCATGGCGACAGCGATCTTGTTTGGCTCGAACGGAACGACGGCGCCATTGCGGCGAATGATCTGATAGTGGGCCAATGCCTGATTTGGTGCCGGATCGGCGCGGTCGACACCGGCACCGGTTGGGCCGGGCAAGTTGGTGTGGGACGGGGAATAGGTTTGGGAGATTTGCATCAGTTCCTCTCGTTGTGCTGGCGTTGTCCGGGTTGACGCGGTGGCAGTCGGCGGATGGCTGCGCCGGCTGCGAATCACACCGGGAGCTGAACGGGACCACTACCGGTAGTGTTGCGATGCCTTGTTGGGCACTACCGGTAGTGTATCGTGGGTTGAGGGCGAATCAAGCTGTCCAGCCACTGGGATTGTCAGATCCGTAACTGAAGGTGTCCCGGTCGCCATCGGTGGCAGCGCTTTCCCGCAAGCCTTGAAAAGGCGCCGTTTTCCCCACGATCCCAAGAATTGACGGGCCTTGCCAGGCGGTTTGGCCCGGAAACGCCGCTTGAATCCTCTATCGCCTATGACGGTTGCGAACCGGCGAAGCCTGTAAAACTGATGGCCGGACGGACCCTTGACGCGGACGCATCAGGGAAAACACGGAGGTGACCAGCCGAGCTGACGGCGCAGCTTCAACCAGTCGAAGCCGGGGCCTGGGTCGCCCTTGCGGCCCGGTGCGATATGTTCGTGGCCGACAACATGACGAATCGGGAATCGGCGCGCCAATGCGCGACACACACGAGTCAGCACTTCGTATTGACACGCCGTAAAGGTTTTCCCCTCCAGCCCTTCCAGTTCGATCCCCACCGAATCGTCATTGCAGTTGGTTCGACCCCGATAGCGGGATGCCCCCGCATGCCAGGCCCGCTGGTCGGCATCGACGCATTGCCATAGCGCGCCGTCGCGCCGAATGAAAAAATGGGCCGAAACCTGCATGCCGCGAATCTCGGCGAAATAGGGGTGGGCGGTCCAGTCGAGCCGGTTGCTGAAGAAATCCAGCACGGCGTCGCCACCATACTCGCCCGGTGGCAGGCTGATCGAGTGGACAACGATCAGATCGACAACTGCGCCACGCGGTCGAGGACCAAAATTGGGAGAGGGGTGCGGGCTCGCCGCCGTCCACCATCCGTTGCGCCACGTGTGCATCGCAGCTTCAGGCCAGATCATCGGCGTCCGCGCCACCGGAGCCGGGCACCGTGATGTTCAGGCGGGCCATCCGGTATCGCATCTGGCGGAGATTGAGCCCGAGGCGCTGCGCGGCAGCCGTGCGGTTGTAGCGCGTCATTGCCAGAGTTTTCTGCAGCACTTCGCGTTCCCGGTCATCCAGCCATGCCTGCAGGTTGTCGGGAATGTCGTCGGTGCCAGTTGCATCCCGCGCAGGTTCGGGCGCCCGTGCCGGCGGGGGTGCCAACGCCGAAGCCAGCGCCACCGGCGGTTCGGTGGCCATGGAGGACAGGTTCTCGAAACTCAGGTCACCGCCTTCGCCCAGGGCGAGCGCCCGATGCAAGAGGTTCTCCAGTTCCCGGACATTGCCGGTAAGTGGGTGTTGCATCAGTTGTTCCATGGTCCCGTGCGACAAAAGAGGTGGCGTAATCCCCGATTCCCTGGCGATCCTCTGCATGAGGCTCTCGCAGAGCAGTGGCAGGTCCTCACGACGCTCGCGTAACGCGGGCACCTTCAGTTCGATGACATTGAGCCGGTAGTAAAGGTCCTGCCGGAAGCGTCCGCTGTGAACCTCTCCGGCCAGGTCTTTATGTGTGGCACTGACAATACGTACGTCGACTGCCTCCTCCTGGGTCGCGCCGATCGGTCTGACGCGGCGCTCCTGGATGACCCGCAGCAATTTGGACTGCATGGCCAGCGGCAGATCGCCAATTTCGTCCAGAAAAAGCGTGCCGCCCGTGGCCGCCTGGAAATAGCCCTCGCGGTCATGCGTAGAGCCGGTGTAGGCGCCCTTGCGGGCGCCGAAAAATTCGGCTTCAAGCAGGCTCTCTGGGATGGCGCCGCAGTTGACGGCGACAAACGGCCCGGCGAAGCGGTGGCTACGATCATGGATGGAGCGGGCCACCAGCTCCTTGCCGGTACCCGATTCGCCCCGCACCAGCACTGGGGCCATGCTCAGCGCCACTTTTTCGATCTGCTGACGCAGTCGACAGATCGGCTCTGAATGGCCCACCAGTCGCTCCAGCGCTGGCGAGTGTTTGTGACCCGACGCCGGAGTGACCCGGCCGTCCGTTCGCCGGAGCGTGCCCGACAGCATCCGTTTTCCGGATGGGTCCGTGTCAGTAGCTGGCTCGCCGCGATTGCCGACGAGTTGTGCGACGGTGTTTCGAAACGCCTTCAGGTCAACCGGTTTGGTCAGGTAGTCGAATGCTCCGGCCTTGAGCGCATCGACGGCATTCTCTGCGGAGCCGTAAGCGGTGATGACAATCGACTTCTCGGAACGGCCGAGCCGGGCCAGTTCGCGCAGCAGATCCAGACCGGTACCGTCGGGCAGCCGCATGTCCGTGATGACCGCGGCATAGTTCGCTTCTTCCAGCGCGGAGAGTGCTTCCTTCAGGGATCCGGCGGTTCGGACCTCATAGCCTTCACGCAAGAGCGTCAGTTCGTACAGGGTGCACAGGTCGGGTTCGTCGTCGACCACCAGGACACCAACCGTTGCGCGGTTGAGGGAGTTTGTCATTGCAGGGGTGCTCCAAAGCGGCCAGACGGGTCGGTCATCGTCAGGCAGAACTCGTTGCCGGTGACCAGCCCCCCGCCGTCATCAAATGGACGCCGTCGGTACTGGATGCCCGCTCCATACCGGCTACTCAACTCCCGGCATATATAGAGCCCGAGTCCGCTGGAGCGGCTGTTTGAGGAGAAGAACGGCTCGAACAAGTGCCTTTCGACGCTTGCGTCAAGCGGTGGGCCACCGCTCCAGACGGCCAGTTCGCAGCGGCCGGTCAGCTGCCCAGTGACGACACGGATGGGCACGGTCGGGTCCCCATGGCGCGCGGCGTTGTCCAAGAGATTCACCAGGACCCGGCGAAGATGTTCGGGTCGAAAAAGCACGGTTGTGCCGTTGGCATGCAAATGGGTTTCCAGGATGGTCGGCAGTCCGCAGCTGAGGCGCCACTCGCTGCAGATGGTCAAGACCAGTTCATCCAGAGGCAAGGGTTGTGGGTAGGTCATGTCTTGATGATCAATGCGCACCACATCAAGAATGTCGTCGACGGTTGCTGCCAGGCGCTGCGACTGGGACTGGACGATGGACGCCAGGCGACGCTGGGTGGTGTCAGCGAGCTCCTCCAGCAACAAGGCATTGGCCTGGCTGATGGCGGCCAGAGGGTTGCGTATTTCATGCGCCACGGCAGCCGAAACCCGGCCCATGGCGGCCAGTTTTTCGGTTCGGATGCGCGCCTCGATCTCACGGCGATCCTGAAGAAACAGTACGCACAGATCGTTGCCTGCATCACCGGCGCCTGGGCTCAGGCAGCTTCTCACCCGCAGGCTGGATGTCTGTCCCGATTCGGCGCGCAGATCGAGATCGACATTCTGGTTGGAATGGGTCGACAGAGTCTTACGGACCACATCGACCAAGGGAAACCAGCCCGGGTTTTCCATCAGGCTGAAGGGAACGGCCGGCAATGCCCCGTTGTCGCCGATCAGGGTGTGGCTGGCCGGGTTGGCGGCACTGACCCAGTGATCATGGCGGACAACCAGCACGCCGTCACTGAGGTTCTCGATGACTACCTCGTTGATCTGAAGTTGCGTCTGTGCTGCTTTTCGGTTGCGTTGTGCGGTCGCTTCCTCCCGCGCGAGTCGCACCGCGAGCTGGTTCGTCAGAAAAGCAACCACCAGCAGACCAAAACCGGTCAGCCCGGCCTGCAACAGGCGGGCCGCCTGTTCCCCGGGCGAGCCGGGCCGCGAAAACCAAAGGGCATCGGCCAGCAGCAACAGGGTCGCGAGTGCCGCCGTGCCGCCGGCAAGCATGGCGGTTCCCAGCACCGATACCATCAGGACCGGCAGGGCAAACACCGGTGTGTAACTGATGTTGGCTGACTGGGCCGCTTGCAGCACCGAAAAAACCAACAGATCGACCGCCGCCGTGACCGCCCATTGGCCGTCGAACCGGTGGCCGGGCGGACGCGGTTTTGCCAACAGCCGGACTGCGGAGGCTTCTGCCAGATACAAGGCGCACAGCACCACCAGCCAAAGGGTCATGGCGTTGGCCATGTTGTAGAGGCTGACCTGGATCGTCAGCAGGGCGGCCGCCAGCATGACGCGGGTGGTCATGAAGCCGCGCCAGAGGCGGGCGAAAGCGTCGGCCAGTGGTGGAGTGGTCGGGTCGTCGTCGGGTGTCGGGGCCAGGCTCGAAAACCATGACGGCCCGGCTTCCTCGACGTGCCTGATGCCGGCCATCAGGACTCCGACTGGTCGCGATGCGCAGTGCCGCAGTACCAGCCCTTGCGCCCTTCAACGGCTTCCGCCTCCGGCAGATGGATACCGCAACGTTCACACCGGGTCATGGCCAGCGGCGGGTGTGATGTGGCTGAAGGTGTCGCCTTCGGTTGTCCTTGTGCGGGCCGCTGGCGCTTCTTCCACAGCATGATGGCAACCAGGACGACCAGGAGCAGGACGAGGTATTTCACGCGGCTTTCCCAAGCAGTACTTCCATGACAAAGCGCGAGCCCGCGTAGGCCAGAAGCAGCAGTGCGGCGCCACCATAGACGAACCGGATGGCCTTGCGGCCGCGCCATCCGTAACGCAGGCGGCCGAACAACAAGATCGCGATCGTCAGCCATGACAGTAGCGAGAAAATGGTCTTGTGGTCCCAGCGCAATCCGGTTGCGCTGTTGCCGTACAACCCGGCGCCGAAAAACCAGCCTGCGACCAGCGTCGCAGACAGAAGAGCGAATCCGGCAGCGATGAAGCGGAACGTCAGCCTCTCCAGCGTCAGCAGCGGGATACCGCTGTGGGCGTCGGCCGCCAGCCGGATCTGGCGCTCGACACGCGAGATCAGCCAGGCATGCGCTGCCGCAACCGCAAACAGGCCGTAGGATGCGACTCCGAGGGCCCAATGCAAGGGCAGCCAGACCGAGGTGGTGGGTGCGAGCGCCGCGCCGGGAAACGCCATCCCGAGCAACACCGCAATACCGCCCAGTCCTGCCATCGCCCAGCGCGCCCGCATTCGCGGAAAAAGCTGGCTCTCTACACCGTAGATCGTCAGCACCAACCAGGCGGTAAATGAGATGGCGGTCGCGAAACCGAAACGCGGTGGCTCGCTGGCCAGCCCGAGGGCCAGCAAGGCGCCATGCAAAAGCCAGGCGCCGGTCAACAGCGTGCGCAGTGCGCCAAGCCCGAAACGCTGTCCTGCGGCGGCCGTCAGTGCATAGGCAAAAGCCGCCGACAGGCCCAGACCCCAGCTGAGGGGAGAGGCACTCGATAGAATCATGTGCACAGTTTATTCGTTTGCTCTTGCGGGGTATCGAACCCCTTGATGCAAAAACCGCGCCGCCCAGCCCTCCCGGGAACTCCTCTCATGGCCTCCGCCCTCACCGAAAAGCTCTCCCGCCTCGTCAAGCAGATCAGCGGCCAGGCCCGCATCACCGAGTCCAACGTCACCGACATGCTGCGCGAAGTGCGCATGGCGCTGCTGGAGGCCGATGTCGCCTTGCCCGTGGTGCGGGACTTCATTGCACGGGTCAAGGAGAAAGCGCTGGGTCAGGAGGTCATGGGCTCGCTCAAGCCCGGTCAGGCGCTGGTGGGCATCGTCAACCGCGAACTCGCCGCCACGATGGGAGAGGGTGTTTCCGACATCAATCTCGCCGCCCAGCCGCCGGCTGTGATCCTGATGGCGGGCCTGCAGGGCGCCGGCAAGACCACCACCACCGCCAAGCTGGCCAAACACCTGATCGAAAAGCGCAAGAAGAAGGTGCTGACGGTGTCCGGCGACGTCTACCGCCCCGCCGCCATCGAGCAGCTCAAGACCGTCACCGGCCAGGCCGGGGCCGAATGGTTTCCCAGCGCGCCGGACCAGAAGCCGCTGGACATTGCCCGCGCCGCCATCGACTACGCCCGCAAGCACTACTTCGACGTGCTGCTGGTCGACACCGCCGGCCGGCTGGCGATTGACGAGGCGCTGATGCGCGAGATCCGCGAACTGCACGCCGAGCTCCGGCCGGTCGAAACGCTGTTCGTGGTCGACGCCATGCAGGGTCAGGACGCGGCCAACACCGCCAGGGCCTTCAAGGACGCGTTGCCGCTGACCGGCATCATCCTGACCAAGACCGACGGCGACTCGCGCGGCGGCGCGGCGCTGTCGGTGCGCCAGATCACCGGTGCGCCGATCAAGTTCGCCGGCACCAGCGAGAAGATTGACGGCCTGGAGGTGTTCGACGCCGAGCGCCACGCCGGACGTATCCTGGGCATGGGCGACATCGTGGCCCTGGTCGAGCAGGTCACGGCCGGCGTGGACATGGCGGCGGCGCAGAAGCTGGCCGAAAAGGTCAAGAGCGGCGCGGGTTTTGACCTGAACGACTTCCTGGCCCAGATCCAGCAGATGAAGCAGATGGGCGGCCTGTCCAGCCTGATGGACAAGCTGCCCACGCAGATGGCCGCGAAGGCGTCCGAAGCCGATCTCAGCCGCGCCGAGAAGGACATCGCCCGCAAGCAGGGCATCATCCACAGCATGACGCCGCTGGAGCGCCGCAAGCCGGAACTGCTCAAAGCCACCCGCAAGCGCCGCATCGCCGCGGGCGCCGGGGTTCAGGTTCAGGAAGTGAACCGCCTGCTCAAGGAATTCGAGCAGATGCAGGAGATGATGAAGAAGATGAAGGGCGGCGGCCTCATGAAGATGATGAAGCGCATGGGCGGCATGAAGGGCCTGGGCGGTGGCGGCATGCCGCGCATGCCGTTCTGAGGCACGCCACACCGGAGTTTCAGGCTTTTTTGGCCATTACCCAGCGTGGAATGGTCATCTTTTGCTATCAATAAAATAACAATTTCAGGCGGTCGTCACCGATTCGGCCAGCAGCACTTCGCCCCGCAGTGAGTGCGGGAAGGCCTGGGTGATGCGCACATCCACCATCTGGCCGATCAGGCGTGCCGCGTTCGGGCCGCCCGGAAAGTTCACCACGCGGTTGCAGGCGGTGCGGCCGGCCAGCTCGGTCGGGTCCTTGCGCGCGGGCCGCTCCACCAGGATGCGCTGCACCGTGCCGACGCGGCTGTCGCTGATGCGGCGCACGTTGGCCTCGATGGTGGCCTGCAGGTGCTGCAGGCGGCGCAGCTTGACCTCGTGCGGGGTGTCGTCGGGCAGGTTGGCGGCGGGTGTGCCCGGCCGGGGGCTGAAGATGAAGCTGAAGCTGGTGTCGTAGCCCACGTCCTCGATCAGCTTCATCATCTTGCCGAAGTCGTCCTCGGTCTCGCCGGGGAAGCCGACGATGAAGTCGCTGCTCATGGCCATGTCCGGCCGCACGGCGCGCAGCTTGCGGATCGTGCTCTTGTATTCCATAGCTGTGTAGCCGCGCTTCATGGCCATCAGGATGCGGTCGCTGCCGTGCTGCACCGGCAGGTGCAGGTGGCTGACGAGTTTGGGCACCTTGGCATAGACGTCGATCAGCCGCTGGGTGAACTCGTTGGGGTGGCTGGTGGTGTAGCGGATGCGCTCGATGCCGGGGATGTCGGCCACGTACTCGATCAGCAGCGCGAAGTCGGCGATCTCGCCGCTGTCGCCCATCGCGCCGCGGTAGGCGTTCACGTTCTGGCCCAGCAGCGTGACTTCTTTCACCCCCTGATCGGCCAGTCCGGCCACCTCGACCAGCACGTCCTCGAACGGGCGGCTGACCTCTTCGCCCCGGGTGTAGGGCACGACGCAGTAGCTGCAGTATTTGCTGCAGCCTTCCATGATCGACACAAAAGCCGAGGCGCCGTCGACGCGTGCCGGGGGCAGGTGGTCGAACTTCTCGATCTCGGGAAAGCTGATGTCCACCTGCGGGCGTGCCTGACGCGCGCGGGCCTTGAGCATCTCGGGCAGACGGTGCAGGGTCTGCGGGCCGAACACCACGTCCACATACGGCGCCCGTTTGATGATTTCGGCGCCTTCCTGGCTGGCCACACAACCGCCCACGCCGATCAGCACGCCTTTTTGTTTCAGGTGCTGCACCCGGCCCAGGTCGGAAAACACCTTCTCCTGCGCCTTTTCGCGCACCGAGCAGGTGTTGAACAGGATCAGGTCGGCTTCTTCGACGTCCTGCGTGGGCTCGTAGCCCTCGGCGGCGCCCAGCACATCGGCCATCTTGTCCGAGTCGTACTCGTTCATCTGGCAGCCGAAGGTTTTGATGAAAACTTTCTTGGACATGGCGAATTGATGGTATGAAAAAGGATAGCAAAATATGACCGTTTTGCCATGGGTATGGGCTCAAAAGGCGGTTGGTTTGCCCCTTAGGCCCGTCGCCGTCGGGATGTCGCCCCCCGCCCGGTTCAGCGGCGGGCGAGGTCGGCCGCAGTGGGCCGCTTTTCGGCGGCCTCGGTCTCGGTCAGGATCCAGATTTCGTGCAGCAGTCCCGCCGCATCCCGGGCGTAGTTGACAACCAGCTCCTGACCTACCAGGCTGCCTGACAGGGCAATCGTGTTCTGGGTATTGCGGATACGGGCGCCCGGGGAGAGTCGGTCCGCGCGTCCGTCCAGCGTGACTTCCGGTGGCGCGGTCACTATCAGGTTGCCGCGCAAGGCATGGGGCGGAAACGGTCGCTTGAGGGTCTGTGCCTGCAAGGCGCAGGTCGCAGCGGCCAAGGCGAAGGGCAGCAGGAGTTTGAGGCAGCGGTTCATGGTGTCTGTCCAGAAGCTGTGGGCGGGCGCAGTGTAGCAGCCAGAAGAAAAAACCCCAGCCTAATCGGGCTGGGGTTTTCAGTATGGTGGTGGTACCGGGACTTGAACCTGGGACATCAGCATTATGAATGCTGCGCTCTAACCAACTGAGCTATACCACCGAAGCTGCGGATTTTAGCAAAAAACGGCGGCGGTTTTTCAACGGTTGGTGAAGTGGGGTGGCCGCTTGTTCAGGAAAGCGTCCATACCTTCTTTCTGGTCGGCGGTCGCAAACAGGCTGTGGAAAATCCGCCGCTCGAACATCACGCCGTCGCTCAGACCACTTTCGAAAGCGCGGTTCACACTTTCTTTGGCCGCCATCGTGGCCAGCTGGCCGAAGCCGCAGATCACCAGGGCCGCGCCCAGCGCCTCGTCCATCAGCTTGTCCAGTGGCACCACCCGGCTGACGAGCCCCGCGCGCTCGGCTTCCTGGGCGTCCATCATGCGACCGGTAAGGACCATGTCCATGGCCTTGGACTTGCCCACCGCGCGGGGGAGGCGCTGTGTGCCGCCGGCACCGGGGATGATGCCGATCTTGATCTCCGGTTGGCCGAATTTCGCGTTGTCAGCCGCAATCATGAAGTCACACATCATGGCCAGCTCGCAGCCGCCACCCAGCGCAAAACCGGCCACGGCGGCAATCACCGGCTTGCGCACGCTGCGGATGGTTTCCCAGTTGCGGGTGATGAAGTCGTTCCGGTAGACCTCGGCAAACTCGTATTTCGCCATCGCCGAAATATCGGCGCCAGCCGCGAATGCCTTCTCGGAGCCAGTGATGATGATGCAACCAATCGCCTCATCGGCATCAAAGGTCTTGAGCGCCGAACCCAGTTCGTCCATCAGTTCGCTGTTGAGGGCGTTGAGAGCTTTGGGGCGATTGAGCGTGATGACGCCAACTTTCTCGGCTTCGATGCGGACTTCAATGGTGTTGTAGGCCATGGCGGTTTCCTGGGTTTCTGGTGAAATGACGGGATATCGGCCCCGACTATAACCAAGGGAAAACATTAGCCGACCGAATGGTCGGTGAATGGTACATTCCGCGCCAAGGAGACCTCATGACCGAACCGACCGTACTGTACGAAGAACGGGGCGCCGTAGCGGTGGCCACGCTCAACCGCCCTCAGTCGCTGAACAGCTTCACCCGCCAGATGCACCGTGAACTCGGTGACGCAATGGCCCGGGTGGAAAACAACCCCGTCATCCGTGCGCTGGTCATCACCGGTGCCGGGCGGGGGTTCTGTGCCGGTGCCGATCTGGCCGAGTTCGATTTCACGCCTGGCCCGGACATGGTGGCGCGCGCCGATCCCGGTCCGATCATCGACCAGGCCTTCAACCCCACGGTGCGCCGATTGCAGGCCCTGCGTGTGCCGACCATCGCGGCCGTCAACGGCGTGGCCGCCGGTGCCGGGGCTTCCCTGGTCATGACCTGTGACATCGCCATTGCCGCACCGGGGGCGAGCTTCATTCAGGCGTTCAGCAAGATCGGGCTGATTCCGGACGCCGGCGGCAGCTGGTTTCTGGTCGAGCGGCTGGGGCTGGCGCGCGCCATGGCCCTGGCGATGACCGGGGACAAACTCTCTGCAACGCAGGCACGTGACTGGGGCATGATCTGGGACATCGCCGAGGAGCCGATGGCTGCTGCCCTGGCCTTGGCCGAGCGGCTGTCGGTGATGCCGACCAAGGCGCTGGTGGCCACACGACACCTGTTGCGTGACGCCTCCACCCGCACACTCAACGAACAGCTGGACGCAGAGCGGGATACTCAGTCGGCGCTTGGTCGCACGCACGATTACATCGAAGGGGTGCTGGCTTTTCTGCAAAAGCGCCCGGCCCAGTTCAAAGGCGAATGAACCCATGAGTCATCAACCTGTCACACACCATACCCCCGAGCAGGCCCGCGACCTCGCGCACCGGGTGGGTCAGGCGATGTTTTCGGTTGACACCGCTTCGAAGGCCACCATGGGCATGGAGCTGGTGTTGTGCGAACCCGGCCGCGCCGTGATGCGCATGGTGGTGAGCGAGCGCCACCTCAACGGGCACCAGATCTGCCATGGCGGCTTCATCTTCACCCTGGCCGATTCCACGTTTGCGTTTGCCTGCAACAGCCACAACCGCAATACCGTGGCGGCCGGCTGCAGCATCGAGTTCCTGCGACCCGGCCAGCTTGGGGACATGCTGACCTGCGAAGGTCTGGAGCAGACCCTCAGCGGTCGCCACGGCATCTATGACATGAAGGTGACCAATCAGAAGGGGCAGATCGTGGCCTTGTTTCGTGGCAAGAGCGCCCAGATTCAGGGCACCGTCATTCCCGAGACCCCCGACAGTGGAGATCAAGCATGAGCGCCTTTTCCCTGGAGCCGATCGAAAAATCCAGTATTGACGAGCTGCGTACCCTGCAGCTCAAGCGCCTGAAATCGACCCTGGCCCATGCGTACGCGAATTCGCCGGTCTACCGCGCCAAATTCGACGCGGCCGGCGTGCATCCGACCGATCTCCACACCCTGGCCGACCTCGCGAAATTCCCCTTTACGACCAAGAAAGACCTGCGCGACAGCTATCCCTTTGGCATGTTTGCAGTGCCGCGGGAGCAATGCGCGCGCATCCATGCCTCCAGCGGCACCACCGGCAAGCCCACGGTGGTGGGCTACACGCTCAGGGACATCGACACCTGGGCCGGTGTGGTGGCGCGCAGCATTCGCGCTGCCGGGGCCCGCCCGGGCGACATGGTGCATGTGAGCTACGGCTACGGCCTGTTCACCGGCGGGCTCGGGGCCCACTATGGCGCCGAAAAACTGGGCCTGACGGTGGTGCCCTTCGGCGGTGGCCAGACGGAACGCCAGGTACAGCTGATCCAGGACTTCCGCCCCGACATCATCATGGTCACGCCCAGCTACATGCTGGCGATTGCCGACGAGTTCGAGCGCCAGGGGCTGAACCCGGCGGACGCCTCGCTGCGCATCGGCATCTTCGGCGCCGAGCCCTGGACCAACGACATGCGGGTGGCGATCGAAAAACGAGCCGGCATCGACGCGGTGGACATCTACGGCCTGTCCGAGGTGATGGGCCCGGGCGTGGCCAGCGAATGCGTCGAGACCAAGGACGGCCCGACCATCTGGGAAGACCATTTCTACCCCGAAATCATCAACCCCGACACCGGCATGCCCGTGGCCGACGGCGAAATGGGTGAGCTGGTCTTCACCAGCCTGACCAAGGAGGCGCTGCCCATCATCCGCTACCGCACGCGCGACCTGACCCGCCTGCTGCCGGGCACCGCACGCACCATGCGCCGCATCGAAAAGATCACCGGCCGCAGCGACGACATGATGATCATCCGTGGTGTGAACGTGTTCCCGTCCCAGATCGAGGAGCTGATCCTCAAGCGCGCCGAGCTGGCGCCGCACTACCAGTGTGTGCTTACCCGCGATGGGCCGATGGACAACCTCAGGGTGCTGGTCGAAACCCGCCCCGGTCTGTCACCGGACGCGATCGAGGCCCGTGCGGCGGCCAAGCTACTGCAGCATGAAATCAAGGTCTATGTGGGCAGCAGTGTTGAAATTGACCTGCGTGCGGAAGGCGGCGTAGAGCGCAGCCAGGGCAAAGCCAAGCGTGTACTGGACTTGCGCAGCCGCTGATACGAACTTTTGCCCTACGCGAGGCATCAGGGTTTCTGGCATCGACAGGTTGGCTGGGGCAAGATTAGACTCAGACACGACAGTTTCGCAATAGTGGTTTCACGACATGATCAATCGCAGTCTGGTTTATCGAAAGTCGGCCAAAGGGGCTGAAGCCATTGCCAACCGGCAGTCTGGGCTCGCGCCGAAACTGCGGTCCGTGCTGATCATGGTGGATGGCAAGAAGACTGGCGAAGACCTTTTCAAGGTCTGCACCATGCTGGGTGATGCTCAGGCTTTGCTGGCGGAGTTGGTTGCCGGGGAACTGATCGAGCCGGTTGCTGCAAGTGGGGGCGGTGCGGCCGCAGCGCCGGTTGCAGCACCGGTGGCGGCTGGCGGGTCTCCGGTGGCTGCCGCACCGGCCTCCGGCTTCGGTCCCGCAACACAGCCTGGTCCCAGCCTTGCCGAGGCAAAGCGGCTGGCCATTCGATTGCTCAAGGACGCATTGGGGCCCCTGGCCGACGACACCTGCATTGCCGTGGAGTCCTCCAAGGACATCGAGCAGTACACCGCCGCCGTCAAAAAGGCCTATGCCTTTATCCGCAATGTGCGGGGCGGGGAGGCAGCTGCGCGCTTCGGGCAGGAGATCGAAGCGCGTTTCCCCGTGGTTTGATTGCAGCGGCGTAGCCCCGCACCGCCGTTCTTCCCTGTTGTCAGGCTTGCGGCCAGGTGGTTGCCGCGTCAGGTTTCTCCGGCGCGGCGAGCGCGATTTTTCGGGCCGGGTCGGAAACCTTCAACCGCAGTTTCAGCACTCTGCGGTCGCGACTGACCCAGATATCCAGGGGCTCCGGGGGTGTGAAGCCGTAGAGCCGCAACTCGTCCAGTTTCAGTATCCGCCAGACCTGGCGTTTGCCCGGCGGTCCGGACTCGACCGCCAGCCATTCGTCCCCGGGGGCCAGACCCGCCTGTTCCCCTGCGCCGCCGCGCAGGACAGTGTCGATCACCACGCCGGAGGTCGACTCGCTCACTTTCAGCCCAAGCCATTGCGCCATGGCCGGATCGATTTCCTTCCAGACCATGCCGGTTTCGGTCAGCAAGGTACGCAGGGGCAACTCGTCCGTACCATGAATCCATGCGGCGACTTCGGCCGAAAAGCTTCGACCACCGCAGCGTTCAAGTTCGGCGACGAAGTCTGCTTCCTGCATCGGGCCGCCTTTGCAGCGACGCCACAGACCCCGCATCACGCTGTCCAGCGTGCCCTTTCCGCTTTGGCGCAGGCTCAGGTCGAAACACAACGCGACCAACGCCCCTTTGGTGTAGTAACTGACGCTGGTGTTGGGTGTGTCGGCGTCGGGACGGTAGTAGCGGATCCAGGCGTCAAAACTGGCCTGGGCAACGGATTGAACGCGCCGTCCCGGGGTCTGCAAAACCTGCTGCACAGTCTTGGTCAGCAGCGCCAGGTAGTCCGGCAGGTCGACCAGGCCGGCGCGCAGCAGCAGGAGATCGTCGTAGTAGCTCG
>ERZ761607.2753-NODE-2753-length-18280-cov-5.764993_pt1 | contig 18280 bp, 24 predicted proteins | sample MGYA00511164_ERZ761607 | MGnify/ENA primary metagenome ERZ761607 (study PRJEB28899, sample SAMN02445080) | bioreactor sludge metagenome | biome: EBPR sludge | place: Australia: Brisbane, Thorneside Wastewater Treatment Plant | collected 2011-06-22 ...
GTTGGTGGTCGAGCGGGTGCCGACGCTGCGGTGGTTTCGACTCCGTCGGCGCTGGCGCGCCTCCGGGCTCAACCACCGTCCGGGCTGTAGCCAGCCGCCCGCGGCACCAGCCAGCCCGCCGCGGTAGACAGTCAGCCGAACGGCGCCAGCAGCCGGCGCAGGAGCGTGGCCAACTCCTCTTGGTCGGCGGCGGGAAGCTCGGCCAAGAGGGACTTCTCGGCCTCGATGAGGGCGGTGAACGCCCCGTCCACGGCGTCCTTGCCCTCGCGGGTCAGCCGGACGATGACCCCGCGCCGGTCGTCGGGGTCGGGGTGGCGTTCGACGAAGCCGCGGTCGGCGAGCCGGTCGACGCGGTTGGTCATGGTGCCGCTGGTGACCAGCGTGGCGCGGAGTAGTCGCCCGGGGGAGAGCTCGTACGGCGAGCCGGCGCGGCGCAGGGCGGCGAGCACGTCGAACTCCCACGACTCGATCTCGTGGGCCGTGAACGCCTCCCGCCGCGCCAGGTCGAGGTGGCGGGCGAGCCGCGAGATCCGGCTGAAGACCGCGACCGGGCCGAGCTCGAGGTCGGGTCGCTCGCGTGCCCAGGCCTCGGTGAGCTCGTCGACCTCGTCCTGCACCCGGCCATGGTATCCGGCTGCCGGTCTGATCGAGATTCTTGACGTCGAGAGACTAGGAAAGTATCTTGATGTCAAGATAAATGAGGAGCTGACCGTGGCGCATACCTGGGACCCCGACCGCTACCTGACCTACGCCGACGAGCGTGGCCGCCCGTTCGTGGAGCTGCTGGCCCGGATCGACGCGGGCGATCCACGAGAGGTCGTCGACCTCGGCTGCGGGCCCGGCAACCTCACCGCACTGCTCGCCGAGCGCTGGCCGGACGCGCACGTCGTCGGCGTCGACTCCAGCCCCGAGATGATCGCGTCAGCTCAGGCCCTCGGCCTCCCACTGGAGTTCGCCGTCGGAGACCTGCGCGAGTGGCGTCCGGAGCGGCCGGTCGATGTCCTCGTCTCCAACGCGACCCTCCAGTGGGTGCCCGACCATCTCGCGCTGCTGCCCGCCCTCGTGGCCGGGGTCGCACCCGGTGGGTGGCTCGCCTTCCAGGTGCCTGGCAACTTCGACGAGCCGAGCCACACCCTGCGGGCCGAGCTTGCTGCGGAGCCGGCCTATGCGCCGTACGCCGCCGGCACCGCGCGCCCGGGCTCGCACGATCCGGCCACCTATTACGACGCCCTGACCGCTGCGGGGTGTGCGGTCGACGTGTGGGAGACGACGTACGTGCATGTGCTGAGCGGGCCGGACCCGGTCTTCACCTGGGTGTCGGGGACCAGCCTCCGTCCCGTGCTCCAGGCGCTGCCGGACGGGCTGCGCGAGGAGTTCGCGGCCGAGCTGAAGCGGAGGTACGCCGCCGCCTACCCGGTCCGTCCGGACGGCACGGTGCTCCTGCCCTTCCGGCGGGTCTTCGCGGTGGCGAGCAGAGGGTCGGCTTGAGCCTCTCCCATAGCCTCGGGGTGAGTGGGTTGTCGGCGGTGGGTACCGACCAGCCCGTAACGGTCCGGTTGACAGAACGTCGATCCAGGCGAGACTGTCCAACGGACGTCAACTTCGGGGGGAGTGATGTTGGGTGACCCAAGCGGTTGCGGCAACGTCAGTGGGGTCGTCGGGGACGACCCAGGTCGTGAATCGGATCAAGCGCGCCCAGGGCCAGCTGTCCGGCGTGCTCCGGATGCTGGAGGAGGGGCGCGAGCTGCCTGAGGTGGTCAACCAGCTCAAGGCGGTCTCGCGGGCGCTAGATCGCGCCGGGTTCGCGATGATCGCGGCCGAGCTACGCGAGTCAGCCAGCGAGGGGCCGGTCAGCGAGGAGGAGCTGGACCACTTGGAGCGGGTCTTCCTCTCGCTCGCTTAGCGCCGCTATCTACTGACAAGTAACCTGAGCTCATGAGCCAGGTCCTGTCCCTGTGGCGGCGGTGCCGCTCGGTGCCGGTCGTCGGACCGGTCCTCGGCGCGCGGGCGTTCTCGTTCGCGTTCAGCCAGAAGGCGCCGTACTTCGGCTCGATCCGCCCGCGGTTCACCGTGATCGAGCACAACCGCGCCGAGCTGGTCATTCCCGACCGCCGGCGCGTGCACAACCACCTCGGCACCGTCCACGCCATCGCGTTGTGCAACGGACTCGAGGCGGCGATGGGCGCGCTGGCCGAGGCGACGATCCCCACGACGAGGCGCTGGATCCCGAAGGGCATGACCGTCGCCTACACCGCCAAGGCGGTCGGCGACATCACCTGCATCGCCGAGACCGACGCCGCGCAGTGGAGCTCCGGCGACCCCGACCTGCCGGTCCGGGTCCGCGGCGTCGACCGCAACGGCACGGTGGTCGTCGAGGGCGTGATCAACCTGTGGGTGACGGAGCGGAAGTCCCGGCCGGCGGTCGCCGCCGGGCCGTGAGGTAGCGCCGCCGCGTGACCGCCATCGCGGCCACGAAGGCCACCGCCAGCACCGCCAGGGTCACCGGCACCCAGTCGGGTGCGCCCCGACTCGCGGCCAGCGCCGCGATCGCGAGCGCGGCCACCACCAGCGCGGCGTACCGCGCCATCTTGACGACGTAGAACGACCGCGCGATTCGCAGCATCGACTCGTCGTCGAGGTCGCGGGGTCCGCCGGACATGGCCACGACTCGAACCTAGTACGCCCGCATCCGTCGCCAGAACCAGATGTGGCCGGCGACCGCGGCAACCGACACCGCGCCGAGCAGCAGGGTCGCCGCCGTACCGAGGTCCTTGAGCTCGCCGGCCGCACTCTGTGCGCGCACCGATCGGTAGGACTGCTGGGAGAGCACCGACGCCTTGCTCTGGCTGCTGAGCAGCGAGCGGTCCGACTGATGCGAGAGCACCGAACCCTGGCTCTGAAAGGACCAGAACGAGCCGATGCTCATCGACGAGCCGACCGAGAACAGCGACGCGAACGATCCCACCGACCCGATCGACGCGCACGAGCCGACCGACCCGATCGACAGCACCGATCCGTCGGACCACAGCGACAACATGGAGTTCGTCGACCCGATCGACCAGCGAGCGCCCATGGGTCGAGCGTACGACCAGCGACGGCTCGCCGATGAGCGTCGTCGCCCCGGACGTCCTACCCTTGACGATCGTCATGCGTACCTACGAGGTCCGCACCTACGGGTGCCAGATGAACGTCCACGACTCCGAGCGGCTCAGCGGCCTGCTCGAGGAGGCGGGGTACGTCGCCGCGCCCACCGGCGAGGACGCCGACGTCGTGGTCTTCAACACCTGCGCCGTGCGTGAGAACGCCGACAACAAGCTCTACGGCAACCTCGGTCACCTGGCGCCGAAGAAGGCTCAGCGGCCCGGCATGCAGATCGCGGTCGGCGGCTGCCTGGCCCAGAAGGACCGCGCCACGATCACCCGGAAGGCGCCGTGGGTCGACGTCGTCTTCGGGACCCACAACATCGGAAGCCTGCCGGCTCTGCTCGACCGGGCCCGCGCGCAGGAGGAGGCACAGGTCGAGATCCTCGAGTCGCTCGAGGTCTTCCCCTCGACGTTGCCGACCAAGCGCGAGTCGGCGTACGCCGCGTGGGTGTCGGTGAGCGTCGGCTGCAACAACACCTGCACGTTCTGCATCGTGCCCAGCCTGCGCGGCAAGGAGAAGGACCGCCGGCCCGGCGAGATCCTCAGCGAGATCGAGGCGCTGGTCGCCGAGGGTGTCAGCGAGATCACGCTGCTGGGGCAGAACGTCAACGCGTACGGCGTCGAGTTCGGCGATCGGCAGGCGTTCTCGAAGCTGCTCCGCGCCTGCGGCGGGATCGAGGGGCTCGAGCGGGTCCGCTTCACGAGTCCGCACCCGGCCGAGTTCACCGACGACGTCATCGAGGCGATGGCCGAGACCCACAACGTGATGCCGAGCTTGCACATGCCGTTGCAGTCGGGCTCCGACCAGGTGCTGCGGGCGATGCGGCGCTCCTACCGTCAGGAGCGGTACCTCGGCATCATCGACCGGGTCCGGGCCGCGATCCCCGACGCGGCGATCACCACCGACATCATCGTGGGATTCCCGGGCGAGACCGAGGAGGACTTCCGGCAAACGCTGGAGGTCGTCGAGCAGGCACGGTTCAGCGGCGCCTTCACTTTCCAGTACTCCAAGCGCCCCGGCACTCCGGCGGCCACCCTGCCCGACCAGATCGACGCGGCGACCGTCAAGGACCGCTACGAACGGCTGGTCGAGGTGGTCAACGACGTCGCGTGGGCCGAGAACAAGCGGCAGGTCGGCCGGACCCTCGAGGTGATGGTGGCCGAGGGCGAGGGGCGCAAGGACGCCGCCACCCACCGGCTCTCCGGTCGTGCCCCCGACAACCGGCTGGTGCACTTCCAGGCGCCGGAGACCGAGGTCCGCCCCGGCGATGTGGCGACAGTGACGGTCACCTATGCCGCCCCGCACCACCTGGTCGCCGACGGCGACGCCACCGTCCGCCGTACTCGCTCCGGAGACGCGTGGGCCGCCCGCACCGCCGCTCCGGCCCCGGCGACCATCGGCCTCGGCATGCCGAGCGTCGGCGCCCCGCCCCCGCTCCCGGACGCGCCGGTCTGCGGCTAGCCTCCGGTCGCTACTGCGCGGCGTTGTACGGCTTGTCCTTGGAGCGTGGGTCGAGGCGGGGATAGCCGGCTGCGGGCGCCAGCCCGTCGGGCTGGACCTCCTCGGCGCCGGGGCGCTGCTCGGGAGGTACGTCGTCGTCGAGTGCCGGCACGGAGGTGTCGCGGACGCCGTCGGTGGCCGCCTGACCGTGGCCGACGTGACCGACCCGTTCACTGCTGACGCCCATGCCGCCTGCGGCGTGCTCGGGTCCGTCGGAGTTCGGTGTCGAGTCCTGGATGTCGTGGTCCTGCTCGTGACCGCTCATGGTCGAGCGGTACCCGGAGTCAGCCAGGCTCAGGCGGGCGACTCGTCCTCCGGGTCGACGTCGTCGTTCTCGCCATCGGGCGACTCAGTCGCCTTGGTGTGGGTGTCCTCGCCCTCTTCCAGCACCCGCTTGAGCGGGTCGGGTGACTCGTCGACGGCCGGGTTGGAGTCCGGACCGAGGTCGGCGGAGATGTTGTCGTCCTCCTCGGGCAGCGCGTCCGGACCACCGGGGTTGGGCTCGCCCGGTTCGATGCTCGGTTCGGGCTGCTCGCCCAGGTCGCCGGTCTGGGTCGGCTGTTCGTCACTCATCTGTCTCTCCCCGTGGTGGCTTCGGCGAAGCCGAAGGTCGTGTACGGCGCGAGGTCGCCCGCGACGATGCCCTGCAGTACCCGCAACTCGTGCGGCACCACCGGATCCGGCAGCGCGATGAGCGAGAACCAGCCGAGGTCGGCGCACTTCGAGGGCTCGACGATCCGGGGCGTGCCGGACCACGAGCGTGCGGTGAAGAAGAAGTCGATCCGCTCGTCGATCGGCTCGCCTCCGCGGGTCCGCTGCATCGCGGTGATGAAGCTCAACTCGAGGTCGTCGACGTCGATCTCCTCGAGCGCCTCGCGGCGCGCCGCGTCGTACGCCGTCTCGCCGCGCTCCACGTGCCCCGCCGCGGCGGCGGCCCAGTGGTCGTCCATATAGCCGGTGCCTTGGCGCAGCTGGAGCAGGACCTCCGTCCCGCTCGCGCTCTCGCGCAGCAGGAAGACGTACGCCGCGGGGACGACGACGAATCGTTGGTCGATCGACTTGGCCGTCACCGGGAGGGCTGGGTCGAGGTCACGTGATGTCGTCGTCCTTGCCGTCGAGCGAGTCGAGCCCGTCCTTGAGCTTGTCGGCCCCGGTGTCGATCTTGTCGTCGAACTTGCCGCCGGTCTTGTCCGAGGCGACGTCGGCGGCCTTGTCGATGCCGTCTCCGATCTTGTCGCCATGGTCGTCGACCGCGTCGCCGAGCTTGGCCTTGGCGTCGTCGAGGAAGCCCATGTCTGCTCCTGAGGTCGTGCGGAGCCCGAGTGACCCCGCCCCATTGCCACACTAGTGGTCATGTCACCACCCCCGACCACGGTCCCCGTGGTCCCTGTGGTGGCCGTCGTCGGCGCCACGGCGTCCGGCAAGACCGGGCTCTCGCTCGACCTGGCCGAGCGGCTCGGCGGCGAGGTGGTCAATACCGACGCCATGCAGGTCTACCGCGGCATGGACATCGGCACCGCCAAGCTGCCGCCGTCCGAACGCCGCGGCATCCGGCACCATCTGCTCGACACTCTCACGGTGCGCGAACCGGCCACGGTCGCGGAGTTCCAGCGCTGGGCCCGCGACGTGATCGACCGGCTGCGCGGCCAGGGCACGACACCCGTCCTGGTCGGTGGCTCGGCGCTCTACACGCGGGCGATCCTCGATCGCTTCGAGTTCCCGGGCACCGACGAGGAGATCCGGGCGCGGTGGGAACGACGTCTCGCCGAGGAGGGCCCGGAGGCACTGCATATCGTCCTCGCCGATCGCGACCCCGACGCCGCTGCGCAGATCCTCCCCGAGAACGGCCGTCGGATCGTCCGGGCGCTCGAGGTCGGCGAGCTGACCGGGCGTCCCTTCTCTGCGAGCCTGCCGTTGCTGGAGTATGCCGATCCGCACACTGTGCAACTCGGCGTCGACATCGACCGGACCACCCTCGACCGACGGATCGCGGAACGCGTCGATGCGATGTTCGCCAGCGGCTTCGTGGAGGAGGTGCGACGCCTCCTCGACCATGGGCTCGCCGACGGCCGCACCGCACCGCGGGCCATCGGCTACCGCGAGGTGGTCGCGCACCTGCGCGGCGAGCTGACCGAGGCCGAGGCCAAGGAGCGGACCGCCCAGGCGACCCGACGCTTCGCCCGCCGCCAGGACTCGTGGTTCCGCAAGGACCCACGCATCGTCTGGCTCCGGTACGACGACCCGCAGCTCGTCGAGAAGGCGGTCGAGGTTGTGGGCAGCATGAGCGCAAGAACGGTCGGGCGGACCGGGCAGTGAGCAGGTGAGACTAGGCACGTGAGCGAGCAGTGGCCGGCCGGGCGCGACCGGCTCCGCGAGTTGCTCGACGCGGTGCTCGCCGAGGAGCACCACAGCCTCGACGACATGGCCGGCGGCGCGCATTCCTCGCCGTACCACTTCAGCCGCCGGCTGAGCCGCGACGCCGGGGAGCCACCGGTGGCGATGCGGCGACGGGTGATGTTGGAGCGCGCGGCGTGGCAGCTGCGTCGCGGTACGACGGTCACCGACGCGGCGTTCGCGGCGGGGTATGAGTCCGTCGAGGGTTTCAGCCGCGCGTTCGCCCGCGCGTACGGCCATCCGCCGAGCACGGTGCGCAACGCGGAGCACCCCGCCGGGAGCCACTGGCTACCCGCCCCCAACGGCATCCACTTCCACCCACCCACCTCGCTGTGGGTACACGCCCAGGAGCAGTCGATGAACCCGCTCACCGAGCAGCTGGTCGCCCACGACCTCGACGACACCCGAGCCCTGCTGGACCTGGCCAAGCAGCTGAGTGACGACGACTACCGGCGAAGACTCCTGCCGGACAACGACGTCCTCGGCTTCGACGGCCTCGACGAGTCGGTGGCCGACGTGCTCACCCACCTGGTCTTCACCAAGGAGGTCTGGCTGGCCGCGATCGACGGCACCGACTTCCCGCCCGACCGTGCGAACGACGTAGGCACGCTCATTGAGCGACACGACGACGCGGCAGCCCGTTGGCTGGCGGCGGTGCGCGACATCGACCGCCGAGGCGCCTGGGACGACCGGCTCATCGACGCGTTGTGCGATCCGCCGGAGAGCTTCGTCCTCAGCAGCGTCGTCGCGCACGTGCTCACGTTCTCGATCCACCGTCGGCAGCTCGCCCGCCAGCTGCTGCGCACGCTCGGGGTCGAGGTCGACGTGGGCGACCCGATCAACTGGCTCCGGGAGCGGGCGGATCAATGAAGACCGTCTTCTACACCGCGATGACCCTCGACGGCTTCCTCGCCGACGAGCACGACTCCCTGTCCTGGCTCTTCGTGCAGGACCAGGACGAGCAAGGGCCGCTCAACTATGACGACTTCATCAAGGACGTCGGGGCGATCGTGATGGGCGCCACGACCTACGAGTGGGTCCGCGACCATCTCGCCCGGACCTCCGAGCCGTGGCCGTACGCCATGCCGGCCTGGGTGGTGACCCATCGGCAGCTCGAGGGGATCGAGGGCGCCGACGTCCGGTTCGTGCAGGGTGACGTCGCCCCGGTGCACGACGAACTGGTCGCGGCGGCCGACGGCAAGGACGTCTGGGTTGTCGGCGGGGGTGACCTGGCGGCGCAGTTCGCCGAGGCCGGAAAGCTGGACCAGCTGATCTGCTACATCGCGCCGGTGACCCTGGGCGCGGGACGGCCGCTGTTCCCGCGCCGCTGGGAGCTCCGCCTGGTCGAACTCCACCAGAACAAGGCGTTCATCGCCGCGCGGTACGACGTGGTCGGGCCCGGGAGTTGGTCGACGACCGAGTGAGACGGGGCCAGTCCGGGTACTACGCCGGTCATGTTCTCGGGTCCCCTCGTCGCTCTGACCACGGCTGCGCTCGCCGTCGCCACCCTCCAAGCCCCCGCGGCCCAGGCGTCCGCAGCGACGGCGTCTGCGACGGCGTCCGCAGCAACGGCGTCCGCAGCAACGGAACGGGCCGCCGTACCCAAGGTCAAGGAGCCACCGCGGCATGCCACCGCGGTCGGTCGCGGTGGGGCGGTCACCTCGGTCGACCCGTACGCCTCACGGATCGGGCTCAAGGTCCTCCAGCGCGGCGGCAACGCCGTCGACGCGGCAGTCGCCACGGCCGCCGCGCTCGGTGTCACCGAGCCCTACAGCGCAGGCATCGGCGGGGGCGGCTACTTCGTCTACTACGACGCCAAGACCAAGCAGGTCCGCACGATCGACGGCCGCGAGACCGCCCCCGCGCGGATGAAGCACGACGCGTTCATCGACCCGGCCACCGGCCAGCCCTACCCCTTCACGCCCGATCTGGTCACCAGCGGCGTTTCGGTCGGCGTCCCCGGGACGCTCGCCACGTGGGACCGTGCGCTCGACCGTTGGGGCTCGCTGTCGCTGGGCGACGCGCTGCGCCCGGCGGCCGGTCTCGCGCGCCGGGGCTTCCGTGTCGACAAGACCTTCCACCTGCAGACCGAGGAGAACGCCGAGCGGTTCAACACGTTCACCTCCACCCGCCAGCTCTATCTGCGGCGCGGGAAGGCGCCGGGGGTCGGCAGCACGTTGCGCAACCCCGACCTCGCCGACACCTACGAGCGGCTCGGCCGGGTCGGCACCGACTGGTTCTACGACGGGACGCTGGGCGCGCAGATCGCCAAGACGGTCCGTAAGCCCCCGGTGAGTGGCCGCACCGACCTGCCGGTGCCTCCCGGCTCGATGCGCCCCTCGGATCTCGCGCGCTACCGCGCGATCCTGCAGAAGCCGACCAAGGTCGGCTACCGCGGGCATCAGGTCTACGGCATGGCGCCGTCATCCAGCGGCGGCTCCACCGTGGGCGAGGCGCTCAACATTCTCGAGCGCTACGACCTGAAGGCGCTCACGCCGGTGCAGGTGCAGCACCTCGTGATCGAGGCCGCCCATCTGGCTTTCGCCGACCGTGCGAAGTACGTCGGCGACGTACCCGACGTCCCTCTCAAGACGCTGCTCTCCGACACCTACGCCGCCGAGCGCGCCTGCCAGATCAACCCGGCGCTGGCGTTCACGCCGCCGGTCCCGGCCGGCAATGTGGCGGCCGCCGATGGTAGCTGCGCGACGCCGACGACCAGGAGCGAGCCGGCCCCGGACACCGAGGGCGTCAACACGACCAACCTCACCGTCGCGGACAAGGACGGGAACGTCGTCGAGTACACGCTCACCATCGAGCAGACCGGAGGCTCGGGCATCGTGGTGCCGGGTCGCGGGTTCATCCTCAACAACGAGCTCACCGACTTCACCGCCGTCTACGACCCGGCCGATCCCAACCGGATCGAGCCCAACAAGCGGCCGCGCAGTTCCATGTCGCCGACCATCGTGTTGAAGAACGGCCGGCCGGTGCTGGCGCTCGACTCGCCCGGTGGGTCGACGATCATCACCACGGTGCTCCAGATCCTGGTCAACCGTCTCGACCTGGGCATGACCCTGCCGAAGGCGCTCGCCGCGCCGCGAGCTGCGCCGTCGAACCGGACGCCGGTGAGCGCGGAGCAGAGCTGGATCGACCTGTACGGCGCTGCGTTGACCGCGCTCGGCCACTCCTTCACCCCGGTCGGCGCACCAGGCACCTCTGCCGCCGAGATCGGGGCCGCGACGGCGATCGAGTTCGGCCCTCGGGGGCAGCTCACGGCGGTGGCCGAGCCGACCCGCCGGGGCGGGGGAGCGGCCGGCGTGGTCGATCCGAAGTAGGGCCGTGCGGCCGCTCGCCGGCGCCCCCTACCCTTGAAGCGTGACACTGACCGAGCCGGCGCGTACGTGGACCACCATCGACACCGTCGACGAACTGGTCGACGTGGTCGGGCTGCCGGGCGAGCGGGCGGCGACCAAGGGCCGCGCCTCGCTGCTGCCGGTCGACCGTGAGTGGCTGGCCGCGACGCCGTTCTGCGTCCTGGCCACGGCCGAAGCGGACGGTAGGTGCGACGCGTCCCCGAAGGGCGACCCGCCCGGTCAGCTCGTGCACGTCCTCGACGACACGACGATCGCGATCGCCGAGCGGCCCGGCAACAGGCGCGTCGACGGCTACCGCAACGTGCTCTCCAACCCACACGTGGGCCTGAACTTCCTCATCCCCGGCCGTGGCGACACGCTGCGGATCAACGGGCGGGCCCACCTGGTCCGCGAGGCGCCGTTCTTCGACGAGATGCTCGTCAAGGGGAGCCGCCCGATCCTGGCGCTCGTGGTCGACATCGAGGAGGTCTTCTTCCACTGCGCGAAGGCCTTCCTGCGCTCGGGCATCTGGAAGCCGGAGACCTGGGACCCCGAGGCGCGCGTGCCCCGCCGCGCGGTGATCGCCCAGGAGGTCGAGCCGGCCGGCATGACCATCGACCAGCTCGACGACTACTACGACGAGAAGAACTACTCCCGAGGGCTCTACTGATGTCCTACCCCTTCCTCAAGGGACACGGCACGGAGAACGACTTCGTCCTCCTGCCCGACCTCGACGGTGCGGTCCATGGCGGCCTCGACGACGAGCAGATGGCCGACCGGGTCCGCGCGCTCTGCGACCGGCGGGCCGGCATCGGCGGAGACGGCGTGCTGCGCGTCGTCCGCGCCACCGGAGACGACGCGGAGTGGTTCATGGACTACCGCAACGCCGACGGCTCGGTCTCGGAGATGTGCGGCAACGGCATCCGGGTCTTCGTCCGCTACCTCCTCGAGCAGGGGCTGGTCGACGGCACGGCTCCGATCCGGGTCGACACCCGTGACGGAGTCAAGGTGATGACCGTCGAGGGAGAGCTGATCACCGCCGACATGGGCACGCCGAAGCTGTTGGGCAGCAGCACCGTGGGCGCCGGTGGCATCACATGGGCGGCCCGCCAGGTCGACCTCGGCAACCCGCACGCCGTCGCGAGCGTGTCGAACCTCGACGAGCCCGGCCCGCTGCTCGAGGCGCCTACCCACGACCCGGCGGTCTACCCCGACGGCGTCAACGTCGAGTTCGTCGTACGCCGCGGTGAGCGGCACATCGCGATGCGGGTGCACGAGCGGGGCTCGGGCGAGACCCGGTCCTGCGGCACCGGTGCGTGCGCCGCGATGGTCGCGTCCGCCGACGCCTCCGGCGACCGACCGGCAGGTGCGGACGTCGCCTACCGGGTCGACGTTCCAGGAGGCACGCTCACGGTGACCTGGACGATGGACGACCGGGTCCTGCTCACCGGCCCCGCGGTCATCGTGGCGTCGGGAGAGACAGACCTCTGACCACCAGGACGGTCGCCCCGACCGCCGCCAGGGCCAGCAACGGCCAGATCAACGGGCACAGGACCGGTAGGCCGATCCAGGTGAACCAGTCGGACCGGAAGCCGTCCGTACCCAGCTCCAGCGCGCGTCGGTGATGGTCGTGGGCAACAAGCACCAGCACTGCAGCGGCGAGCCCGATCGGTAGCCATAGCCAGGGCCGGCAGCCGAGTCCGAGCACCGCCAGCCCGCCCGCGAGGACCAGGATGCCGGCCGTCGCCAGCTCGACGTCGGCACTCGCGGCGTACTCCCACCCGGCGATCGGTCGTTCCGGGCCGCAGCACAGCCGTACGGTCCGGATCCAGTGCCCGAGCACGAGACCCGAGGCGCCGGCGAGCGGCACCGAGAGGGTGACGAGGAGGTCGACGACAGTGTCGGTGCGAGACGGCACCGCCGCAGCCTCACGCGCAGGATGGTGGTGAGGCATCCGCCCGGATACTCAGTCGGGGCCGCATCTATGCTCCGGATCCATGGACATCAATGGATCGACCGCCATCGTCACCGGCGCTGCCTCGGGCATCGGCGCCGCCTGCGCCCGTCAGCTCGCCGCCAAGGGTGCGACCGTCGTGGTTGCCGACCTCCAGGCCGACAAGGGTGAGGCGCTGGCCGCCGAGATCAAGGGCGTCTTCGCCCAGGTCGACGTCACCCAGACCGACCAGATCACCGCGGCCGTCAACGCCGCCGCCGAGATCGCACCGCTCCGCGCGGTCGTCAACTCTGCCGGCATCGGCTGGGCCCAGCGGACCATCGGACGCGACGGGCTGATCGAGTCGGCCCACGATCTCGACGCCTTCAAGCGCGTGATCGCCATCAACCTGATCGGCACCTTCGACATGGTCCGGCAGGCCGCGACCGTGATGAGCCGCAACGAACCGGACGCCGACGGCCAGCGCGGCGCCATCGTCAACCTCGCCAGTGTCGCCGCCTTCGACGGCCAGATCGGCCAGGCCTCCTACAGCGCCTCCAAGGGCGGCGTGGTCGGCATGACGCTCCCCGTCGCCCGCGACCTCGCGGCCTCGGGCATCCGGCTCAACACGGTGGCCCCGGGCCTGATCGACACCCCGATCTACGGCGAGGGCCCGGAGTCGGACGCGTTCAAGGCCAAGCTGGGCGAGAGCGTGCTGTTCCCCAAGCGGCTCGGCGTCGGCGACGAACTGGCCAGCATGGTGATCGAGTGCCTGACCAACTCCTACATGAACGCCGAGGTGGTCCGTGTCGATGGCGGTATCCGGATGCCGCCGAAGTGAGAGTTTCGTCGGCTAGCCGATGAAACTCGTGCTTGGACGACAAAACTTCATCGTCCAGGCAAGAGTTTTGTCGGTCAACCGACGAAACTCGCGCTGGGACGACAAAACTCGCGCTTACCCCTCACTCCACCAGCGACGCACGCTCCTCAGCGGTGAAGGCCTCCATGGGGGCGGCGGGGGAGACCAGCCGCGCCGCGCGCAACTTGCTGATCTTGGCCCCGGCGGCTCCGATCGCCTCGCGACTGCGGCCGCGGCCGAAGGTCACCGCGTGGTCGCGGGCGATGCCGAGGCCGGCGCCGACCTCGACGGCGTCCTGGTCGGCGCCCATGTAGAGGAACTGCCAGTGGTACTGCTGGCTCTGCTGCTCGACCAGCGCCTTGATGGCGGCGGCGGTCCACTCCTTGCTCGCGTTTTCGAGCCCGTCGGTCATGATCGCCACGATCACGGTGCCGGGCCGCTGGTCCTCCGGCAGTGCCGCCAGCGCCTGACCGGTGTCGGTGATCAGCCGGCCCATCGCGTCGTGCAGAGCGGTCATCCCGCGTGGCTGGAGGTCGAGAGCCGGCACCTCGGCGATGGGGCGGTCGGCGTAGACGATGTCGTAGGCGTCGTCGAACTGGGCGAGGGTCGCCCGGCAGCTGCCGGCAGCAGCGCGCTGCTCGTCGACGAACGCCGCGAAGCCGCCCTCGATGTCGGACTTGATCGACTGCATCGACCCGGAGCGGTCGAGCAAGAAGTAGAGCTGGGTCAGATCGGAACGCGTCATCGGTCCTCCTAGGACTTACGGCGGGGTTTGAACCGCATCGGTGCTGCGGCTGGTGCAGGCGCCGGCTTGGGTGTGCCGGACTCGTGGTCGTACTTCGCGCGCTCGACCCCGGCGGCCGTCACCCGGCCGTCCTCGTTGGCGTAGGCGCCGAGGGTCTGGGTGCGGGCCAGCCGGGGTGGTACGGCGTTCTCGGTCAGCCCTGCCGCCGCGCCGGCTGCGCGCAGCGACACCTTCCCCTCCAGGAGCGCCTCGGCCATCGACTCGTCGATCAGCGAGGTGAGCCGGTCGGCGGCCGCCCGCAGGTGCGGGAGCGCCTCGTCGGCGTCCTTGTCGGCGGCTGCGTCGAGGGCCTCGCGCACGGCGTCCAGCGCCTTCGGGTCCGGTGTCATGGATCCAGTGTGCCGCATAAACTGCGGAAACACAAATAATGCGCTTCCGCATAGTTTGCGCATCCGCACACACTGCGGAGCCGGACGCTCACCCAGGGTTGGGCGACACGTCATCCGCGCGTACCCACCCCGACAACCACGACCGCTGACCTGCAGCCATGGTCGACACCGACTGGCAGGTCGGCAGGCGGACGGCGCTCCTCGGCGGCGTGGGCATCGGCGCCGTTCCAGGCCTGATGGCCGTCGGCTGGCCGGGCGCAGCCCCGAACCAGATCCGTTCGCGGCTACCGCTGGCTCACGGCGCCCGCTCGGGCGAGGTGACCACCGACTCGGCGGTCGTGTGGGCGCGCTCGGCCGGCTCGGGTCGGCTCACGGTCCGCTTGGCGAGCAACGGCCGGGTCCTCCGGACGGTCCGCGGTCCGTGGGCGGACGAGCGCACCGACCACACTGCCCGGGTGCAACTCCGCGGCCTCGCGCCGGGCCGGCGGTACGACGCCACGGTGTGGTTCACCAACGACGCGGGGGCGACGGGCCAGACCGAGCGGGTCTCGTTCAGCACCGCCCCGGTGCACGCGGCCGCACAGTCCGTGGTGTGGTCGGGCGACACCTGCGGTCAGGGGTTCGGCATCAACGAGGAGCTGGGCGGACTCACGACGTACCGCGCGGTCCTCCGCACCCAGCCGGACCTGTTCGTGCACTGCGGCGACACCGTCTACGCCGACCTCGAGATCCCGCCGAGCTTCACCGAGGAGAGCGGTGTGGTCTGGCGCAACGTGGTCTCCGACGGCGTCGAGAAGGTGTCCGAGACGCTCGAGGAGTTCCGCGGCCGGCAGCGCTACGTGCTCCAGGACACCCACGTCCGAGAGCTCTACGCCCAGGTGCCCACGATCGCGCAGTGGGACGACCACGAGACCTGCAACAACTGGTATCCGGGCGAACTGCTCGAGGACGATCGCTACACCGAGCGTCGCTGCGACGTGCTCGCCGCCCGCGGCCGACGGGCCTGGCAGGAGTACCAGCCGGTCCCGGTCCGCACGCTGATCGACCGCTCCGGTGACGGCTACGCGACCGGCCGGATCTACCGGCGGGTGCCGCGCGGCCAGCACCTCGACCTCTTCGTGCTCGACATGCGGTCCTATCGGGGGCCTAACGACACCTTCCGGGTTCGGCCGCAAGGGATCCTCGGCGCCGATCAGGAGCGGTGGCTCACCGACTCCGTGATCGCCTCCACGGCGACGTGGAAGGTGATCTCGGCCGACCTCCCGCTCTCGATCCCGTCCACCCACGACGACGACCTCGACGGACCGTGCAACGGCGACGACGGCCCGCCGCTCGGCCGAGAGCCCGAGCTGGCCCGGATCCTGTCGGCCTGGCGCCGGGCCGGGGTGCGGAACGTCGTGTTCGTGACCGCTGACGTGCACTACACCGCCGCACACCACTACGCACCCGAGCGGGCGGCGTACACCGACTTCGATCCCTTCTGGGAGTTCGTCTCCGGTCCGCTCGCCGCCGAGACCTTCCCACGCAAGGACGGGGTGCTGGACGGCACGTTCGGGCCCCAGGTGGTCTTCTCGAAGGGCAACGACTCGCCCCGCCGACAGTCGCCGCGCGACGGCAACCAGTTCTTCGGCCACCTGGCCATCGACGCGGCGGGTGCGCTCACGGTCACCCTGCACGAAGCGTCAGGCGCCGCCGTCTGGAGCCGGACCCTCGATCCGGCCTGACCACTCCCCGAGGTCGAGCACGAGGTCGGCTCGGTGCGCCGCGGCCTCGACCTGGTCGGCGTTCGGCTGGTCGACCCGCGCGACCCATTCCCGCGCGAACCGCGGGTCCTTGCCCGAGTCGTGGTGGCGCCGGACCAGCCGCTCGGTGCGCACCTGGTCGTCGGTGACCAGGTGCCAGACCGCATCGCAGGCGTCGTACGCCGCACGCCACCGCGCCTCATCGAGCAGCAGGTAGTTGCCCTCGGTCACCACCAACCCGGCCGTGCCGGGCACCGCGATCGCATCCGCGACCGGGTCGGGCAGCCGGTGGTCGAAGGCCGGCGCCCAGACCTCACCCCCGTTGACCCCGCCCCGCAGCCGCCGCAGGAGCTCCGCGTAGCCCTCGGCGTCGAAGGTGTCCGGGGCTCCTTTGGCGTCGAGCCGGCCCATCACGATCAGCTCGGCGTTGGGTCGGTGGAAGCCGTCCATCGGCACCACCGGCGCGCCGTACGCCGAAGCAAGGTCCGCGGCCAGCGTTGACTTGCCGACTCCGGGGGAGCCGCTCAGCCCGAGCACGAACCGGCCCGGGGGCAAGCCGGCCACCAAGTCGCGGATCTCGCGGCCGTCGGGGGAAACGCGGATGCGCCTCATGGGGCCCGACCGTACGCTTGAGCACGTATGACGAACGCACCTGACCTCAGCCCCGACGCCGACGACCTCTCCTCGGCCGACTCCACGATCGAGCTGGAGGAGTTCGACCTCGGCGACGAGCTCGAGGAAACCTCCGACTGGGCGGACGACCCCGACCCCGAAGAGTGGCCCGAGGACGAGCCGACCGTGGGCGCGATGGAGCTCGCCGAGCGGCACGCGCTGCGCCGCGTCGCAGGCCTGTCCACCGAGCTCGAGGACATCAGCGAGGTCGAATACCGGCAGCTCCGCCTCGAGCGGGTGGTCCTGGTCGGCGTCTGGACCGAGGGCTCGGTCGAGGACGCGGAGAACTCCATGGCCGAGCTGGCGCTGCTTGCCGAGACCGCGGGTTCGGAGGTGCTCGAAGCGATCTACCAGCGTCGGCAGTCTCCCGACCCCGCGACGTACGTCGGCCGCGGCAAGGTCGAGGCCATCGGAGAGATCGTCCGCGCCACCGGCGCCGACACGGTGATCTGCGACGGCGAGCTCGCGCCCAGCCAGCTGCGCAACCTCGAGGACCGGCTCAAGGTGAAGGTCGTCGACCGGACCGCGCTGATCCTCGACATCTTCGCTCAGCACGCGAAGTCCAAGGAGGGCCAGGCCCAGGTCGAGCTCGCCCAGCTCAACTACATGACCCAGCGGCTCCGTGGGTGGGGCGGCAACCTGTCCCGGCAGGTCGGTGGCCGGGTCGCCGGCGGCGCCGGCATCGGCGGCCGCGGCCCCGGGGAGACCAAGATCGAGACCGACCGTCGCCGGATCAACACCAAGATCGCCAAGCTCCGCCGCGAGCTCAAGGAGATGAAGAAGACCCGCGACGCCAAGCGCGCCATGCGGCACGCACGCGCGATTCCTGCGGTCGCGATCGCGGGCTACACCAACGCCGGCAAGTCCTCGCTCCTCAACCGGCTCACCGACGCCGGTGTCCTGGTCGAGGACGCACTGTTCGCGACCCTCGACCCGACCACCCGCCGTACGACCACCGCCGACGGCCGCGTCTACACCATGAGCGACACGGTCGGCTTCGTGCGGCACCTGCCCCACCAGTTGGTCGAGGCGTTCCGCTCGACGCTGGAGGAGGTCGCCGACGCCGATCTGATCCTGCACGTCGTCGACGGCTCGCACGCCGATCCCGAGGGCCAGATCTCCGCAGTGCGCGAGGTGTTCGCCGAGATCGGCGCGTCGGAGATCCCCGAGATCATCGTGATCAACAAGGCCGACGCCGCCGACCCGCTGGTGCTGGCTCGGCTGCAGCGCGAGGAGCCGCACTCGGTCGTCGTGAGCGCCAAGACCGGCGAGGGCATCGCGGAGGCGCTGGCCCTCGTCGAGGGTGAGTTGCCCAAGCCAGGCGTGGAGTTCAAGGCGCTGCTGCCCTACGAACGCGGCGACCTGATCAACCGGCTGCACCAGCACGGCGAGATCGACTCCATGGAGCACACCGCCGACGGCACGATCGTCGCCGGCCGGGCCAACCAGGACCTCGCAGGCGAGCTGGCGACCTACGCCGTTTGATACCCCGGCGGCCGCGGACTGAATACCCCCGCGAGCTTCGGCCCGGCACCCACGACGGACGCTCGCT
>ERZ761607.2755-NODE-2755-length-18277-cov-3.736418_pt1 | contig 18277 bp, 18 predicted proteins | sample MGYA00511164_ERZ761607 | MGnify/ENA primary metagenome ERZ761607 (study PRJEB28899, sample SAMN02445080) | bioreactor sludge metagenome | biome: EBPR sludge | place: Australia: Brisbane, Thorneside Wastewater Treatment Plant | collected 2011-06-22 ...
CGAAGGGTGGGGCCTGCCCTCGCTCCCGCCATTCCCGGGCGCGCCCGAATTAAGCTGGCACATCATCGAAAGTCTCGTGGCTGACGAATTCGACATCACATCGTGCCAGGAACTGGCCGTGGATCACGGGTTTGTGGTGCCGATGCAGCTGTTCTGGCCCGGCGCGCCGCTGAACAAGGACATGCCTCGCGCGGTCCCGATTTCGGCCAACACCGTCCAGCACCCGATCCCGACGCTGAACCGGGCGCTGAATTTCGGCAAGGCCCTAAGGAAGGCGCTGCTGTCCTTCCCCGAGGATGCCAAGATCGTCGTTCTGGGCACCGGCGGCCTGTCTCACCAGCTTGATGGCCAGCGCGCGGGCTTCATCAACAAGGAATTCGACGCCTACTGTCTGGAGAACATCGTTCACAACCCGGAAGAGCTGACCAAGATCACCCGTCAGGAACTGGTCAAGAACGCGGGTGCGCAGGGCACCGAATTCCTGATGTGGATGATGATGCGCGGTGCCTTGGGCGACGATGTGATCGAGATCACCCGCAACTATCACATCCCGATCTCGAATACCGCCGCCGGCACGCTTTTGCTGGAATGTGCAGCCTGAAGAGTCACTGAGGGGGCGTTCGCGCCCCCTCTTCGTTGCGCGTCATCGCCGCCGGGGACGCGCGACGCGTCAAGGCGGGGCGCGTGCACCGGAACGTGAGGTGCGGGGCGGCATAATTGCGCCGATACCTCGGGCACGGGGACTTTACCTTGGCGCGCGCCAAAGCCTATAAGGACCCCGCCCTCTACCCCGGCTTTTGGCCGGGGTTTCTCATGCATTCGGGAAGATCGACACATGTTCGGACTCTCTGGCCTGTTCTCATCGGATATGGCGATCGACCTCGGGACGGCGAACACGCTGGTCTACGTCAAGGGGCGCGGCATCATCCTGAACGAGCCCTCAGTGGTGGCCTATCATGTCAAGGACGGCAAGAAACAGGTGCTCGCGGTGGGCGAGGATGCCAAGCTGATGCTGGGCCGCACACCCGGGTCCATCGAGGCGATCCGTCCGATGCGTGATGGGGTCATCGCGGATTTCGACGTGGCGGAAGAGATGATCAAGCATTTCATCCGCAAGGTTCACCGGCGGTCGACCTTTTCAAAGCCGAAGATCATCGTCTGCGTGCCCTACGGCGCAACCCCGGTGGAAAAACGGGCGATCCGTCAGTCGGTGCTTTCGGCCGGGGCGCGCCGCGCAGGGCTGATCGCGGAGCCCATCGCGGCGGCCATCGGCGCGGGCATGCCGATCACCGACCCGACCGGCAGCATGGTTGTTGATATTGGTGGCGGCACGACCGAGGTAGCAGTGCTGTCGCTGGGCGATATCGTCTATGCGCGGTCGGTTCGTGTCGGTGGCGACCGGATGGACGAGGCGATCATCTCGTATCTGCGGCGGCATCAGAACCTGCTGATCGGCGAATCCACTGCCGAACGGATCAAGTGCACCATCGGCACCGCGCGCATGCCCGATGACGGGCGAGGGCGTGTGATGCAGGTGCGCGGGCGCGACCTTCTGAATGGCGTGCCAAAGGAAATCGAGGTCACGCAGGGTCAGGTCGCCGAAGCGCTCAGCGAAACCGTGCAGACGATCTGCGAGGCGGTGATGATCGCTCTTGAAACCACACCACCCGATCTGGCAGCAGACATCGTCGACCGCGGCGTAATGCTGACCGGGGGTGGGGCGCTCTTGGGCGATTTGGACCTTGCTCTGCGCGAGCAGACCGGGCTGATCATCACGGTGGCGGACCAGTCGCTCAATTGCGTGGCTCTGGGGACTGGCAAGGCGCTGGAATATGAAAAGCAGTTGCGCCACGCCATCGATTACGAAAGCTGAGGGAACCAGCGGCTTGAGGGCGCGCCGTGGCATCTGACCGCTCGAACGAGGCCGATTATGTCCGCCCGGTGCGCCGCCTCGTGATCGGGGTTCTGGCGCTTGCTTTGCTCGCGCTGTTCCTGCTGTGGCGCATCGACAGTCCGCGCGTCGAGAGGTTTCGTACTGCCGTGGTGGATGCTGTTGTGCCCAACATGGACTGGGCGATGGCGCCGATCACTCGCACCGCACGGATGATCGAGGATTTTCGCAGCTACACCAGGATCTATGAGCAGAATCAGGAACTGCGGCGCGAGTTGCAGCAGATGCGCGCCTGGCGCGAGGCGGCGCTGCAGCTGGAACAGCGCAATGCGCAGCTTCTGGACATGGCGCGTGTGCGTCTGGATCCGCAGCTGACCCATGTCACCGGCGTGGTGATGGCCGATGCCGGATCGCCGTTTCGCCAGTCGGTTCTGCTGAACGTCGGTGCCCGCGACGGGATCATCGACGGCTGGGCGGTGATGGATGGTCTAGGGCTGGCCGGGAGAATCGCCGGGGTCGGGGACCGGTCCGCGCGGGTTATCCTGCTGACCGATTCGAACAGCCGCGTGCCGGTTCTTGTGCAGCCCAACGCGACCACCGCCCTGCTCAGCGGTGACAACAGCCCGGCGCCGGTGCTGGAATTTGTCGCCAACCCCGAAGCCCTGCGCCCCGGCGATCGGGTGGTCAGCGCCTCGGATGGTGGCGTGTTCCCGCCGGGTCTTCTGGTGGGCGAGGTGGTGCTGGGTGCCGATGGCCGCCTGCGCGTTCGGCTGGCGGCGGATTACGGGCGGCTCGACTTCCTACGGGTGCTGCGCTCGCGCCCGGCCGAGCGGATCGAGCAATCCGGCAGCCTGTTGCGCCCGGTGGCGGCGGATGGAACGCCTCTGGACCCGGCGACCGGCGCGCCCTTGCCAATTCCCTTGCCCGATGTCGTCGCCGATCCGGTGGTCCCCGCAGTCGAGGCGGTGCCGGCTCCCGGTGCGCAGTCGACCGACGGGCCACCCAATGAATGAAGTCTGGCGCCCGGACAGCCTGGCACATCTCGCCCTTTGGCTGGCGATTTCAGCGGGGCTGATCCTTTTGCATCTGTTGCCGCTGGGGTCGGCCCGGGGTGATTGGCCAATGCCCGACTTCTTGCTGGCGCTGACCCTGGCCTGGGTGCTGCGTCGTCCGGTGCACCTCCCCGCCCCGGCCATCGCGGTGGTCTTTCTGGCCGAGGATCTGTTCCTGATGCGTCCGCCGGGGCTATGGGCACTGGCGGTCCTCCTGGGGTCGGAATTCCTGCGCCGTCGGCAAAGCGTGGTGCGTGAACTGAACCTGATGCTGGAATGGGCGATGGTGGCGGGGGTGCTGACCGCAATGGTCCTCGGCACGCGGTTGGTTCGTGCAATCGTGATGTTGCCAAACGACCCGCTGCACTTGAGCTTTCTTGCCCTCGCTGTCACGATCCTGTCCTATCCACTGGTGGTCTGGGTTCTGCAAGGCGTGCTGCGCGTACGAAAACCCGCGACCGGTGAAGTCGACGAACTGGGGCGCAGGCTGTGAAACGACCGGCACGCGATAACGAGGACAGCGAGCGGCTGATCTCGCGCCGTGCGGCGCTTTTAGGCGGTGCGCAACTGGTGTTTGCCGGGGTTCTGGTTCTGCGCCTGCGTGCGCTTCAGTTGGGTCAGGCCGAGGAATACCGCCTGCTGGCCGACGAAAACCGCATAAATATCCGGCTTCTTCCGCCCTCGCGCGGGGTGATTCAGGATCGTGCGGGGGCGGTTCTGGCGGCGAATGTGCAAAATTACCGCGTCGTCCTGGTGCGTGAGGATGCGGGCGCGCCACGCCCCGCGCTGGAGCGTCTGGCCCAGATCATCCCGCTGACGCCGGAACAGATCGACCGGGCCGAGCGTGAGGTGATGCGCAACCGTCCCTTTGTTCCGGTGACTGTGGTCGATCAGTTGAACTGGGAAGAGGTCGCGCGCATCGCCGCCAACGCCCCCGCCATGCCCGGCATCTCGCCCGAAGTTGGTTTCAGCCGGTTCTATCCCTTCGGGCCGGAATTTGCCCATACAGTGGGATATGTCGGTCCGGTGTCGGAACGCGATCTGGCGGAACGCGAGACGGTAGACCCGCTTCTCACCATCCCGCGTTTCCAGATCGGCAAGATCGGGGTCGAGCGGGAGCGCGAGGAAGATCTTCGCGGCAGCGCAGGTCACCGGCGCATCGAGGTCAACGCCGTGGGCCGCGAGATGCGCGAATTGGACCGGCAGGAGGGGCGTCCGGGATCGCTGGTGCAATTGACGCTGGACCGTCCGCTACAGGCCTTTTCCCTGGCGCGGCTGGGCGAGGAAAGCGCGGCCGCAGTGGTGATGGAGATCGCCACCGGAAATATCCTGGCGCTAGCCTCGTCGCCCTCGTTCGACCCGAATCTATTCGTTCGCGGCATTTCGGTGGCCGATTTCAACGCATTGCGTGACAATGACCATCGACCGATGTCGAACAAGGCAGTGCAGGGCGCCTATCCTCCGGGTTCTACCTTCAAGATGGTCACCGCGCTGGCTGCCTTTGATGCGGGGCTGGCCAGCCCTGAGGAACGGGTCTTTTGCCCCGGATACCTCGAGGTCAGCGACAGGCGGTTTCATTGCTGGAACCGCAACGGTCACGGGCGGGTCAACCTGACGTCGGCCCTGTCCGAAAGCTGCGATGTGTATTTCTATGATCTCGCGCAGCGAGTCGGAATCGACAGGATCAACGCCATGGCCGAAAGGCTGGGTCTGGGCATCCGCTATGACCTGCCGCTGTCGGGGATTTCCTCGGGGCTGAATCCGTCCCGCGAATGGAAGCGCGTGCGTCGCGGGGCCGAATGGGTGGTGGGCGACACGATCAATGCCTCCATCGGGCAGGGTTATGTGCTGACCACGCCCCTGCAACTGACGGTAATGACCGCGAGACTGGCCACCAACCGCGTGATCCAGCCCCGGTTAGTCCAGGCTGTCGACGGTGTTGAACAGCCGATCCCCGAGCAGCCAGCGCTGGGCTTGTCGCCCGCTGCCTTGGCACAGGTGCAGCGCGGTATGTGGGAGGTGACCAATTCTCAGCGCGGCACCGCTTACAGTTCACGCATCGTGACCGATGACATGCGCATGGCGGGCAAGACCGGCACCAGCCAGGTGTTTTCGATCACCGCCGCGGAACGCGCCTCCGGCATCCGCCGACAGGACCAACTGCCCTGGAACCGGCGCGATCACGCGCTGTTCGTCTGCTACGCGCCGGATGTCGCCCCCCGTTATGCGGTGACCGTGGTGGTGGAACACGGCGGCGGGGGCAGTTCCGTGGCGGCCCCCATCGCCCGCGACATCGTGCTGGCCGCGCAGGCCGGGGGGCTGCCGCCGCTCGAAGCCTATCCGCAGCCGCAGAGGAACCGCATCGAGACCATGCTGCGCGAGATCGAATCGCGCATCGGTCCGCCCGCCTCGCCAAATGGGTTGAGAGGGCGCGCATGAGCTATCTGGAATACAATATCAAACGCACGCCCACCGGTTTGGCCAAGGTGCTCTATGTCAACTGGGCGCTGGTTCTGTTGCTCAGCGCCGTGGCCTCGATCGGGTTCCTGCAACTCTATTCGGTCTCGGGCGGCAATTTCGAACGCTGGACGGAACCGCAGATGCAGCGCTTTGGTTTCGCGCTGGTGGTGATGTTCGTGGTCGGCTTCGTGCCCCTGTGGTTCTGGCGTTCGATGGCGGGGCTGGCCTATGCAGTGTCGGTTATCCTGCTACTGGGTGTCGAGTTCTTCGGCTCGATTGGCATGGGCGCGCAGCGCTGGCTGGTCATCGGACCCTTGCGCCTGCAACCCTCCGAGATGACCAAGATCACCATCATCCTGGCAATGGCTGCGTATTACGACTGGCGCGACGTGTCCAAGGTTTCGCACCCGCTCTGGGTGGCGGTGGCGGGTGCGCTGATCCTGTTTCCGGCGTTTCTGGTGTTCAAGCAGCCCGACCTTGGAACGGCGTTAATCATCGTCGGCGGAGGCGCCATCGTCATGTTCGTGGCCGGGGTCAGCCTTTGGTATTGGGGCGGCATGGCCGTGATCGGCGGCGGACTGGTCTCGCTGGTGTTTGCATCCCGTGGAACGTCGTGGCAATTGCTGCGTGACTACCAGTTCCGTCGCATCGACGCATTTCTGGATCCGTCTCTGGACCCTCTGGGCAGTTCCTATAACATCAACCAGGCGATGATCGCGCTGGGGTCTGGGGGTTGGTCGGGGCGCGGCTTCATGCAGGGCACGCAGTCGCGGCTGAACTTCCTGCCGGAAAAGCACACCGACTTCATTTTCAATACACTTGCCGAGGAAATGGGTTTTGTCGGCAGCACGTTCCTCCTGGTCTTGTACCTGGGGATTCTGGCCGTCTGCATCGTGGCTGCGATCCAGTCAAAGCACCGTTTCGCGGCCCTTCTGATCCTTGGCATCGCCGGGAACTTCTTTCTTTATTTCGGGGTGAACATGGCGATGGTGATGGGGCTGGGGCCGGTCGTTGGCGTTCCCTTGCCGTTGGTCAGTTGGGGTGGATCGTCTATGCTGATGATCATGATCGGCTTTGGACTGGTGCAGTCGGCCTGCATCCACCGCCCGAGGGAGCGCGCATGAGCCTGACCCTGCTTTTTGCCGCCGGCGCGGCCCGCTGGCGTGAGTGGGAGGCGCCCCTGCGCCGCGCTTTGGATGGTCTCGACGTCGAACTGGTGACCGATGCCGCGCCCGCGTCGGTCGATGCGATCATCTATGCGCCGGGCGGCGATACGCCCACGGATTTCACGCCTTTCACCCGCTGCAAGGCCGTGCTCAGCCTTTGGGCCGGGGTCGAACGGATCGTCGGCAATGCCACGCTGACCATGCCCCTGTGCCGGATGGTCGATCCGGGGTTGACGCAGGGGATGGTCGAGTACGTCACCGGCCACGCTCTGAAGGTTCACCTGGGCATCGGCCAGCGCGCAACCAGATGGAACCCGGTCGTGCCGCCTCTAGCCCGCGACCGCGTGGTGGCCATGCTGGGACTGGGCGAGCTTGGGGCCGCGTGTGGGCGCGCGCTGGCGGGGCTGGGATTTCAGGTTCTGGGCTGGAGCCGAACCCCCCGCGCCATGCCCGGTATCAAATGTCACCATGGCACCGATGGGCTGCGCACCGTGCTGTCGCGCGCGCAGATCGTCGTCACGCTGATGCCTGCGACACCGGCCACGACCAACCTCCTGAACGCCGAGACCCTGTCCTGGCTGCCGCGCGGGGCGCATGTCATCAACCCCGGCCGCGGGGTGCTGATCGACGATGACGCGCTGCTGGCCGCGCTGGACTCCGGCCACGTCGTCAGCGCCACGCTGGATGTGTTTCGCACCGAACCCCTGCCCGAGGGGCATCCCTATTGGTCGCATCCCTCGGTGACTGTTACCCCCCACATCGCCGCCGAGACGCGCCCCGACTCCGCTGCGCGCATGGTGGCCGAGAACGTGCGGCGATTGATCGCGGACGAGCCCCTGCTGCATGTGGTAGACCGCGCGGCTGGCTATTGATGCAGGTCGCGGTTGTCGGTGCAGGGATCATCGGGCTGACGGTGGCGCATCGGCTGGCGGGTCAGGGCCATGAGGTGACGGTGATTGCCCCGGACCAGCCGCACCACGCCTCGACGGGAAACGCGGGCACCATCGCCGGCTATGCTGTCGATCCGGTGGGCACGCCGGAGGTGCTGCGCGACATTCCTTCGCTGTTGTTCAGCAGGACCTCGCCCCTTGCGATCCATCGGCCTTCGGTGCTGTCACTGGCGCCCTGGCTGGCGCGTTTCCTGCGCCAATGCCTGCCAGCTGCCGCGCAACGCAACCGGCTGGCGCTGGCCAAACTGCTGGCCGGAGTGAGCGAAGCCTGGCAGGAGCTTGCGCGGGCGGTGGGGGCAACGGCTCTGCTGCGCGAGAGCGGCGCGATCTATGCCTATGACAGCGCGCAGGCGCTGGCGGCCACCATACCGGGGCTGGAGCGCCGCCGCGCGCTGGGCGCGCCGGTCGAGGTGCTGAGCGCCGAGGCCCTGAGCGCGCTCGAGCCCGGCCTGCCGTCGGGTCGTTTTGCCGGGGGCGCTCTGTTCCCCGGCACGCTCTGGCTGACCGATCCGGCGCGCATGCTGGATCATCTGGCCAGCACGCCCCGCCTGCGGGAGAAGGTGACGGCGCTGCGTCGGCTGGGAGCGGGTTGGCGGATCGAAACCGACGCGGGCGCGCATCAGGCCGAGGCGGTGGTGCTTGCGGCGGGGGCGTGGTCGGCGGGGCTGCTGCGGCCTTTGGGCGTGCGCATCCCGCTGACCGCCGAGCGCGGCTATCATCTGGAGTACGACCTGCCAGCGATGCCCCTGACCCGACCGGTCTGCCCGGTGTCGCGCGGGTTCTACATGGTGCCGATGGCCACCGGCCTGCGCGCGGCGGGGACAGTGGAACTGGGCGGCATCGGCGCGCCGCCTTCGCCGCACCGATGGGAGAGGCTGGACGAGGGGATGCGCGGAGTCTTCCCTCACCTGCCGCCCCCTGTGCGGCGCTGGATGGGGCTGCGCCCCTCGATCCCCGACAGCTTGCCGGTGATCGGCCCGGCGCTGCCCGGCCTGATCCTGGCCTTTGGCCATGGCCATATCGGCCTGACCCTGGCGCCGCGCACGGCGGACCTGGTGGCGCAGGTGCTGGGGGGGCGCACGCTACCCCTCGCCGTCAGCCCGCAGCGGTTCTGACGGGTCTTTTATCTTTCGGTCAAAATGCTAGCCTGCGCCAAAGCGAACAGGGAGACCCACATGACTGTCCATATCGGCGCCAGGCCTGGCGACATCGCCCCCACTGTGCTGATGCCCGGGGATCCGTATCGTGCGCGCTGGGCGGCGCAGAAATTTCTGGAGAACCCGGTGCTGGTCAACGAGGTGCGGGGCATGCTGGCCTACACTGGTACTTGGCGCGGCAACCTGGTGACGATCCATGGCTCGGGCATGGGGATGCCGTCGTTTTCCATCTATGCCAACGAGTTGATCCGCGATTACGGAGCCCAGACGATCATCCGCGTCGGCTCGGCCGGCGGAATGCAGGAAAGCGTCAAGATCCGTGATGTGGTGTTGGCGATGACCGCCTCGACGCTGGGATCGCCGTCCCGGGCGATGTTCCGCGAGTTGAATTTCGCGCCTTGCGCCGACTTCGGCCTGCTCGCGGCAGCGCACAAGGTGGCGCTGGACAAGGGGATTCCGGTGCACGTTGGCGGGATCTATTCGTCGGATGTGTTCTATGACGAGCGCGACGATCTGAACACCATCCTGCGCCGCCACGGTGTCTTGTGCGTCGAGATGGAGACAGCCGAACTCTATCACCTGTGCGCCCGGTATGGGGTGCGGGGGCTGGGGGTGCTGACAATCTCGGATCATCTGCTGACGCACGAAGCCTTGCCCGCCGCCGACCGCGAGCAAAGCTTTGGCGGCATGATCGAGATCGCGTTGGGCGCGGCTTTTTCCTGAGCCTCAGGGATTGGCCACCGGCAGGCCCGAGGGCACCGCGACCGGCACACCCAGCCTTCCGGTGGTCGCCACAGGGTCTGTCAGGCTGCCAAGAAAGGCCACCAGCGCCGCAATTGAATCTGGGTCAGGCTGCCAACCAGGCGTTGCGGCGGCGGCGATGGCCTGCGTGGCCTCGGGATCGTCCAGAATGCGCCAATCGTTCACGGGCAGGTCGGGAAGCACCGCCCAGGTGCGGTCATAGTCGAGAATCGCGCGTCCTGTGGTGTGGGTGGCCAGAAAACCCTCCAGAGTCGCATGTGCGCCCGCGTGGCTGTAGGGCGCTGTCAGCGCGACATTTCGAAGGGCAGGGGTGCGGAAGGCATACCAGTCCGCCGGGTCGCCGGTGACGCGAAACCGCCCCTCGTCGCGGGCATGGGATTCGAACCGCGCGCCCTTGCCCGGCCCCAGTTGCGGCGCGGCCATGGGGTGAAAGCCATGGTCGGTCAGGAACGGCCCGGAGTGGCAGTCCACGCAACCAGCGGAGCCATAGAACAGGTCCATCCCAAGCGCCGCAAGTGGTTCCAGCGTGATTTCTCCGCGCAGAACGGCGTCAAAGGGCGCGGTGTCGGACCTGAATTCGAACTCCATGAACGCGGCGATGGCATTCGAGATGTCGGTAAAGGCGATGGGCTGGCCTGCGGCGATGGCGGGATAGGCAGCAGCAAACTGTTCCGCATAGGCCGGAATTGCCGCGACGCGCTGTGAAATGCGGTCCCAGGCGCCACCGGGGCCGTTGATCATCCCCAGCCGCACCGCCTGCGCGATCTCGTTTTCCGAATAATGCCCGGCCATTTCGTCCGGCGACAGGACTGGGAACATGGTCTGCGCGCTTAGCATGCTGGCGAACCCAGCCATCATGTCTTCATCCAGAGGGGTGCGCATGCCACCGGGGCGCCCGTCGTCCAGTTCGACCCTGCCATCGTGAAACAGCGAAGCATATTCCAGCGCGCCAAGATTCCACAGCGCCTGCGCGTTGCGGGGGATGCGTTGTTCGGGCGGATTGGCGGGATCGGCGCGGCGGCGGGGGCCCAGTTCGATGCCACCGTCGCCAATGCCCAAAGAAAGGCCGTCACCGGTGCCGAGAGCTGGATGGTGGCAGGTCGCGCAGGACACCTCGCGGTTGCCGGAGAGGATGGGATCGTAGAACAGGAGCTGCCCGAGCGCCGCCTCGATCGCGTTGACCGGTCGGAAATCGGCATCGGTCAGGGGTGGCGGCACTTGAGCACCTGCCTGCCCCGCCGCCAGCACCACGCCCCAGACGAATCGCCGCATGTCGCCCTCCGTTAGCGCCAACGTCGCATAACTGGGGCGGGTTCGGCAACTAGAGAACCCAGTGCAACACTAGGCTGACGCTGAACACCGACAACGCGGTCGACACCACGAGAGCCGTCGAGGTTACGGCGCCCAGACCAAAGGGCGTGGCCAGCAGGGGATAGATGGTTAACATGGGCACGGCGGCAAAGAGAATGCCGACCGGTATCAGCGCGGACGGAACACCCGGCACCAGAATCAGCGCCAGCGCCACCAGTGCCGGGTGCAGCACCAGCTTGCCCAGCGTGATTGCCGTGGTGCGCCGCCAATGGCCACTGATCGACAGCCGCGCCATCGTGCCGCCGATGACGAACAAGGCCAGTGGCCCGGCTGCCCCCGCCAATGTGACGATGGCGCTTTCCACCGGCGCCCAGCCGCAGGCCGCTGACCCGAACCGCCAGCGCCAGTGCGACGCCGATCAACAGAGGGTTCGCTATGATCTGGCGCCCGGCCTGCGCCAACAGGGGGCCGATCCGCCGACGCTGTCCGGCCATGCCCGCCGCCAGCACCGCGAAGGGCAGCGTCAGCACGTTTTCAATCGTCATGGTCATGGCAAAGACCGTCCCCGCCTCAGGGCCAAAGACCAGTGCCGCGATTGGAAATCCCAGAAAGCCGCTGTTCGAATTGCCCATCCCCATGGCCAGAATCCAGCCTTCTGGGGCCGATGGACGCAGGATCACCCGCACCAGCGCATACCCTAGAACCATCGTCAGGATCGAGGCTGCGGCATAGGCCGCCATGAACGGCAGGCTGAGCGCCGCATCGCGGGGCAAGGCCACCGCGCGAAAGATCAGCGCAATGAGGGCGACCTTCAGCGTGAACTGGCCCAGCCCCGCGATCATCGCGCCGTCCAGATACCCGGAGCGCACCGAGGCAAAGCCGACCAGGATCAGCAGATAGATCGGCAGCGTGGTCAGGAAGATGTCGAGCATTGCGCGAGGCCCCTGGGTGGCTGGCCCCGCCTAGCACGGGTTACCGCGAGGGGCGAGGGGGTCAGTCGGCCTGCGGGCGGGTATAGACCTGTCGCAGGCGCGTGGCATGCGCGGCAGCGACATGGGCACGCATCGCGGCCTCGGCGCCGACCTCGTCACGCCGCTCCAGAGCCTCGAGAACGGCGGCATGCTCGCGCCCGGCCGCGTCGGCACGTTCGGGTTCGTTCAGTGTCGACGGGCCCAGGATAAGCAGCGTCTTTTGCAGGCCAGCGACGGAGCGCGCCAGATACCGATTGCGTGCGGCAGACAGCAGCACGGCATGGAATCTGCGGTTCAATTCGTACATTCGCGGCGCATCGCCCCGCGCGGCAACCATCCCGGCGTTGATCGCCGCCAGTTCGCCGAGCTCCACCGCGGACGCCATCCGCGCCGCCAGCCGTGCTGCGGTCCCCTCCAGGACGCCGCGCATCTCGTAAAGCTCTGTCACCTCGCCCGCGTCCAGCCTGCGCACGGTCGCGCCCTGCCGGGGAATGTGTTCGACCAGCCCGTCAGCTTCGAGCAGGCGGATTGCCTCGCGCACCGGGGTGCGGCTGATGCCCAGTCGCGCGGCGATTTCGGTTTCTAGGAGCCGGTCGCCCGGTGCAAGAACCCCGCCACGGATATCGCCGAGCAATCGGCGGTAGGCGTCCTGTCCTTGCGGCAGGTCGTGTGTGATCGAAGCGGTTTCGGACGGGACAGAGCTGATCTTGCGCATTGTGTCCAAACGTATACAATAGGACGCAGCCACCGTCAATCGAGTCTCGCCATGCCCGCAATCCCCGCCCGCTCCCTGCCGCCTTGGGCACGAACCCTGTTGACGCTGGCGTTATCGATCCTTGGCGCTGCGGTGTTCTGGGCGTTGGGTGTCCCGCTGCCGTTCCTGTTCGGTCCCATGTTCGCCTGCCTTGTCGCCGCACTTGCAGGCCTGCCGCTGCGCGGTACCGGCCAGATCGGCATCGGTGCCCGCACCATTCTGGGGGTGGCGGTGGGGGGCGCGCTGACCCCGGCGCTGCTGGGTCAGCTTCCGTCGATGCTGGCCTCGGTCGCGCTGGTTCCAGTCTATATCGGGCTGATCGGCCTTGTCGGTGTGCCGTTCTTTCGGCGGGTCTGCGGCTATGATGCCGCCACGGCCTGGTATGCGGCCATGCCCGGGGGGCTTCAGGACATGGTCATTTTCGGCACCGAGGCCGGGGGCAACGGGCGCACCCTGTCGCTGATCCACGCCACCCGCGTGCTGGTCATCGTGACGCTGGCGCCGGTCCTGATGACGCAGCTCTTTGGCGCCTCGCTGGACCAGCCCATCGGCGAACCCGCCCGCGACCTGCCCTGGTCCGAGATGGCGCTGATGGCTGCCGCCGCCCTGATCGGCTGGAAGGGCGGCGAGCGCATCGGCATGTTCGGCGCCTCGATCCTGGGGCCGCTGATCCTCACCGGGGCGCTGTCGCTTGCGGGGTTGATCCACCATCGCCCCCCGGCCGAAGCGATTCTGGTGGCGCAATTCTTCATCGGCGCGGCGATCGGCGTGGGTTATACCGGTATCACAGCGCAGGAATTGCGCCGCGACGTGCTGGCAGGTGTCGGGTTCGTGGTGATCCTCGCCGCTCTGGCCGCGCTGATGTCCGAAATCGTCTATCAACTGGGCCTTGCCCGCGCAGTCGAGGCCTTTCTGGCCTTTGCTCCCGGCGGGCAGGCCGAGATGACCGTGCTGGCCATCGTCGCGGGCGCTGATCTGGGCTATGTGGTGGTCCACCATCTGACGCGGATTCTGCTGGTGATTTCTGGCGCGCCACTGGCCGCCCGGTTGGTGGGAGCAGGGGGCAAGCGATGAAGGTCCATATTCTTGACGACTGGCACGACACCCTGCGCGGGCTGTCCTCGTTCGGCGCGCTCGCAGAGCATCAGGTCACAGTCTGGACCGATCATTGCACGGGGGCCGACGCCCTCGCCGAGCGCCTGTCTGATGCCGAGGCGCTGGTTCTGTTCCGCGAGCGCACGCCAATCACCGAAGCCCTGCTGGCGCGGCTGCCAAAGCTGAAAATGATCGCCATGCGCGGAGCGCATCCTCATGTCGATGTGGCTGCCTGTACCCGGCACGGCGTGCTCTTTTGTTCGGACATCTCCGCAGGCAGTCCTTCAGTCGCCACGGCGGAACTGGCACTGGGCCTGCTGATCGCCTCGGCGCGCGACCTGCTGGGGCAGAACGCGCGACTGCGTGCCGGGCTCTGGCAGGGCCCGCCGGGGCAGACGCTGGCCGGTCGCAGGCTGGGCCTTCTGGGATACGGCAAGATCGCGCGGCAGCTGGCAGGCTATGCACGCTCCCTTGGGATGCAGGTCTGGTTCTGGGCGTCGCCCGAGGGGCGCGCGCGGGCCGAGGCGGCGGGCGAGACCGTCGCACCTTCGCGCCAGGCGTTCTTTGCCCAGAGCGATGCGGTCAGTGTGCATCTGCGGCTGACACCCTCGACCCGGGGAATCGTTACCGCTGACGACTTTCTGTCCATGAAGCCGAACGCGCATTTCCTCAACACCTCGCGCGCGGGTCTGGTCGAGCCGGGCGCGCTGATGACTGCCCTTGCCGCTGGCCGTCCCGGCCGCCTCGCCCTTGACGTCTTCGATACCGAACCCCTGACCGATCCTCATGACGCGCTGATCAACCACCCGCGGGTCACCGCCACACCCCACATCGGCTTTGTCACCGAAGACGAACTCGACCACCAGTTCGCTGACGCCTATGCGCTGGTCAATGCCTTTGCCGAGGGTGCGCCGATCCGCGCCGTCAACCCGCAGGTGCTGCCCTGATCGAGTTCATCCTGCCGCCGGATCTTGGACCATGGCCGACGCTGGGCCTGCTGGCTTCCAGCTTTGCCGGGTCATTCATCACCATCGCCTTTGGCATCGGCGGTGGAGGGCTGGTACTGGCGATCATGGCCAGCGTGATCCCGCCCGCCGCGCTGATCCCGGTTCACGGCGTGGTGCAGTTCGGCTCGAACACCGGGCGGGCCCTGATGATGGCGCGGCACCTGAACCCGGCCGCGATGGGCTGGTTCATGCTCGGCGCGGTCATCGGCATCGGTGTCTCGGCCCCTCTCGCCGTCGCCTTGCCCGCCTGGGCGGTGCAGACCGGGGTCGGCGCTTTCCTCCTCTGGACCATCCTCGCCCGTCCGCCGATCTGGATGCGCCACTGGCCGTTGGTCACGGGGCTACTGACTTCGGGGGTGTCGATGATGTTCGGCGCCTCGGGACCCTTTGTGGCGACCTACCTGAAAACCCTCGATCTCGCGCGCCATGCGCATGTCGCCACGATGGCGGCGCTGCAAACGCTGTTGCACCTGATGAAATCACTGGCCTTCGGCCTTCTCGGCTTTGCCTATGCGCCCTGGGCAGGGTTTCTTTGCGCCATGATCGCTTGCGGACTGATTGGAACCTGGGCGGGGGGCAAGGTGCTGAATCGTCTCAGCGACGCGCGGTTCAAGCAGGTGCTCGACATCCTGCTTGCCCTTCTCGCGCTGCAACTGATCTGGGCGGGTCTGAATTCGCTCTGACCCGCCCCTTTCAGTCTTCCCACAACGCGCCCCTTTGGGGCCCCGCTCAGAACGGCAGGCCGACGTAATTCTCGGCCAGCGAAGACATTGCCGCCTCGGAACTGAACAGATAGGCCAGATCCGTCTCTTGCAGCTTCTGGTCATAGGCGAGGCTGTCGGGGAAGGTGTGCAGCATCGTGGTCATCCACCAGCTGAACCTTTGCGCCTTCCACACCCGCGCCAGTGCCTTTGCGGAGTACTGCTCCAACCCCGAGTCATCACCGTCGTGGTAGTGCCTGACCATCGCGTGATAGAGGTAGTAAATATCCGACGCTGCGGAATTGAGCCCGCGCGCGCCAGTAGGCGGCACGATATGCGCGGCGTCACCCGCCAGGAACAGGTTGCCCCAGCGCATCGGCTCGGCGACAAACGAGCGCAGCGGCGCGATGGATTTCTCGATCGACGGGCCGGTTTCCAGCCGCGCGGCCACCTCGGCGGGCAGGCGGCGCTTCAACTCGTCCCAGAAGACCTCGTCCGACCAATCCTCGACGCGATCGCTCAGTGGGACCTGAATGTAATAGCGGCTGAGAACCTGGCTGCGTAGTGAGCACAACGCAAAGCCACGGTCATGCTTGGCATAGATCAGTTCAGGGTTCACCGGCTTGGTGCGGCTCAGGACGCCCAGCCAGCCAAAGGGATAGACCTTTTCATACTCGCGCAGCACATCCTTGGGGATCGACTTGCGGCTGACGCCGTGGAACCCATCGGCGCCGATCACATAATCGCAGTCGATGCGGATCACTTCGTCACCCGCGCGATACGTGACCCAGGGTTTGCCTTCGGTGTTGAGGTCGTGCAGCACCACATCCTCGACATCGTGCAGAACCTTGCCACCACGCGCGGCGCGGGCATCGTAGAGGTCGCGCGTCAGCTCGGTCTGGCCATAGACCACTACCGACGAACCGCCCGAATACTTGTGCAGATCCACCCGGTGCAGGACTCCATTGTCCGAAATCTCGAACCCGTCGTGGATCTCGCCCTCGCGGTCCATGCGCTCGCCGCACTGTGCCTCGCGCATCAGATTGGCAAAGCCGTGCTCCAGAACGCCCGCCCGGATGCGGCTGAGTACATACTCGCGGCTGTGCTTTTCAAGAACGATGGTGTCGATGCCTTTGAGGTCCAGCAACTGGCTCAGCATAAGCCCCGAGGGGCCCCCGCCGATGATGCAGACCTTGGTGTTCAGTGTGCCGGTATTCATGATTGTCCTCCGCAGCTTTTCGCAATCCTGCCAGCGGCAACGCACGTTTTGAATGGACCGCATCGGCCAATTCTTGTACGATTCGCGCATGCAGCGATCGGCGCCCCCGTTGGTTCCAACCTGGAATCTGTTTGGCGAGTTGGGTGATCTTCCCGACGTGATCCATTGTGAGACGATCGAGGCCCGCTCGCGCCTGCACGATTGGGAACTCGCCGCGCACCGCCATGCCCGGCTTCATCAGGTTCTGCTGCTGGAGGACGGTGGCGGAACCCTGCACCTCGAGGGCACACCGCGTCCGCTGGTTTCCGGAACATTGGTGAATGTGCCGATGGGGGTGGTGCATGGATTCAGCTTTCAGCCCGGCACCCGAGGGCTGGTGGTGACCTTTGCCGCCGAGATGCTGGATCAGACCCTGCGCCCCGCCGAGGGACTTCGCGATGTTCTGGCGCAGCCCGCGCTGATCCCGGTCAATCCCGAAACCGCCGCCACCATGGCGCAGATCGCACAGGGCTTTTCCAGCCGCACCTTTGGCCGTGCGCAGATCCTGCGCTCGCTGGCCGGGCTGTTGCTTGGACAGATCGCACAGACCATTTCCGAAACCGATCCCGGCGGAAACCGGCCCGTCGCCCCCGATCTCGTCGCAAGGTTCGAGTTACTGATCGACCAGCACCTGCTCGACCATTGGAGCGTCTCCGACTACGCCAGCGCCCTCGCGGTCAGCGCCGCCCACCTCAGCCGCGTGACCCGAAACGCCGCCGGCCGACCGGCTTCGGGACTGATCGAGGACCGGCTGGTCCGCGAGGCGCGGCGCAATCTCGTCTTCACCAACCTGCCGGTGTCCCGCATCGCCTATGCGCTGGGTTTCGAGGACCCGGCTTATTTCACGCGCGTTTTCACGCGCGCAACCGGTGTCTCGCCTCGCGCGTTTCGGCAGCGCCTTGATGGCAGCATGTAGGGGGGGGCAAGCCCCCCCCTTCCTTCTTCTTATTCCGCTGCCGAGGTTTGGAGCGCCGAATTGTTACCCCGGCCCTGCCCAGCGTGCATGCGGTTCAGTGCGTTCACATAGGCCTTTGCCGAGGCCACTACCGTGTCGGTATCTGCGGACTGACCGGTGAATACCTTGCCATCCTTGCTGATGCGCACCGAAACAGTCGCTTGTGCATCGGTGCCCTCGGTCACCGCCTGCACCTGATACAGGTCCAGCCGCGCGCCGTGGGGATAGAGCATCTTGACCGCGTTGAAGACCGCATCGACCGGACCGTCGCCGGTGGCATCGACGAATTTCTCTTCGCCGCCAACCACCATGGTCAGCTCGGCCTCTTGCGGCCCCTCCGTGCCGCAGACCACGCGCAGGCGCCGGATCTGCAGGTAATCGTCCTCGCCCGTCGCCGCGGTATCCGCCACCAATGCGATCAGGTCGTCGTCGTAGACCTCTTTCTTGCGGTCGGCCAGCGCCTTGAAACGCACGAAGACGTCCTTCAGTTGGTTGTCACCGACCTCATAGCCCAGTTCCGCCAACTTGGTGCGCAGCGCCGCACGGCCCGAGTGCTTGCCCATGGCGATGTTCTTCGCGTGCAGGCCGATGTCCTCAGGGCGCATGATTTCAAAGGTTTGCACGTTCTTCAGCACGCCATCCTGATGGATGCCCGATTCGTGCAGAAAGGCGTTCTTGCCCACCACGGCCTTGTTGAACTGCACCGCAAAGCCCGACACCTGACTGACGCGGCGGCTCAGGTGCATGATCTTCGTCGTGTCGATGCCGGTGCGATAGGGCATGATGT
>ERZ761607.2757-NODE-2757-length-18272-cov-21.532140_pt1 | contig 18272 bp, 14 predicted proteins | sample MGYA00511164_ERZ761607 | MGnify/ENA primary metagenome ERZ761607 (study PRJEB28899, sample SAMN02445080) | bioreactor sludge metagenome | biome: EBPR sludge | place: Australia: Brisbane, Thorneside Wastewater Treatment Plant | collected 2011-06-22 ...
TTTGAACATGTGTGGAGGAAGCATATTTCTTCATGTTGTTGTAAACTCGAAGTTAGTGCTTTCTCCGCCTCTTTTTGAAAATGTCCAGTAGTATGGTAGTTATCATATGGCAGCATCAGGCATACAGTTTAGAAAATAATTTTCTGATTTTGTGTGGATTCAAAACAGAATACAATAGAAATCGAAAAGCACGCAACTTTTTCGAATAACTATAATTAATATAACATGTATTTAATGTATCAAATTCCCAAAAACCTAATATCTTTGATTTACTAAAATAATTTAACAAATCAAACGGAAAAAACCATCGGATATACTTTGTGTTTTCCGGCTTTGCAGGGTTGTGTGGGATGCCCAAGCATAAGCGAATATAGTTATTCAGGAAATTTGCACCTATGAATTCAGACAACATGATGGATCCCCAAAATCGGGGATTAATTTCAATCAGCCTATAAGATTCCCTCAGATTGGGATCGGAGCCGGCCTGCATAAACTCTAGCATCGCAACGCCAGACCAGTTCAAAGCCCCCAAAATCTGCGCACCAAGCTGTTCTAACACACTTCGGTTTTCGCTTTCCGAGAAAACCGTTACGCCGCCTTTGATCGGATACGTTCGCCGTCTTTTATGCCCATAATATCCCAGAACCCGGCCTTGATCCATGAGAAAAAATGCTCCAAAAACCTGATTGGTGTTACCAATTTTTTCCTGAATCAGGTACGTATCGGGATTGAGCAGTTTTTTAATCTGATCAAGGTCTTCTGGCCGATCAACATGAAGAATTCCGGCCGAGCCAGACCCATGTTTAGGTTTAACAATTAAGGGGAAAAAATTCTCGGCGAACTGATCCAGTTCTTTGAAGGATACAGGTCGAGGAACTGGAAATCCATGCGCCAAGCAATAGGATTCCAATGCCTTCTTGTCCCTCGCCAGATTAAATTGATCTTGTGGTGGGAGCAGATAACGTATGTTGGTGTTTGGTTGTGCTGTAATATACTTATATAATAGCAACGTCGTATCTTCCTCGACTGGCAAATACACCAAACCTTCATACTTATTTTCCAGTAGTTGCAAATCCGCTGTAAAAACAGTAAGGTCAGATTTACGCAAGCGCTCTATTTTTTGCCCGTAAACAAAGGGCAGTGCAAAACCCGTATCAACATCCGACGTTAAGACGCAGATATATTGGTCGGCATAACACGTTTGAAGGATATTAACCACATCAAACGCCTTCCGAAGATGGGCATCCGTAATGAGCACGTATGCTTTTTTATCCACGCTTTTGGGTGGTTAATCCAGATAAAAACGCCAGCATTTTTTCCGCCAAACGATTGCGGTCAAAATCCTCTGCCAATTGCTCCAAACCGTTCTGGTATTGGTTTAAATCCTTGTTTTTCCACATCGTATAAAATGCACCCACTTTCTCAACAAAATCTTCTGCACCATCCGGCTCGAAGCAAAGCCCGGCCGGATAACGTTCGATGATGTTCTTGGACTCTCCTAATACCCCCAATAAAATCGGTTTACCCATGGCTGCCAATTCAAAAATTTTGGACGGAATCACTTTCAGATACGCATCTACTTTTTTGAGTGGCACCAGTCCAATGTCAAACAAAGAAACATAGCGGGGAACCTGTTCTTTGGGAACGGGTGGCAGGAGGGTCAGGTTTTGCAGTTTCAGTTCTTCGCGGCGAAGGGTCAGGTGCTCTCGCATTGCACCATCTCCCATGATAAGAAAATGTACATGCGGATAACGTTCGGAGATGGTTGGGAACTGCTCAATCAGAAAATCCAGATTATGGCTGATACCCAACGTTCCGGCATATCCGATCACCAGTTTTCCTTCCAGATTCAGGCTTTTTTGAAGTGACTCGTCTTTGGGCGCGGGCCGAAACAAAGCACGGTTAGACCCATTGTAAATAACGGAAGTTTTAGATGGAGTAATCCTCGCGCGTTCAATAATGTTTTGCTGAAAGCTTTCGGTAAGCGCCACAATACCATCGGCATGACGGTACAGAAATTTTTCGATGCGCTCCAAGACCTTAAAGACTAAGCTCTCATGTTTCAGAAAAATAATGCCTTCCGGCCACATATCCCGCACCTCAAACACCCAAGGACGTCGCCGAAACCACGACAAGCCGATCCCTGCAAACGTGGTAAAGAACTGCGGAGACGTTGCCACGATCACATCCGGGCGCTTTTGAAATAGCCCTGCCCAAAAAGCCGTCCATGCAAAGCTTAAATGATCCAACACACGCAGCAAAAAACCTTCGTTCGCCACGATAAAACTCCAGACGCGCACCACCCGAATGCCTTCGATTTCTTCTACCTGATACAGCCGGTTTTTATATCCTTCGTACAAACGCCCTTGTGGAAAATTGGGTTGGCAGGTGATCACGGTTACTTCTGCGCCTTGCTGAATCCACATTTTGCAATGCTCGAACGTGCGCGTTGCCGGGGCATTGACTTCTGGCGGAAAGTTATCGGTGATGAATAAAATGCGCATGAGGGATGAAAAGGGCTATTTTGTGGTCGAAATGCGGGTCATTAAACGATTTTCAAATGTTATGACCGCTTTCACGGCATCGGTTGTAAACTGATTATACCCCATTGGGAGGTCATAAGACATGAGTTCCACATGCGATGCACCTTCCACTTGGATGGTGGCCAAAACACTATGCAAGGTTTGTCCTTCTAAACGGATTTCCACGCCAGCAGCAAAATGAAGATGGGCATATGCAGGTTCGTTTGAAGCAACGGAAACCGCATCTTCAATCACCAACGCCCCCCCTTCACGGGAAAACGTTCGCTGATGCGTTCCACCGATGTGAGCATATCCGTTGTGTTCAGCCCGAAGCCGAAAGCCTTGGGTGGGTGAATCCGGCTGCTCTTCTAAAATCCGGACGTAAGCCCGGCGTCCTACCCGAAATCCGCCCCACACCTCACTTTGTTCTTGTGTTCCAACTTGAACGGTATTATGTGCCGAGGTGGATCGTTCGGACTGTCTGCGGGCATTTTTTTCATACGTCGAGATGCCCGTGTCCACGACGAAGGGTTGCTGCACCACGCTCAGTACAAACGAAAACGTATCGGCGTGGGCGTGTCCAGGAATATAGTCCGGTCCGACGTCTCCCACATCTGCCATCAACGAAAACGCGTCCCAATCCATCCGCCGGTACCCACTTTCGCCCAGCGGCATGATGCGCGGCTCCACGCCAAGGCGGCGGGCATACGCGAGCAACGTCCGTGGCACAGGGGCAATTTCCGGCGCAGCATCTGCCCAATACGGATACTGCCCGTCCGGAAAGGTCATGTTCATTAACCAGCCCAGCATCAGCGCAGCCTTTTCGGCAAAACGATCTTCCCAGTCTGCACAAGGCTGAAAAACCGCTGTGTTGTGCATCGCCAGATTCAAACAATCCAGCACCCGATACAACATGATGCTGTGATACATGGGCGAGCGCTCAAAATGTGCGCCATCCGCCATGGTCTGCTCGGTTAATTCGGGTTTCAGGATCGCTTCTGCCTTCCGAAGCAATGGTAAATCCTGAAAATACACGGCGGCGAACCACAGTCCGAAGCCGTTTTCGAGCAAATGATTACCGAGCAGATGATATTCGAGATGGTCCGCCAACGTTTGCGCCTGTACATACAACGAGCGGTCAATTTCTGCATCTTGAATTTGATGCTGACGCAAAAACCGGATCCAGAAGATGATCCGCAATGACGTCGGATACGGTTCCGGTGCGGTTTTGAGCTGCGGATATTTCTGGATAAACGCGCGGATGATGGCTAAACCTTGTGCTGGAGAAACCTGCGGCTGCGCCAGAAACTCGAAGTAACAAAGGTTGTACGTCCAGAGTTTTCCGAATGCCGCAAATTCCCAGTCTATCTGCGCTGGCGTACCAAAATCATGGGCAAGATTCAGGAAGCGGAATCCGCCTTCACGATCCCAATTTTCGTAGGCTGAAACCGATTCGGCGAACTGAATGGGGGCAGCTTCTCCATCCCACGTCGGGTACTGAACCGGGCGGATACGCCTCCACCGACGCCGCAAAAGGTAATATAAACGATACTGAACCTGCTCACGACGCAAATGTTTTAAGGTTCGGTAGTATAATCCAGCCTTACGCAACATCTACCCAATTCCCGGTTTTGAGCGACTCGATGGCGGCAATAACGGCACGCGAAGTGTTCATGATTTCTACGAAAGGAATGGTGGCTTCGCCGCCCGTGCGGAGCCGCTCCACAAAAAGTTTAAACTGCGCTTCGTGCCCTTTGTCCTGCGCTTTTTTAAGTCCTTTACTTTTAAACCCGAAATACTCGGATTTCCGGAAATTGTCCACAATAATCGTTTTACCACTGCCAAAAATTTCGATGCGTTCTTTGGAATAGGCTTTAGAACCATTGGCAAAATAATTGATCACACCTTGCGAGCCGTTCCGGTAGCGGAGGATGATGACCGCGTTATCCGTATTTTCGGAGGTATGCGGCCCCAGACCGTTCATCACCACCGATTCCACCGTGCTGCCCGTCAGATACGTCATCAAATCTACGTAATGACAAGCTTCGCCGATGATCCGGCCACCACCCACCTGCATATCCTGCGTCCAATGCGAAGCCGGAATTTCGCCCGCATTCATCGTTGCAATGATATTGAGCGGCGTACCTGCATTACCCAACTGACGCTTTGCATCCTGAATGAAAGGCGAAAACCGCCGATTAAACCCAACCGTCAACGTTTTCCCGCTTTTGTGATAAGCTTCTTCCACCCGATTGAGCGCTTCGGTATGAATGGCAAGCGGCTTTTCAACAAAAACGTGTTTGCCCGCCTGCAACGCTTCAATCACTTGATCCGCGTGCTGGTTATGGCGCGTGGTAATGAGGACAGCAGCCACCGCATCGTCTTCCAGCATATCCTGATACCGTGTGGTAGAGTGCCGGATGTTGTATTTTTTGGCTAAGATGGTGCCAGATAAACCCTTGGACGATGCGATGTATTGGAGATTCGCCTCGATTTTGGACAAGGTCGGGACGATGACCGCGCCTGTAAAATTCCCTGCACCGATAATCCCGATGCCATCGCCGCCCGTTTTTTCCATGCTCGCCGAAACCGCAACACGTGTTTGCTGAACGTCCACATTTCCGGTGTAACGCATGATGGAAGCGATGGAACGGCTATTTTTCATGTCACCATAAATTTTGCCATATTCCTCCAAATCCACCACTTCGGTAATGAGCGGTTCCACGTGCAGGCGTTTTGCCGCCAATGCATTGAGAATCGCCTCAAAGTTCCGTTTTTCCGTCCAGCGTACAAATCCAATCGGGTAATCCTGCCCTTTTTGTTCGTATGCATCGTCGTAACGCCCAGGCCCATAACTGCACGAAACTTGGAAGGAAAGCTCTTTTTCGTAAAACTCAGCCCGCTGAATGTCTAACCCAACCACGCCCACCAGCACAATCCGCCCACGCTTACGACTCATTTGTGCCGCTTGAGAAATCACGTCGTTTGAACTGGTAGAGGCTGTAATGAGTACGCCATCCGCCCCGATTTGGCGCGTCAGATTCATCACCGTACCCACCGAATCCGTCGTACCGGCATTAAACGCCTGAATGCCCCAAGATTGGGCTAAGGCTACTTTTTGATCATCAAAATCGAACCCAATCACGTTGCAGCCATTCGCCTGAAGTAGTTGCGCCGCCAAAAGCCCGATCAGCCCCAATCCGACGACGACAATATGTTCCCCAAACGTGGGGTTAATCAGCCGAATGCCCTGAAGCCCAATTGCGCCAATGACCGTAAAACTGGCTTCTTCGTAGCTCACGCCATCCGGAATGGCCGCCACTAAGTTTTGCGGCACACAAACCACTTCCGCATGATGCCCGTTGGAAACCACACGATCACCCACGCGAAACTCGGAAACGCCTTCGCCAACCGCAATCACTTCGCCCGCATTGCAATACCCCAAAGGCAGCGGCTCACCGAGCTTACGAAAAACGGCTTCCAGTGTAGGGCGTAAACCATCCGTCTTGATTTTGTTTAAAACCTGCTTCACCCGATCCGGTTGTTGACGGGCTTTGTCAATATAGCTGGCTTTTCCGAACTCCACCAACATACGTTCTGTGCCCAACGAGACCAACGAACGGTGGGTTTTAATGAGTACGGTTCCGCGTCTGACCTGCGGCATCGGGACTTCTTCCAGAATGGTTTCTCCCGATTTCAGGTCTTGGATAATCTGTTTCATAGCACTAAAAACAAGTACCGCCCGGCAAAGCGTCAGGCGGTTTTGGGAATTTGATAAAGGTTGATCAGATGGCGAATGATCCGCGCGGCCGCTTTCCCGTCCCAACGTTTCGGGATCTCGCCTTTTTTCCATTGCCCTGCAAAAAGCATTTCCATTGCGGGCCGGATGGCTTTCGGATCCGTACCGATTAGCTCATTTGTGCCCACGGTTACGGTTTCCGGGCGCTCGGTATTGTCTCGTAACGTGATGCACGGCACACCCATCACGGTGGTTTCTTCGGTGATGCCGCCAGAATCTGTGATGACACATCGGGCATGTTCCACCAAATAATTAAACTCCAGATAACTCATAGGTTCGGCCGTAAAGAGGTTATCGGCGCGGATACCAAGCTCTTGGAAGATTTTTGCAGTGCGCGGATGTACTGGAAAAACAATAGGTAAACCCTGGGCATGAGACGTAATTTCGGCAATGAGTGAGCGTAGTTTTTCCGCCTGATCCACATTGGCGGGGCGATGCAGCGTCATCACCAAATATTGCTGATCCTGCAAACCGAGTTGCGCCCAAATAGGTGGCTTAAAAAAGCGCGAACGATGCTTGTGCAAAGTGTCAATCATCGTATTGCCCACAAAGAAAATCTGATTGCGGGGCGTTCCCGCTTTTCGCAAATGGCGATTCGCAACGTCGGAGGTGGTGAAGAAATAGTCCGCCAGTACATCAGTCACCATACGGTTAATTTCTTCCGGCATAGACAAGTCGAAGGAGCGTAAACCCGCTTCTACGTGTGCCACTTTCACGCTTAGTTTTTTGGCGGCGATGGAGCAAGCCATCGTGGACGTCACGTCCCCCACCACCAAGCACAAATCGGGTTTATGATCCAGCAACACTTTTTCATACCGCACCATAATGTTAGCGGTTTGCTCCGCCTGCGTTCCCCCTCCCGCTTCGAGGTTTAGGTCTGGCATCGGAATCTGGAGCTGCTCAAAGAAATTATCGCTCATATTCCGGTCGTAGTGCTGCCCGGTATGAATCAGCCGATAGTGAATATCGTACCCTTTCTGGTTTGCTTTTTGAATCGCCTCGATGATCGGCGCGACTTTCATAAAATTGGGGCGTGCCCCGGCGATGATGTCAATTAGCATGAAATTTCAGATTTCCTATAAATCCAAGGAGACCTCAAAAGGCTACATATTGAATATATAGGAATTTTATTTAATATTAGATTCCACAAATTTTAATTTTCCAGATTTTGTTCTCGGGAGTTGATCTAAATACGCAAATTCCAAGTGAATATCGCCTCCAACGCGCGAAACAAATTCCCGAAGCAACATTTTTTCGTCCTCATCACGATAGCCTTCGCGTTTTACAATTTCAACCCGTGCATTGGTAACAGAATTTTGCACAATCCGTGCCTCTTTGATGTTAATCATATCTTTAAAAATATGATCTAATCTTCCAATTTTCACACCATTAGGCAAAACCAAGTAATCCTCTTGCCGGCCATCTATGCGGGCAACAATCCGTCCTGCACGCCCACAGGCGCAAGATTGATTAGGCGTCAGAATGGCAACATCATTGGTATCGTACCGCAACAACGGAAAGGCCGTATTATTCCAATTCGTTCCAATGATTCTGTGCGCGCCCTCTAATCCTTCAATGGGGTCAAACTCAACCAAAGAAAAATCTTCATCCACATGCAAGCGTCCTTCAGGGCACATGGAAATATTAGCAACCCCTTCAGCCAATCCGTAATGTTGTTTAGGCTTTACGCCAAATGCTTTTTCGATGATGGAAATTTGCGTATCTAATAAATTTTCCGCCCCTGTTGTAATGGACTGTACAAAATCAAACTGTCCAATTCGCTGCGAATCAATAACATAATTTGCCAACAAACTGATATAAGATGGGTAGCCATGAATCCATGGTAATCGTCTTCTCTGTATATCATCCAAATATTGACGAGCTGTTTTTTCTGACAAATGATATAAACTATACATCACTTGTCGTGCAGGTTTATTGACACGCCAATAAGGTGTAATATCTTGTTGGATTGGTACAATAGATCGCCCACCCAAATACGTACACCATGTATGTTTATCAATGTTATTCCAGTTACGATAACGCCACCAAATAGCCCATTGGAGTTGCTCAGAATAATGTGTTTCTGGGAAAACAAGTCCTCCTCCTGTTGTTCCACTTGTGTGCCGAGAAATCGTTTCTTCTGACACAGGGTTTATGATACTGAGTCTATTTTTCTGAACTTCTGACTTATTCAGTATCGGCAATTTAGACAATACTTCAAACGGGGAATCTTGTACCAGATCAATTCCATATTTCAAAAACTGATCTGACCAGTAAGAATTTTTGCAAATCGAACTGAAAAAATCTTTTAGTTTTTGTTCTTGCCATTTATGCAATTGTGGTTCAGTCCAAAAAGTCCTCTCTTGTGCAGATTTTAGTAGCGAATTATACGCTCCATCGTAGCGTCGTCTGTTTATTTTCCAACCTTCGGCATGAATAGCCATATTTTGAAGAAAAACAGGTAATTTATTGTAGATCTTTTCCTTATTCACCACATTAACCTCCATATTCAATATGACCTTTCCACCCAAAGTGAGGTTCAAATTTCATGTGTTCCATCTTTTCATATTCAGAAAACGGAACATTTAACTCGGGTACATCAGATACAATTTGTAACTCGCTTGGGTTTTTAATTTTAGTGATAGGTAGATCAACCAACTTCAGGCTTTCTCGAAGAATCGGTATCTTACGATAGTCAAACCCCATATAACGCGCAGCTACAATATCCACTGCAACAGGGTCTATACCGCCAATAACGACATTTGAGTGAATTGGGAAGCCTTGCATAGGGCCTTCCCCTTCCATACCAATAAGCCCATCCACCACGGTATAGTACCGTTTCGGTTGATCCATCCGCAAGGAACCATCCATATTGCCATATAAAAGGCAGCGGTTTAAGTCTAAGCTCATCCTCCAAGTCGTATTATTTCCATACCAATTTCCGCTTCGGATGACTTTCTGTGTTTCACCAAAAACCTTTGTCCCCGCAGCTCTCATTTTCTTGGCGACCATTGGTCCCAAAACGGGAATGCGAAGCGCAAGTTTGCGGGCAAAGTGTACTGACACATTTTCTAACTTCTGCAAAAATCCCAAGACAGGAAACTGATCTCCACCGTCATCAGGACTACCCTCCGTATGATGGGGAAGCCAGTTTTTATCAGCATTGATTCCAACTAGGTTTTTCAAACTAAGTGTAACGCCTGTTTTTTTGTGTGTTTTCATTTTAGGCATATTGATAAAAACATCACACCTTGTTGGAGTTCCACAAATAAGATATTCTTGCGTTTCGCCGTGATGGTGACGATTTACGATCTGACTGTCATAATCAGCGCCATAATATTTACCTTCACCTTTATGCTTATAAAACAAGCTGAATTTTCCCAAGTTGATGGCAATTTTCCCATTGGGATCACCTTTTAATTTTTCCCGACGAACAATAATTCCTTCTTCAGCAGTCCATTCTTCATCGCGAAGATCAACAAGTTCAATCTGAATACGATACTTTTGTGACGAATTCTGAATGAAGGTATCAAGGTCAAGGAGTTTAGCAATTTCCCTAAATGAAGAATCCGTTTGCGGAGCATCGCAGATCGTTATCCGTCCTTCGCCTTTCAATTTAACGCAAACGTCTTCCACAACCTCCCTGATCAACATTGGGCTGGTAATAACAGACTCCCATTCATTCGGATCTGTTTCTTTGCTTTGTTTAACGAGATTAGGTTTTATGACCACCCAATCTCCGGGTCGAACATCAATAAATGAATAGTTTCGTTCTTTTTTAAAAACATGCACATTCATAACAACCTCTTAAACAAAATAACTGCCTTTAAATTTCAGTTTAGAATACGCCATTTGCTGGCCATAATGAATAGCTTCCTGCACGCCCCATCCTTGATGTAATTTTGCAATAAATGATGCAAGGAAGACATCTCCACAGCCTATGGTATAAAGTAGGTTCTCATCTTTTTCTGCGATGCTTTCAAAATGTTTTATTTCTGAATTCAGAAATAAATATACTCCATGCTTTCCATGTGTAACAACTAAAAGAGTTTCATTACACGAGAGTAAGTATTTTTTTCTTAAAAACTCGACTTTCGCTGCATCCATCTCCTCATGTTCTGCAAGAGAAAGAACAATGAGATTGTTTTCAATAAACCCATCAGAAATATTCTGATAATCATGCGAAATCAAAAAGCAACCAAAATCATCAAGTATCGCTTGATGGCTTTTGATCCAAGTTCTCACATCTCGATTATATCCTGCCCATACAACATATACTTTTTCTTTTTGCTCACATATCGAATCTAATATTGTTTTGAATGAAAAAGAAAGTTGCTTATAATTAGGGCGAAAAGAAATTTTACGATCATCAACCCATACTTCACATACCGGTGTCTTAATATTAGGGTCAAGATTACAAGTCCATGCAAGATCTAACCGATCGAGACATTGTTTAATTGTCTTACCTACTTCATCGTAACCAAGGTCGTTACCAATGAATGTTACTGGGATTTTTTGGGTATGTAAATTAATTGCGATATTCAGACCTCGCCCGCCAGGAGCCTCATAATCAACAATACCTGGACGTTGAATATATTGATCCCATAAACATTCACCAATTACGACAACCATTTCTTACCAGAAGCTTATCAGAAGGTATTGTTATTTTCAGAACCTCTAACTGGGCACGAGCGGATCATCAAGCTCACATTATTCAACACACAACCTTTAAAGTTTTCAACCTCACAGACTGAGCAAAGGGAATAAGCCTTATAAGTAAGACACTGTTGATCACATCAATACCCTTGGGCATAAAATAGGTTACGTTTGTGCAACGGAGGAAGGTGTATCTTTTTCATGCTTGCTACAAATACGGCGTCAGGAATTCATTATTTTATGTAAAACATCCTATAGAGTACGCAAATTTATCCCTCTGAACGGGGCTTGGGCAGATTTTTTTCTTCGTGCCGTCACCATTAGAAAGCCTATAGATAACGATATGCTTTACTTCCATCAGAGGGATTGAACACACTTTTATTCAAGAACTACGCCTTCAGAGATGGTGGAGGGAATGCATTAATCCACCACTTGGCAACGTTCGGTAAAACAAGGATTTGAATCACCCCTGTTAGTAGCCCCGGTAGCAGGGCTTGTTGAAGGTATGTCACAAAATCACCTTTCACAATGCCTAAAATCAAAACCGATGCGATGAAAATCAATCGGCCCGCAACAATGGCTAAAGCGACAGATAACCAAGGAGCGAGGTTTACCTTTTCCTTGAGAAATCCCGTCACAAACCCATAAGCAAACAACTCAAACGTCATGGAAGGGAGAATCATAGGCAGCGGATGTCCAGTGATCATAAAATTTACCAAAGGAGAAAATAATCCCACGATGGCGCCGCCTCTCCAGCCCAGAACCAGACCTGCCAAGATGACCGACCAGTGCATCGGTAACCAAAACCGAACCGATATACCCAAAGCATGCGCCAGAATAGGCATGAGTACGGCTATAGAAATTAACATCAGTTCAAGTACCAGCGCTTTGATTGCAGATACTTGTAGAATTGCATTTTGCGGTTTCATCATGCTGCTTGTATTAATGGATTTTGAGGAGAAATTTTTGCGCAAATTGATGGCGCTCCGTTTAATGTGTTACTTACGAGGTTTTGGAGGAATTCGCTAATTGCTGCTCGTAAATTTTAGCTTTGATATGGAAAAACTGCACACCCCGAAAAAGGTTATAGATCAAACCTGCTTTTCCATCTAAAAACCCCAACTTAAAAATGTAGAAGTAGATGAAGACGAAAAGCGGAAGCCCGGGTAAGTTCATGAAGGACTTGCGCAACCAGCGGCGGCGCTCAGCTTGGCTTCCCCAAAACCGCGCTTCTAATTCGCCTTTTGCGCCTTCGGAGTGTACTTGTGCTTCCCAATTAGAATATTCATCATGTTTGATGATGTAGCGAGATAGGGAGTTTACATTTTCGTGCTTGATGGGATTGCGGAGTTTTCCGGTTGTGCCCGTAACCACGACATGTTCATGTACTTCCATATCTGCCATATCCGTCCGATTGCCCTCGATGCGCTGTTCATAGCGACCTTTCCCTTTCCGGAATAACGACAGCTTATAGAGCCGCGTCTCGCCATACCGTAAAAGCCGCCCAAGGAAATAAACATCAAATGGAATCCAATAGCCATCATGGGTCGGATTGGCAACCAACTGTTCAATTTCCTTCTTCACCGCATCCAGCAAGATTTCATCCGAATCCAGCAAAAGAATCCAATCATTCTTGAAAGCGTATGTATCCAGCGCCCATTGGCGTTTTTTAGGCCAACCACCTTTATACGCAAAATCCAAAACCGTTGCACCATAGCTTCGTGCAATTTCCGCTGTACGGTCTTGACTAAGGGAATCTACGACGACAATTTCATCTGCCCAGCCCGCCAGCGGGTCTAAACAACGATGCAGGTTTTTCTCTTCGTTTTTGGTTGGAACCAAAATGCTGATAGGAATGACAGGCATAGGTTTATCTATTAGAGAATCTCGTATAAATACTTTGTAAATGATGTTCTATAAAGCAAAATACGGCAGCGGTTGGGTTGATAGATTTTGCGCTTGGAAACATGGCGGTTGAGAAATGATAAAGATTCTCTGTACCCTTCACCTTACCATACTCATTTAGAACTGCCTTATCATCTATACCAAACCGAATGAATCCAACCGGATGATAGGCGTCTTCCACCTTGTCCACACCACTGTTTTCATGATAGACCGATTCAAAAGGAATTTTTTGCGCATGGAGATACTGCCCTAAGTACTCTTTCAGTTCAAGAATCACAGCCTGATCTTCGGGACTTTTTTGCCAATCAATCACTGGAATTCTTTGTCCGAAGCGATCTGTTTCATCAGCCAAACGAATGGAGTTAGCATTCGGGAACGCTTGCTCGATGTCTAATTGTACGCTCCAGTTATTACGATGCGCATATAACTTTTTGAAGAATACCACATTCAACCCAAGCCGCAACATAAATTCCAATCCACGTAACAGTTCGAAAAAATTAAGCCGGACTTCTTGCTTCCCAAACAACATCTTCTTAAGTGCAGAAAAAAACTGTACATCTTTATTGATGACCACGTGTGCAAACCCGGAGCGCCCATTCTTAGCAGAAACCAATAATCTTTTTGTAATCAAATTCCCTTTATAGAAATATGGTACAAAGTCTTCCTTTTCCAATATTGGCTTTGTATTTTTCACTTTAAACAATTCAACAGATAAATGGTCGCCGAAATTTTTCCCTAAATCACTCCATGACCCAAAAGAGTATTGCTCTTTGACCTCAAGCAACAGCCTACATGACTCTATCGCTCCCGCTGTCAAATAAAAAACATCTGCTTCTAAATCCTGCTCAATCTCACCTTCTTTTTGATAACAAACCGTTTTCAGCTTGCTACCTTCAAAAACAAATCTAGTTACTCGAGCACAAGATATGATATTTAATTGGTGTTTCTTTTGCTTGGGTATGTACTTAAATATGTTACGTTTTTGATATTTCAACCATATCCCTGCCTTGATGTTTTGAGGCTCTTTTATTTTAGGTACATCGCCCAACAAATGCTTCACAACATGATGCTCATATTTCTGATTGATCTCTACAATTTTTCCCCATACTTCGTCCGTTGCATCTCGGTTATCATAGAATAAGACTTGCCCTCCCCACCGTGTTGAGGTGCCCCCAAATCCAAAATATCGCCCGTCTTTAGAAGCTTTAGAATTCGGAGAAACCGACTCAAAGCCTATTTCCTGCTCATTCTTGGTTACCTCATTGCCAACCTCAAGCACAACAATGTCGTATGCATACTCATCTGCCAAGGTAACCAGCCTTGATATTAAGTATGACCCATATGTACCGCAACCAATGACGCATAAGCGTTTTTTATTAGTAGCCATTATTGCACACTCCTAAACAATTGAATATTCTTTTGAATAGACGCATCTGAAGACATTGCAACAATAAAATGTCCTCGGACATGTTCTTGAATGGCTTCATCGAGAGATTTCATTTTCACATAAGTACTGGGGCTAAATAAAGAAAAATAATTAACATATTTACATTCGTCGTTTTGAATAAGGATAGGATATTGCACATACGGCACTTGAATCGTATCAATTTCAGAAAAATGGTCTATTGATTCAATATTCATAACATCTCCTTCATCTACCAAACTAATACCAATATGGCGAACAATTTTTTTATCTCTAAGGGCTAATAATATTTCGAAATAGGCATCCTGATTAAGATATTGATGCACATTGCAATGGATGATGATCTGATCTAAGTAATCCGTTTTTAACCGCTTCAAGCTCCGGTAAATACTAGCCTCAAAGGCATCACAGGAGAGCATCTCTTCTTGCGACATAAACGTGGAAGATGCACTTGAGAGCCGCCCTTTTACCAGATTATGCTTATACAATGGGCGAGCCAAGGGTAGCAATAGTCGTTTATGCAACGGAACTTGTGTATGATGCATCCCAACTTTCGTTGAAACAAAAAATTGTTCTCGCCTCCCACGTAAGCAATCACCAATTATGGATTCGGATTGCCCTAAGCCATATGAACTAGCGGTATCTATTGTATTCACCCCTATAGCATGGAGTGTATCCAAGATGTAGTGCGCTCTTCTTGCCCCAATCCGGCTTCCCCAAAAAGAGGTACCAATGCTTAGCTGAGAAGCTTGAATATAGCCATAATTAGCATACTTCATGTTATTGGGCTTTTATGAGTTGCTCATATACTTGTATCCAGTGATGAACATTATTTTCAATATCAAACTGATCACGGGCAAGTTTATAGGCTTGATCTCGCATTCGTTGATATTCATCTGCACTGAGTGCAAGAATTTTGTCAATCCTTTCGGCTAATTCTTCTGACGTATTATCACACCAATAACCCGCCTGATACGTTTCCAGAATAGACCAAGGCGTACCTGTAGAGGCGATTACAGGCGTTGCTTGTGCCAAAGACTCCACCACCACATTGCCAAAGTTTTCCGTGAAGGACGGCAAACAAAGACAAGTGGCACGGGCATAGATTTTTTGCTTCTCTTCTCCATTCACCGGACCCACAAAATCCACCTTATCCGACAAATCCAATGCTTTGACCAATGCTTTCATCTCCTGCCCGTAAGATGTACTGTCATCTCCTGCCAGCACCAGCCGAAAGGAACTGTCTTTGAACCTTTTTGAACGATGAACCGCATGTAAGAGCCGATCAATTCCTTTTACCGGATGAAATCGGCCTAAATATAAAATGTACGGCGGCTCATCAGGTCGTGTGTTCGTTTGCCGCTCCGGGAGGGCAATGTAATTGGGGATTTCAATCAACTTGATGTCTTGTCCTAATTGTGCCCGAATTTGCTCGACTTCGACCGCACTGGTTGCCTGAAAAACAACTTTCTGCGCCAATGTTTTACGAATGAAAGAGATGAAGAGCGCTTTGCGGTTACGCCCAAAGATTAAGGCGGCCTCACTTAATTCACCCCGAGGCGACCAGACCACCTTCTTGCCAAGTAGTGTTGCAAGTAAACAGTAGAAAAGATTGTGAAAAGCAAAAAAAGACGTCAATACAACAACATCATGCTTAAAAATCTGCCTAAAACTTGCAAGAATAATTTTAGGCGAAATATCAGAATGAAAGCCTTTGATGTAGATGACCCTTCCATAATCCGTTTGTATCCACTGATCAACAGGCACTTTACCATTGGTAAAAATTGACGAGGTCACAAAAGTTACCTCAATACCTTTTTTAACCAATGCTTGCGCCAACCAATACAACGTGAGGGCAGGGCCTCCATTTTCAGAAGGATACAAATAGCCAACCGGGAAAAAAACCTTAGCTTTCATGGGTCAGAACGAGAGTCCAAGTTTGGCAATGTATTGATCTAAAACAACGAACAACCATACCTGAACCCAATTGAAATGAATATCTTTCTTGAACTTATGATACAGGTCAACAACCTCGTTTGAGACGACGCCCTGTTCTACCAAATTATGGATGCTGCGGTCGCACATTTCCGCAAGTTCGTACTTAATCCAATGCTCCCATGGGAACGTAAATCCCATTTTCTTTCGTAGTACGACATCATCAGGCAGCGTTCCAACCGCATGAACCAATAACGACTTTGGTACACCATTGGAAAGCTTTATATGATCTGGCACATTCATGACATAATCAAACAAATCATTATCGAAGAACGGAACCCTTAATTCCAGCGCAGACGCCATACTCATCTGATCCGAGTCTTTCAGCAGCACATTTTGTGTATAGCCATACATTTCCCCCATACTGAATTGGCTAAAAAATGGCAAGGGATCCGTATAGGACTGTATTTGAGCTAAGTTGATTTGTTGTAGGTTTTGGCTTTTCACTTCTAAGAAAGGCATCATCTTAGATAGTGTCACATCATCGAAAGACGTTCTGAAATACGGATAGATATTCCGTAAAGCAGGTTCCGCGTATGACGCCATGTTGAACATCCGCTTGATTTTCGAATTCGTCATCCAAGACTGGAGTGTTCGTGCAATCGGGCGTCTTGCCGAAACCGGCACTCGATAAAGAAGATTTGAGTTCAACTGTTTAAACTGCTTAAATCCGGCATATCCAGCAAATAGTTCATCACCTCCAAGCCCAGAAAGTGCGACCGTGATTCCTGCTTCTTTCGTGATTTTGGAAATCAGATAGGTGTTGATGCCGTCCACACTGGGCGTATCCTGCGCAGCCAAGGCATCCGGTAAAATTTCCAACAGGTCTAGGGGGCGCAGTCGAAACTCTGAATGCTCGGTATTAAATTTATTAGACACCAACGTTGCGTATGCCGACTCATCAAACTCTTGTTCACCAAACGAAATATTGAAGGTATGGATACGCCGATCCGTAACCTCCGCCATTAGTGCAACGATGCTGCTAGAATCAATTCCGCCAGACAAAAATGCCCCAAGCGGTACATCGCTCACCAACTGACGCTCTACGGCACGCAACAGCAAGTCCCGCGTTTTGTTTTGGATCGTTTCGTAATCTGACCCTACTTCAATCTGGGGAACATTCGCTAATTCCCGATAGCGATTAACTTGTAGGACATTATTTTCTAATATCGCATAATGCCCTGCTGGTAATTGGTTGATTTCCTCTACAATGCTGATGGGGGAACCAACGGCGGTAAACCTAAAGTAATCAATCACGGCCAGTTTGTTGACCTTACGAGACACCAATCCTGTTTCCAAAATTGCCCTTAGTTCCGAAGCAAAGATCAACGCCCCATTCACATGAGCATAGTAGAGCGGTTTAATGGCAAAACGATCTCGAACCAAATAGGTTTTTTGAGCAATCTTATCATAAATAGCAAACGCAAAAATCCCATTCAATTTCTCGAACGCCGCCACACCATATTTAATAAAGACGTTCAAGACGACTTCTGTATCAGAGTTTCCCCGGAACGTAAATTCTTTAAGCTCTCGTTTTAGGTCTAAGTAGTTATACACTTCGCCATTATACACAATACAATATCGTCCGTCGCTACTCCACATGGGCTGGCTGCCTGCGGGCGATAGGTCAATAATAGACAGTCTTCTATGTCCTAAAGCCACATGATCATCTACGTACACAGCCCCTGCATCCGGGCCACGGTGTACTAGGCGATCATTCATACCATAAATTTTATTGCGATGCTCCGGATTAGCGCTGATAATGCCTGCAATACCGCACATAACTATATAGGTTTAACCCATACACTAAAGTGCACGAGCAAATGGAAAACACGGTGTTATTGCTCATACTACTGGACATTTTCAAAAAGAGGCGGAGAAAGCAGTAACTTCGAGTTTGCAACAACATGAAGAAATATGCTTCCTCAAGAAATATGCTTCCTCCACACATGTTCAAATTTAGTGAACTGTA
>ERZ761607.2758-NODE-2758-length-18268-cov-5.103498_pt1 | contig 18268 bp, 18 predicted proteins | sample MGYA00511164_ERZ761607 | MGnify/ENA primary metagenome ERZ761607 (study PRJEB28899, sample SAMN02445080) | bioreactor sludge metagenome | biome: EBPR sludge | place: Australia: Brisbane, Thorneside Wastewater Treatment Plant | collected 2011-06-22 ...
CCACAACGGCGTCGAGCGGGCCGCGGCGACCCTGCGCCACTGCGACTGGTTCGAGGTCACCGAGGTGCGCGGCCAGATCAAGGACGGCAAGGTCGAGCACTTCCAGGTCGGCATCAAGGTCGGCTTCCGCCTCGAGGACGACGAGTAGGCGCTGTCTCGATAGTTCGCTAGGTTCGCGAGCGTGACCGAGGAGAGCCAGAGTCAGCCACGGTCGGTGCTGGTCACCGGCGGCAACCGAGGGATCGGTCGGGCCATCGCCGAGGCGTTCGTCGCCCAGGGCGACCGGGTCGCCGTGACCACTCGCAACGGTGGTGCCCCCGACGGCGCACTCGACGTGCGCTGCGACATCACCGACCCCGAACAGGTGGAGGCGGCGTTCGCGCAGGCGGAAGAGGCGCACGGACCGGTGGAGGTCCTGGTCGCCAACGCCGGGATCACCCAGGACACCCTGCTGCTGCGGATGTCCGAGGACGACTGGGCGTCGGTCATCGACACCAACCTCACCGGCTCCTACCGGCTGGCCAAGCGCGCCGCCAAGGGCATGCTGCGGCTGCGGCGCGGCCGGATCGTCTTCGTGTCCTCGGTGGTCGGGCTGCTCGGCTCGGCCGGGCAGGTCAACTACGCCGCCTCCAAGTCCGGTCTGGTCGGCATGGCCCGCTCGATCGCCCGCGAGCTGGGCTCTCGGTCGATCACGGCCAACGTCGTGGCGCCCGGGTTCGTCGAGACCGACATGACCGGCGTGCTGACCGACGAGCAGAAGGCGGCGATCAAGGCACAGGTGCCGCTGCAGCGGTACGCCACGCCCGACGAGGTGGCCGCCGCGGTCACCTGGCTGGCGAGTGACGGAGCGGCGTACGTCACGGGGGCCGTGATCCCCGTCGACGGTGGACTCGGAATGGGGCACTGACGCACATGAGCACAGGCATTCTGGACGGCAAGCGGATCCTGGTCGCCGGCGTGACGATGGACAGCTCCATCGGTTTCGCGGCCGCCAAGTACGCCCAGGAGCAGGGCGCCACCGTCCTGATCTCCAACTTCGGCCGGGCGCTCGGCATCACGCGGCGGATCGCCAAGCGGTTGCCGACCGAGCCGCCGGTTCTCGAGCTCGACGTGACGAACGACGAGCACCTCGCCGGCCTGGCCGACCAGCTCCGCGAGCACGTCGACGGACTCGACGGCGTGGTCCACTCGATCGCCTACGGCAACCCCGAGACGCTGCTGGGCGGCAAGTTCCTCGAGGGCCCGTGGCCCGACGTCGCGCAGGCCGTCCAGGTCTCGGCGTACTCCCTCATGTCGCTGACGCAGGCCTGCCGCCCGCTGCTCGGGCCGGGCAGCTCGGTGGTCGGTCTGACCTTCGACGCGACGGTCGCGTGGCCGGCCTACGACTGGATGGGCGTGGCCAAGGCGGGCCTCGAGTCGTGCTCGCGCTACCTGGCCCGCAACCTCGGCGAAGAGGGCATCCGGGTCAACCTGGTCTCGGCCGGCCCGCTGCGCACGCTGGCGGCCAAGGCGATCCCCGGGTTCAGCGATCTCGAGGACATGTGGACCACGCGCGCGCCGCTGGGCTGGGACAACGACGATCACGAACCGACCGCCAAGGCGATCTGTGCCCTGCTGTCCGATCTCTTCCCGGCCACGACCGGCGAGATCGTGCACGTGGACGGCGGGTTCCACGCGACCGGCGCCTGAGCCGTGGCCGACGCACCGGGCTCCCTGGTTGAGTTGCGGGTCCTCGAAGGCCCGAACCTCTACTTCCCGCGCGCGGCGATCAAGCTGACCCTCGACATCGGGGGGTTGGCGGCCGTCCCGGAGGACACCGCCATCCGGTTCGCGCAGCGGATCGGGCTGCGCAACGTGAGGCCGGGCGCACCCGACTCGGGGTTCCGGCAGCGGTTCGCGTTGCGGGCGGTCGCCCGGCTGGTCCGGGCCATCGCTGCCGAGACCGGTGCGACCCGGCTCGCCGTACGCGTCCGGCCGACCAGCGATCCGCACCGGATCGTGGTCGCCTTCCCGTGGCGGCACCGCAACCGTGCGCAGGTGATGGGTACGGCGATCGCCGAGGTGCTCGACGCCGTACCCGGCGGTGAGATCGACGCGGTGGTCGACCAGGCCGCAGCCCGGGTGGCCGCAGCCGACGCCGGTGCCGCACCGCACACCATCACGCCGCGAGTGCCGGTCGTCGCGGTGACCGGCACCAACGGCAAGACCACCACCTCGCGGATGGTCGCCCACATCGCGCGGACTGCGGGCAAGCTCGTCGGCTGGTCCAACACCGACGGCATCTACATCGACGGGGAGCTGGTCGAGGAGGGCGACTACTCCGGACCGTCCGGGGCCGGGCGGGTGCTCGCCCACCCGGAGGTGGAGTTCGCGGTCACCGAGACCGCCCGCGGCGGCATCCTCCTCAAGGGGATCGGGCTCACCCGCAATGACGTATCCGTGGTCACCAACGTGTCTGCTGACCACCTCGGCCTCCAGGGCATCGACACCCTCGACCAGCTCGCCGAGGTCAAGGGTGTGGTCCCGAAGATCACCCGCAAGGGCGGATGGGCGATCCTCAACGCCGACGACCCGCGGGTCTACGCGATGCGCTCGACGATCAAGGCGCACCCGTGGGTGTTCTCGCGCGATCCCGACTCGCCGGCGATCCGCGAGACGCTCTCGAGCGGCGGCCGCGCCACCACGGTGATCGACGGCTGGATCTCGGTGCTCACGCCCGACGCCGACCCCGACCCGCTGGTCGAGCTGATCGACGTGCCGATGACCCTGGCCGGGCTCTCCCGCTTCAACGTCGAGAACACCCTGGCGGCGGCCTCGGCCGCTTTGGCGATCGGGATCCCTCGGGCGAAGGTCGTCGAGGGGCTCGAGACGTTCCTACCGGACGCCGAACACAACCCGGGGCGGATGAACTTCTTCACCCTGCCTGCCGAGTCTCCCGGGGATCCAGGGACCCCCGGCGTCTCGGTGGTCATCGACCTGGCCCACAACGAGGCCGGTCTCGAGGCACTCCTCGAGATCATGAACGGCGTCCGCCGGCCAGGCTCCCGGCTGCTCCTCGGCCTCGGTGCGGTCGGCGACCGCACCGACGAGCTGATCGAGATGCTCGGCGAGATCGGCGCCCGCGACAGCGACGTGATGGCGATCGGCCACAAGCAGCGCTACCTGCGCGGTCGCACCATCGACGAACTCGAGGGGCTGATGCGTGCCGGAGCCCAGCGGGTCGGCGTCACTGACGTGCCGGCGTACCCCACCGAGGTCGCCTGCCTCGCCGCCCTGGTCGAGCGGGCCGAGCCGGGCGACGTGGTCGGCCTGATGTGCCACGCCGAGCGCCAGGAGGTCTACGACTGGATCGCCGAGCACGGAGGTACGCCGGACAGCCCCGAGACGCTCCGCTACAAGGTCGTGTCGGCCGGGACGTAGTCGGGGTCCGCCGCCGGTGCGTCGGAGGTGACGCCGGCGCCGGCCTGGGCCTGCGGCGCCCAGTTCTCGAGCTCGGTCATCACGGCCGCGTGCTTGTCCACGCAGATGACCACGAGGTCGCCCTTGTTGGCCCGCGACATGGCGTGCCGCACCGCCTCGATCTCGTCGAGGACCTCCTCGACCTGCTTGCACCGCGCCACGCCCTCCTCCATGGCCGCGCGGACGCCGGAGGTCACCAGCCCGGCGACCTCGCCGGCAGCACGGCCCCGAAGGTTCTGGTCCTCGCGGACGATCACCACGTCGAAGTGCTGCGCGGCGATGTACCCGAGCTCCTGCATGTCCTGGTCGCGCCGGTCGCCCGCGGTGGCGATGATGCCGATGCGGGAGGGCCGGGCCAGCTCGTGGGACGACTCCAGCGACTCGCCGACCCGGTCGACGAAGTCGCCGAGCATCTTCATACCGGGCGCGTTGTGGCAGTAGTCGACGATCACGTTGACGCCGCTGACCTCGACCTCGTTGAGGCGGCCGGGGGAGAGGTAGTAGTTGGTGGAGAACGAGCGCAAGCCCTGCCGGATGTCGTGGAGCGGCGCGCCGGCGGCGAACGCCGCGGCTGCTGCGGCGAGGGAGTTCTGGACGTTCATCCGGGCCCGGCCGCCGAAGGTGGCTGGCAGCAGGTGGGTCCACGCCAACTGCATCTCGCGCGGGCCGTGCTTGACCACGATCATCTCGCCGCGCTCGGACGGGTTGAGGACCAGCGCCTTGCCGCCGCGGCGGCAGTGCGCGTCGATCATGTCGCGGGTCTCCGTGCCGGGCTCCTCCATGGAGAACCACACCACCTGGCCCGAGCAGCGGCGCCGCATCTCGCGGACCAGGGGGTCGTCGGCGTTGAGCACCGCGTGCCCGTCACGCGGCACAGCCTCGACCAGCACCGCCTTGACGTCGGCGAGCTGCTCGACGGTGTCGATGCCGCGCAGTCCGAGGTGGTCGGGCTGCACGTTGAGCACCACGGCGACGTCATTGCGCTCGTAGCCGAGACCCTCGCGCAGGATGCCGCCGCGGGCGACTTCGAAGACCGCGAAGTCGACCCGGGGGTTCTGCAGCACCATTCGCGCCGAGCGCGGGCCGGACGCGTCGGCACGGATCACGAGCCGCTCGTCGATGACCACGCCGTCGGTCGAGGTCATGCCGACCTTGCGCCCCATGCCCTTGAAGATGTGGCTGATCATCCGCGAGGTCGTGGTCTTGCCGTTGGTGCCGGTGACGGCCACGATCGGGATCCGAGAGGTGGAGCCGGGTGGGAAGAGCATGTCGACCACCGGCTTCGCGATGAACTGCGGCTCGCCGATCGTCGGGTGGGTGTGCATCCGGAAGCCGGGGGCGGCGTTGACTTCGCAGATGGCCCCGCCCGCCTCGCGGACCGGCTCGGTGATGTCGGGACAGATGAAGTCGATGCCCGCGATGTCGAGGCCGACCATGCGCGCCGCTTCCTCGGCGATCTCGACGTTCTCGGGGTGAGCCTCGAAGGTCCGGTCGATCGAGATGCCGCCGGTGGACATGTTGCCGGTGAGGGCGAGCTTGACCATCTGACCCTCGGGGGGCACGTCGCTCATGGCGTACCCCTGCTCGCGGACCAGCTCCACCGCGGCCTCGTCGACCTTGATCCGGGTCAGCACCTTCTCGTGGCCGACGCCGCGTCGGGGGTCGGAGTTGGCGGTGTCGACGAGCTGCTCGACGGTGGAGGTGCCGTCGCCGGTCACCGACGCGGGCACCCGCTCGGCGATCGCCGCGACCCGGCCGTCGATGATCAGACAGCGGTAGTCCTTCCCGGTGATGAAGGACTCGACCACGATCGTGCCCCGCCGGGACTGCTCCTTGGCGATCGGGAACGCCGCGCGTACGTCGTCGTCGCTCTGCAGGTCGAGGCAGACCCCGCGCCCGTGGTTGCCGTCGAGCGGCTTGAGGACGACCGGGAAGCCGATCCGGTTGGCGACCCGGACCGCCTGATCCTCCGTGCGCACGGACTCCTGCTTGGGGACCGGCAGTCCGGCCGCGCCGAGGAGCCGGGTCGTGAGGTCCTTGTCGGAGGCGATGTCGACGGCGATCGCCGAGGTCGCCGAGGTCATCGTGGCCCGGATCCGCTTGGCGTGGACGCCCTGGCCGAGCTGCACGAGGGAGTACTGGTTGAGCCGGATCCACGGGATGTCGCGGGACACCGCCTCGTCGAGGATCGCCTGGGTCGAGGGGCCGAAGGCGGTGCGCTCGGCGCGCAGGATGAAGGACTCGAGCTCCTCGTCCCAGTCGAACTCGGGGTCCGCCTGGACGAGGTGGTTGACCAGGCGTACGGCGAGCTTGGCGGCGGCCAGACCGACCTGCTCGTCCTGGTAGCCGAAGACGACGTTGTAGTGCCCGGGCTGGCCCTTCACCTGTCGGGTCTTGCCACGCCGGATGTCGTGGCCGACGACCTGCTGGAGCGCGAGCGCGCTGTGCTCGGCGACGTGACCGAGCCAGGTGCCCTCGTAGAGACGTTCGACGAAGCCGCCGCGCTTGCCGCGGGAGCAGGAGTGCTCCCGCAGGCCGGGCAGCATCTCGAGCAGATGGTCGGAGAAGCCGGGGATGGTGTTGGTCGGGAACTTCTCGAGCGACCCGAGATCGACGACGAGATGGATCGCGCGCTCGTAGGACCACACGTTGGCGCCGCGGTAGACGCGGGTCTCGAGGATAGCGAGGTCGGGAGTGGGACGTTCGGTCATGCGTCGTCTCCGTCCGGTTGTGGTCGGGTCCTTCTGAGCCGTCGGCGCAGCACGCTGGGGGAGGCGTCGCCAGCGGCGATGTCGCGGGCCATCTGACGCAGGTCGCGGCCGGCCTCTTCGATCTCGGCCGCCTCGAGCGGGTCGACCCGGGCTTCGAAGGGCAGCAACACCCGACTCACCAGGTCGAACCGGGAGCCCTGCGGGAGGACGTGGAGCACCACGCCGCTGGCCAGCAGGGGTGCCGAACGCTTCGCGTCGAAGGCATTGGTGGTGATGTTGGTCGGGTCGAGGATGGTCACCGCGCCGCGGCCGACCACGCTCAGCACGTCGTCCTCGATCACCGCGGCGGTGTCCTCGTCGACACCGATCCCGAGCAGCTGCGGTGACTGGGCGACGATCATCAGCAGGCGTCCGTAGCGGTTGCGCTGTTCGAAGTGCTGGTCGATGACCGTGCCCGGCACCAGCCCCAGCCCGGCGGCCATCTGGGTCATCCGCTGCTTGGGCGTGCTGCCACCGACCCCGAAGGCGAGCATGTGGCTGGACTGGATCGACGCGCCGGCCGACGTACCGCCCACGACCGCGCCCCGCTCATGGGCTGCGACGATCGCATCGCCCACCGGGGTGCCGCAGATGATGGCGCTGAGCTTGAGCTGGTTGCCACCGGTCATGAAGATGCCGGTGGCCTTCTCGAGCTGCTCGACCCGTTCCGGGTCCGCGGCCTCCGCCCGGGACTCCGGCCGCACCATGATGACCTCGGCCGCGCCCTCAGCCCGGAACAGCGCATCGTAGACGTCGACGATCTCGTCGCCGAGGCTGCTCGCGGTCGGGATCACCGCGATCCGCGCCTCGGGCCCACCACTGGCCGCCACGAACTCCCGCAGGATGCGGCGCTTGCGGAGCTTGTCCTCCGCGCCGCCGATGATCATCAGGGCTCCCCGGGGCATGAGTGCCACCCTAGGGGGTGCGTAGACGTGCCACACTCTGGCCGTGAGTGATGCCAGGACCCTCGTGGTGATGCGCCACGCCAAGGCGGAGCAGTCAGGCCCGAGCGACTACCAGCGCGAGTTGAGCGACCGGGGCGTCGTCGATGCGACGGAGGCCGGCCAGTGGCTGGCGAACCGCGGCGTCGAGCCCGACCAGGCGCTGGTCTCGGCCGCGGTGCGCACCGAGCAGACCTGGGAGGCGGTCAACGACGGCGGTGGCTGGGACCTCGAGGCCACGCTGGACGAGTCCCTCTACGAGGCGGGCACCGAGAGCGCCCTCGATCTGGTCCGCGCGACCGACGACCATGTCCGGACTCTGGTGGTCGTCGGTCACAACCCGACGATGGCCTCCCTGGCCGCCCTGCTCGACGACGGCGAGGGCGACGACGAGGCCGGCAACGAGCTGGCAGTCGGGTTCCCGACCAGCGCGCTGGCGGTCTTTTCGTACGACGGCGACTGGGCGGAGCTGGACGAGGCGTCGGCCACGGTTGTGGCTTACCACGTTGGTCGGGGCTAGATCGGCGGCGACGGCGTCACGATGCCCTCGGCAGCGTCGGCGGCCTCGATCTCCTCGCGCGAGATGCCGAGCAGGTAGAGGATCGTGTCGAGGTAGGGCACGTTGACGGCCGTGTCGACGGCGTCACGCACGACCGGCTTGGCGTTGTAGGCGATGCCGAGGCCAGCCGCGTTGAGCATGTCGAGGTCGTTGGCGCCGTCGCCGATGGCGATCACCGAGGCCTCCGAGAGGCCGAGTTCGGCGGCGAACTCGCGCAGCGCCCGGGCCTTCCCGGCCCGGTCGACCACGTCGCCGACGATCTCGCCGGTCAGGCGCCCATCGATGACCTCGAGGACGTTGGCCCGGGAGAAGTGGATGCCGAGGTCGGCGGCGAGTCGGTCGGTGATCTGGCTGAAGCCGCCGGAGACGAGCGCGAACCGGTAGCCCAGCCGGCGCAGGATGCGGACCAGGGTCCGGGCGCCAGGGGAGAGTTCGATCGCGTCGTAGACGGTGTCGAACGCTGCCTCGGGGACGCCCTTGAGCAGCCGCACCCGTTCGCGTAGCGAGGCCTCGAAGTCGAGGTCGCCGCGCATGGCGGCCTCGGTGATCTCGGCGACCTCGTCGCGGAAGCCGGCGTGTGCGGCGAGCATCTCGATCACCTCGCCCTGGATGAACGTCGAGTCGACATCCATCACGATCAGCCGCATGCCGAGGCGCTGAAGGTTCGCCGGCTGGACGGCGATGTCGATGCCCTGGGCCGCGGCCTCGACCGCCAGGGTCGTTCGGAGCGTGTCGGTGTCGATGCCGGAGACGTGCAGGTCGATCGCGGTCACGGGGTAGCGGGCCATCCGCTCGATGCGGTCGATGTTGGCGCCTGTGTCGGCGATCCGGCCTGCGACGGCGGCCATGTGGGTCGCCTTGAGTGGCGTACCGATGACCGTCACGTGCGAGCGGCCGCCGCGGCGAGACTTGTTGTCACCCGTGCCGCGTTCGATGTCGACGCTCATGTCGAGGTCGCGGGCGGTGGCCTCGACGGCGTCGCGCAGCTTCTTCCAGTCACGGGGAATGGTGACCAGCACGCCGAGGACCAGCCGGCGCCGGAGCAGGATCTGCTCGACGTCGACCACCTCGACCCCGGCCCGCGACAAGGTGGTGAAGATCGCCGAGGTGACGCCGGGGCGGTCCTTGCCGGTCAGCGTGATGAGCAGCGTCTCCGGACGTGGTCGACGGTGGTGGTTCATCAGATGTCACGGTAGCGCCGGGAGAGCGTTGTCGGTGGTCGGGTCCATGGTGGACCGATGAGCAGACACGCACACCACTCCATCGACTACGTCGAGATCTACGTCGACGACGTCCCGGCCGCCAAGACGTTCTACGGCAGCACGTTCGGCTGGCGGTTCAACGACTACGGCGAGACCTACTCCGGCATCCAGTCGCCCGACGGCGACGGGGAGGTCGGCGGCTTGACCGTGGGCGAGGCTCGCGGCGGCAGCCCGCTGGTCCTGGTCGTCTCCGACGACCTCGTTGCCAGCCACGACGCGGTCACCGCCGCCGGTGGCGAGGTGGTCGAGAGCCCCTTCGACTATCCCGGCGGTCGCCGCTTCCACTTCCGCGATCCGAGCGGCAACGTGCTCGGCGTCTTCCAGCCGTCCGACTCGTAGCTATGCAGAGTCCGGTGGCCAGACCTCGGGCGATGCCGCGGCGACCAGGGCGCGCCGGGCGGCCCGACCCAGCGGCACCAGCGCGTCCCGCCGCGCCTGGATCTCCAGGGCGGAGAGGGCGCCGCCGTCGTCCTCCAGGGCGAGGTCGACGATCTCGCGCGCTTGCAGCCCTCGGGCGGCCAGCTCCACGCACCGCGGTGGCACCCCCGGCGGTGCCACCAGGCCAAGGCGACGCCGCAGGTTCATCAGCTGATCGGCCACCTCGGGTCGCCAGCGGGCCACCTCGAGCCGGGCCAGGGTGTCGGCCGCTTCCGGGAGAGACGCGCGCAGGGCGCGGTCCGCCTCGCCCACGTCGGGCAGCTGCCGGCGCTCCGCGGGCATCGAGGTCCAGGTCACGGCGGCCCCCACGCGGACCGGCACCAGCCCGAGCACCGCGAAGCCTGCTGCGTCGACCGCGACCACGGCCTCGCCGGCTTCCAACGCGGCGGCGTTGAAGGCCCCCGGCCCGCCGAGACCGACGGGATCGCCCTCGGCCGGCAGCGCCGCACCCAGGGCGTCGGCGCCCGCCGACCGCAGCCGGCCCAGGCCGGTGACCAGTGGTTCGGCGCCGGTGTCCGCGAACGCCACCAGGTGGGCCGCGTCGGCGTCCAGCACGGCGTCGATGAGATGGTCGGCGACCACCTGGCCGCGGAGCCACGCCGTTCCCCACCAGGCCAGCCGGACGGCCGCTGGTAGTCGGCTCGGACGGTCGCTCACGCTCGGCGAGGCTACGCCGGGCGCGGCGCGCCCGGGTCAGTAGGGTGGCCGCATGGCCGCCGTTCTCGAGTTCGCCGGGGTCACCGTCCGGCGGGGGCGGGCGACACTGCTCGACGACGTCGACTGGACGGTCGAAGAGGACGAGCGCTGGGTGATCCTCGGCCCCAACGGCGCCGGCAAGACCACGTTGCTCCAGGTCGCCTCGGCGCAATTGCACCCCACCACGGGCGTGGCCGGGATCCTCGAAGAGGTCCTCGGGACCGTCGACGTGTTCGACCTGCGCCCGCGGATCGGGCTGACCAGCGCCGCGCTGGCCGAGCGGATCCCGCGCGGCGAGACCGTCCGGGACGTCGTTGTCTCGGCGTCGTACGGCGTCGTGGGGCGGTGGCGCGAGCAGTACGACGACCTCGACCACGAGCGCGCCGCCGAGTTGCTGGAAGAGCTCGGCGTCGCGCACCTCGGCGAGCGCACCTTCGGCACCCTCAGCGAGGGGGAGCGGAAACGGGTCCAGATCGCCCGGGCGCTGATGACCGACCCCGAGCTGCTGCTGCTGGACGAGCCGGCCGCCGGCCTCGACCTCGGCGGGCGTGAAGACCTCGTCTCCACGTTGAGTGTGCTGGCCCAGGACGCCGACTCGCCCGCCACGGTGCTGGTCAGCCACCACGTCGAGGAGATCCCACCCGGATTCGGGCACGGGCTGCTGCTGCGCGAGGGCCGGGTGGTGGCGGCCGGGCTGCTCGACGAGGTGCTGACCGAGCACAACCTCTCGGAGACTTTCGGGATGCCGTTGGTCCTGCAGCACGCCGGCGGACGCTGGTCGGCACGACGGCGCCAACGCCGGACCTCGCAGCCACCGATCGCATAGGGTCCGGGCATGGACTGGCTCAGCGAACACCTGGCCGGCGTCTTCCTCGGCCTGGCGATCGTGTTTGGGATCGCCGAGATGTTCAGCCTCGATCTGGTCCTGCTGATGCTGGCGATGGGAGCGCTGGTCGGCATGGTGGCCGCGCTGCTGGGAGCCCCTGGTGCGGTGGCCGCGATCGTCGCTGCGGCCGCCTCGGTCGGGTGCCTGGCGTTGGTCCGTCCCGCGCTGGTCAAGCGGCTGCACAGCGGCCCCGAGCTGTCGCTGGGCCACGGCAAGCTGGTGGGCCGGCAGGGCATCGTCACCGAGCGCATCACCGGGCTGGAGGCCGGGCAGATCAAGCTGGCCGGCGAGATCTGGACCGCCCGGCCCTACGACGAGACCTTGTCCATCGAGCCGGGCAGTACCGTCGAAGTCCTGGAGATCCGCGGAGCCACGGCGTACGTCCATCCCATACCGAGCATCGAGTCCTGACCCCGGGGACCGCCGCTCACCCGACCCGAAGGAGTGCTCCATGGGCGCACTGATCGTGCTCATCCTGCTGGTCCTGCTGTTCCTGTTCGTCATCACGCTGCTGGTCAAGACCGTGCGCATCGTGCCGCAGGCCCGCGCCGGCATCGTCGAACGGTTCGGGAAGTACAAGCAGACGCTGCCGGCCGGCCTCAACATCGTCGTGCCGTTCGTCGACAAGGTCCGCTACCTCATCGACCTGCGCGAGCAGGTGGTGAGCTTCCCGCCGCAGCCGGTGATCACCGAGGACAACCTCGTCGTCTCGATCGACACCGTCATCTACTTCCAGGTCACCGATCCGATCGCCGCGACCTATGAGATCGCCAACTACATCCAGGCGGTCGAGCAGCTGACCATGACCACCCTGCGCAACATCGTCGGTGGTATGGACCTCGAGCAGACGCTGACCAGCCGTGAGGAGATCAACCACGGCCTGCGCGGCGTCCTCGACGAGGCGACCGGCAAGTGGGGCATCCGGGTCAACCGGGTTGAGATCAAGGGCATCGACCCGCCGCCGTCGATCAAGGACGCGATGGAGAAGCAGATGCGCGCCGACCGCGACAAGAGGGCGCTCATCCTCTCTGCCGAGGGCCAGCGGCAGTCCTCGATCCTCACCGCCGAGGGCAACAAGCAGTCCGCGATCCTCAACGCCGAGGGCGATCGGGAGTCGCAGATCCTGCGCGCCCAGGCCGACCGAGAGTCGGCGATCCTGCGCGCTCAGGGCGAGGGGCAGGCCATCCAGATGGTCTTCCAGGCCATCCACGACGGTCAGCCCGACCAGGCGCTACTGGCCTACCAGTACCTCCAGATGATGCCGAAGATCGCGGAGGGCGACGCCAACAAGGTCTGGGTCATCCCCTCTGAGATCACCAAAGCCCTGGAGGGTTTGGGCTCCTCGATCCACGAGATCGCCGGCATCCCGAAGGAGTCTGAGGGGCCGCGTACCAGGGTCGACCTCGGCAGTTACGAGCCGGCGAAGCTCGGCGGGAGCGGTGCCCTCGCCGACGAGGAGGTCAGCAAGGCCAACGAGGCGGTCCAGGCTGCGATCGCCGAGGCGGCCAGCGCGGCCCACCCCGGTCCCGCGACTACCCCTCCGGCACCCCCGGAGCCGCCGGCCTCGTAGCCTCACGGGGTGTCCCCGCTCGAAGCCGTCGCCATCGGCCTGGCCGGCGTCGCGGCCGGGACCATCAACACGGTGGTGGGGTCGGGGACGCTGATCACGTTCCCGACCCTGCTCGCGTTCGGCGTACCCCCGGTCACCGCGAACGTCTCCAACACGGTCGGCCTGGTGCCCGGGTCGGTCTCGGGCGTGGTGGGATATCGCCGCGAGCTGGAGGGTCAGCGGTCCCGGTCGATCCGGATCGGCGCGGCCTCGCTCATCGGCGGGATCGTCGGTGCGGTCCTGCTCCTGGTGCTTCCGAAGGCGGCCTTCTCGGCCATCGTCCCGATCCTGGTCGGGCTGGGCATCGTGCTGGTGATGTTCCAGCCGCGGATCTCGCGGTGGGTCGCCGCCCGGCACGACGCGCCGGGCGCCGCGCCCCGCGACCCGGTGCTGGGGGCATGGTGGGTGCGGCCTGGCGTGCTCCTGGCCGGCGTGTACGGCGGCTACTTCGGCGCCGCCCAGGGCGTGCTGCTGATGGGCATCCTGGGGGTGGGCATCCCCGAGGACCTGCAACGGCTCAACGCACTCAAGAACGTGCTCGCCGCCCTCGTCAACGGGGTCGCGGGCCTGATCTTCATCGTCGTGGCGCACGTCGACTGGCAGATCGTGGGCCTGATCGCCGTGGGCTCGGTGATCGGCGGTCAGCTCGGCGCCACGGTCGGCCGGCGGTTGCCCGGCCCGGTGCTGCGCGCGGTCATCGTCGTCGTGGGCGTGGTCGCCCTGACGGTCTTCTTGGTCAGCTAGCGGGTCAGCGTCGGGCGGCGCGAAGCCCTGCGAAGCCCGACAGCACCGCAAGCACGGCCGGCACGATCAGCATCGCGCCGGTCTTGACGGGCACCGACTTGTCCTGGATCCCCAACACCCCGGTGGCGGCGTCGGCCAGGTCGACGCCGATGCCGGCGAGGACGAGGTTGCGCCGGGTCGCGCCCCGGGCGAGCAGGGTGGCCACGCCGAGCGCGACCTCCCGGGAGCCGAAGAGTCGAGCCAGGTAGGGAGCCTGCGGATTGTTCTCGATGTCGAGGCCGAATGCGCCGGCGGCGAGGCCCGGCTTGGCGAACGAGACGGTGCCGACGGCGATCCGCCCCAGGGACAGTCCAGTCACGGGATTCACGGCTGCGAGACTAGACGCATGGAGCTCTACGAGGTCATGCGGTCCACCGCGGCGATCAGGGAGTTCACCGACGATCCGCTGCCCGACGACGTACTCGCCCGGATCCTCGACCATGCGAGGTTCGCGCCGAGCGGCGGCAACCGGCAGGGCGCGCATATCGTCCTGGTCACCGACGCCGAAACGCGGAAGGCGCTGGCCCGGCTGACCGAGCCGGCCTCCCGACGGTACGCCGCACAGAATGCCAAGGGTCAGGTCCCGTGGAATCCGCTCGAGCCCGGCCCGACGGCGGAGGAGTTGGCAACGGCCGAGGCGCCCGCCTTCATGCTGGAGCCGGTCTTCCGCGCCGCCGTACTGCTGGTTGTGTGCGTCGACCTGGCAGCGGTCGCAGCGACGGACCAGGACCTCGACCGGCTGGGGATCGTCGGCGGGGCGTCGGTGTATCCGCTGGTCTGGAACATCCTGCTCGCCGCGCGGCAGGAAGGTTTCGGCGGGACCTTCACCACGATGGCAGTCGCCGAGGAGCCGGCGGTCAAGGAGCTGCTGGGCATCCCCGAGGAGTACGCCGTGGCGGCGGTCGTGCCGCTCGGCAAGCCCGTCAAGCAGCCCACCAAGCTGCGCCGGCAGCCGGTCGCCGAGTTCGTGACCTGGCAGCGGTTCGACGGCGAGCCGTTCGAGGCGTGAGCACCGGACTCACGACCGTCGAGGTCCTCCACCTGCTCCAGGACGTCGCCGAGGAGATCATCAATCCCCGCTTCCGCGCGCTCACGCAGGAACAGATCAGCGAGAAGAACCCCGGTGACCTCGTCACCGTGGCCGACCGCGAGGCCGAGGTGGCGATCACCGCGGCGCTCACCGGCGCCTACCCGGAGGCGCTGGTCCTCGGCGAGGAGGCCAGCGAGGTCGACAGCACGCTCGTGGAGCGGTTCCTGACCGCCGAGCACGCGTTCACCGTGGATCCCGTCGACGGCACCAAGAACTTCGTCTCTGGCTCACCCCTCCATGCGGTGATGGTTTCGGAGCTGCGTGACGGCGACGTCGTACGGGCCTGGATCTGGCAGCCGCAGCTCGACACGGCGTACGTCGCCGAGCGGGGCGGGGGAGCCTGGCGCAACGGCGAGCGGCTCACCCGTCCGCCGGTCGGTCCGGCCCTTCGTGGCGTCACCTCCCGCCGGAGCTGGATCGGCCAGGCCCTCGGCACGCTGAAGGCGCTGGAGCTGACCTGGGTGTGCTGCGGGGTCGACTACCCCAAACTGGTCGAGGGCGAGGCCGACTACGTGGTCTACCGGCGAGCCAAGCCCTGGGACCACGCGCCCGGCGCGCTGCTCCTGGAGGAGGCCGGCGGGGTGGTGGGCACCTTCGACGGCGCTCGCTACCGACCCCAGGACCCGGCGCCGGCCGGGCTGGTCGCCGCTGCCGACCGCGCGACGTACGACCTCGTGCAGGGGCTGGTGCCGGAGCTGCCCTGAAGGCGTGGACTCACTCTCCGAGCCTGGGTGGGACTCTGAGCAGGAGTGCCGGCATCACCACGCTGGCTAGGAGCAGCGTTGCCGGAGGCACCGCCCACCAGTAGCCGCTATCGGCGAAGCTGCCGACCCCGGCGACCTGCGCGGCCGCGACGATGATCGGGAGGGTGGCCAAGATCGAGAGGGCCGGAAACGCCGCCCACCTCAGAGCCATCCCAACCCGCGGCCGAGACGGGGTGCCGATGTCGATCAGAACGCGCATCGTGCGGCGGTGAGCAAGAGCAACGACAGCGGCGGCGAGGATCAGGATCACCGATGCGAGAACGCCCGCCGCCATGGCTTGCCCGGCGGCGACGACGCGGTCGCGCTGGTACGCGGAGTCGCCGGTCGAGTCCATCACCTGGGCACCCGGTCCGAGGCGGGCTACGTCGGAACGCAGCGACGCCTTGGCCTGCTCCCCGAGGCTCCCGAAGTCGAGTAGCACCACGATCTGAGTCCCACCCGGTTGGAGACCGTACTGGTCTAGGACGTCGGGGTCTGCGGGAAGCACCAGGCCCGGAAGGTGGCCGCCCAGCGTGTCACCCGGGGAAGCTGCGACCGTGTTCGTCGTGGAGGCGGTGCGGCTCCCGGTCGGGAACGTGAGGACCCCCACCTCGCCACCTTGGATGAGGGCCGGGTCCGCCGACGGCGCCGGGATCGAGGTGGTGGAGATGACGACAGTGTTGATCGTCGAGTACGTACCTGTCGGGAGACACTCAGCCGGCACGGCATCGGGATCGAGTGTGTGTCGCTCCGACATGCAGCGGATGAGGTCAGGACTGGTGACCCGCAACTGGGTGTCGGTCTCGAGCGGCACCTCGTAGGCATCGAACTGTTCGCCGCCCAGGTCGGTAAACCGCCTCGTGAGCGTGCCGGCTGCGTCATCGGGCAGGGCGTCGATCAGCAGTGATCCACTGGGAGCCTCCGCGCGCGTGCTGCTCTCGAATGCTGATGAGTCTTGGCTCACCTGGGCCGAGTGGGAGGAAGCGGCGGCAATGACGATGCAGGCGAACGTGACGGCGCCGTGAACACCGTGCGAGAGGCGTAGATCGATCACGCGCGTGGCTGCTCGGCTCTTCCGGGACGCCAGCGCCCTCCTCATGAACGCCGGAAGCCCACCAGCAACGAGGACTGCTCCGAGCGGAGCCGCCAAGGTCACCTGTGATGGCGGAACCGACAGGGTGCCGAGCGATGCTGCGCCCATGACCAGCACACCGACGAGCAGCGCGAGGGCCGAATAGATGGGCCCCGAGGCGACCTTGGGGCTTCGTCGTGACCGCCACGTCTGCCCGATCTCGGCAACGGCCACCACATGCGGCACGACGACAATGCCGGCCGCGACTACGGCCAACGAGAGGATCGTTGTTGTCCACGGCACCGGAACGACGAGCCAGTACTGCCCGATTGCGGCGGATAGGGGATCACGAGCGAGAGCCAAGGAAGCCTGAACGCCGACGACGCCGAGGACGTGGCCGACGAGGACCGAAGCAGCGACGCATATGACGATCGGTGACGAAGCCGCGCGCGCGGTCATCCCGGCTGCTTGTAGTCCGGCCACATCTCCGCGTGCCACCGGCAGAAGCGCGAGCAACAGACCCAGGAGCACACACGACGCAACCGCCATGAGCACCCACGGGACGTACTTCAGGTCCGCGATCGCGTCCGGGAGACGCTCGTCCGACGTCTCCAGAGCGGAGTCCAGCGTCTGATAGCTCGCCGTCCGTCGCTCCAGTGCCGTTCGCACTGTCTTCAGACTGGCGGGATCGTGGTCCGATGCCCAGACCGCGACCGCGGACGGTTCCAGGTCGGCGTCGTTGAGAATGGCCCCCTGAGCCGTTCTATCCGCGGGATCGACGACCACGCCCACGACGCGGTAGGAAACGGCGTGTTGGTCGGCTGCCGCTACCTCGACGTCATCGCCGATGTGGACGGCGAGGGTCGAGGCGGTGGCGAGGGTCACGAGCACTTCGGCGGGCTGCTCTGCACGTCGTCCGTCAAGCAATGTCGCGACCGGCAGTTGCGGGCTCTTCGTGACCCGGACCGTACCGTCCACCAGACGGGATCCGGAGGCGATGGTCCCGAGCGATTCGGCGATCGGCTCAAAGCCGTCGGTGGCGTCGAGAGTCCTTGCAAGGCCGGCGCCCGTCTGTACGACGAAAGGACGGCCGGCCTGGTTGCCAGCCGTGCTGTCGTCGATCGCCTGACGGGAGGCGGCGACGATGGCTGCCACGCCGACCACCGCGGCGGCGAAGACCGCACACACAAGCCCGATCAGCACCAACATCCGCCAGCGATACCGCGCCCAGCTCCGATGGATGCGGATGGGCTTCGACGTCATGCGGCGAGGTGTCCACACTCAAGGCGGTAGACGGTCTCGCACATCGCAGCTACGACCGGGTCTTGCGTGGCGACGAGCACGGTGACTCCAGGCAGCTCCCCGAGCCCGACCAGGATCCTCCCGACGCGCTCGGTGTTGTCGAGGTCCAGAGCGCCGGTCGGCTCATCGGCAAGGACGACGTCGACCCGACAGATCAAGAGTCTCGCGATGGCCAGGCGCTGCTGCTCTCCGCCCGACAGCGAGGCGGGCTTGCGCGTCGGAGTGATGTGGCCGAGACCGACCTGCTCGAGCGCGCCCTCGCAGGCCTCATCGTCGAGGTCGAGCTGGCGCACCTCTGCGGCAAGCTGCAAGTTCTCACGGATGGTCAGAAACGGAACGAGGCGGTAGTCCTGGTGGATGAGCCCGACTCGAGGATCACCAGCCGAGAAGCGGCCCGCGTCCGCGACTCGTTCGCCGTTGATGGCGATGGTGCCGCTATGAGGTCGTTGGAGCCCTGCGATGGATCGCAGCAGTGTCGACTTACCGCTGCCACTAGGCCCGGTGATGGCGACGCAACCACCATCGATATCGAGCGAAAGACTGTCGATGGGCTTGTTCTGCCCATAGCTGACAGTGAGATTGCGGATGCTGATCACGAGGTACCTCTTCTGGCCCCGTGGCGTTTGTCGACGACGCTCGAAAACGAGGCCATAGCGACGGTCGAAAACGAGGCCACCC
>ERZ761607.2761-NODE-2761-length-18252-cov-4.859537_pt1 | contig 18252 bp, 11 predicted proteins | sample MGYA00511164_ERZ761607 | MGnify/ENA primary metagenome ERZ761607 (study PRJEB28899, sample SAMN02445080) | bioreactor sludge metagenome | biome: EBPR sludge | place: Australia: Brisbane, Thorneside Wastewater Treatment Plant | collected 2011-06-22 ...
GGTCATGATGGCCTCGGCCATGCTGGCCACGACCACGCAGTACGCGGGAGCAGGCACCGGGCTGATCTGACCAGGAACGACTCCGCGCCCCGCCGTCCGTGAGGGCGGCCGGCGGGGCGCGGGCATCGTTTGGCGTGACAGCCCTCGGGGGCCGCTCGACGCGCAGCGCAGCGCGGCCTGTCGCCGGGCCTCGTGGCGGCAGGCCGGGCGCAACGCAGGCGCCCACCAGCCGATGGGCCGCCTGCCGTAGTCGAGCACCGGCGGCATCGAGAACCTGAATAGGTCCTGGTTGATGCTTCGGCCGGGGGCCCTGTCCGGCGCGATCGGGCCGCCGAAAGTCCTGCGCAGGACGGAGAACCCCCCGGGTCGAGGGGGTTGCTGAATCGCGCCGGTACGTAGACCCTCCAGGCATCCTCTGGAGGGGTACCGTCATGGCGCGAAAGACATGGGCTGCGGCGTTGCAGCGTGGGGTCGAACTGGTCAACGGGTCGATCGATCCCCTCTTGGACGCGGCAACAGGCAATGGCGCCGGCATCCGGGCCGCGCCGTCCTCCGAAGGCCTGCCGGAAGCGGCGGTCGCCCTGCCCGAAGGCGGCCGCAACGGATCTGAATGGCCACCGTCGGCAGATGCGCAACTCCGGGCCGAAGCCACGCAACGTGACGTCGAACCGGCTTCGCCGCCGACCGCGACCGCGGCCGCGCCGGATGCTCTGGAGGCCCTGCCGGCGACCGATGCCACGCCTGCACCCGAGGCCCTGGCGCCGGCCAGTGACACGGCAGACGCCGCGCCGCGCGGCCTGTTCACCGGCCTGCTGGCCTCGCCACCGGAGTCGGCCGAGGGCGCCGCGGTCGTCGGTCACGCGCCGTCATCCGGCGAAGGCGGGCCGGTGATGGGTTGCAGCTGCCCCGTCTGCTCGGGCACGCCGACGGTCGGTGGTGGCGAGCCCGAACCGGCCGCGAAGGCGCTGTCGCCCGACGGCGAGGTCGACTGGACGCTGCCGCTGTATACGCGCGTGCCGGGCCTGACCGCCGACGGCGAGATGGAGCCGATGAACGGCAACAGCGAGCCCTGGGAGTACACGCTAGGCAATCCGCCCACCTACACCGGCAACTCGACGATCGACGGCGTGCTCTGGGGCACCAACTGGAGCGACAACAGCATCAGCTACAGCGACCCGGACTCCACCGCCGACTACCAGGCCGGCTATTTCTCGACGGCAGGACAGCCCAACTACTCCACGGGCTTCTCGCAACTGAGCGCGACGCAGCTGCGGGCCATCCACACGATCCTGAACCAATCGCTCTACACGCAGCTGCCGGCATCGACCGGGCTGTCGGTGGAGGCCTTCACCAACCTGAGTGTCACCTATGCCGGCGCGGGCACCGGTGTCAGCACGATCCGCGTCGCGAATACATCGTCCACGGTGGTCAGCACCGCGCGCGTGGCCGACTTCCCGGGCGGCAACATCCACGCCGGCGATGTGTGGTTCGGCGGCTCGGGCGACAACCCGACGACCGGCAACTACGACTATGCGACGGTCATCCACGAACTGGGTCACGCGCTGGGCCTGAAGCACGGGCACCAGGCCAGCAACGAATTCGGTGCCGGCGCGCCGGTGCTGCCGGCGGCCAGCGATTCGATGGAGTACTCGATCATGACCTACCGCTCCTTCGTGGGCGGCGGGACTGGCGGGTATACCAACGAGACCTGGGGGTACGCGCAGACCTTCATGATGTACGACATCCAGGCGCTGCAGTACATCTACGGGGCGGACTACACGGCCAACTCGGGCAACACGGTCTATTCCTGGAGCCCGACTAGCGGCAACACCCTGATCAACGGCAGCATCGCGCTGCAGCCCGGCGGGAACAAGATCTTCGCCACCATCTGGGACGGCGATGGCATCGACACCTACGACCTGAGCGCCTATACGAATGGCGTCAACGTCGACCTGAATCCCGGCAGTCATTCGGTCTTCTCGTTCGGGCAACTGGCCGACCTGGACCAGTTCACGGCCGGGCGCGAGGCCCGGGGTAACATCTTCAATGCGTTGCTGTTCAACGGCGACACCCGCTCGCTGATCGAGAACGCCATCGGCGGCACGGGCAACGACACGCTCACCGGCAACCAGGGTGACAACAGCCTGTCGGGCGGCGCCGGCAACGACAGCCTCATCGGCAACAGCGGCAACGACACGCTCAACGGCGGCAGCGGCGCCGATACGCTGAACGGGGGCTTCGGCGACGACCTGTACATCGTCGACAACGTCGGCGACGTCGCGGCCGAGGTGGCCGGCGGCATCGACACCGTGCAGGCCTCCGTGACCTACACGCTGAGCGTCAACCTGGAGAACCTGACGCTGACCGGCAGCGCCGACATCAACGGCACCGGCAACGACACGCGCGACAACGTCATCACCGGCAACAGCGGCAACAACGTGCTGTCCGGCCTGGGCGGCAACGACACCATCATCGCGGGGGGTGGCGAGGACACCGTGTTCGGTGGCCTCGGCAACGACCTGCTGCAGGGCGGCTTCGTCACAGACTTCGTCTACGGCGGCGACGGCGACGACACGATCCAGGTGCTGGCTGGCGAGTTCTACGACAACGCCGACGGCGGCGCGGGCACCGACACGCTGGACCACTCGGCCTCCAACTACAGCGGCACCACCTTCGACTTCGAGGCCGGCACCATCACCGGCACCGGCGTCAACAACCCGGCCTTCCTGCTCAACATCGAGATCTACCAGGACGGCTCGGGCGACAACACCATCGTCTCCGACGGCAACGGCAACGCGTACTACGGCAACGGCGGCAACGACTACATGATCGCCGAGGTTGGCGCCGAGACCATGGACGGCGGCACCGGCGTCGACACCATCGACCTGGCGCGCTGGAACGGCGGGTACATCGTCGACATGGTCAGCGGCTCGTCCAACTACGGCGGCGAGCTGTACACGAACTTCGAGAACCTGGTCTCCGGCAACGGCGACGACTCCATCACGGGCACCGGCGGTGCCAACGACATTCGCACCAATGGCGGCAACGACACCGTGGTGGCCGGCGGCGGCGAGGACATCGTCTATGGCGGCGACGGCAACGACCTGCTGCAAGGCGGCTTCGTCACCGACTTCGTCTACGGCGAGGCCGGCGACGACACGATCCAGGTACTGGCCGGCGAGTTCTACGACAACGCGGACGGCGGCACTGGCTTCGACACGCTCGATCACTCGGCCTCCGCCTACAGCGGCAACACCTTCGACTTCGAGGCCCAGCTGATCAGCGGCCCCAGCGTCAACGCGCCGGCCTTCCTGCGCAACATCGAGCTCTACCTGGACGGCTCGGGCAGCAACACCATCGTGTCCGATGGCAACGGCAACGCGTACTACGGCAACGGCGGCGACGACTACATGGTCGCCGAGCTCGGCGGCGAGACCATGGACGGCGGCGCCGGCGGCATCGACACGATCGACCTGTCGCGGTGGGGCGGCCCGTACATCGTCGACATGACCTCCGGCTCGTCCAATTACGGCGGCGAGCTGTTTACCAACTTCGAGAACCTGGTCTCCGGCGTAGGCAACGACTCGATCACCGGCACGAGCGGCAGCAACGTCATCAGCACCGGCGACGGCAACGACAGCGTCAACGCCGGGGCAGGCAATGACTCGGTGATCGCGGGCAATGGCGACGACGTCATCACCGACACCCAGGGCATGGGCGCCAGCGACGACGACGTCTACAACGGCGGCGCCGGCATCGACACGCTGGTGCACGACCTGAACTGGGTGTCCAGCGTCACGTTCGACCTGAACGCCGGGTGGTCGAGCTTCGGCGGCAACCGAGACCAGCTGATCAGCATCGAGAACCTGGTGGTCGGTGGTTCGGCCACCGTGATCGGCAGTGCGGTGGCCAACGTGCTGACCGTCAACGGCACGGGCGCCAATTCGATCAGCGGCCTGGGCGGCAACGACACGATCTTTGCCGGCGGCGGGAACGACACCGTCAGCGGCGGCGACGGCAACGACCTCATCCAGGGGGGCGCGGGCAGCGACGACGTCGATGGTGGCGCCGGCGACGACGTCATCCAGATCCTGGACGGCGAGTTCATCGACAACGTCGTCGGCGGTGCCGGCACGGACACGCTGGACATGACGACGGTGACCACCGCCATCGTCTTCAATGCACTGGCGGGCACGTACCAGGGCTCGGTGGCGGGCGACGCCCAGCGCACGCACAGCGGCATCGAGATCTTCCGCAGCGGCTCGGCGGGTGACACCATCATCTCCAGCGGCGACGGGGAGTACTACGCCAACGACGGCAACGACACCGTCTACGCGGGGCTGACCATCTTCCAGGAAGTTCTGGACGGCGGAGCCGGCATCGACGTGCTGGACACCACTTCCTTCAGCGGGACCTATGTGGTGAACATGGACACGGGCCTGACCAACTATGCTGGCGAGCTGTTCACCAACTTCGAACACCTGATCACCGGCGACGGCGCCGACGCCGTCACGGGCACGAGCGCCGACAACATCATCAGCACCAACGCCGGCAACGACAACGTGGACGCCGGTGACGGCAACGACAGCGTCAACGGCGGTGCAGGCAACGACACGCTGCTGGGCGGCGGCGGCAACGACACCCTGCTGGGCGGCGCGGGCAACGACGCCCTGGACGGCGGCACGGGCGCCGACCGCATGGAAGGCGGCGACGGCGACGACACCTACACGGTGGACAACGCGGGCGACCAGGTGATCGAGGTCGACAGCGTGCCTGGCGGCATCGATCTGGTGAACGCCTCGGTCAGCTTCACGCTGGGCACCGGGGTGGAGAACCTGGTGCTGACCGGGGGTGCTGCGATCGACGGCACCGGCAACGGACTGGCCAATGCCATCACCGGCAACGGTGCGGCCAACGTGCTGGACGGCCAGGGCGGCAACGACACGCTGCTGGGCGGCGGCGGCAACGACACGCTGCTGGGCGGTGACGGCAACGACGTGCTGGATGGTCAGACGGGCGACGACAGCATGGCCGGCGGGCATGGCGACGACAGCTACTACGTCGACGCTGCCGGCGACATCGTGTTCGAGAACTGGTCCGACTCCGGCAACGACAGTGTTTACTCGACGATAGGCAGCTACCAACTGACCAACTACACGGAGAACCTGTACCTGATCGGCGCCGGGAACCAGAGCGGCAAGGGCAACAACCTGGCGAACGTCATCGTCGGCAACGACGGCAACAACCTTTTGGAAGGAGCGAACTCCGTAGATACGCTCTTTGGCGGCCTGGGCAATGACACGTTGGACGGTGGGGCCGGGGCGGACCTGATGTACGGTGAGCAAGGCGATGACGTCTACGTTGTGTCGACGTCGACTGACCAGGTTGTCGAGTTGGCTGGGCAGGGTATTGACACGGTGCGTTCCGTGCTTACGGTCTTCTACACGCTCCCTGATCACGTCGAGAACATCAGCCACTTTCTGAGCAGCGGGACTCAGAGTTCGGCCGGCAATGCCTTGGACAACGTGATGTCTGGCGGCAGCGCAAGCGACAACTTCTCCGGTCTGGACGGCAACGACAGCATCACTGGTGGACCCGGTAACGACACCCTGAGCGGCGGAAATGGCAATGACACACTCGGCGGTGGAGGTGACAACGATTCGTTGATTGGTGGCGCTGGCGACGACCTGATAAACGGCGGTGGTGGTGACGACACCATCACCGGCGGGCCTGGCAACGACACCATGAACGGCGGTGCCGGGAACGACGACTACATCGGTGTTGCGGCGGGAGATGTGATCAGTGAAGGGCTCAATCAAGGGTACGACCGGGTGTTTGCCAACGGCAATACGACGCTGGGCGCCAATTTCGAGTACCTTGAACTGCTCACCGGCACTACCGGGACTGGTAACGCACTGGACAACACGCTGATCGGCAACACGGCCAACAACACGCTGTCCGGTCTGGCCGGTGCCGACACGCTGGATGGACGCACGGGCAACGACGCGCTGTACGCCGGCGTCGACGCGGTGGAGGATCGCTTCGTCTTCAGCACCGCGCTGAACGCGGCGAGCAACGTCGACACGCTGTTCGAGGCCGAGTTCCCCGAGGACCAGATCCTGCTGTCCAACGCGATCTTCGGCAACCTGCTGTCCACCACGGGCACGCAGACCGGCACGCTGGGCGCGGGGTTCTACTTCGAGGGGGCCGGGTTCAGCGGCGGCGGCGCGGCCGACGCGGTGGGCATCTGGTACAACCTGACCACCGGCGGGCTGTACTACAACCCGACGGCCGGCGTGGGCGGCGACAGCGTGTTGTTCGCCGTCGTCGACGGTGCCAGCGCCAGCCTGGGCAGCACGGACTTCACGCTGTTCGCGCCGCCGCTGCCGGCCCCCGGCAACTTCTACGAGCCCATGGGCGAGGACGAGGTCATGATGGCCTCGGCCATGCTGGCCACGACCACGCAGTACGCGGGAGCAGGCGCGGGCCTGATCTGACCACAGCTTGTGATATCGCCGGCGGACAACCGAACCTGTCCGCCGGTGAAGCGCTAGCCTCGATACGGAGAGCCAGGAAGTCAGCGCGGAGTCGTCCGGCGGTGGTGCGTCACTTGCTTCGTGCGCGCGACATCGACCGGCGGCCATCGCCAAGCGGCAACCAGGAAGCCGAGCACCAGAAGCGTGAAGACCTGATAGCCGAGCTGGAAGGTGAACGATGCCTTGTGAAGCAGGCTCAGCGCGAGTATCGCGACACCAGCCTGCAGCCCCAGGAACAGGCCTTCAAGGTACGCTGAGTCCTGGTGCCTGCGCGCAAGCCGACCTGCAAGGATGAAGGCCGCGAGGTAGATCGTCGCCAGCGACACCAGGCCGAGAACCCCGAAGTCCCAGAGCACTGAACTGATGGATGTCTGGCCGATCCCCATTCCGGGGTAGCGTCGTGAACCCAGATTGTTGGCTTCGTCCAGCAGACCCGTGGCCAGCTTGGACTCCGACGGCCCGTGACCAATCAGGGCGTTCAGAGCTGAATAGCGCTCGCGTTCCTCCCACCAGTGCGTGATCGAGGAGGTCCGATTGAGCAGCAGACTTCCATAGCGCTCACCCTCCTCGGTGTTCTGCCGGATCACGTGCTCCACAAGCTCCCCGGGCGTCGTGGCGCGGCTGCCTTGGTGAAGTGCGGCATAGCTGAGGATCAGGCCTGCACCGATGATCGCAACGGCGATAGACAGCCCGATGAAGCGCAGCGGGCGGCGGATGATCTCGCGCTTGAAGATGATCACGAAAGCGAGTACGAGGTAGACGACCGAGACCTTGCTCTCGTTCAGGAAGATGGGCAGCAGCAGCAGCGGGGTCAGCCAGAGCCAGCGCCCGCCCAGCGCGCCAGTGCGCCACATCGAAACGAGTACGGCCGCCACGATGACAAGGAACATGGCCAGGGCCGCGTTGTTGCCACCGCCTGCCAGGCTGGCGCCGAACGTACCGGCCACCACGTCGACGGCCGTCAGACCGCCAGCCGCGCTTCGCATGGGCGCCAGGTAGAAGAACTGGTGCAGCACGAAGGGCAATTGCAGCAGGGCGATCGCGAGCATCGCCTTTGGCAGCGTGCGGTGCAGCCCCAGCCAGGCGGGCATCATCGCGAGACCCAGGAACAGCCCCCAGGCCTGGAAGTAGTTCTTGGCCGCGAAGACCGCATTCACGCCGCCGCGCCAGTTGGCAACGAGGCTCAGCGCGAAGACCGCGATGAAGGTCAGCATGGCCCACGTCAACATGGGCTGCGGCTGCGGAGGCGTTCCACTTCGTACGCCGAACTGCTGCAGCAGGACAGCGGCCAGGAACAGCGCGGTTGACCCGGCGAATGCCCAGCGAAGCGCCTGCAATCCGGGAACGTAGAGTTCCAGCAGCCCGGACAGGACCAGGCTGCCGACGAGCGAAGCCCAGAACAGTGCCCGGGGCGCGCCGACCGCCAGCACGACGCCGACCAGCCCGAGCAGGAATCCGCTGACCAGGATGTTGCCGGTACCCAGCAGCAGGCCGAAGAGCAGCGACAGCAGCAGCGCGCCAAGCAGCACGGACACCGTGACGAGTGCCGACGTGGCGGATGCCTGCCTTCCGGCGATGGCCATGGGACGCATGACGGAAATGTAGGGCTTCATGAGCGGCTGGTGGACGGAAGCCACGCGGAGAGATCGCGGTTGATCAGCACGCTCAGGCGCTCGACCTCCGGCGCGAAGCGCTGCCTCAGCGCCACCAGGGTCTCGGGCCGCGGCGGCGGTAGCACGGCATGGCTCTGCTGCCGGTTGAGCTTCCGGTATGCGTGTCGCAACCCGGTGTCGCCCAGTCGCTGCCAAGCGCGGCGAAGCCCTGCCTGGGTCAGCGTGTTGCGGACGATCCGAACTGTGCGATCTGCCACCCGGGAGCGGACCAGATAGCTCGGGTTGCTCTTCTGGTGCAGCGCGGCCGGCGTGTGTCCCGTGTCGATGTCCAGGAAGGCATACAGCGCCCGCACGACGTCGATCGGGCTGCTCTCGATGTCTTCCATCAGGATCACGTGAACGCGCTCCGAGCCGAAGGCGTCGATCCAGCGCTTGAGATGGCGGTGGTAACAGCCCTGTTCGACATAGGTCGGGTTGGTCTGCAGCGCAGGCTCGAACTGCAGGTCTTCGGCCGGCAGCAGCCCGAGGCGTGCCAGATGCCGATGCTGCGACAGTGCGCGCTCGACCGGATCGCGCAGCGATACCAGGACGCGCAGCCGAGGGTTGTAGTCCTTCGCCCTCTCCACGACACCGGCTTCATGCAGGTAGGACGGCGAGATCTCGCCCACGGCCCGTGCGCGCAAGGCGGCCGCACCGAACTGCGCCTCGTACCAGCGCATGCCTCGCTCGTAGCGATACGAGAAGAAGTCGAGTTCCTTGATGTCGGGGACGGCTGCCTGCGGGTGGTCCGCCAGCACGTCGTAGACCCAGGACGACGCGCACTTCTGCGCGCCCACGCCTATGAAGTTGACAAACATCGGTGCGTTGAGATACCGCGACAACAGACCAGCTGCACCGATTGCGGCTGCAGCCTCGCGCTGGTTGTGGCGCATTGTCGCAAACCATGGCTCGGCGTCCGCATGTCCGTGTGGCCCCGCCTGCTCGAGGATCGCGAACTGGGGCACGGCCGGGGCACCCAATCCCGCGAACGCGGGGGCTCCACCGTGGAGCCTGCCCAATGTCGCGGCCCCATCGCCACCGGCGACAGCGTCGTGCCCTGCTTCTCCTGCGTTCCCCCATCAGCTGCAGAGGGGGTAACACCTGCGTCGGCCGACACAGCAGCAGGGCGCCGGCAATCGGTGCCAGCGACAGGAGGACCAGCAACGACAGGCGCCAGCGGGTGGGCCACCGCAGCAGAGCAGTGCGGCAGCGGGGGGCGCTTCCGGAGTTGGAGCCGGATGCAGCGCAGGCGACCCGCGCGACGTGCAGCAAGGCTGCCGATGCCGGCAAGCATCACTGCCCGCAGCCGGTTGCGCAGGCCCATGCCATCGGCGGCCAGCGATGGCCGCACCGGGCCCCGGATGTCGGTAGCCAGCATGCTCGAGCTCGCTCCGCGCCGGAGGGGGCACCCATTTCGGTCGACGCGGCGAGCGGGGCAGGCCGGGTCGTCCGCGGTCGACCGACGCCGCGGCTGCCACGCTGACCGCGACGGCGCGAAGCCCCAGGACAGGACCAAGACCGCGTGCCGCCGACGCATCGGCGCTGTCCCGGCAGGGCCTGCACGGACAAGCGGGCACGGCAGCCGACTTCCTCACCCCCTTGCCACGAACGGAAACACCACCGGTATCGCCACCAGCGCCACCGCCTGGAAGACCAGCGCGATCGGCGCGCCGGCGCGCAGGAAGTCGCGCAGCGCGTAGCCCCCGGGCGACATCACCATCAGGTTGGTCTGGTAGCCGTAGGGCGTCAGGAAGCTGCAGCTGGCGCCGTACAGCACGGCCATCAGGAAGGGCATGGGCTGCAGGCCCAGCTGCTCGGCGACCCCCAGCGCCACCGGAAAGGCCAGCGCGGCCGCGGCGTTGTTGCTCATCAGCTCGGTCAGCAGCCAGGTGACGACGAGGATGATGCCCAGCGCCCAGTAGGGACCGAAGTGCTCGGCGCCGGTCAGCAGCCAGCCGGCCAGCAGGCGGCCGCTGCCCGTCTCGGCCATCACGTCGCTGATCACGAGCGCGCTGGCGATGATGGCGGCGATCTGGTAGGGCACGCGCCGGCGCAGCTCGGAGCTGCCGACCAGCCCGGTCACCAGGAACAGCGCGAGCAGCACGATGAGCGCCTTCAGGAAGTCGACCACCCCCAGCGAGGCCAGCACGATGGCGGCGCCGAAGCCGGCGGTGGCCAGCCAGCCCTTGCGCGCGTCGGTGAACTTCTGCACCTGGTGGCGCGTGACGACGACGAAGTTGCGCTGCAGGTTGTTGCGCTTGTCGAAGTCCTGGCCCACCACCAGCACCAGCGTGTCGCCGACCTCCAGCGGCACGTCGGCGATGGGGCCGCGCAGCCGCTCGCGGCCGCGGCGCACCGCGATGACCGCGGCGTCGAACTGCGAGCGGAAGTCCACCTGGCGCAGCGTGCGCCGCGCCAGCGTGCTGTCGGCGGCGACCACCACCTCCACCAGGTTGTCCAGCGGCAGCTGGTAGCGCTGGCCGCGTGTCTCCAGCCCGGGAAACTGCAGCAGCAGGTCCAGCCGCGTGACGTCGCCGGTGAAGACCAGGATGTCGCCGGCGCGGATGCTGCGGTCCGGCTCCACCGGCGCGATGACGCGGCCTTCGCGCACGATCTCGGCCAGGAACAGGTGGGCCAGCCTGCGCAGGCCGTTCTGCTCGACGGTGCGCCCGATCAGCGGGCTGTCGGGCCGCACGCTGGCTTCCAGGAAGTAGTCGCTGGCCTGTTCCTGCTCCACCGGCCGCGTGGCCAGCAGCCTCGGGTACAGCAGCAGCATCGTCGCGCCGCAGGCCAGCACGATGCACAGGCCCACCGGGAACAGCTCGAAGATGCCCAGCCCCGGCAGGCCGGCGCCCACCATGAGCCCGTTGACCAGCAGGTTGGTGCTGGTGCCGACCAGCGTCAGGATGCCGCCCAGCGACGCCGCGAAGCACATCGGCAGCAGCAGCCGCTGCGCGCCATGCGTGTGCGAGTGCTTCAGCGGCCCGATCAGCGAGGCGACCACCGCGGTGTTGTTGAGGAAGGCCGAGTACAGCGCCGTGGCGCCGCACAGCCGGGCCAGCGCCGCGCGGTAGCCGCCGCGCACCAGGCGCTCGGCCGCCTGCTCGAGCAGGCGGCTCTTGTCCAGCACCACGCTCAGCAGCAGCAGCACGACCACCGTGACCAGCCCGGGGTTGGTCAGCTGCTGCAGCGCACGCGGCAGCGAGACCAGGTCCAGCAGCACGAAGGCCAGCGCGACGCCGGTGAAGACCGCGGCCGGCGCGCGCCGGCCGCGCACCAGTTCCACCGCCAGCACCAGCAGCGCGGCGAAGACGAGGGCCTGCTGCAGCGTCATCCGGCGGCCGCCCGGTGCGTGATGTCGCGCCGCGCGACGGCGGGCGTGCGGGAGCGGGCGCGTTGCGTGCTCATGCGACGGGGCACGGCCGGGGCCGTTCGCCTCGGACCGCGGGCCTCAGGCGCGCAGCACGCCGGCCACGCGCAGCCGTTCGATGACGCGTTCCGCGGCCTCGTCGACGCTGATCCCGGCGGCGGGCAGGTGCACCTCGGCGGCCTCCGGCGGCTCGTAGGGGCTGTCGATGCCGGTGAAGTTGGGCAGCTGGCCGCGCCGCGCCTTCGCATACAGGCCCTTCACGTCGCGCTGCTCGGCCACTGCCAGCGGCACGTCGACATAGACCTCGAGGAACTCGCCAGGCTCGAACAGCCGGCGCGCCATCTCGCGCTCGCTGCGGAAGGGCGAGATGAACGAGGTGATGACGATCAGCCCGGCGTCCACCATCAGCCGCGCGACCTCGGCGACGCGGCGGATGTTCTCGACGCGGTCGGCGTCGGTGAAGCCGAGGTCGCGGTTCAGGCCGTGGCGGACGTTGTCGCCGTCGAGCTGGTAGGTGTGGTGGCCCAGCGCGTAGAGCTTCTTCGTCACCGCGTTGGCGATCGTGCTCTTGCCGGCGCCGGACAGGCCGGTGAACCACAGCACCGCCGGCTTCTGGCCCAGCAGCGCGGCGCGCGCCGCCTTGTCCACCGCCACCGGCTGCAGGTGGATGTTGTGCGCGCGGCGCAGCGCGAAGTGCAGCATGCCGGCGGCCACCGTGTGGTTGCTCAGCCGGTCGATCAGGATGAAGCCGCCGAGGTCGCGGTTGACCGCGTAGGGCTCGAAGGGCACCGGGCGGTCCAGCGACAGCGTGCACACGCCGATCTCGTTCAGCGCCAGCGTCTTGGCCGCCGTGTGTTCCAGCGTGTTGACGTTGACCTTGTGCTTGATCTCGAGCACGCTGGCATTCACCGTGCGGGTGCCGATCTTCAGCAGGTAGGGACGGCCGGGCAGCATGGCCTCGTCGTCCATCCAGACCAGGTGGCACTCGAACTGGTCGGCGACCTGGCAGGGCGCGTCGGCCGCGGCGATGACGTCGCCGCGCGAGATGTCCAGCTCGTCGGCCAGCGTGATCGTCACGCTCTGGCCGGCCACGGCCTCGCGCTGGTCGCCGTCCAGCGCGACGACGCGCTGCACCGTGGATTCGCGGCCCGAGGGCAGCACGCGCACGCGGTCGCCGGGGCGCACGCGGCCGCTGGCCAGCAGGCCGCAGTAGCCGCGGAAGTCCAGGTTCGGCCGGTTGACCCACTGCACCGGCAGGCGCATCGGGTCGTCCTGCAGCCGCGTGTCGTCGACATCGCAGGTCTCCAGCACCTCCATCAGCGTCGGGCCCGCGTACCAGGGCGTGCGTGCGCTGCGGCTGGTGATGTTGTCGCCCTTCAGGCCGGAGATCGGGATCGCGGTGATCTGCTGCAGCCCCAGCTGCGCGGCGAAGGCGCGGTAGTCGGCCTCGATCGCGGCGAAGGCGGCCGGGTCCCAGTCGACGAGGTCCATCTTGTTGACCGCCAGCACCGCCTGGCGGATGCCCAGCAGGCTGACCAGGTAGCTGTGGCGGCGCGTCTGGGTCAGCACGCCCTTGCGTGCGTCGACCAGGATGATCGCCAGGTCGGCGGTCGACGCGCCGGTGACCATGTTGCGCGTGTACTGCTCGTGGCCCGGCGTGTCGGCGACGATGAACTTGCGCCGGTCGGTGCTGAAGAAGCGGTAGGCGACGTCGATCGTGATGCCCTGTTCGCGTTCGGCCGCCAGGCCGTCGACGAGCAGCGCGAAGTCGATGTCGCCGCCCTGCGTGCCCCACTTCTTGCTGTCGGCCTCGACCGCGGCGAGCTGGTCCTCGAACAGCATCTTGCTGTCGTAGAGCAGGCGGCCGATCAGCGTGCTCTTGCCGTCGTCGACGCTGCCGCAGGTGATGAAGCGCAGCAGCCCCTTGTGCTGGTGCTGGCGCAGGTATTCGCCGATGTCGCTGGCGATGAGGTCGGAGACGTGGGCCATGTCAGAAGTACCCTTCCTGCTTCTTCTTCTCCATCGACGCGGCCTGGTCGTGGTCGATCATGCGGCCCTGGCGCTCGCTGGTGCGCGCCAGCAGCATCTCCTGGATGATGGCCGGCAGCGTGTCGGCCTCGCTCTCGACCGCGCCGGACAGCGGGTAGCAGCCCAGCGTGCGGAAGCGCACCTTCTTCAGCACCGGCACCTCGCCCGGGGCCAGGCGCATGCGCTCGTCGTCGACCATGATCAGCGTGCCGCCGCGCTCGACCACCGGCCGCTCGGCCGCGAAGTACAGCGGCACGATGGGGATGTTCTCGAGGTGGATGTACTGCCAGATGTCCAGCTCGGTCCAGTTGCTGATCGGGAACACGCGCATCGACTCGCCGGGCTTCTTGCGGCTGTTGTACAGGCGCCAGAGCTCGGGACGCTGGTTCTTCGGGTCCCAGCGGTGCTGCGCGCTGCGGAAGCTGAAGATGCGCTCCTTGGCGCGGCTCTTCTCCTCGTCGCGGCGGCCGCCGCCGAAGGCGGCGTCGAAGCCGTGGAGGTCCAGCGCCTGCTTCAGGCCCTGCGTCTTCCACAGGTCGGTGTGCACCTGCGAGCCGTGGTCGAAGGGGTTGATGCCCATCGCCTTGGCCTCGGGGTTCTGGTGCACCAGCAGCGTCATGCCGCTCTCGCGCGCCATGCGTTCGCGCATCGCGTACATGTCGCGGAATTTCCACGTGGTGTCCACGTGCAGCAGCGGAAACGGCGGTGGCGCGGGGTGGAAGGCCTTGCGCGCCAGGTGCAGCATCACCGCGCTGTCCTTGCCGATGCTGTAGAGCATCACCGGGCGCTCGGCCTCGGCGACGACCTCGCGCATGATGTGCATGCTCTCGGCTTCCAGGCGCTGCAGGTGCGTGAGGCGGACAGGCTCGGACATCTTCACGGAACGGATGGGGGCGTAGGTCGTCACGATGCTGCACTGCGACGTAAAGTCGCGAGTATCGACGAGACACCGTCGGCGCGAAGGCGGCCGCGCCCCCCGAGGTCGCGGGGTCTTCACGCCGGACCGGCCGGATTGCGCCGATTCCTGCGCGCCGCGCCACCTTGACCGGGAGTTCCCAGCCTTGACCGATCTCTCTGCGACGCCCGACGAAGCTGCGGCAATCCGCGCGCGCGCCGCGACGCTGCTGCCGGGCGTGATCGCCGCCGCCCGCGAGGCCGCACACCACATCCTGGGCGTCTACCGGACCGACTTCACGGTGCGCGGCAAGTCCGATGCGTCGCCGGTGACCGAGGCCGACGAGCGGGCCGAGGCCGCGATCGTCGCGGCGCTGCAGGCCCTGGCGCCGGACCTGCCCATCGTCGCCGAGGAGGCCGTCGCCGCCGGCCGCGTGCCGGATGTCTCCGGCGGGCTGTTCTGGCTCGTCGACCCGCTGGACGGCACCAAGGAATTCGTCTCGCGCAACGGCGAGTTCACGGTCAACATCGCGCTCGTCCATCTTGGTGCGCCGGTGCTCGGCGTGGTGCTGGCGCCGGCGCTGGGCACGCTGTGGGCCGGCGTCGCGGGGCAGGGTGCCTTCGTCGAGGATGCCGAGGGTCGTCGCGTGCCGGCACGCTGCCGCGCCGTGCCCGCCGAGGGCCTGACCGTGACGGCCAGCCGCAGCCATGGCGACGCCGCCGCGCTGGATGCCTTCCTGGCCGGCCTTCAGGTGGCGCGGCTGGTCAATGCCGGCTCGTCGCTGAAGCTGTGCCGCATCGCCGAAGGCGCGGCCGACCTCTATCCGCGGCTGGGCCGCACGATGGAGTGGGACATCGCCGCCGGCCATGCCGTGCTGGCGGCAGCCGGCGGCGGCGTCCACACGCTGCAGGGCGAACCGCTGCACTACGGCAAGCCGGGTTTCGAGAACCCGCACTTCTACGCCACCGGCGCCGGCGGGCCCCTGCGCCGGCCCTAGCCGGCCCCAGCCGGCAGGCGGGGGCCCGCCGGCGGCCGACACCACGCCGCACGGCCGCGGGCACTGCGCAATAGTTGCCGCCGGCACCGGGCCCGGCGCCGGTGACGGATGGGACAATCCGCGGCTCCCAGTCTTCCAGCGAACGCTCGCCATGAAAGTCACCGTCGTCGGCACCGGATACGTCGGCCTCGTCACCGGCGCCTGCCTCTCCGAGATGGGCAACCACGTCGTCTGCCTGGACGTGGACGAGCGCAAGATCCGCCTGCTCAACGATGGCGGCATCCCGATCCACGAGCCGGGGCTGGAGGAGCTCGTGCGCCGCAACGTGGCCGCCGGGCGGCTGCAGTTCACGACCGATGTCGCGGCCGCGGTGGCGCATGGCACGCTGCAGTTCATCGGCGTGGGCACGCCGCCCGACGAGGACGGCTCGGCCGACCTGCAGTACGTGCTGGCCGCGGCCACCAACATCGGCCGCCACATGACCGACTACAAGGTCATCGTCGACAAGAGCACGGTGCCGGTGGGCACCGCCGACAAGGTGCGCGAAGCGGTGCGCGCCGCGCTCGTGGCGCGCGGCCTGGGCGAGATGCAGTTCGCGGTCGTCTCCAACCCCGAGTTCCTGAAGGAAGGCGCCGCGGTGGAGGACTGCATGCGCCCGGACCGCATCGTCGTCGGCGCCGACGACGAGCGCGCGGTGCTGCTGATGCGCGCGCTGTACACACCGTTCATGCGCAACCACGACCGCCTGCAACTGATGGACGTGCGCAGCGCGGAGTTCACCAAGTACGCGGCCAATGCGATGCTGGCCACGCGCATCAGCTTCATGAACGAACTGGCGCTGCTGGCCGAGCGCGTGGGCGCGGACATCGAGAGCGTGCGCAAGGGCATCGGCTCGGACCCGCGTATCGGCACCCACTTCCTGTACCCGGGCACCGGCTACGGCGGCAGCTGCTTCCCCAAGGACGTCAAGGCGCTGATCGCCACCGGGCGCGAGAACGGCGTCAGGCTCGGCGTGCTGCAGGCCGTGGAGGACGCCAACGAGCGCCAGAAGCACGTGCTGGTGGACAAGATCGTCGCGCGCTTCGGCGAGGACCTGTCGGGCCGCACCTTCGCCATATGGGGCCTGGCCTTCAAGCCCAATACCGACGACATGCGCGAGGCGCCCAGCCGCGTCGTCGTGGCCGAGCTGGCGCGCCGCGGCGCCACGCTGCAGGCCTACGACCCGGTGGCGATGAAGGAGGCGGCGCGGGTGATGGAAGGCACCGCGGGCCTGCGCTTCGTCAAGAGCCAGGCCGAGGCGCTGGCCGGGGCCGACGCGGTCGTCGTCGTGACCGAGTGGAAGGAATTCCGCAACCCCGACTTCGACGCGATGAAGTCGGCGCTGAAGCAGCCGCTGGTCTTCGACGGCCGCAACATCTACGACCCGACGCTGATGAAGGCGAGCGGCATCGAGTACCACGGCATCGGGCGCGGCGCCCGGGCGTGATCACGCGTCGCCTTGCGTGAGCGGGAGCACGCCAGGTAACCTTTTTTCGCGTCCGGCCGGCAAGAGGGCGGAATCCGGGTTACAGTGCGCGGGTAGATTTGAGCAAGACGATAGTGGTTTGACGGTTTTCTCTGGGTTTGCCCTGAAGCATTTCAGGTTGGGTACAGCGGATTCCTCGATCGGTGATTTTCTTGGCCGCATCTGCACTGCGACAGCATGTGCTGCGCAGCAACCGTGAAAGGAATCTGAACATGACGACGCAAACCGGAACCGTGAAGTGGTTCGACGATGGCAAGGGCTTCGGCTTCATCACCCCCGACGGTGGTGGCAAGGACCTCTTCGCCCACTTCAGCGAAATCCAGAGCACCGGCGGCTTCCGCAGCCTGGCCGAGAACCAGAAGGTGCAGTTCGAGGTGAAGCAGGGCCAGAAGGGCCCGCAGGCCTCCAACATCCGCAACGTGTAACCGGTTCACCCCGGTCCACGACGAGAACCGCAGCTTCGGCTGCGGTTTTTTCGTTTGCGGCGCCGGCTCGCGCCCGGCCTTCCGATCAGGCTGGCGGCAGGTCGGCTTCGGCCAGCAGCGGCGCGGCGGCGTCCTTCGGCGCCAGCAGCGGCGCCCTCATGCCGGCCGGCAGCGGCCAGCGGATGCCCAGCGCCGGGTCGTCCCAGCGCAGGCTGCGCTCGCAGTCCTTCGCGTAGACGTCGGTGGTCTTGTAGAGGAAGTGCGTGTCGTCGGCCAGCGCGACGAAGCCATGCGCGAAGCCTTCCGGAATCCACAGCTGGCGCCGGTTGGCGGCGCTGAGCTCCGCACCCGTCCAGCGGCCGAAGGTCGGCGAGCCGCGGCGCAGGTCCACCGCCACGTCGAACGCGGCCCCCGCCACCACGCGCACCAGCTTGCCCTGCGCATGCGGCGGCAGCTGGTAGTGCAGGCCGCGCAGCACGCCGGCGCGGCTGCACGAGTGGTTGTCCTGCACGAAGGGCCGTGGCGCTGGCAGGCCCATCGCCTTCAGCGCGGCGTCGAAGCGCGCCTGGTTCCAGCTCTCCATGAACCAGCCGCGGTCGTCGGCGAAGACCGCGGGCTCGACGATCACGACGCCGGGCAGCTCGGTGGGCAGCAGTTTCACGTTCAGAAGGCCTTCTCGCGCAGCACCTGCATCAGGTACTGGCCGTAGCCGTTCTTCAGCATCGGCTGCGCCTGGCGCTCCAGTTCGTCGGCGCCGATCCAGCCGGCGCGGTAGGCGATCTCCTCCGGGCAGGCCACCTTCAGGCCCTGGCGCTTCTCGAGCG
>ERZ761607.2762-NODE-2762-length-18250-cov-5.770541_pt1 | contig 18250 bp, 14 predicted proteins | sample MGYA00511164_ERZ761607 | MGnify/ENA primary metagenome ERZ761607 (study PRJEB28899, sample SAMN02445080) | bioreactor sludge metagenome | biome: EBPR sludge | place: Australia: Brisbane, Thorneside Wastewater Treatment Plant | collected 2011-06-22 ...
CCTGCTGGGCGACGAAGTTGACCAGCTCGCCGGCCTTGACCTTGGCGATGCGGTCGGCGGTGACACCGGCGGCCAACTGCACCTTGCCACCCTCCACCGCCGCCAGCACGATGGCCGCGCTCTTGAGCTTGTCCTTGAGCTTGTCCATGGTCTCGCGCAGCGCCTTCGCGTCGGCGCCGGGCAGCATCGCGGTCAGCACCTTGAGGCCCTTGACGTCCACCGCCTGCGCCAGCAGCTCGTCGCCCTGCGCGCTGGCAAGCTTGCCCTTCAGCGCGGCGAGCTCCTTCTCCAGCGCGCGCGTGCCTTCCAGCAGCGCGCCGACACGCTCGCCGACCTCGGCCGGCGTGACCTTCAGCGCCGCAGCCACGCGGGCCAGCTGACCTTCCAGCTGCTGCAGATAAGTCAGCGCGTTGTCGCCGGTGACCGCCTCGACGCGGCGGATGCCGGCCGCGATGCCACCCTCGGCGACGATCTTGAAGACGCCGATGTCGCCGGTCCTCGCCACATGCGTGCCGCCGCACAGCTCGCGGCTGCTGCCGATGTCCAGCACGCGCACGGTGTCGCCGTATTTCTCGCCGAACAGCATCATCGCGCCCAGCTTCTGCGCCTCGTCCAGCGGCAGCACGCGCGCCTGCGTCGCGGCATTGGCCAGGATCTCGGCATTCACCAGCGCCTCGACCTGCGCGATCTGCGCGTCGCTCATCGGCGCGTTGTGGCTGAAGTCGAAGCGCGTGCGCTCGGCATTGACCAGGCTGCCCTTCTGCTGCACATGGGCACCCAGCACCTCGCGCAGCGCCTTGTGCATCAGGTGGGTGACGCTGTGGTTGCGCATGGTCTTCGCGCGCCGCTCGGCGTCCACGCGCGCCGTGATGCGGTCGCCGACCTCGATCTCGCCTTCCAGCACGCGGCCCTGGTGGCCGTGCACCGCGGCCTGGATCTTGACCGTGTCCTCGACCAGCACGCGCGCCCGCTGGTTGCGCAGCTCGCCGGCGTCGCCGACCTGGCCGCCGCTCTCGGCGTAGAAGGGCGTGTGGTCGAGCACGATCACGACGTCGTCGCCGGCCCGGGCCCTGGCCACCGGCGTGCCGTCGGCATAGATCGCGGTCACGACGCTGTGCTCGCAGACCAGGTGCTCGTAGCCGTGGAAGGCGGTCTCGGCGCCGTGGTATTCCAGGCCGGCGGCCATCTTGAACTTGGCCGCGGCGCGCGCCTGCTCGCGCTGGCGTGCCATCGCGGCGTGGAAGCCGGCCTCGTCGACGGCCACACCGCGCTCGCGGCAGACATCGGCGGTCAGGTCCAGCGGAAAGCCGAAGGTGTCGTGCAGCTTGAAGGCCAGGTCGCCGGCGATCGTCTTCGTGCCACCGGCCAGCGCGCCTTCCAGGATCTCCATGCCGTTGGCGATGGTCTGGAAGAAGCGCTCCTCCTCCTGCTTGAGCACCTCGGTCACGCGCACGGCCTCGCGCTTGAGCTCGGGGTAGGCGTCGCCCATCTCGGCGGCCAGCGGCATCACCAGGGTGTGGAAGAAGGGCTTGCGCGCGCCCAGCTTGTAGCCGTGGCGGATGGCGCGCCGCGTGATGCGCCTGAGCACGTAGCCGCGGCCCTCGTTGCCCGGGATCACGCCGTCGGTGACCGTGAACGCGCAGGCGCGGATATGGTCGGCGATCACCTTCAGCGACGGCGAGTCCGGGTCGACGTCGCGGCCGCCGGCGTATTCCACCGCGTTCTTCGCCGCGGCCAGCAGGCGCACGAAGAGGTCGATCTCGTAGTTGCTGTGCACGTGCTGCAGCACCGCGGCCAGCCGCTCCAGGCCCATGCCGGTGTCGACGCTGGGCTTGGGCAGCGGGTGCATCACGCCGTCTTCGGTGCGGTTGAACTGCATGAAGACGTTGTTCCAGATCTCGATGTAGCGGTCGCCGTCCTGCTCGGGGCTGCCCGGCGGGCCGCCGGCCACCTCGGGGCCGTGGTCGTAGAAGATCTCGCTGCACGGGCCGCAGGGGCCGGTGTCGCCCATCATCCAGAAGTTGTCGGACATGTAGCGGCCGCCCTTGTTGTCGCCGATGCGCACGATGCGCTCGGCCGGCAGCCCGATGACGTTCTTCCAGATCTCGTAGGCCTCGTCGTCCTCGGCATACACGGTGGCCCAGAGCTTGTCGGCCGGCAGCTTGAAGTGCACGGTCAGCAGTTCCCAGGCGTAGGCAATCGCGTCCTTCTTGAAGTAGTCGCCGAAGCTGAAGTTGCCCAGCATCTCGAAGAAGGTGTGGTGGCGCGCGGTGTAGCCCACGTTCTCCAGGTCGTTGTGCTTGCCGCCGGCGCGGATGCACTTCTGGCTCGTCGCGGCGCGCGTGTACGGCCGCTTGTCGAAGCCCAGGAAGACGTCCTTGAACTGGTTCATCCCGGCGTTGGTGAACAGCAGCGTCGGGTCGTCGCCCGGTACCACCGGGCTGCTGGCGACCACGGCGTGGCCCTTCGATTCGAAGAACTTCAGGAAGGTGGAGCGGATCTCGGAGGCTTTCATGGGGTCACCGGGCTGGCAAAGAGGGTCTCGGGATCGGGATACAGGCGCAGGCCGGCACGCGGCGCGGCGGCGATCATCTCGGCATCGAAGGTGGCCAGCGCCGCGCGGCGGCGCAGTGCCAGTTCCACGTACAGGCTGTCGTAGGCCGACAGGCCGTAGGCGCGCGCGCACTCCAGGTTGCGCGGCACGTCGATGGCCTGCGCGTCGACCGCCGGGGCCAGCGCCAGGATGGCCGCCAGCGCCTGGCCGATGCGCTCGGGAGCCGCGGCGCCGCGGCGCTCGGCCTGCACCAGCGCATTCGCGACCTCGGCATTCCACAGCGGCGGCACGATCAGCTCGCAGCCGGCCAGCGCCTGCAGGCCGGCCGGCGACGGGCGCGGCGCGCCGGTGTGCAGCACGTAGCGCAGCACGAACGAGGCGTCGAGCACCACGCTGTCGGGGGCCCGCTCGGCCGGCTTCACCGGCGGCCCTGGCGGATCAGTTCCTGCACCGTCGCGCCGGGCACCGCGATCGGCTCGAAGCGCTGCAGGGCGGCCAGCGCATGCTGGCGCTGCACGTCGCGGTCGCGCGCCTGGTCGCCCACGGGCACCAGCTTGGCCACCGGCTTGTTGTGGCGCGTGATGATGACCTCCTCGCCCTGCTCGGCGCGGGCGACGAGCTCGGACAGGTGGGTCTTGGCCTCGAACAGCCCGACGGTTTCCATGACGACCGGCAACTCTGGTTGAATAAACCAGATTGTAGCCGTGGCCGCCGCCGCCGGCCACGCCGGCCCGCTACAGTCCGCTTCGAAGGAGACCCGCCGATGGACACCAAGACTTCCCCGCTGGCCCTGCTGGCCGACCCCACGCTGCTGAAGATCGAAGGCCTGATCGCCGGCGAGTGGCTGGCCGCCAACGATGCGCAGGCGCGCTTCGCCGTCACCGACCCCGCCACCGGCGCCGAACTGGCGCGCGTGGCCAACCTGGGGCCGGTGGAGGCGGCGGCCGCGATCGCCGCCGCCGAGCGCGCGTGGCCGCTGTGGCGCGCGAAGACGGCCAAGGAGCGCCACGCGATCATGATGAAGTGGTTCGGCCTCATCGTGCAGCATGCCGACGACCTGGCGCGCATCATGACCGCCGAGCAGGGCAAGCCGCTCGCCGAGGCGCGCGGCGAGGTCATCTACGGCGCCAGCTTCGTCGAGTGGTTCGCCGAGGAAGGCAAGCGCGTCTACGGCGAGACGATCCCGACCACCGACGCCAACAAGCGCTACCTGGTGCTCAAGCAGCCGATCGGCGTCTGCGCGGCGATCACGCCGTGGAATTTTCCGATCGCGATGATCACGCGCAAGGTCGCGCCGGCGCTGGCCGCCGGCTGCCCGGTGGTCATCAAGCCGGCCGAGCAGACGCCGCTGTCGGCGCTGGCGCTGGCCGAGCTGGCGCAGCGCGCCGGCATGCCCAGCGGCGTGCTGAACGTGCTGCCGGCCGACAGCGCGCACAGCGTGGCGATCGGCAAGGTGCTGTGCACCAGCGACGTCGTGCGCCACCTGTCGTTCACCGGCAGCACCGAGGTCGGCCGCATCCTGGCCGCGCAATGCGCGCCGACGGTCAAGAAGCTGAGCCTGGAGCTCGGCGGCAACGCGCCCTTCATCGTCTTCGACGACGCCGACCTCGACAGCGCGGTCGACGGCGCGCTGGCCAGCAAGTACCGCAACGCCGGCCAGACCTGCGTGTGCGCGAACCGGCTCTATGCCCAGGCCGGCGTCTACGACGCCTTCGTCGAGAAGCTGGCCGAGAAGGCGAAGTCCATCAAGGTCGGCAGCGGCTTCGAGCCCGGCGTCGCGCAGGGCCCGCTGATCGACGACGACGCGGTGGCCAAGGTCTCGTCGCATGTCGCCGACGCGGTGGCCAAGGGCGGGCGCGTGCTCACCGGCGGGCAGACGCTGGGCGAGCTGGGCCAGCGCTTCTTCGCGCCGACCGTGATCGCCGGCGCGACGCCGGAGATGCTGTGCGCCAAGGAGGAGACCTTCGGCCCGGTGGCGCCGGTCTTCCGCTTCGAGACCGAAACCGAGGCGATCGCGCTCGCCAACGCCACCGAATTCGGCCTCGCCAGCTATTTCTACAGCCGCGACATCGGCCGCATCTTCCGCGTCGGCGAGGCGCTGGAATACGGCATGGTCGGCATCAACACCGGCATCATCTCCACCGCCGAGGTGCCCTTCGGCGGCGTCAAGCACAGCGGCCTGGGCCGCGAGGGCGCGCACCAGGGCATGGACGACTATGTCGAGATCAAGTACCTGTGCCTGGGCGACATCCTGAAGTGAGCGCCGCGCGCCGCACGCCATGCCGCACCTGGTGATCCTGTATACGCCGCAGCTCGACGCCGAGTGCGACATGACGGCGCTGTGCCGGCGCCTCGCGGACACCATGCTCGCGCAGCGCGACGACGAGGGCCGGCCGGTGTTCCCGGTCGGCGGCACTCGCGTGCTGGCCTACCCGGCGGCGCACCATGCGGTGGCCGACGGCAGCGGCGACCACGCCTTCGCCTGGTTCCACCTGCGCATGGCGCGCGGACGCCCCGAGGCGCTCAGGCAGCGCATCGGCGAGGCGCTGGTCGCCGCCGCGCGCGCGCAGCTCGCGCCGTTGCTGGCGGCGCGCCCGCTCGGGCTGACGCTGCAGGTCGAGGAAGGGGCCGAGTCCTTCGACGGGCGCTTCGGCAACCTGCACGCGAGCTTCGGCGCACCCCGGGCTTGACCTGCAGCAAGCCGCATCGCAGGCGGCTCGGGACAATCCGGCAGGCTGCCGTCGCAGCCGAGGGCCGATCGCGGCCATGACCGGAACCCAGCACCCGCCCCCCCACGGCCAGCGATGAGTGACGCAGGCGACGCCGCGCCAGAACCGGCGGCTGCCCCCGCGGCCGCCGGGCGCGGCCCTGGCCGCTGCCAGCGCCGGGGTGCCGCGTGAAGGCCGTGCTCGCACCGACCCAGGGCGGCACGGCGCTGCGGGCGCGCCTGCTGGCGGTGCTGGTCGCGGTGCTCACGCTGGCCGGTACCGGGCTGACCTGGTGGCTGTCGCTGCGTTCGCAGCAGGACGCACAGCGCCAGATGGTGGCGCGCACCGAGCAGCGCGCGATGCAGCTGGCCGACGCGATGTCCGGTCAGATGGACATGCTGCTCGCCGGCATCGACGTCGCGCTGCAGCAGCTGCGCCGGGCCTGGGTGGACGGCACGCCGCAGGACTTCGACGAGCGCGCGCGCGCGGTGGTCGCCACGCTGCCGCCGGGTGCGGTGAGCCACGTCACCGTGGTCGGCGCCGACGGACAGACGCTGTACAACAACCTGGGCAGCGGCGAAAAGGTCAACGTCGCCGACCGCGAGCACTTCCGCGTGCATCTCGAGGGCGTCGACCGGCTGCATGTCGGCGCCGCGGTGCGCTCGCGGCTGGCCGGCGGGCGCTGGACCTTCATCGTCAACCGCCCGCTGCTGCGCGACGGGCGCTTCGCCGGGACGATGAACGTCTCCATCCCGTCGGACTTCATCGCGGCGCGGCTGGCCCGGCTGGCGCTGTCCGAGCACGACGTCGTCGCCCTCGTGGACCGCGACGGCAGCTTCCTCGCGCGCAGCCGCGACCTCGAGCGCGCGATGGGCCGCCGGCTGCCGGCCGAGCGCCCCTTCCTGCTCGACCGCGACGCGGAACGCGGCCTGTTCCGCGTGCCCGGCGAGGCCGACGGCATCGAGCGCATCTACGGCTGGCGGCGCCTGCCGGCGACCGGCCTGGTGGCGGTGGTCGGCCTGTCCGAGGCCAACGCGCTGGCGCCACTGGCCACGCGCAGCGGCCGCGAGCGCCTGGTGCTGCAGGCGCTGACCGCGGCGGCATTGCTGTTCGGCGTCGTCATCGCGCTGCTGCTGTGGCAGTCGGCGCGGCGCCAGCTGGCGCTGGAGCGCAGCGAGCGCCGCTACCGCATGCTGCTGGACAGCGCGCCGGACGCCATCTTCGTCACGCGATCCGGCCGCTTCATGTACCTGAACCCGGCGGCGCTGAAGCTGTTCGGCGCCGACGACGCGGCGCAGCTGCTCGGCCGCCCGGTGCTCGAGCGCATCCACCCCGACGACCATGCGGCCGTCAACGAGCGCCGGCAGCGCCTGCTGGGCGACCGTGTCGCGGTGCCGCCGCTGGCCGAGCGCTACCTGCGGCTGGACGGCAGCGTGGTCGACGTCGAGGTCACCGCGGCGCCCTATGCCGACGAGCCGGGCCTGAGCACCCAGGTCGTGGTGCGCGACATCACCGAGCGCCGGCAGGCCGAACGCGCACTGCAGCAGCTCGCCGGCGAGCTCGAGCAGCGCGTCGAGGAACGCACCGCCGCACTGCGCGCCGCGCGCGACGAGGCCGAGGCGGCCAACCGCGCGAAGAGCGAATTCCTCTCGCGCATGAGCCACGAACTGCGCACGCCGCTGAATGCCATCCTGGGCTTCGGCCAGCTGCTGGAACTGGAGTCCGCCGGCGACGCGCGCGCCGCCGGCCGCGTGCGCGAGATCCTGGCCGCCGGGCGCCACCTGCTGACGCTGATCAACGAGGTGCTGGACCTCTCGCGCATCGAGGCCGGGCAGATGGAGGTCAGCCTGGAGCCGGTGCCGCTGGCACCGCTGCTCGCCGACTGCGGCACGCTGGTGCAGCCGCTGGCCGCGGCGCGCCGGGTGGTCGTGGAGCTGCCGGACGCGGCGGCTGCCGCCGGGGCCACCGTGCGCGCCGACCGCACGCGGCTCAAGCAGGTGCTGCTGAACCTGCTGGGCAATGCCGTCAAGTACAACCGCGAAGGCGGCCGCGTACAGCTGACGCTGCAGGCCGACGGCGAGGCCTGGCGCATCGCGATCGCCGACCAGGGGCCGGGGCTGGACGCCGCGCAGCAGGCGCGCCTGTTCCGCCCCTTCGAGCGCCTGGACGCGGCGGCCGCCGGCATCGAGGGCACCGGCATCGGGCTGGCGATCTCGCAGCGCCTCGTCGAGCTGATGCACGGCACGATCGGCGTGACCAGCGCGCCCGGCCAGGGCAGCGTCTTCTGGTTCCGCCTGCCGCGCGCGAAGCCGGCGGCGCCGGCCGCCGCGAACGGCGACGACGACGAGGCCGCGCCCGGCAGCGCGCCGGCGATGGGCTCCGACCGCTGCGTGCTCTACATCGAGGACAACCCGTCCAACCTGCGGCTGGTGGAGGACATCGTCGCGATGCGGCCGCGCTGGCGGCTGTGCGCGGCCGAGACGCCGGCCGCCGGGCTGACGCTGGCGCGCACGCTGCGCCCGGACCTCGTGCTGCTGGACATCCACCTGCCCGAGATGGACGGCTTTGCCGTGCTGCGTGCGCTGCGCGAGGACGCGCAGCTGCGCGGCACGCCGGTGGTCGCGGTCAGCGCCAATGCGATGCCGGCGGACATCGCGCGCGGCGAGGCCGCGGGCTTCGACGACTACCTGACCAAGCCGCTGGTCGTGGCGCGGCTGCTGGCGCTGCTGGACCGGCACGCCGGGGCCGCGGACGGCCCTGGCGGCTGAGCGCGGGTCAGGCCGGCAGCGCCGCCGCCGGCGTCAGCAGCCGCTCGATCAGCTCGCGCACGCTGGCGATGCGCGTGCCGAAGGGCAGCGCACCGACGCCGCGGAAGAACAGGCCCTTCTTCACGTCGCCGCGCAGCGCGGCCGCGAGCTGGGTGTCGATGCAGAACTGGCCCCAGCCGGCGAGGCCGTCGCGCAGCCCGCACTGCGCCAGGCAGTCGAAGGCCAGCGTGCAGCGCGGCTTCCTGTGCGTCGCCGCGGCGAGCCGGGGCTCGGCCGCCAGGTAGTTGGCGAGCCACTGCGTGCGCACCGCGCGCGCCGGCAGCCCGGCGACGCTGGTGAACTCGACCAGGTCCTCGTCGCGCGCCTCGGCGAGCACACGCTTGAAGGCCGGGTCGGCGTCGCACTCCTCGGTAGCGACGAAAGGGGTGCCGAGCTGCACCGCCGCCGCGCCCATCGACTGCACGCGGACGATGTCCTCGAAGCGGCGGATGCCGCCGGCGGCGATCAGCGGCACCTCGCGCTCCAGCCCGGCGCTGCGCAGGAAGGCCAGCACCTGCGGCACGACATTCGCGAAGTCGAAGCGCTCGTCCTGCAGGTCGGCGACCTTCGCGGCGCCGAGGTGGCCGCCGGCCCAGCGCGGGTGCTCGATGACGATGGCGTCGGGCACGCGCTGGCGGCGTTCCCACTTGCGCACGACGAGCTGCACGCCACGCGCGTCCGACAGGATGGGCACCAGCGCCGCCTCCGGGTGCTCGCGCGCCAGCTCCGGCAGGTCCAGCGGCAGGCCGGCGCCGACGACGACGGCGTCGATGCCGGCCTCCAGCGCGCAGCTCACCGAAGGCGCGTACGCCTGCACCGCGCGCATCACGTTGACGGCCAGCAGCCCGCGGCCCCGGGCCAGCGCCTGCGCGGCCGCGATCTCGCGCCGCAGCGCCTCGAGGTTGGCGGCGTTGATGCGTGCCTTGGCCTCGTCGCCGACGCGGCAGTCGCGCGTGGCCTCCATCAGGTCCGGGTGGTGGCGGCGCAGGTCCACCGACGAGATCGTGCCCACCGCGCCCATCGCCGCCACGCTGCCGGCCAGCCGGTGCGCCGAGACGCCGACGCCCATGCCGCCCTGCACGATGGGCAGCAGCGAGCGGCCGCCCAGTTGCAGCGGGCGCAGGCCGCTGCGCCGGACGAGGTCGAGAAGGTCGGGCATCGTGTCCATCGCGTGCGCTGCCGCGGTGCAAGGCCCAGCCCTCACCGCGATCCAAGGTGACGCGGCACGATAGCCGGCGGCATGGCCGGCCGCCTTGACCTGCGGCAAGACCCGCGGCCGCCGAGGCGCAGCGCGCCGCGCCGCTACAGCACCACCGCCGAGACGAAGCCGAAATAGATCAGCAGGCTCAGCACGTCCTGCACGATGGTCGCCAGCGGCCCGCTGCCATAGGCCGGATCGACACCGAAGCGGCTGAGCAGCCAGGGCAGCGCCAGCCCCAGCACCGAAGCCACCATGCTGGCCGCCCCCAGCGCGGCGGCCACCGCGGCCGCCAGGCGGGCCTCGCCGAAGACGGCCCAGACCAGCGGAAAGGCCAGCAGCGCCAGCACCAGGCCGATCAGCAGCCCGGTGCGCAGTTCACCGGCGGCCAGGCGCGGCAGCCCGGCGCGGCTGAGCGAGAGGCCGCGCACGGCGATCGCCTCGCTCTGCGTGCCGATCGCATCGGCCAGGTAGACCAGCCCGGGCACGAAGAAGGCGATCGCCGGCTTGGCCGCGAGCGCGTCCTCGAAACGCGCGACGACGAAGGTCGCGACAGCGCTGCCGGCCAGGCCGACCAGCAGCCAGGGCAGGCGGTGGCGCGCGCGGCGCAGCGGCGGTGCCTCCAGCGCCTCAAGCGCCTGCTCGGTCTCGCGCGTGATGCCGGCCAGCCGGTGCAGGTCCTCCACGTGTTCGCGCCGCAGCACGTCCATCAGGGCATGCGGACCGACGACGCCGAGCAGGCGGCCCTGCTCGTCGACGACCGGCAGCGCGCCGGCGCCCTGCTCGATGGCCAGTGTGGCCATCGCCTCCTGGTCCAGGCCGGCGGGCACGCGTGGCGCATCGGCGCGCATGTGGCGACCCAGCGGCGCATCGTCGTGCAGCGCGGCCAGCACCTGCGGGCGCAGCGTGCCGAGCAGCCGGCCGTGGTCGTCGACGATGCACAGCAGGTCCCAGTGCTCGCGCGCATGGTCGGCATGGCGGCGCAGCCGCTCGCGCACCTGGCCAGCGGTCTCGTCGGGCCGTGCACGCAGCGCGTGCGGGCCGATGCGGTCGGCCGAGGTCTCGCGGCGGTGGCCGTGGTGGCCATGGGGGCCGTGGTGCGGGCGGGCGGCGGTCATCGGGCGGCGTGCGGGCGCGGGCAGCCACCATTGTCGGCCGCGGCGCCGCCGCGGGCCGCCCTGCAGAAAGCAGGACGGCCTGGCAGGGCTGCCAGGCCGTCCGGTGTTGGTGGGCCCTGTAGGATTCGAACCTACGACCAACGGATTAAGAGTCCGCTGCTCTACCAGCTGAGCTAAGAGCCCTGAATTCGCCTGCGTCCGGCAGCCAACCCGCTGGAAGGCGGCGGAGCACGGACTTCTGGTGGGTTGTGCAGGATTCGAACCTGCGACCAACGGATTAAAAGTCCGCTGCTCTACCGACTGAGCTAACGACCCGGTCTACCCGTTGGCAGAGCCCGTGATTATAGCGGGCCTTCGCGCGCACCCGCCAGCGCCGGCAAGGCCAGCAGCGCGGCCAGCGCCTCGCCGGCGGCAACCATGCCGAAGGTCGCGGTGACGGTGACGCTGGAGCCGTAGCCGGCGCAGTTCAGCGTGCCGTCGACGGCGCAGTCGGCGCCCGCGGGCGCGGCGACGTTCTCGCGCGAGAAGACGCTGGGCAGGCCGATGACACCGTGACGCGGCGCCACGCCGTCCCGGCGCAGGCGCTGGCGCAGGCTGGCCAGCAGCGGGTCGTGGGTCGTGGCCGCCAGGTCGGCGATCTCGACCCGCTCGGCGCGGCGCTTGCCGCCGGCCGCGCCGACGCAGACCAGCGGCACGCCCTCGCGCAGGGCCCAGGCCGCGATCGCCGCCTTCGCGCGCACCTGGTCGCAGGCGTCGACGACCACGTCCACCGGCGCCGGCAGCAGCGCCGGCCAGTTGTCGGGGCCGGCGAAATCCTCCACGGCGAGCAGTTCGCAGCCGGGGTGAATGTCGGCGAAGCGTTCGGCCAGCGCCTGCGCCTTGGCCTGGCCCAGCGTGCGGCCCAGCGCCTGCACCTGGCGGTGCACGTTGGACTCGGCGACATGGTCCAGGTCGACCAGCACCAGCCGCGCCAGCCCGCTGCGCACCAGCGCCTCGGCCGCCCAGGAGCCGACGCCACCGAGGCCGACCACCGCGGCGCGGCCGGCGCGCAGCCGCGCATAGCCGGCGTCGCCGTACAGGCGGCGCAGGCCGCCGAAGCGGCGCTCGAGGTCGGCGTCGCCGGCCTGCAAGGCCTGGGCCGATGGCGCGTTCAGACCTGCCTCTCCAGCCGCCACATCTGGTAGCGCAGCGCCAGCACGGCGCCGGCGACGATGCCGGCCATCGCGACGAAGCTGCCGAGCGCCAGCGTCGACAGCCCCGACAGCCCCTGGCCGACCGTGCAGCCCATCGCGGTGACGCCGCCCACGCCCATCAGCACGGCGCCGACGAGGTGGTTCGCGGTGTCCTCGGTGCCGCCGAAGCCCTCCCAGCGGAAGCTGCGCGTGGCCAGCGCCACCGCGGCCGAGCCGGCGATCACGCCCAGCGTCGTCACCACGCCCACCGTCAGCACCTTGCTCGTGTCGCTGAACAGGATCAGCCAGTCCACCGTGTAGGCGATCGGCGCGACGAAGGTCAGCGACTCCATGTGCTGCGAATTGGTCGCGAGGAAGACCTCCTCCAGCGTCGTCGGGTGTTCCGCCAGGTGGCCCAGGCGGCCGCTCACCCACCACACGCCGACGACGACCGCGCCGATGCCCAGCCCCGACAGCCAGACCTCGGCGCTGCGGCCCTCGGGCCGCGCCAGCACGAAGGCCACGAGCGCGCCGCCGAGCAGCAGGCCCAGCGCCAGCGCCAGCGCCGGCGTGCTGCCCAGACCGGCCTGCGCCAGCAGCGACGGCAGGTCCTGGCCGGCCGCCAGCTCGAGGGCGACGCGGTCGACGCTGGACACGCGCCACACGGCGAACAGGCCGCGCAGCGTCGCGTAGCTGGCGATCGCGAGCACGCAGAAGACGACCAGCGACTTCAGGCTGCCGCCGCCGATGCGCACCAGCGTCTTGCTGCCGCAGCCCGACGCCAGCACCATGCCGAAGCCGAACAGCAGCCCGCCGAGCGCATTGGACAGCCAGATCAGCCGCGGCCCGGCATAGACGCTATGGCGGGCCTCGACCCAGCCCAGGCCGACCATGGTGTTGAAGCCGATCATCGCCACGCCGATGGCCAGCAGCCACATGCGCATGCGCGTCCAGTCGCCCATGTTGACGATGTCGGCGACCGCGCCCATGGTGCAGAAATGCGTGCGCTGCGCGATCGCCCCGAAGACGACGGCGAGCGCGAACGCCGCCCACAGCACCTGGGCCACGAGCCCGGGCAGATCGGATTCCTGCAGCATGGCCGGGATTCTAGGGAGCGCGGCCCACCGCCCCGCCCGGCGCCGCGGGCCGGCGCCGCCGGCTGCGCCGGGCGGCGCAGGCCCGGCTCAGCGGCGCGCCGGGGTCGCGGGCAGCGCGGCCAGCCGCTGCAGGCCGGCCTGGGCCGCCTCCGACTGCGGGTAGGTCTTCAGCAGTTCGTCCAGCGTCGCGCGCGCGGCGCGCGCATCCTTCATCTCGGCCTGGCTGTTGGCCAGCGCCAGCAGCGCCTCGGGCGCGCGCGGGTGCTGCGGCGCGGCGGCGACGAAGGCGCGGAAGGCCTCGATCGCCCCCTTGTGGTCGCGCTTGCCGTACAGCGCGTTGCCATGCCAGAAGCGCACCGAGTCGCCATAGGGGCTGCCCGGAAAACGGCGCTGGAAGGCGGCCAGCGCGGCGACGGCCTTGTCGAACTCGCCGCCGCGGATCGTCGCGATGGCCTCGTCGTAGGCCGCCTTCTCGGCCGGGTCGACGCTGAACTCGGTGCCGTCGACGCTGACCTTCACCGGCTCCAGCTTGCGCAGCCGCTCGACCAGCGCCTGGCCGGCGTCGCGCTGCGCGCGCTGCACCTCGGCGAGCTGGCGCGCGATCTGCTCGTCGTCGCCGCGCAGCCTGGCGAGCTCGCCGCGCACGGCCTCGAGCTGGTTGTTCAGCTCCAGCAGGCTGCGGCGCAGCGCCGTCAGCTGCTCCAGCAGCTGCGCGTTGACCGCCGCGAGCTCGGCCGCGCGCGCCTTGGCCGCCTGGTCGTTGGCGTCGACGCGGCCGCGCAGGTCGACGATGGCCTTGCGCGCCTCCTCGTCGTCGAACAGCGCGTGCGCCGGCAGCGCCAGCGCGGCGGCCCCCGCCAGCAGCCAGGGCGCGGCACGGCGCAGCGGGCCCATCTCAGCGGTCCTTCAGCTCGGCGCGGCGGTTGCGCGACCACGCCGACTCGTCGCTGCCCTGCACGGCCGGGCGCTCCTCGCCGAAGCTCACCGCCTCCAGCTGCTGCTCGCTGGCGCCGAGCAGCGCCATCGCGCGCACGACGGCCTCGGCGCGCTTCTGGCCGAGCGCGAGGTTGTACTCGCGGCTGCCGCGCTCGTCGGTGTGGCCCTCGACGACCATGCGCTTGCCGCGGTTGGCCGCCAGCACGCGGGCGTGGCCCTCGATCAGGGCCTGGAACTCGTCGCGGATCGCGAAGCTGTCGAAGTCGAAGTAGACGATGCGCTGGCTGGGCGCGGCCAGCAGCGCGGCGCCGCCGGCACCGGCCGCGCCGGCACCGCCCTGGCGCGCGAGATCGACCGTGGCGACCTGCGACTGCGCCGCCGTGCCGCTGGCCGTGGCGCCGGCGGCCGGGGCGGCGGCACCGTCGCGCGCGGTGGCCAGCGTGCGCGACTCCACCGGCGCGGCGGCCTGCTCGTTCAGCGGCACGGCGGTCTCGCAGCCGGCCAGCGTGAAGGCGATGGCGGCCAGGGCCGCGGGCAGCAGTGGAGAGCGCAGTCGTGGGGTCATGGGAGTTCTCCTGTGGGTCCGACGGGGTGGCGGTACCGGCCTGGCGGGCAGGTCGGCGGCGGGGGTTGGAAGGCGGAGCCCGACAGCATGCCGGGACGACGATGTGCGCAGCGGGCGGCGGGACATCAGCGGCCGAACGGGCCCCAGGCCGGTTCGCGCATGTCGGCGCCGGTGCTCAGCAGACGCGTCTTGATCTTGCCATCCAGCGTGGTGGTCATCAACACGTCGGTGCCGGCATGGCGTGTCGCATACACGATCAGGCGCCCGTTCGGCGCGAAGCTGGGGCTCTCGTCGTCGCGCGTGTCGGTCAGCTCCATGCGCGCGCCGCCGGCCAGTTCCTGCGTCGTCACGCGGAAGGCCTGGCCGACGCGCGTGATGCAGGCCAGCAGGCGGCCGTCGGGGCTGATCGCCGGGCTGATGTTGTAGTTGCCCTCGAAGGTGACGCGCTCGACCGGCCCGCCGCTGGCCGCGATGCGGTAGATCTGCGGGCTGCCGCCGCGGTCGCTGACGAAATAGACCTGGCGACCGTCGGGCGAATACACCGGCTCGGTGTCGATGCTGCCGCTGCTGCTGAGCAGCTGCGGCGTGCCGCCGCCGGCGGGCATCGTGAACAGCTGCGTCGAGCCGCCCTGCGACAGCGCCACCGCCAGCCGCTGGCCGTCGGGCGACCAGGCCGGCGCGCTGTTGGAGCCGCGGAAGTTGGCGACCATGCGGCGCTCGCCGCCGGCGAGTTCCTGCACCCAGACCGCGGCCTTGCCGGTCTCGAACGAGACATAGGCCAGCCGCTTGCCGTCGGGCGACCAGGCCGGGCTGATGAGGGGCTGCGGGCTGGTGACGGCGATCTGGCCGCCTTCGCCGTCGGCGTCGGCGACATGCAGCGTGTAGCGCGCGCCGCTGCGCACGACGTATGCGATGCGCGTGGCATTGACGCCGCGCTCGCCGGTCAGCGCCTCGTGGATGTCGTCGCTGACGCGGTGCGCGGCCAGCCGCAGGTCGGCCGGCACGACGACCTTGCTCTGGCCCAGCAACTGCTCGTCGCGCACCACGTCCCACAGCCGGAAGCGCACGTCCAGGCGGCCGTCGGCCAGCCGCGCCACCGAGCCGGCGACCAGCGCGTCGACCCCGCGCGAGCGCCAGTCCACCGGCGCCACCATGCTGCGCTCGTCGAGCACGGCGTCGGTGGGCACGATGCGGAAGACGCCGCTGCGCTGCAGGTTGGCGCGCACCACGTCGGCGACCGCCAGGCCGGCCTCGGCCTCGCCGCGGAACGAGGCCACCGAGACCGGCACCTGGGTGGCGCCGATGCCGGTGATCTCGACGCGGAACTGCGCCAGCGCGGGCCCGGCGGCCGCCATGCCGAGGGCAGCGCCGCAACCGCGCACGAAGGCGCGGCGGGACCAGGGGCGGCGGATCCAGGTGCGGGAGTCGCCGCGCGGCGGCGCCAGGGGCCCGTCGTCGGGCAGGTGTTCTTGTGCCATCGCAGGCATCGATTGTAGGCAGGGCCCTTCGGTTCCCTGGGCGCCGCGATAATCGGCCGGCCTCCTGCGCCCGCGGCGGCCTGCGGGCCGGCGCCCACTGCTCCCCCGATGCCTTCGTTGCTGCAGCGTTTTGCCCGGCTGTTTCCGTACCTGCGTGACAGTCGTATCGGACTGTTCGGTGCCGCCGCCGGCGCGGTGACGATGGCGCTGACCGAGCCGCTGATCCCGGCGCTGCTGGGCCAGCTGCTGGACCGCGGCTTCGCGCAGCGCGAGCTGCCGCTGTGGTGGGTGCCGCTGGTCATCATCGGGCTGTTCGCGCTGCGCAGCGCGGCCGGCTTCGTGGCCCAGTATGGCCTGGCCTGGACGGCGCACCGCGCGGTGCTGAGGCTGCGCAGCGCGATGTTCGAGCGCCTGCTCGTCGCCGAGCCCGCGGTCTACGGCCGCCACACCGCCAGCAGCCTGACCAACACGCTGGTCTACGAGGCGCAGGGCGGCGTCACGCTGCTGGTGGGCACGCTGCTGACCCTGGTGCGCGACTCGCTCACGCTGGCGGCGCTGCTGGGCTACCTGCTGTGGCTGAACTGGCAGCTGACGCTGTTCGTCGCGGTGCTGTTCCCGGCCGTCGCGCTGGTCATGCGCGCGCTCGGCAAGCGGCTGCACCGCCTGACGGTGGAAGGCCAGAAGGCGACCGACGAGCTGGCCTACGTGGTCGAGGAGAACGTGCTGGCCTGGCGCATCGTGCGCCTGCACGGCGCCGCCGCGCGCCAGGCGGCGCGCTTCGTCGCGCGTGCCGACCGCGTGCGCCGGCTGATGCTCAAGGCGGTGGTCGCCGGCGCGACGATGACGCCGGCCACGCAGATGCTGGCCGCCTGCGCGCTGTCGGCGGTGATCGTGCTGGCGCTGTGGCAGGCCCAGGGCAGCGGTGCCTCGGTCGGCAATTTCGTCGCCTTCGTCAGCGCGATGCTGATGCTGGTGGCGCCGATCAAGCACCTGTCCGACGTGATGGCGCCGCTGACACGCGGGCTGGCCGCGGTCGAGCGCGGCCTGGACCTGATCGAGACCAGCCCGCCCGAGCGCGGCGGCACCCAGGCCGTGCCGCGCGCCCGCGGCGAGATCCGCTTCGAGCAGGTGACGCTGCGCTACCGCGAGGACACGGCGCCGGCGCTGGAGGACCTGACGCTGGAGGTGCACGCCGGCGAGACCGTCGCGCTGGTCGGCCCCTCGGGCGCCGGCAAGAGCACGCTGGTGCACCTGCTGCCGCGCTTCATCGAGCCTTCGGCGGGCTGCATCACGCTGGACGGCGTCGCACTCGCGGACTGGGACCCGGTCGCGCTGCGCCGGCAGTTCGCGCTGGTCAGCCAGGACGTCGTGCTGTTCAACGACACGGTGGCGGCCAACGTCGCGTTGGGCGGCGAGATGAGCGAGCAGCAGGTGCGCGACGCACTGGCAGCAGCCAACCTGCTGGACTTCGTGCTCGGCCTGCCGCAGGGGCTGGACACGCCGATCGGCCACAACGGCAGCCAGCTCAGCGGCGGCCAGCGCCAGCGGCTGGCGATCGCGCGCGCGGTGGCCAAGGACGCGCCGGTGCTGATCCTCGACGAGGCGACCTCGGCGCTGGACTCGGAGAGCGAGCGCGCGGTGCAGGACGCGCTGGACCGGCTGATGGTCGGGCGCACGACGCTGGTCGTCGCGCACCGGCTGTCGACCATCGAGCGCGCCGACCGCGTCGTCGCGCTGGAGGGCGGGCGCCTGGCCGAGCAGGGCACCCATGCCGAGCTGCTGGCCGCCGGCGGCCTGTATGCGCGGCTGCACGCGATGCAGTTCCGGACCTGAAGGAGACGAACGGATGACGACGACCCCCGCCCCGATCTCGCGCTGGCCGGTGCCCGAGCTGGCCGACCTGCCCGAGGACATGCGCACGCGCATCCTGGAGGTGCAGGCCAAGGCCGGCTTCGTGCCCAACGTCTTCCTCGCGCTCGCCCACCGCCCGGCCGAGTGGCGCGCCTTCATGGCCTACCACGACGCGCTGCTGCTCAAGGAGACCGGCAGCCTGAGCAAGGGCGAGCGCGAGATGATCATCGTCGCCACCTCGGCCATCAACCACTGCCTGTACTGCGTGGTCGCGCATGGCGCGATCCTGCGCGTGTACGAGAAAGAGCCGCTGGTCGCCGACCAGGTGGCGGTCAACTGGCGCAAGGCCGAGATCCCGCCGCGCCAGCGTGCGATGCTGGCCTTCGCGACCAAGGTCTGCGAGCGCAGCCACGAGGTCGACGAGGCCGACTTCGCGGCCCTGCGCGAGCACGGCTTCGACGACGAGGACATCTGGGACATCGCCGCCATCACCGCCTTCTTCGGCCTGTCCAACCGCATGGCCAACGTCAGCGGCATGCGGCCGAACGACGAGTTCTACCTGATGGGCCGCGTGCCGCGCGAGAAGAAGCCGGCGGCCTGAGCCGGAGGTCGGTAGCTGTCGGCAGCTGTGGGCTGCTAGCGGCGCTTTGCCGACATTCGCGGCGTATCGTTGTTCGTGCGTACTTGCATCGGCGCAGCGAAGCCGCCTGAGGGCAGCCCGCAGCGCCCAGAGTCCGGCGGTCGGCGCTGCGCGCCGACTGCCCTG
>ERZ761607.2763-NODE-2763-length-18248-cov-440.873743_pt1 | contig 18248 bp, 20 predicted proteins | sample MGYA00511164_ERZ761607 | MGnify/ENA primary metagenome ERZ761607 (study PRJEB28899, sample SAMN02445080) | bioreactor sludge metagenome | biome: EBPR sludge | place: Australia: Brisbane, Thorneside Wastewater Treatment Plant | collected 2011-06-22 ...
TGCTGCTGCGGCAGATTCGTCTGCGCGGTGTCAGCGAGATCAGGGGCGACGTGGTCCTCGACCGCAGCGCTTTCGCCGTCCCGGCGCACGATCCGGGCAAGTTCGACGGCGAACCGCTGCGCCCCTACAATGCCGGTCCCGACGCGCTGCTGGTCAACCTCGCGAGCATCCGTCTGACGCTGCAGGCAGATCCGACGCGCAAGGTGGTCAAGGTGATCGCCGAAACGCCAAGCGATGGGCTGCGCATCAGCAACCGTCTCAGCCTCGGGCGCGAAGCCTGTGGCGACTGGCGCGAACAGATCAGGCCGGCCATCAGCGGCCAGACGATCGAACTCAGCGGCAGCTTTCCGGCAAGCTGTGGCGAGAAGGCTCTGCATCTGATGCCATGGCCCGCCGATACGCAGGTTGAGGGACTCTTCCGCGCCCTCTGGCACGAACTCGGCGGCAGCTTCAGCGGCCGCGTGCGCGCCGGGCGGACCCCCACGGCGGCCAGCGTCGTCGCCGTTCAGGAATCACCGCCACTCGGCGAGATCATTCGCGAGATCAACAAGTACAGCAACAACGTCATGGCCCGCCAGCTGTTCCTCAGCCTCGACGGCGAGCGACCGGCAAGCGCCGAGGGTGCGCGGCGGCAGCTCGCTTCCTGGTTGCAGGCCAAGGGCCTGAAAATGCCCGAGCTGGTTGTCGACAACGGATCGGGGTTGTCGCGCAGCGAGCGGATCTCGGCCGATGCGCTGGCGCAACTGCTGCGCGCCGCCTGGCAAAGCCCGGTCATGCCGGAGTTCATTTCCTCGCTGCCGCTTGCCGGCGTGGACGGCACGCTGCGCAAGCGCCTCAACGGCAGCGCCGCCGGCGGCAGGGCGCATCTGAAGACCGGCTACCTCGATGGCGTACGGGCAGTTGCCGGCTACCTTCTCGATCAGGACGGCAAGCGCTGGATCGTCGTCGTCCTCATCAACGATCCCAAAGCCCGGCTCGGCAAGCCGGCGATCGATGCGCTGCTGCTTTGGCTGGCGGAGCGCTGACGGCTTCACTTCCCGCCGCTCTTTCGAAGCCCCGGCGCGATCAGCGGGTGATCGGAGCGCGAATTCTCGCGCACACGCTTCGGCGTCGCCGACTTCGATAGAGCGGCCAGCGCGACGAACCACGCTTTCGGCATGTCGACCGGCAACCCGGTCGGGATGCCGGCAATCTTCGCGGTCGCTGCCAGACGTCGAGGTCGGTGGCCGCCAATGCGTCGAGCGCCAGCGCGAGCAGCGTGTCCACCACCCAGCCGGGATGCGTCGGACAGCCGGCGACGTTGATCACCGGCAACCCCGAAAGGGACCGGTACTCGGCCGCCAGCAGACCGCCCTGCTGGTCGCCGTCGAACTGCAGGCCGCAGGCGTCGCTACGGTTCTCGCCGCCGGAGATGATCCCGCCGTGAGCGCTGCAGGTGCCGATCGCCAGCACATGCCGAGCGCGTAGTGCGAGATCGCGCACCCAGTCGATCAGCGGCCGGCCAGCCAGCGTCTGGAATCGGCCGCTGCCATTCGGGCCGCGCAGCAGTGCGCCTTCGATGCACAGCAGGTCGAACGGCAGCCGGCCGGCAGCGGCCGCGCGCAGCAGCAGCGTCTCGTTGCCGCTCGCCTCCGACAGCCCGGGGTGGAAGCACAGCTCGATACCACTGTCGGCGAGTTGCGCCAGCCCGCCGGCACGCCCCTCGCCGCCCAGCAGCGACTGCGTGCAGCCGCCGCAGCCGGCCGCTTGCAGCGAGGGCTTCGGTGCTGAAGCCCGTGGCGGTCTTGCCGAGAAACTTCTGACTGGCATCGAGGAGGCTGCCGGCAAGCAGCGAAATGTCCATCGCCCGCTCGCGCAGTGGCGGCACGCGCAGCGTCACGGTTGCCAGCCGGTAGTACAGGTCCTCGCGGAAAGTGCCGGCGCGAACCTAGGCCTCGAGATCATGGTGCGTCGCGGCAACGACTCGCACATCGACCGACTGCGGCCGCGCCGCGCCGAGTGGGCGGAACTCGCCCTCCTGCATCACACGCAGCAACTTGACCTGGAAGACCGGGCTGGTATCGCCAATCTCGTCGAGAAAGATGGTGCCGCCATCGGCCTGCTGAAAGCGGCCACTGCGGTCCTCATAGGCGCAGCTGAAGGCGCCGCGCTTGTAGCCGAAGAGCTCGGCCTCGAGCAACTGGTCGGGCAACGCACCGCAGTGTTCGACGACGAAAGCCTTGTCGGAACGTCGGCTGCGATAGTGGATGGCACGCGCGAGCATTTCCTTGCCGGTCCCCGATTCACCACTGATCAGGACCGACAGATCGAAGGGTGCGATGCGCTCGACGAGATCGCAGACGGCGTTGAGCGGACTCTGCGGACCGCGGATCAGGCCGTCGAGAGCGAACTCGCGCCGGGCACGCTCCTGCCTGCCATCGACGCGCCGCGCCAGCACCGGCTCGGCGGTGCGCAACTCGAGCGACAGGCGCTGGTTCTCCTGCTGCAGGCGGTGAACGCGGGCGGCGGTCTGCAGCGTCAGCAGCAGCTGTTCAGGCTGCCACGGCTTCAGCAGGTACTGGTAGATGCCGGCTTCGTTGACGCCGGCGATGATGTCCTCGGCGTCGGTGTAACCGGAAAGGATGATGCGCAGGGTGTCCGGCCATTGGCTGCGCACCCGTCGCAGGAACTCGACACCGCTCGTCCCGGGCATGCGCTGGTCGCAGACAATGATCTCACTCGCTTTCCATGATGCGTTGCGCCTCTTCGGCGTTCGCCGCGCTGAACACCTCGAAGTCCTCGTCAAGCGTCCGTCGCAGCGCTTCCTGCGAGCGCAGCTCGTCATCGACGACGAGCACGGTCGGCAGGCGCGGTTTTGGGTTGCCGGTCACTCTCGACCCTGCCAGCCAGGCCCGCGGTGGATCGCCAGATGGCGCGGTGTCCACGAGTGTGCCGTCTTGTGCACGAAGTGGTGACGGGCGACGTGGTAACTCAGGTCGAAACCGTAGAAGTTGCGCTTGAGTTCCGCCAGTTCGGCGGCACGGTAACTGGCCAGCGGCCGTTGCAGCTCGTCGGCCTGCCGGCGCGCCCGCTTGGCCCGCAGGCGGTCGGCAAGATCGGGTGCCAGCGCAAGTTCGCGCGCGCGGCGCGCGACGTCGATGCGAAACGCGTCGGCATCGCCGGCCAGACAGGCATCGAGCAGACCGGCGGTGACGGCGGCGCTGGCGCTCAGCGGCAGCCGATGGGGCATGATCTCTGCTGCTGCCGCCGCACCAACCCGTGCCGGCAGCAGGTACGTCCAGTACTCCGAGCCATGAAGGTTTCCCATGTTGCGAGAATGCGGGTTGAGCACCACGCCCGCGCGCGCCCAGACGAGATCGGCGGCGCGCGCCAGGAAGCAGCCGCCGGCAGCGCAGTTGCCCTGCAGGGCGGCGATCGTCAGCTTGTCGTCGGTACGGATGATCGCCTCGGCAAGATCGTCGATGGCGTCGATGTTGACCGACGACTCGTCGGCTGGCGATTCGGCGGCCTCGATCTGCTGCAGGTGGATGCCGTTCGACCAGTGGTCGCGCCCGCCCATCAGGACGATGACCTGCACCGGCCGCTGCCGCACCCAGGCGTAGGCGGCCAGCAGGCGTCGGCACTGGCGGCGGCTCATCGCACCGTTGTAGAACTCGAAATGCAGGAAGCCAACGGCACCCTCCGCGGCAGCCGCTTCCTCGTAACGGATATCCTGCCAGGTGCGGGCCGGCGCCGCCCAGCAGGCGGCGGGCGAGAACGCGGGCGCTGTCGTCGCGCTGCCAGTCGATCGCGCGGTCGGCCTGTCGCAGCAGCGGCCGCAGCCCGCTGCCCGAGGCCGTCGCCACCTGTGCCAGCGGCGTCGGCGCGAAGTCGCCGCCAGCAAAGCACGCCACCGCGCGCAGGACGGCCCGCGTCGCCGCCTCAGTGACCTCGTGGCGATAGATGCTCGACTTCCTGGCAACGCGCATCGGGAAGACCTCGGACGCCCAGACCGGACCGGCGTCCATCTCGCCGGTCGCCTGCAACACCGTCACGCCCCATGCATGCACGCTCGCCGTACTGGATCGCCCGGTCGAGCGCCGACGGACCACGGTCGCCGACGATTCCCGGATGGACGACGAGGCAGCAGTGCTGGCGCCAGATCGTTGCCGGAATCGCCCGCCGCAGGTAAGGGGCAATGATCAGATCGGGACGGAACAGCGCCACCGCCTCGTCGGTCACCGAATCGGCGATGTCGTACTCGACCGACAACTGGTGACCGCGCCCGGCCAGCTCGCAGTAGAGGCGCTGGCTGAGGCTGTTGAAAGCATGGCAGAGCAGCAGGATGCGCATCGCCGGTTGCCGTTCAGCAGATGCGCGGCAACTGGTCACTGCTCAGCCAGTCGACGATCCGCCGCCCGCCGAGGCACGTGCTCATCTGTACGAAGCACTGCGCATCGCGGTGCACACTGCCGATCAGTGCCGCGCGCTGCCCGAGCGGGTGCTGGTGCATCGCCGCCAGCAGGCGATCGGCGTCGTCACCGGCGACGATCGCCAGCAGCTTGCCCTCGTTGGCGACATAGAGCGGATCGAGGCCGAGGAACTCGCAGGCCGCTGCCACCTGCGGCTGCAGCGGCAGGGCGCTTTCCTGCAGCATCATGCCGACTCGCGACTGGCGGGCAATCTCGTTCAGTGTCGTCGCCACGCCGCCGCGCGTCGGGTCGCGCAGGACGTGGATGTCGGCACCGCTGGCCCGCATGGCGGCGATCAACCCATGCAGCGGCGCCGTGTCGGAGACGATGTCGGTGGCAAAGCCGATGCTCTCGCGCTGCGCCATGATCGCCATGCCGTGCTCGCCAATGCCGCCGGAGACGATGATGCGGTCGCCCGGGCGGGCACGATCGCCCGACCAGTCGTCGCCGTCGGCGACGACGCCGACGCCGGTGGTCGTGATGTAGACGCCGTCTCCCTTGCCCTGCTGCACGACCTTGGTGTCGCCGGTCACCACCGGCACACCGGCGGCCGTCGCTGCCTGCGCCATCGAATCGACGATGCGTGCCAGATCGGCGAGCGGGAAACCCTCCTCGAGAATGAAGCTGGCGGCCAGATAGAGCGGCGTCGCGCCCATCACCGCGACATCGTTGATCGTCCCGTTCACCGACAGGCAACCGATGTCGCCGCCGGGGAAGAACAGCGGCGAGACGACATGCGAGTCGGTGGACACGACCAGCCTGCCGACGGCCGCCGGCAACACGGCGGCGTCGTTGCCCTGCCCCGGAAAGGGGCTGCCAAGACGGCTGGCGAAGAGTTCGTCGATCAGTTGCGCCATCGCCCGACCGCCGCTGCCGTGCGCCATCTCGACGCGTCCCTGGCGCAGGTCGAGCGGTCGCGCATAAGCCTTGCGCAGCGGACTCACGGCGCCACCGCCGCGTCGGCGAAACGGCCAAAGGAGTAGTGTGCGGCACAGGCTCCTTCCGAAGACACCATGCACGAGCCGACCGGGTTCTCCGGCGTGCAGACGCTGCCGAAGATGCGGCAGTCCTGTGGTCTCCTGGCGCCGCGCAGAACCGCCCCGCACTCGCAGGCGGGGTGATCCGGCACCGCCTGATAGCTGACCGGAAAGCGCCGCTCGGCGTCGAAGTCGGCGAACGCGCGGCGGATGCGCAGCGCGCTGTACGGCAGCTCGCCGAGGCCGCGCCAGGCGAAGGAGCGGCGCAACTCGAAGACCTCGGCAACCAGCTGCTGCGCCTTGCGGTTGCCGTCGCGCGTCACGGCACGGGCAAACTCGTTCTCGACCACCGCCCGGCCCGCGTTGACCTGTCCAATCAGCATCAGGATCGCCTGCATCACGTCGAGCGGTTCGAAGCCGGCGATGACCACCGGCTTGCGGTACTCGGCGGCAAAGAACTCGTAGGGCCGACTGCCGATGATCGTCGACACGTGTGCCGGGCCGATGAAGCCGTCGATCCGGACGCTGCCCCACTGCCGCACTCGCGGCGACTCGAGGATGCTGGCGATCGCCGCCGGCGTCAGCACATGGCAGCAGAGAACCGAGAAGTTCTTCAGCCCGAGCGCCTGTGCCTGTCTGATGACAACGGCCGTCGGCGGCGTCGTCGTCTCGAAACCGATGGCAAAGAAGACCACCTGCCGCTGTGGGTTCTCGCGCGCCAGGCGCAGCGCGTCGGCGGCGGAATAGACCATCCTGATGTCGCCGCTGCCGCCCAGGGCGGCCTTCGCCCGCAACAGCGAAAGGCCACCGGAAGCCGGCACGCGCAGCGGGTCGCCGTAGCTGCAGAGGATGACGCCGGCGTCGACCGCCAGGCGGATCGCCATGTCGATGCGACCGATCGGCAGCACGCAGACCGGACAGCCGGGGCCATGGATCATGTGCACGTTCGCTGGCAGCAGGTCGCTGACGCCGTAGCGGGCGATGGCATGCGTGTGGCCGCCGCAGAACTCCATGAAGTGATAGTCGCGCTGCTGCCGCGCGGCCTGGCGGATCGCCGCCGCCAAGCCGCCGGCGAGTTCCCGGTCGCGGAATTCATCGATGAACTTCATCTGGCGACGCCAGCAGCGCGCGACAGCGGCATTTCGCGATCTCCCTGCAGAAAAGCCCTCAGGCGCTCAGGGCTCTCGTCTCCTGCACGGCAGCCTGGCCCAGCTCGGCAAACAGCACCAGAGTCCTTTGCGCTTCGTCGGCATCGAGTCGCGTCAGCGCGTAGCCGACGTGCACGATCACGTAATCCCCGACAGCGACCTCCTCAACGAGCGCCAGCGAGATCTGCCTGCCGACGCCGGCGACATCGACCATCGCCTGCTCGCCGGGCAGCAGCTCGACGATGCGACACGGCAGCGCGAGACACACGGCGCCGGTCCTCCTACTGGCTCGCCAGGTGCTGCAGGGCGACCCAGGCCTGACCGACCGACAGGCCACCATCGTTGGGTGGGACCTGGCGCGCTTCGATGAGCTGCATACCCTTCGCTCCCAGCCGGGCACGCAGTCCGCGCATCAACACCTGGTTGAGGAAGCAGCCGCCGCTGCCGACCACGGTCCGCGCCTCGGGCGCCAGCACGCGCAGCCAGTCGGCAAGGGCAGCGGCCAGCGTTGCATGAAATACTGCCGCACCACGCTCGGCGTCCCGCTCGTCAGCCAGAACGCCAAGCAGCGGCAGCAGATCGAGCCTGCCTTCGCTGATCGTCCAGCACTGATCGAGCGGCAGCACGTCGCCGTAGCGCTGCGCCATGCTCTCGAGGAGCATCGCCGCCTGGCCCTCGTAAGCCATTACGGCCTTGATGCCGAGCAGACCGGCGGCGGCATCGAACATCCGGCCCATGCTCGAAGTGGGCGGGCAATGGATGTCGCCGGCGAGCATCTGCGCAACCGCCTGCGCTGCCTGCTGTTCGGCAAAGCGCCCGCAGATCTCGGCGTTGCGGCCAAGACGATGCAGCGCTGCCGCCGCCATTCGCCAGGGCTCACTGGCGGCACGGTCGCCTCCTGCCAGCGCCAGCGGCTGCAGATGCCCGAGGCGCTCGAAGCTGGCACCATCGACCTGCAGCAGCTCGCCGCCCCAGGCAGCACCGTCGGTTCCCATGCCGACGCCATCGAGCGACAGCGCCAGCGTGCTGCCCTCGATGCCGTGTTCGGCGAGTACGGCGGCGACGTGCGCGTGGTGGTGCTGCACGCCGAGCAACGGCAGGCGCAGCTGCTGCGCAAACTCGGCGGCAAAGCGCGTCGAATGAAAATCCGGGTGCAGATCGTGTGCGACCATCGTCGGTTCGACGCCGAGCAGCCGGATCATCTGCGCCACGGTCTCGTCGAGGAAGTCACAGGCGGCGGCGTTGTCGAGGTCGCCGACATGCTGCGAGACGAACGCCTCATCGCCACGGGTGACGCAGATGGTGTTCTTGAACCAGCCCCCGAGCGCCAGCACCGACGGTCCCGAACGCGGCAGCTTGATCGCCCGCGGCGTGTAGCCGCGCGCGCGCCGGATGAACTGCAGACCGTTGCTGGTGATGCGCGCGACGCTGTCGTCGCAACGCGTGACGATGTCGCGGTCGTGCATCAGGAAGGCATCGGCGATGCCGTAGAGCCGCAGCAGAGCTTCGCTGTTGCCGATCACCAGCGGCTCGCCACCGGGATTGGCACTGGTCATCACCAGCGCCATGTCCTGCGCCCGCTCGAGCCAGCCAAGCCCTGCCGGGCGCCTTGCCGCTTCGTGGAAGAGCAGGAAGTGCAGCGGTGTGTACGGCAGCATGACGCCGAGCCAGGCCAGCCCGGGCGCGACGCCCGGCAACGCGGCGTCGCAACCGCTACGCTTCCTGATCAGGATCGCTGGCCGGGTCGGCAGCGTCAGCAGACCCGGCTCGCCGATGCCCATCTGGACGAAGGAGGCCGCCGAGGCCGGGTTGGCGAGCATCACCACGAACGGCTTCTGCTCGCGCTGCTTGCGTTCGCGCAGAAGCGACACGGCAACGGCATTGCGCGCGTCGCAGACGAGATGAAAGCCGCCGAGGCCCTTGATGGCGACGATCCGGCCCTCGCGCAGCAGGTCCAGCGTCATCGCGACCGGATCGCCGGCGAGCCGGTGTCCCTCGCTGTCTAGCAGGAACAGTTGTGGTCCGCACTTCGGACAGCAGTTGGCCTCGGCATGAAAGCGCCTGTCGTCGGGACGGCGGTACTCGCCCTGGCAGCGCGCGCACATCGGGAAGGGCTTGAGGCTGGTGCGCGAGCGGTCGTAGGGCAGGCCGCGGCTGATCGTGTAGCGCGGCCCACAGTTGGTGCAGTTGGTGAAGGCATGCCGCCAGCGGCGGCTGGCGGGATCGAACATCTCGGCCAGGCAGTCGCGGCAGACGGCGGTGTCATGGCCGATCATCGTCGCCGCGCGGCCGCTGCGGCTGTCGATGATGACGAAGCCGTCGCCGGAACGTGCCGGTGCCGTCTCGCGCGCCACCACCGAATTGATCCGGGCAAGCGGCGGCGCCTCCTGCTGCAGACGCTCGACGAGACGCTTTACCTGTTCCGCCGCGCCCCGCACTTCGATCTCGACGCCACGCGAATCGTTGCGCACCCAGCCGGCAAGGCCCAGTTCCCTCGCCAAGCGCCAGACGAAGGGACGAAAACCGACTCCCTGAACGACACCGCTGACGCGGATGTTCTGGCAAACCATCGGCTCTGACATGTCAGCACCTCGCCGCGCTGGACAACAGGCTCTCGAGTTCGGCGATCGGTCGGCGCAGACCGTCGATGGTCGTCCTCTTCCGCCCCGGCACCGTCGCGCAGCCCTCGTCGAGCCACGCCAGCCACTCGTCGAAGCCCTCGCCACTGGTCGCCGAGAGCTGGATCACCCGCAGCCCCGGGTTGACCTGCCAGGCATGGGCGATCGCCTGCTCGACGTCAAAGGACAGGTACGGCAGCAGATCGATCTTGTTGAGCAGCATCAGCGACGCCGCTGCAAACATGTGCGGGTACTTCAGCGGCTTATCCTCACCCTCGGTGACGGAGAGGATCACCACCTTGTGCGCCTCACCGAGATCGAAAGCCGCCGGACAGACGAGATTGCCGACGTTCTCGATCAACAGCAGCGAATCGTCGACCGGCGACAGGGTCTGCAGGGCATGGCCGACCATGTGTGCGTCAAGGTGGCAGCCCTTGCCGGTATTGATCTGCAACGCCGGCACCCCGGTCGCGCGAATTCGCTCGGCGTCGCGGCTGGTCTGCTGGTCGCCTTCGATGACGGCAAGCGGCAACCTTGTCTTGAGCAGCTCGATCGTGCGGCAGAGCAGCGAGGTCTTGCCCGAGCCGGGACTGGAAACCAGGTTGAGCGCGAAGATCCCCTGCTCCTCGAAGCGCCGGCGATTCGCCGCCGCATAGGCGTCGTTGCTGGCCAGAACGTCGCGCTCGATCTGCACGAGTCGCGATGGCGCCGTCGCCACAGCGTGTCCGTCGTCATGGCCGTGATGCCGGTGTTCGCCGGCGGCGACAGCGGGCGCCGCGGCGTCGCCAACGGCATGCATGTCCTCCAACGGGTGCGGGTGCGGGTGCGCATCGGGGGACGCGTGCGCATGCCAGCGAGCCCGTCGGCCACTGCTCCCCTGGTCCCCGGCGGTCGACGCCGGCGCGCCTGCCAACCAATACTTTCCTGCCTGCTGCGAGTCCTGCGCCGCCACCGCATCGGTACTGCCTGCCGCGGGAACGGGCTCGCCGGCGACGCGGACCTGGCCGGCGCCACAGCCACAAGTCGTACACATATGCTGTCTCCTGTTGTTATTCGACCTCCAGCTCCGTCACCCGCATCTCGGTGCCACCGGTTGCCTGAACCGGGTGACCGCCGCAGGCGGGGCAGGGGTCGTACAGCGCCGCGAGCAGCACCGTCTGATGACAATTAAAGCATAAACCCTGGCCCGCCACATGTACGATTTGCAGGCGTGCTCCTTCGGCCAGCGTCGCCCGGGTGACGGCGGAAAAACAGAAGCTGATGGCCTCCGCCTCCACCGCCGCAAGCTCGCCAATCTCCACCTCCACGGCCAGTACTCGCCGGAACTTCTGCACCCTGGCAGCCTCCTCGATGAGCTCGAGGATGCCGACGGCGAGCGACATCTCATGCATCGACGAACCTGCAGGCGAAGGCGACGCAAGGGTCCAGCGACAGCGCCAGACTGTCGGCGGCGAAGCGCGCAGCGCGCCGGCTGCTCGCCGGACAGCCGCTGATCTCGCGCACGAAGGCACCTCGCGGATGGAAGTTCCATTCGGTCGGCGCGACGATCAGGTACTGCAGCACCCTGTCTTCCGCCAGTTCGACGCGATGCAGCAGACTGCCACGCGCCGTATCGACCCGCGCCAGGCCAACGCCGGGCGATGCCGTGCAGACATCGAGCAGCGGTGGCAGCTCGACTTCCTCGAGCCAGTCCGCCAGCTCGTCCGCGAGCGCCGCTGAGCAGTGGTCTGCGCCTGGCGGCAGATGCCGAACAGGCGGGGAACGATGTCAGCCACCCGTGCTGCCGGCAAGCCGCACAGAACGCGCGCCACCTGCGGCCGCGTCGAGGCGACTGCGGCGGCAGAGATCTGCTTCCCGCCCCACGTCAGCGCCAGATCCAGCGAACCCTGTTCCACGGCCGCGCTCCCGGAAAATACTCGCAAACAATACTCGAGACCATTGAATCCATTTTGATTTCGGTCAATCCAAGGCTACACTCGCGCGTTCACAATACGCCCTCGCCGGCAACGACCCTTCCCCGGACCCCCTTCTGCATGCTCGAAGCCTCAAATCTGGAATGCGTACGTGGCGAACGCCGCCTCTTCGCCGACCTCAGCTTCCGTCTCGAGGGTGGTGAAATGCTCGCCCTGCAGGGCAGGAACGGCTCCGGCAAGACGAGCCTGCTGCGCATGCTGTGCGGCCTGACGCCGGCGGCCAGCGGCGAGATTCGCTGGCGTGGCCGGCCGATCGCGCAACTCGGCGACGAATTCCGCAGCGAACTGTGCTTTCTCGGTCACCAGAACGCGATCAAGGAGGAGCTGACGCCGCTCGAGAACATCCTGTCGACGGCGCGACTGGCGCAGGAGCCACTCGACGAGGACGCGGCCCTCGCCGCGCTCGAGTTGGTCGGGCTGCTGGGGCGCGAGGATCTGGCCTGCCGCTACCTGTCGCAAGGGCAGAAGCGACGCGCCGCACTCGCCCGACTGGTAAACGAGAGGCGCCCGCTGTGGGTGCTCGACGAACCCTATGTCGCGCTCGACAAGGCGGCGATCGAACTCGTCGCCGGGCTCGTCGGCGCTCACCTGCAGCGCGGCGGGCTGGCTGTCCTGACCACCCATCAGGTGGTCGCGGTGCCCGCCGGCAGAGTCCGCGAGCTGACGCTCGACGACGATGACACAGCGCAGCAACGATTGCGGGCGGGCTGATGCTATCATTGATCGGTGCCGTCATCGGCCGCGACCTGCGACTGGCGATGCGGCGGCAGGCCGACATTGTCGCGGCGATGTTCTTCTTCATCATCGTCGTCAGCCTGTTCCCGCTCGGCGTCGGGCCGGAACCGGAGCAGTTGCGCCGACTGGCGCCGGGCGTCCTGTGGGTCGCCGCGCTGCTGGCGACGATGCTGTCGCTGCCGCGCCTGTTCGCCGACGATCATCGCGATGGAACGCTCGAGCAACTGGCTCTGGCTCCCGAACCGCTGGCGCTGATCGTCCTCGGCAAGGTGATTGCACACTGGCTTGTCGCCGGCCTGCCGCTGGTCGTGCTGGCGCCGGTACTCGGCATCCAGTTCGACCTGGCGACCGATGCGCTGGCCGTTCTGACGCTGTCGCTGCTGATCGGCACGCCGGCGCTGTCCGGGATCGGCGCCATCGGCGCCGCGCTGACGCTCGGCGTGCGTGGCGGCGGCGTGTTGCTGTCGCTGCTGGTGCTGCCGCTGTACATCCCGGTGCTGATCTTCGGCGCCGGTGCCGTCGACGCGACGGTCACCGGCCTCGGAGCGCAGGCCCACCTGTCGCTGCTCGGCGCTCTGGCGCTCGGTGGCGTGTTTTTTGCGCCGTGGCCAACCGCCGCGGCGCTGCGAGTAGCCCTGGAATAGATGAGCAACAGACTGATCAACTGGTTCAGGTATGCCAGCCCGCAGACCTTCTACCCGCTCGCCGGCCGGATGATTCCCTGGTTCTGGGGGCTCGCCGCGATCTTCGGCGTCGCCGGCCTCGGCATCGGCTTCCTGCTGGCGCCGACCGACGCGCAGCAGGGCGAGGGCTACCGCATCATCTTCCTGCACGTGCCGGCATCGTGGATGTCGATGTTCATCTATCTGGTGATGGCTTTCTGGGCGGCGACCGGACTCGCCTTCAACACCCGCCTGTCGGGAATGATGGCCTCGGCGCTGGCACCGACCGGCGCCCTCTTCGCCTTTCTCTCGCTGTGGACCGGCGCACTCTGGGGCAAGCCGATGTGGGGCACGTGGTGGGTCTGGGACGCCCGCCTGACCTCCGAGCTGATCCTGCTCTTCCTGTACATCGGCTTCATCGCCCTGCAGGCGGCGATCGACGACCCGCGCCGCGCCGACAAGGCGGGCGCGATCCTGGCACTGGTCGGAGTGGTCAATATCCCGATCATCTATTTTTCGGTCCAGTGGTGGAACACGCTGCATCAGGGCGCTTCGGTCAGCCTGACCAGGGCGCCCAGCATGGCGGCGATGATGCTCTGGGGAATGTTGCTGTGCGCGCTCGCCTGCTGGATGTACAGCATCGCCGTCGCACTGATGCGCGTGCGCGTCATCATGCTCGAACGCGAGCGGCACACCGACTGGGTGCGCGCGCTGCTGGCCGGGAGGGAATAGGATGATCCACTGGAACAGTCTGGCCGAGTTCCTGGCGATGGGCCGGCATGGCCCCTACGTCTGGGGATCGCTGCTGGTGATGGCGCTGCTGATGGTGGCGGAACCGATGCTGCTGCTGCGGGGTCGGAAGAGGTTGATCGCCCGCCTCAGGCGGCAGCATCGGGCGGAAGCCGCGGAACGCGGGCAAGCCAGCGCCGGCGACCGGAGCATGGCAAACGGGAGCAACGATTGAAACCTCGTCACAAACGCATCGCGCTGATCCTCGGCGGCCTGGCGATCCTTGCCGTCGCCGCAACGCTGGTGCTCAACGCCTTCCGCAGCAATCTGGTCTTCTTCTTCTCGCCGACGCAGGTGGCCGCCGGCGAGGCGCCGCAGGGCAAGAGCTTCCGCATCGGCGGCATGGTCAAGGAAGGCTCGCTGCAGCGCCAGCCCGACGGCGTGACGCTGCGCTTCGTCGTCACCGATACCGAGAAGGACATGACCGTCGCCTACAAGGGAATCCTTCCCGACCTCTTCCAGGAAGGCAAGGGGGTCGTCGCGCAGGGCAAGCTCGCCGCCGACGGAATCTTCACCGCCAGCGAGGTCCTCGCCAAGCACGACGAGAACTACATGCCGCCGGAAGCTGCCAAGGCGGTCGGCGATGCGCACGAGCGGGCGGCAGCAAACAAGGCAGCGGCCGAAGCGGCCGCCCGCACCACCCGGCCGTAACTCGGATGACCCGCCAATGATCCCGGAACTCGGCACCTTCGCCCTCATTCTCGCGCTCTGCGTCACCCTGACCCAGGGCACGCTGCCGCTGCTCGGCGCCCACACCGGGCAGCGGCAGTGGATTGCCCTCGCCCGCCCGGCGGCGATCGTCCAGGCGCTGCTGCTGGCGCTCGCCTTCGGCTGCCTGACCGCCGCCTTCGTGCAGAACGATTTCTCGGTGCTCTACGTCGCACAGCACTCGAATACCCTGCTGCCGCTGCAGTATCGGGTCGCTGCCGTCTGGGGCGGGCACGAAGGATCGCTGCTGCTGTGGGTCCTGATGCTTGTCCTGTGGGCGCTGGCGGTCGCGCTGCTGTCGCGGCAGTTGCCCGACCACATCGTGGCGCGGGTCCTCGGCGTCCTCGGGCTGATCAATGCCGGCTTCCTGCTCTTCATCCTGCTCACCTCGAACCCCTTCGAGCGCCTGCTGCCGGGTGCCGAGGAAGGGCGCGACCTCAACCCGCTGCTGCAGGATCCCGGACTGATCTTTCATCCGCCGATGCTCTACATGGGCTACGTCGGCTTCTCGGTGGCCTTCGCCTTCGCCATCGCCGCGCTGCTCTCCGGCCAGCTCGACGCCGCCTGGGCACGCTGGTCGCGACCGTGGACGACGGCTGCCTGGGTCTTCCTGACGCTGGGAATCGCCCTCGGCTCATGGTGGGCCTATTACGAGCTCGGCTGGGGCGGCTGGTGGTTCTGGGATCCGGTCGAGAACGCGTCGTTCATGCCCTGGCTCGTCGGCACGGCGCTGGTGCATTCGCTGGCGGTGACCGAGAAGCGCGGCAGCTTCAAGAACTGGACGGTGCTGCTGGCCATCTCGGCGTTCTCGCTGTCGCTGCTCGGCACCTTCCTCGTCCGCTCCGGCGTCCTGACCTCGGTGCATGCCTTCGCCACCGACCCGCGGCGCGGCATCTTCATCCTCGTCTTCCTGGTCGCCGTCATCGGCAGCTCGCTGGCGCTGTTCGCCTGGCGCGCACCGAAGGTCGGCCTCGGCGGCCGCTTCGCCCTGCTCTCGCGCGAATCACTCCTGCTGACGAACAACGTGCTGCTCGTCGTCGCCTGCGCCTCGGTTCTGCTCGGCACGCTTTACCCGCTCTTGATCGACGCCCTTGGGGCCGGCAAGCTTTCCGTCGGACCGCCCTACTTCGATGCCGTCTTCGTGCCGCTGATGTTGCCGGCGGCGTTCCTGATGGGCGTCGCGCCCTTCGTTCGCTGGAAGCAGGCGAGCCTCGGCGAACTGGCGCGAACGCTGCGCTGGGCCTTCCTGACGGCAGCGCTGGTCGGCGCCGGCGCACCTTTCCTCGCCGGTGAATGGAAGCCGCTGGTCGCACTCAGCCTGCTGCTGGCCGCGTGGATCGTCTGCAGCGCGCTGCTCAACATTGGCCAGCGGGTACAGTCGACGCGTGCCGGACAGTCAGCGCTGCAGGCCTTCGTCCGGCAGCCGCGCAGCTTCTACGGCATGCACCTCGCCCACATCGGCATCGCCGTATTCATCGTCGGCGTCGCCATGGTCGGCGGCTACCAGACCGAGAAGGATGTCCGCATGGACATCGGCGAAACCGTCAGTGTCGGTGGCTACGTCTTCCGCTTCAACGGCGTCCGTCAGGAACAGGGGCCAAACTACCGCGCCCTGGTCGGTGACGTCGATCTGATCCGCGACGGCCGCACGCTGCGCAAGATGTTCCCCGAGAAGCGCTTCTACGTCGCGTCGTCGATGCCGATGACCGAGGCGGCGATCGATACCGGCCTCCTGCGTGATGTCTATGTCTCGCTCGGCGAGCCGATCGACAAGTCGCGACCCGACGCCGCCTGGGCGGTGCGCGTCTATCACAAGCCGTTCGTCGACTGGATCTGGGGTGGCTGCGTGCTGATGGCCATCGGCGGACTGGTCGCCATGAGTGATCGCCGCTATCGCATCAAGGCGCGCGTGTCGTCCGGGCAGCCATCGGCTGCTGCCGCGCCGCTGACGCAGAACACCTGAGGAATCATTGCGCATGAACCGGTTTCTCTGGCCGCTGATCGGCTTTGGCGTCCTCGTCGTCCTGCTTGCCGTCGGCCTCAACCTGAACCCGCGCGACGTGCCCTCGCCGCTGGTCGGCAAACCGGCGCCGGCCTTCGCGCTGACGCGCCTGGACGCACCGGAACAGCAGTTCTCGCCAAAGGAAATGCTCGGCAAGGTCTGGCTGCTCAACGTCTGGGCCTCGTGGTGCGTCTCCTGCCGGCAGGAGCACCCGGTGCTGGTCGAACTGGCGAAGCGCCAGAGCGTGCCGCTGGTCGGCCTCAATTACAAGGAAGTGCGCGGCGACGGCGCGATCGACAGCAGCAAGCTCGACGCCGCCACCGAGAAAAGGATGGTCATCGACAGGGCGGTCAGCTGGCTGGCCCGGCATGGCGATCCTTACACCCTCTCGGTGCTCGACATCGACGGCCGCGTCGGTATCGACTACGGCGTCTATGGCGTCCCCGAAACCTATGTCATCGACAAGGCCGGCATCATCCGCATGAAACACACTGGTCCGCTCACGCCCGACATCGTTGCCGGCAAGCTCCTGCCGCTGCTGGCCGAGCTGAACCGATGAGGCACTGGCTGATCGCTCTTCTCCTTGCCGTCACGGGCATCTTCAGCAGCGGCCTGCTGGCCCGTGACGCAGCGCCACTGGCAGCCGACGAGGCAACCGAGAAGCGCCTCGTCGCCATCGCCTCCGAGTTGCGCTGCCTGGTCTGCCAGAACGAATCGCTCTCCGGCTCGAACGCGGAACTGGCGAACGACCTGCGCCGCGAGATCCGCAACCTGATCGACGACGGCCGCAGCGACGCCGAAATCATGGAGTTCATGGTCAGCCGCTACGGCGATTTCGTCCGCTACCGGCCACCGCTGAAAGGGACGACGCTGCTGCTGTGGTTTGGCCCCGGCCTGCTGTTCGTCGCTGGCCTGGGCGCGCTGGTCATCTACCTGCGGCGACGCGAGCGCGCGCTCGGCGACCAGCGCCCGCTGAGTGCCGACGAGACGCGGCGCGCCGAGGCCCTGCTGCACGACCAGGATGCGCCGCCGCGGCCATGACTTCTGCCGACGCAACCGCGCGCCGATCGTCGCCCATTCCATCACCCGCGGTCGCTTCCCCGCCAGCGGCCGGGAAGCAACGCGTGAGTCGCCGCCGCGGCGGTCACGACTAGGACGACCATGACTGCCTTCATCATCGTTGCGGCGCTGCTGCTTGCCGCCGCCCTGGCCATCCTGCTGCCACCGCTGTGGCGGGCACCGCCGCCATCCGGCAGCGCCGACCGGCGCGAAGCCAATCTGGCGGTCTTCCGCGACCAGCTCGCGGAACTCGACCGCGAGCGTGACGAGGGCACGCTCGGCGAAGCGGACGTGGCGCAGGCACGCGCCGAACTGCAGCGCCGCCTGCTCGACGAAGTCGAAGCGCAGCCGGCAGCGCCGGCCACGCGCGTCGGCGGCCGCCGGACGGCGCTGCTGCTGCTCCTGATCATCCCGCTGGCGGCCGCCGCCGGCTACGCCCTGCTCGGCAACCCGGGCGCCCTCGACCCGCTGCAACGGCAGGCACGAATCGCCCCCGAGCAGATCGACGCGATGATCGGCAGCCTGATCGAGAAACTGCAGAAGAACCCGGACGACAGCAAGGGCTGGGTGATGCTGGCGCGTTCATACAAGGTTCTCGAACGTTACCCGGAGGCAGCCGACGCCTACGCCCGCGCCGGCACGCTGGTCGACCAGGATGCCGGCCTGCTTGCCGACTACGCGGAAGTGCTCAGCCAGCTGCACGGCGGCAGTCTGCAGGGCAAGGCGGGCGAACTCATCGCGCGGGCGCTGAAGATCGACCCGAACGAGCCGCAGGCGCTGCTGCTGGCCGGTGCGGCGGCGCGCGAACGGCAGGACTTCGCCGCCGCTGCCGATTACTGGTCGCGCCTGCTGGCGCAGCTCGAACCGGGCAGTGACGAGGCAAAGACGGTCGAAGCGGCGATCGGCGAAGCGCGAGAGATCGCCACCGCCCGTGCCGGTGGCGGCGCGCCGGCAGGGGCGACTGCCGCCAGCACCGGCGAGCTCGCCGGCGAGGTGATGCTGAGCGGCAAGCTCGCCGGCAGGGCGAAGCCGGACGATGTCCTCTTCGTCTTTGCCCGCGCCGAGGAAGGGCCGCGCATGCCGCTGGCGGCGATGCGCGCGACGGTCGCCGACCTGCCACTGAATT
>ERZ761607.2767-NODE-2767-length-18232-cov-3.802883_pt1 | contig 18232 bp, 7 predicted proteins | sample MGYA00511164_ERZ761607 | MGnify/ENA primary metagenome ERZ761607 (study PRJEB28899, sample SAMN02445080) | bioreactor sludge metagenome | biome: EBPR sludge | place: Australia: Brisbane, Thorneside Wastewater Treatment Plant | collected 2011-06-22 ...
GGGCCGAAAGGCGGAAAATCGAGCCGGGCGCGTTGTCCGGCAGATTCGTCACGACGATGCCCGGCACGGCGGCTACCAGTTGGCTGATCACCGGAAAAAAGACCCAACCCGAGCCCGCGTAATTGGTTGATACGTCGATGCCGTATGCCAGATTGGTTTCGGCATACCACGCCAACCGAACACCTTGAGCCTCAACCGACTCCGGCGGCAGGGTGCTGACGGCCAGGTAGGAAAGCGGGTTGGTCGGATTGGTGGCGCTTCGCAGTTCATCCAGATTGGACACGCCATCGTTGTCGGCATCCGCCGAGGCTTCGGTGGAAGGGTCATTGAAGTATCGCCATTCCTGCAGATCGGTCATGCCGTCGCTATCGGAGTCCTGGCTCGGATCAAATACGTGAAGGGTCCACATCGATTGTTCGATATGGAACAGGAAGGAATCGCTCCACTTTTTCGGCATGGTCTGCGCCACCCATAGGGCATTGGAAACCGAAGGATTGGGCAACCGGAATCGATCACCGTGGTAGGTACCGGCGGGACGGATAACCCGCACCGTCAACGTCAGGGAGGTGCTTCCGCCGATCGGACTATAGCCGATGATCATGCCCGGCCGGGCCACCTTGGCGGTATCGAGAATGAACCAATTCGTGTCCAAGCCGTGTGGATATCCGATATGCACGGGCGGGCGACCGGTTTCGGTCGTCGAGGCAATCAGTTGGACGATCATGTTGGTTGGCAGGTCTTGATTGGTATGGCTCTTCGCTTTGACGGCGCGATCGGCTTCGGCCCAGGTGGTCATACCGGCCAATTGTCCTGTCGCGGTGGATACCGCGAGCAGCATCGCTGCCGATAGCGATGCAAGGAGCCAAGACGAGCGCTTCCTGTTCATGGTGGGGGCAAAGCCTTCCAGGTGAGCGACGGTTGGCCGCGGATCCACAACCAGAATCCCTGCATGGGTGCCAACGTGTAATCTGTCGGCTGTCCAGGATCATCGGCATCCTGCCAACCGCCACCCAGACTCCCATCGGCGTCATAGAAAAACATGCGGTATCCCGAAATTTCCGGAGCCCACACATAAATGGTCGTTCCGGTCACATACGGAACGATCCCCGTGTTGAGGTTCATGGCATTCAGACCGATGGACGACAGGTAGGGGTAGCCGACCAGATGGGGTGCCGCATTTTGTCCAAGTTGGTTCGTACCGATGTAAACATTGGTGATCGCCATCGCGGTCGAAAGCGCACCGGAAAAAACCAAGTCCGCCGGAACACCGGACTTGTTGTCGATAAAAAAACCCTCGCCGCGAGCAACCTTGGAGGTTCCGTACTGGTTTACCCAGGTTCCCGTGCGATTGATTGTTCCGTAGTGCCACATCACGTTCGTGGTGCGCCAAAGATAGACGTTCAGCGTACCGGTTGTGGCAAACATTAAATTGGAGAAGGCGATGGATTGGCCGGATGAACCGGCGAAGGGAGAGGCGAGCAAGGTGAGTCCGGTGGCAACATTGACCGTATAGGTTTCACCTCGGACCACGGCAGGCGACAGGACCGTGGCCAACATGATCACGATACGGAAGATGACTCCCGGAATCCTCCTCATGGCCGGATATTAGGCGGTTTTCGGGACAACGAGCAATCCAATATTCTAACCTACGGCGACATGAATTCGGTGGGGGTCGGGTACGGGAGGGTGATGTTCCAGTTGAAATTGGTGGTGGACTTGCGGGTGTAGATGATCAGGGCGTCATCGGGGTCGAGTTGGAAGTTGTCGGCAACACCGTTGCCGCCGCTCCAGAACTGGAATTGGCCGCTGGAATTCATCAGGATGCGGTATTCGGGGGTCTGGAGCGAACCGCCGCCGCGGCGGAGGATGCGGATCTCGTCGGAATAATTCGGGTTGAACGGCCGGTTGGCAGCCACGCCGGCGAAACCCGCCTGCTTCAAGCCGGAGTCGATCAGGCGGACACGGTACGGGATGTTGTAGCTGACGACGTTGTAGTTGCCGCTGGCCACGATGGAGACCTGATGGCCGAAGGCAGCCGAGGTGTTGGTCGGCACCCGGCCGACCAGGATGAGTTCCTGCGGACCTGCGCCGGGAGGAACGATCAGGTTGAACCCTTGGTGCAACGGGACGGGCATGGTATTGGCAATGCCGCCGGTAGCATATTGCCAGACCCCGGCGTTGGACAACCATACCACGTTGGTCGCCTCGCTGAACGAATTCGGGGCGTACCATTCGATGCGCGTGGAGTTGGCCATGGAGGAGCCGCGGGGCAGCATGTTGGTGCCGAAGATCCAGGCCATGTTGTTCTTGTCGGGGATCATGAACAGGGAGATGAAGTTCTCGCCCTCGTTCAGCATCACGCATTTGGCCACATAGATCTCCTTGGAGGCATAGCGGGGCGACTTGTTCATGCCCCAGGTGCCCTTGAAAGCGGCGCGGTAGAAGCGCATCCGGTTCCCCATTTCCATCGGCGGCAGGCGGTTCGTACCCCCGAAATCACTGAACACGCCATCGCGCACCGTGCCGGCCCAAGCCCATTGACTGGTCATGGCAGGATTGAATCCGGTCCAGGGATCGTCCACATACAACACATCGTAATCCTTGATGACCTGTCCGTTGTCGTCCTTGTAGTGGGACCAGCCGACCCGGACGCCCATCTGGTTGCCCTGGACGACGGCGTAACCCTGGGTCAGGCTGAGGTTACCGACCAGGTTGCTGGCATAGGCACGCAGCCCGTTGGTGTCCACGGCGGTAAATACGATGGCGGTATTCACGATGGTGTCGGCAAAGGTGACCGCGGCGGTAAAGGTGACGCGGATACTTCCACCAGCCGCCAGGGTCTGGTTGGTCACAAGGAAGGGCGGAGAAAAGGTGGGGATGGACCCGCTGCCGGTGGTGCCAAAATCGAAACTGATGTCATCAAACCAGACAAAGTCCGCGGTATTCATGTTGCCCGATGGCGCTGTTCTGAACCGGATGAAGGTATTGGTACTGGCATACGGCGTAATGTTGGTGGAGACGAACTGATAGGATGCATCGGATTGGGAACTGGAACCGCCTCCGATGTGGCCATGCCGCGCGATTTCCACCCACGTTACGCCATTCGTTGAAATTTCAACGGTGGCGAACTCGTTGGTTTCCAGCGACTGCCGGCGGTAGAAGTAGCTGAGGGTAACCGTCTCGCCGGCGCTGAGGTTGGCGCGTCGCTGAACCCAGCGGTTGAGGTTGGACAAGCGCAGGCGCAAGGGACCGAAGTCGTTGGTGATCATGATCGAGCCGGAGGTCGCGCCACCGGTATCGTTGGTTTCGGTCCACGGCACAAGCCAGGCGACATTGCCATCGTTGTTGGTATAGGCACGGGCATTGAAAAGGTCGCGGGTGGAATTGGTCAGGACGATGCCATCAATGATCGCCCAACCGCTGGCCGGCACATAATTCATACCGGCGGGCAGTTGATCCTTGATGCTGATGCCTTCCGCCGTGGTATTGCGCACATTCGACACGATGATGCTGTAGGTAATCTGTTCGCCGGGGATGACGATGTCGCCACCGGAGGTCAGCTTTTCGATGCTCAAGCCGGAAATGGCCCAGTCGAGAAAATCGTTGTCGCGGGAATCCACGCCGCCGGTCAAATGCACGGCAATGCGGTTGTCGTTTGCGCCCTGTGAATCCGCTGTGCTCAAATAGCCGCTGAGATCCGTTTGCACGACGACGTAACGACCGGAGACGAGATCACCGAAGATGTAATAGCCCTGCAGATCGGTCACCGTCGTGCTCAACAGTACACCATCGGCGGGATTTCCATCGGCGTTGGGATCGGTAAACAGCTCAATGGTTACGCCGCGAAGTCCGACATCGATATCCAGCAGGTTGCCATCGCCATCGAAATCGTACCGGACCTGGCCACTGATCCGGTCCGGGGTCGCCATCGGGTCCACGGAGTTGGTTACGGCAGAGCACAAGGGATTGGTCAGGATGGTGGACGTGACGCAGGCGCGGTTGGTCACGCCGTACACGATATCGACCTCGGACGTGAACACGATGCTGATCGTTTCGCCGGGGGCGAGGGAGTAATTGCTCAACATCACCGGCGGAGGAGCAACCGCAACAACATTGGTTACCACCTCGTAACTGACATTGGAATAGGCCACTTCTATGTGGTCCAGGCGGAAGAATCGCGTAGAGTTGGTGTAGCCGTTGTTCATGCGAACCCGCACCCTGGTTTCCGCCGATGCCCAGGGGGTGATATCAAACGTTTCCGTTCCGCTGCGTGATCCGCTAAAGCCGGTGATGTTCGTGATGATCGTGTAGTTTTCTCCGCCGTCGGCCGACACTTCGATCACCGCCGAGTCGGTAGTGACCAGGCTGTTGCTGGCTTCATAGCGGAAATTGATGGTGGCCCAGGCGGCATTGCCGAGATCGACATCGCGGTGAAGACGCGGAAAATTGTTGGAGGTGTTGTTCAGGCGCAGGCGGCCACCGGTGATCAGGGCCTGGCCGGAGGAAGCGGAGTTGTTGTCGTTTTCCTCCACCCAGTTGCTGGCCCAGACGGCGGTACCGTTGTTGGCCGAGAAGCTGGCTGAACTGAAATTGTCGCGAACGGTAAAGCCGGTATAACTCGCAATGTTGGTGACATAGGTCAGGTAGGCACTACCCGGCGTATAGATCAATCCGGTGCCGAGGTGGTCCTCGATGGTCAGGCCGGTATGGGTGTAACTTCCGGTATTGACCACGGTGATGGCATAACGGGCGAGCAAGCCGGGGAACCAGATGCCGGGAGGGCTGGCGGTCTTGGTGATATGAAGGCCGCTGCTGGCATCAAGGAACAGGTGGTTTTCGCTATCGATGCCACCGGCGAGGTACAATCCGATCAGGTTATCGTTGACACCGTCACTGTCGGCCGTGCTGAACATGCCGGGCGGATCAACCTCCACGAGGACATAGTACCCGGTGTTGATGTTCGAGAACTGGAAATTGCCGTTCACGTCGGTCACCACGGAGGTCACCAGTACGCCATCCGCCGGTCCCCCGTCCTGATTCGGGTCGGTAAAGAGCCGGACGGTGACCCCGGCAATGCCGGCATTGGTTTCAAGCAGGTCGCCATCGGCATCGGCATCGAAACCGACCATACCGCGGATGTTGGCGAGGCGGGTATCGAGAAAGATGTTGTTGGTGAAATTCACCCCGCTGGCGGTCACGAGGGCGATCAGATTGGAATTGCCACCGTCACTATCGCCGGTGCTGCGCCAGTTCAGCAGGTCGGTCTGGAGGATGACATAACTGTTGGAGAGGAAATACCCAAGTTCGAAGTAGCCGTTCGAGGTTGAATAGGTGGAGGCCACGATCACGCCGTCGGCCGGATTGCCGTCGCGGTTCGGATCGGTGTAGAGGGTGATGGGCACGCCGTTGATGCCAGGATAATTGGTATTGCCGACATTGCCGTCGGCATTCAAATCGTTGCGAACCCAGCCGGCGATCAGGGAGCGCTGGGGGAGGATGGCGTAGTTCGTTACGGCAGCCTCGAGCGGTGCCGGACTGGCGAAGCTGTTGATGAAGGCGCGGTTGACGATCTGGGATACCGCGATGTTGCCGTTGATGGTCGCATCGAAGGTGACGCGCAAGGCCTGGCCGGAGGCTACGCCGTAATTGGAGAACAGCAACGGGGGGGCTCCGCCCACATTGGTCACGGTGTTGCCGGAGGCAAGGATCTCGACATTGTCGATCCAGAGCCGGTCACCCGTGTTCATGGTGCTGTTGGCCAGGAAACGCAGGGCGAAATTCGTGGTGCGGAAAGCGTTCAGGCTTAGGTTTGACACGGTGATGTAGGTGGCATCATCCACGCCGGTTCCGGCAATGTTCTGAAGCACGGTCCACGACGAACCGCCATTGCCGGAAGCCGAGACCGAGACGACTTCGCTGCTGGAGTCCATGCTGTCGCGCCGGTAGGAGAAGCGCAACGTGACATTGGTGAAACGGGCGAGGTCAGCCCGGCGCATCGCACCGATGCTGATCGAGGAATCGCTTCCCTGGATGCGGAGCATGTGTTGCTCCGATGGGTCGCCGGAATCAACGATGACCTGGATGCTGCCGGCACCGGCACCGTTGGCCTCGCCGATTTCCTGCCAGTCTGAGTTCCATCGCAACGCCCCGTTGTTGCCGTTGTACTCATTGAGCAGGTCGAAGCGGTCGAGAAAATTTCCGGTAAACGGGCCGAAGACCACGACGCGGGTGCTGCCCGGCACGTAGGTAACCGTCGAAGGAAGCTGGTCAATCAATTGAACACCCGTCTGGAACACGTTCGCGGTACTGACGATGTCCAGGGTGTAGGAAATGGTATCGCCGGGATAAAACAGGTTGGTCGGCGAGGTCTTGGACATCGTGAAGCCGGGGATCGGAACGGGCACGAACACTTCCGTTTCGTTATCGACATAGACGCCGTTGACGACGCCATCGGTGTTGGTCGGGAACGGATCGTTGATACGCACGATGTAGGACACGGTGGCGGTCCGACCCATCGCGATGTACCCGACGTTGTACCCGATTTCATCGAAGGGAAATTCGGTCAGGAAAGGTGGTACGGCATCGTCGAGGATGTTCGTGCCATTCACGAAGGAGGAACCGAGGGTATAGGTGGTATTCGAGGCACCGGAATCATAGACCACGACATTGTTGGCGTCGGAGTATCCGACATTGACCACGAAAATGGTGAATTGAATGGCATCGCCCGGATTGACGACACCATCCTCGTTCAAGTCATCGATGAGTGCCCACTCCTTGACGGCCGGCACGGTGGGGAACGGAAATACTGCGGCACCCATGTCGAGGTAGGGATTGCCGGGAAGGGCAATGGCCGGGTCCTGTCCCCATACGGTGGAGAACCGGATGCCATCCAGGGTATACAACCGGATACCGGTCTGGTCGTTGTCGGTATTGTCCGAGATCCTGATGGATTGCAGGCGGACCAGGTTGGTGCTGAAGTTGTAGCGGCGACCGAACGGATCGATCAGCGGACCGGTCAGGGGGTCGCCATCGTAATCCACGTACAAGGTGGTGTTGCTTTCCGCGGTCAGCCAGATCGGGTTGCCGTTGTTGGAGGAGAGCGGATTGCCGCCCGCGCCCGGCGCCCACGGCACGATGCTGACGGTGGTCAGGGCGCGTACCGGCACCAGGGCGGCGCCCCAGTCATAAGCCTGGTTGCCGCTGATCTGTTGACCGGCATCGGTCGCCGATACCGGGACGAACGGGCTGCCGTCGACGCTGTAGAAGTTGCCGCCGGTCCGGTTGGTCGGCATCCGATAGATGGCCGTGCTGTTCGCGGCGATGTTGACCGTGCTGGTCGCGAATTGGGTGGCACAAACGACATCGATGTTGGTCTGGTTCGGATTGAACAAGTAGATTTCGGTGGCGATGGTTCCGATGCTGTGCACCGGGGTGTAGTAATTGTTGTCCCACTGACCGCTCGGAAAGAGCTCGAAAAAGCGCATTTCGTAGTTCGAGCCGATGTCGCCGGTGATCAGGTGGGCCTGTACCGGCTTGGACGCCTGAATCTGGGCGCCCTGGAAGGTGAAGCGGGTGACATAGTTTTCCCCTTCATTCAGGAACACGGTCTCGTCGAAGTTTCCGTCGGCGTCGGTATCGATCTGTACCACGGTTGAATTGTACCCGGCGGAGACATGCATCGCGGTGTACTCGAACATCTGGTTGGTGCCGGTATCGATGCCAACCGGGGCGCGGAAGTTGAAGCCGTATTTACTGCGGTCATACACCTGGGCGGAATCGGCCAGCACTTCGCCGGGATTCGGAGCATACAGGTAGCGGGATACCGCGACCCAGCGGGTGACCGACATCTTGTCACGGGCATCGAAGTAGATGTTGGTGGCGATGCGGGGGATGGGAATGTCGTTGATCAGGGAGATGATGCTACCCTCGTTGACCCGGTCAACGCCGAAGCTGGGTGGGATGCCGTTGGCCGGGTTGTTGTCACCCCATACCTGGGTGGTAGCCTGGGTGGGTGCGAGGATGTTGTCCTCGTAGCCATCTTCCCAGTGATCCCAGTAGATCACGGTATTGGTGATACCACCGACGATGGAGATGGTGCTGCGGATGGTGCTTCCGATCGCGCCGCCGAAGTTGTCGATGGTATTCAGGGCGACGTTCACTTCAGCCTCGTCGAAGGGCATGAAGAATGTTTGCACCACGGTCTGGGCGGGCGCGACGGCGGCCCATCCGCCGAGGGCCCATGCGGCGACAAGCAGGCGGGCACGCCGCAGGGTGCCGGTTCGGGATCGCGACGAGATGACGGGGTGTTCAACCATGATTATTCGGATGCCTCACTCAACGATACTTTCACCCGGTAGAAGGCGGTCGCGTCGCCCGTCACTTCGAGGGTGACATCGGCTTCATCGCCGGTGCCCTTGAGGGTGCGGACCACGGTAACCGGATGTTCCCCGATCAGTCCATCCTGGCGTTCAATGGCATAGGTGCGTCCCGCTTCGGTTGCCCAGCGAATGCGCACGTGTTCCGGCGGGACCGGGGTCACGGAGGCGACAACAAACATCGATTCGGAATCGGACGGGTTGGTGCCGGCGAGCATTTCCTCGACATCGGTAAAGCCATCGCCATCGGTATCGATCAGGCCCGGATCGCTGCCGATGCTCTTTTCCATGGAGTTGATGATGGAGTCGCCGTCATCATCCGCATCATCCAAGGGATTGGACGTCGAGGTAATCTGGGCCACAAAGACCGAGTCCACCGTCCAACTGACGGTGAACACCTGCGAGTCGGCATAGTAGGAGGATTCACCGACCGTCGGGGCATTGAAAATCCGGACAAACAGGCGGGTGTTGGCGGGAGGGCGCGGCGAGAGGTGCACCGAAAAGATCCCGGGGTTCGCCTGATCCACCGAGGCACCACGTCCGATGCGGGTTTCCAGCAGGAGCGTATTGCGGGGATCCGCCATCCCTTCGATGGAGGGCGGGTAGGCAACGCCATCGGTCGCGGTGAAAATCTGCACAAGATCCCCTTCCACCACCTCATGGCCAAAATAATCGGCAGCGGGATCGGTGCCCAACAGGCGCAGACCGAATTCATCCACCACTGGACTGGAAACGGTCACCATCTGGGAGATGACGGGAACCGCGGATGACGCCAACACCAAGCCCGGGACAAACAGGAGGACGGCGGCCAGGCTGCGCCAGCGCGCACCCCCACCGCTTCTCACGTTTGTCATGTCCAATCGCTGCATCATCAGTATTTCCCCTAATTCTCAAAAAGCAGGTGCCGTGCCATGTGCCCGGTCGCCCTCGTTATATCAGGCGCATCATCCCGCAAAACAGCACACAACCTGCTATAAATAAGGTAGTTATACTCCATTTCGATATCATCTGACAGGACGACACTCGTAGGGTTGAGGGAGATGTCGGAGGAAGAAGCGGTCGGTTTTTCCAATTTTCGATAAACAAACTTGATCATTCCTACCCGAAATCAGGGAGCCGGGTGTTCGATTCTGAACACAGGATACAAAAAGGCCGCGGGTGTTCCCACCCGCGGCCAAGAAGTGGATGGGAGCCGTTGCCGGCTCCCATCCGGGCGATGGACCACTATTTATTTTTTGCTCTCAAGGAGAACATCTTCCTCACCGATGGTCACGCCGGGGAAGAGCAGCGACTCGACGGAGATCCGGGCGCGGATGAAGGTGTTGTTCTTCTCCGTGCCTTTGGGATAACCGGCGGTCTTCAGGTTGTATTGGAAGTCACACAACTTGTAGGCCATCTGACCATTGGACCAGCCGACACCGCTGAAGGAGACCGGCAGGTTGGCGATCAAGGCCGATCCATTCGCTGCGGGCTGGCGGTGGGATACGTCGAGCTTCACGCTGACGGTCAGGCCGTACAGGAGGGTCATGTCGCGATCCTTGGAGTCGAGCAGGCGGACTTTCACCGGGAGGGTGGAACCGACCTGGAAGCTGTTTTCCTTGTCGGCGTCCGTCTCGATGTTGTCGGCCTTGTTGTCGTCCTTCAGCGGTGAATCAACGACCACGCGGAGGGACTCCAGCACCACGAGGGTGAACTTCTTGGTGGAGGTATTTCCCGCCGAGTCGATGGCAGTGCAGGTGATCTGGTACAGACCGGGTCCTTTGATGGAGCCGGGAGCTGGCGAGCAGACCACGGTGACATTCGAGTCGCACGCGGAGGTCGCGGTCGGCATGGGGTAGTTCACCGGCTGGCCGACGAAGGCGCTGGTGGCCACGATGGGATTCACATGGATGACCGGTGCACCACCGCCACCACCGCTCGCTGCTATGACTTGCTCTGCCGAACTGGCGTTGCCACAGGCGTCGGTCGCGGTCCAGGTACGGATGATCGAACCGTCCACGTGCTCATCCGCATAGGTCACGGCGACCGGCGCGGAGCAGGCATCGGTCGCGGTGGCGAAGCCGGTGTTGGCCGGGGCGGTGGAGGCGCCGCAGCCGAGCACGACATCCGCCGGTACGGTAAGGACCGGGGCGGTTTCGTCGAGCACGGTGATGACCTGCACGGCGCTGGCGGTGTTGCCGTTGTCGTCTTCGGCGGTCCAGGTGCGTTCGATCAGGTAGGAACCGGCGCAGGGGCCGGCGATGACGGCATCGCTGAACGACACGGCCGGATCGAGGTCGCACCCATCCGAGGCGGTGGCGGAACCGAGCACGTCGACGCTGGTGTCAGCGCCGCAGGCGACGGTGGCGTCGGCCGGGACGGTCAGGACCGGGGCGATGGTGTCGGCGCTACCGGTGATGGTCTGCACGCCGGAGGCGGCGTTGCCGCAGGCATCGGCGGCGGTCCAGGTACGGAGGATTCCCGATTCGGTCGCATCATCGGAATAGGTGATGGTCACATCGCCGCCGCATCCGTCGGTGGCGGTGGCGGTTCCGGTGGCGGAGGGATCGGACGAGGCACCGCAGGCGATGCTGGCATCGGCGGGAAGCGTCAAGACCGGCGCGGTTTCATCGGTGACGGTGATGGTCTGCACGGCTTCGGCGGCATTACCGTTGGCGTCAACGGCGGTCCAGGTGCGTTCAATGGTCAGGCTCGCGGCGCAGGCGCCAGGGACCACGGCATCGCTGTAGGACACGACCGGGCTTTCGTCGCAGGCGTCGGTGGCGGAGGCTGAACCGAGCGCTTCCACGCTGGTGTCATCGCCACAGGCCAGGGTGGCATCGGCGGGAACAACCAGTTCCGGCGCGGTGGCATCGCTGACGGTGATCACCTGAACGGCCTCGCTGAAGTTGCCGCAGGCATCCACGGCGCTCCATACGCGCTCGACGGTGAAGACGCCGGCGATCTCACCCGGGGTGATGGTATCGGAATAGCTCAGCGCGGGGGCCTCGTCGCAAGCATCCTCCACGGAGGCAACACCGAGGGCGTCGGTGCTGATGTCGGCGTTGCAATCGACGGTGGCATCGGCGGGTGCGGTAATGACCGGCGCGACCGCGTCGTCGATGATGATCGTCTGGGTCGCCTCGACCGGATTGCCGCAGGCGTCAACGGCCTGCCAGTGGCGCAGGACGATGAAGCGTCCGCCGCAATCGCCCGGGATCAGTTCATCCACATAAGCCAGCTCGACAGCCAGGCCGAGGCCGTCGATGGCTTCGGCGAAGCCGATTGATTCGGGGGCGAGGTCATCGGTGCATTGGAAAACGGCCTCATCCGGGACGGTGATGGTGACGGGGCCGTTCCCGACCTGGATGACCTGGAGGCCTTCGGCTTGATTGCCGCAGGGGTCGGTGGCAAACCAGAAACGGTTGATGGTGTATTCCTGTTCGCAGGCACCCTCGACGATCTCGTCGAAGAAGGCGATGTCGATCTCCCCGTCGCAATTGTCGGAGGCGACGGCGAAGCCGATGGCTTCAGGGGAGGTGTCGGCATCGGACGGGAGCTGGACACTGGCCGGGACGACCATGACCGGGGCTTCGGTATCTTCGATGGTGATGGTCTGCAGATCCTCGCTGACGTTGCCGCAGGAATCGACGGCGGTCCACACCCGTTCGATGACGACGAAGTTTTCGCAATCGAGGACATACACCTCGTCTTGGTAGGTAACCGCCACGGCACCATCGACATCATCGAGGGCGGAAGCGAAACCGAGGGCTTCCGGCGAGGTGTCGGCGCCGCAGGTCAGGTTTACGCTGGGTGGGATTTCGAGGGTCGGGCCATTGACATCCTGGATGTGGATGACCTGTTCGCAGGTGGCGACGTTGCCATACATGTCCTCGGCGCGCCAGGTGCGGATGACCATGGTGGAACCGGCACACGAGCCGGGCACTTCCTCATCCGAATAGGAGATGACCGGATCGCCGTCGCAGGAATCCACGGCGACGGCATAACCCAGCGCGTCAGGGCTGTAATCCTCGCCGGGAGCGACGGCTGCTTCATCGGGGCAGGTGATTTCCGGCGGTACATTGTCGCCGATGTGTACGGTACGGGTGCAGGTAACGGCGCAGCCGTTGTTATCCTGGATGGTCAAGGTCAGGGTGAAGGTGCCGGACTCGGCGGGAATGATGCGGACCACGCCGCCGACGGGATCATTTTCATAGGTGGCGTCACCTTCGAGGGTCCACTCATACAGGACGAGATCGTTGGGCGCGTAGTACACGACCTGCTCGGTTCCGGGGCAGATCACCTCTTCGCCACTGATCAGGCACTCCGGAGCGGGATTGATGTCCACGAAGGTTGTGGCAATGGCCGACGGGGAGCCGTTCACCGAGGCGGACACGCTGTACTCGCCGGCGGCGGCCAGTTCGGCGGAAACGACGACCGGGTTCTGTTCGGTGGAGAGGAAGAGGTTGGGACCGACCCAGGTATAGGTGGCATTTTCGATTTCGGAAGCGGTCAGCACCAGATCCTCGCCTTCACAGATCGGGCTATTGTTGCCGGCTTCGGGGGCGGGCAGCGAATCAACGGTCACACCAACAAGACAGGCCTGGGGGCAGCCATCCACGACCACTTCCAGGGAGAGATCGTAGAAGCCGGGTTCGCCGCCGTTGTCGATGACGACAACCTGTTGGTTATCGGGTCCGACAATCGAAGCGCCGCTGCTGTTGCTTTCGAGGGTCCAACGGAATTCCTCACTGTTTTCCGGACCGGCGAAGACATTTTGCGAGCCGGGGGTCACAAAATCGGATCCTTCAGCGATCGTGATGCCGCATTCGGAGGCATCGGGGCAACCGAGTTCAAGGTTGTTGATGAAGAGGTCGCGACCGGGACTGCCTTCCTCGAAATTGTTCGCGTTGAACGCCCTGACGGCCACCATCGGGGCGTCGGGGTTGCCGCCGAGCACACGGCCTTCGAATACCGTGATGAAGTCCTCAGCCAATGCGTGGACGGTCAGATCGTAGGTATCCTGCGAGGTGATCAGGAAGGTCAGGTCCAGGCCGCCATCGGTAAAGCCGATGCCGGTATCGAGCACCCCGTCACCGTCCTCGATGAGGTAGGTGGAGGAACCGGCGCGGATCACGAAGGTGGCCCGGCCGACGCCGTCCACATCTTCCAGAACAACGCCTTGGGCAGAGTCATCGCCTTCAACCCATCCATTATCGAACGAGATGGAAAAGCTTTGACCGATGGCCAGCGGAGAAGCGAATGGACGGATCGCCTCGGTTACCATGCCGTTGCGGGCATACAGGCCGAAAGCCAGATCATCGGTATTGATGCCTGGGCCTCCGGCATCACCATTGGTATTGGAATCACCCAGGACGACACCCTGGTCTTCCGAATTTTCCACCGGATTCAATTGCCAGGCCCCGAAACCGGAGCCACCGTTAACATCCAGGATTCCATCGGCATAAACCGGATCGGCGGCACTATCAAACCCCGCAGCCGAAGCGGGACCCGCACCACCCATCATCGCCGCACCAAACAGCGCCACCATGCCCAAGCACGATACATGACGCCGGAACGTATCGCTCCGACCCACTGTCCCCTCTGGCAACCTCCCGATTCGCTTCATAGCATCCCCCTGCGTGTATTCGTTTCGTTATTCATTCATGAACCGACGTACGCCCAACCACCCCAACCAACGCCATGTTGTCTTGCTGGCGCGATTTATCGGTTTTGCGTAACGGCGATTTTGAATAGCAGGTCGTATGCCAGAACCCCCAAAGACCACCCTCTCCAGGGGTAAATCGCCTACCATTTTAAGAACACACCCCCGGTTTATCGTTTCGCCATCGCCTAAGTGGCACGCTCTGGCCAGAAAAGGTATTTCACTTTTGCAATAGCGAGAAGGTCGCGGCGAGAAATCCGGTTATTCTGTGGTGTTTTGAGCTCGTCAACCCGCGAAACTGATGCTGATTACACGGTTTCCCATGCTGGATGAGCGCGGACGGGCTGATTTCAGGTGAACTGGCACGCTGGGTGCTTTTTACGCTATTGAATGAAGATTATTCCGTCATGGTGGCTGGCAGGTGCGCTACTGGGTGCTGGAGGCTTGGCATGGGGTTCAGACCAGGGGTTGGTGGTATATTACAGTTTCGATAAGGCTCCGGTGGCAGGTCGGATCCAGGATGAAAGCGGGGGCGGGAATGACGGGATGGTGCGGGGGGCCACGCATCAAGGGGCGGGCCTGTTTGGCGGGGCGATGGCCTTTGATGGCGTGGATGACTGGATCGAAGTTCTGAATCCTTATGTGATTGAGCCCTGGGAAAAGCACCAGTATTCGGTATCCTTGTGGGTTCGTTCGGAATCGCTGGCCAATTTTCAAGAAGCGCGCCCGATCCTTGGTGACAACCGTCGTTACCAGGTTGCGGCGGGACTTTCGGGCGGACAGCCGGTGCTGACCAGCCATGCCGGGAACTTTACGGACTGTTGCGTCGGTGAACCGGTGGTTACATCACCACTTGAAGGATCGCCGAGCGCATGGCGGCATGTGCTGTTGGTCGTCGATGAGTACGCCGCGCCTTCGACCCGCCTCTATGTCAACGGGCGGCTGGTGGGCGCGTCGCGCGAGACCGGGGCCAACCACGGCGGTTATGGATTGCTGATTGGCGCGGTGCGCGATGGGCGTTCCCGACCGGGGCGCGGCTGGATCGGGCAGATCGACGAGGTCCGCATCTACGACCGGATTCTTCACCCGGCGGAAATCGACCAACTCAGCCAAGCCCCCGAATCGGGCAGCAAGACGGATGTAGCACGCACCTCGCCCTGAGGTTTCGGCGCGCTTTTTCACAGCATTTCCCCGCGTTCGAACCGCTTGAATCAAGCCCTGTGAACGCCACCGGTGTTCCGCCCAAAAATGTCTTGGTATTCGGGGCTCACTCGGTATTCTCGTGGCAATTTTATGGCAAAATACATCTTCATCACCGGCGGCGTGGTTTCTTCGCTGGGCAAAGGGATCACTGCGGCTTCACTGGGGCGCTTGCTGATCAACCGGGGCTTGTCCATCCGCATGCTCAAGATGGACCCGTACCTGAACGTGGATCCGGGCACGATGAGCCCGTACCAGCACGGCGAAGTGTATGTCACCGATGACGGGGCGGAGACCGATCTGGACCTTGGTCACTACGAACGTTATACCGGGCAGGCAACCAGCCGGAAATCGAACTTCACGGCCGGACGGATCTACTGGGAGGTGTTGCGCAAGGAACGTCGCGGCGATTACCTGGGCCATACGATCCAGATGATCCCGCACATCACCGACGAGATCATCGCCTCGATCCGTGCGGTGGATGAAAAGGGTGTGGACATCGTGGTGGCCGAGATCGGTGGCACGGTGGGCGACATCGAGGGCCTGACCTTCATGGAGGCGATCCGCCAGATCGGCCTCGAGGAAGGCAAGGACAATGTCATGTACATCCACATGACCTACGTCCCGTACATCAAGGCGGCCGGCGAGGTGAAGACCAAGCCAAGCCAGCAGAGTGTGGCCAAGCTGCGCGAGATCGGCATCCTGCCCGACGCGTTGATCTGCCGTTCCGAGGTGCCACTTTCCGAGGAAGTGCGCCGCAAGATCTCCCTCTTCTGCAATGTCCCGTACGATGCGGTGATCGAGGAGCAGGACGTCCAGCACACGATCTACGAGGTGCCGCTGGTGCTTTCCGAGCAGGGTCTGGACGAGCTGGTGATGGTGCACTTCCGGATGGCCAAGCCACCGCCGAAGATTAATCCGTGGCGTCGCATGGTCGAGATCATCAAGAATCCGCGGGCGACCATCCGGATCGGGGTGGTCGGCAAGTATTCGGAACTGCAGGATGCCTACAAGTCGCTGTACGAGGCGATCAGCCACGGCGGTATTGCCCACCAGGTCGAGGTGGAGATCGTGAAGATCGCGGCCGAGGACATCGAAGCCGGGCGGGCCAACCAGCAACTGAAGGATGTCGCGGGCATCCTTGTCCCGGGCGGTTTCGGCTCGCGCGGCGTCGAGGGCAAGATCCAGGCCATCCGCTACGCGCGGGAAAACCAGGTTCCGTTTTTCGGCATCTGCTATGGCCTGCAGTGCGCGGTCATCGAGTTTGCGCGCAATGTGTGCGGCTTGAAGGATGCGCACACCACCGAGATCAACAAGGATGCGCCCCATCCGGTGGTCTGCCTGATGGAAGAACAGGAAAAAGTGGTGGATCTCGGGGCCACCATGCGCCTCGGGGCCTGGCCCTGCGCGCTCAGGGAAGGCTCGAAGGCCCATGCCGCCTACCAATCCATGGCGATCAATGAACGTCACCGCCACCGGTTCGAGGTCAACAATGCATACCGTGACCAGCTGGAAAAGGCCGGCCTGATCCTATCGGGTCTTTCGCCGGATGGTCACCTCGTCGAGGCGGTGGAGCTGGCGGATCACCCCTGGTTCGTAGCCACGCAGTTTCATCCGGAATTGAAATCTCAACCACTGGCCCCCCACCCGCTTTTCCGCGACTTCATTGGCGCTGCGGTGGAGTTTGAAAACGTATGACCCGGCAGGCGTGTAACAGCTCCTGCTCCTCCGCTGCGGTTGATGAACGGGAAGGGATCGCATGACACCTATGAAAGCACTGATTGCATTGGAAGATGGCACTACCTTCGAGGGCGAGTCGTTTACCGGTCCCGGCGAGGTCCATGGCGAACTGGTGTTCAACACCTCGATGACCGGGTACCAGGAAATCCTGACCGATCCCTCGTACAATGGCCAGATCGTGACCCTGACCTACCCGTTGATCGGCAATTACGGGGTTAATCCGGAGGACAACGAGTCGTATCAGCCCCATGCGCGCGGCCTGGTCATCGGGGAAGCGAGCCGCATCGCCAGCAACTGGCGGGCCGACCTGACCCTGCCCGAATACCTGAAACGCCACCACATCCTCGGCATCCACCAGGTGGATACGCGCGCGGTGACCTTCCACATCCGCTCGCGGGGCGCGATGAAATGCGTGATGTCGTCGATCGACACCGACCCGTCCAGCCTGGTGGCCAAGGCCCGCGCCTCGCAGGGACTGGTCGGCCGCGACCTCTGCAGCGAAGTCAGCACGAAGAATCCTTATGTGTTCCCCGGATCCGAAGGCAACGCGCGCGTGATCGCGGTGATCGACTGCGGCATCAAGACCAACCAGTTGCGCATCCTGTCGGCGCTCGGTTGCCGGCTGCATGTTTTCCCGAACCGGTTCAAGGCCGATGACATCCTGAACCTGAAGCCGCACGGCTTTTTCATCTCGAACGGCCCGGGCGATCCGGAAGGGGTGCCGGACACGGTGCGCCAACTGCGCCGGATCATCGAGACCGGCCTGCCGACCTTCGGCATCTGCTTCGGCCACCAGTTGCTCGGCCTCGCCATGGGCGGCAAGACCTTCAAGCTCAAGTTCGGGCACCGCGGCGGCAACCAGCCGGTGATCGAACTCGCCACCGGCCGGGTGGACATCACCTCGCAGAACCACGGGTTCGCGGTGGACAAGGATTCCCTGCCCGCCGAGGTGGAAACGACCCACATCAACCTGAACGACAAGACCTCGGAAGGCCAGCGCCACAAGAAGCTGCCGGTGTTCTCCGTGCAATACCATCCCGAGGCGGCTCCCGGCCCGAATGATGCGGCACACCTGTTTGAACGATTCATCCACCTCGTGGACCGGAAGGGTTGATCATGGCGCACGACTGGATTGCCATTCTCGACTTCGGGTCGCAATACACCCAATTGATCGCCCGGCGCATCCGCGAGCAGCAGGTGTATTGCGAGATCCTGCGCTTCGATACCCCGGCCGCGACCATCGCCGCGCGCAAACCGCGCGGCGTCGTGCTCT
>ERZ761607.2768-NODE-2768-length-18228-cov-4.555219_pt1 | contig 18228 bp, 18 predicted proteins | sample MGYA00511164_ERZ761607 | MGnify/ENA primary metagenome ERZ761607 (study PRJEB28899, sample SAMN02445080) | bioreactor sludge metagenome | biome: EBPR sludge | place: Australia: Brisbane, Thorneside Wastewater Treatment Plant | collected 2011-06-22 ...
GCGCACCGCGAGGTGGTCCACGGCGTCGCGCAGCACGGCGTCGCGCGGGCGCGCGCGCGCCCAGGTCTCGCGCCAGTAGACCGGCTGCGCCGCGTGGCCCAGGGCCTGCAGGCAGCGCGCGGCCAGCGGCACCCCGGGCGGCACCTCCCAGGGCACGCCGCAGGCCGCGAACGCGGCCTCGAGCCAGGCGTCGTGGCGCTCGCGGCCCCAGCCGACGAAGACGCACCAGCCGCGGCTGCAGGCGGTCATGCGCGCGAAGTCGTCCGGCGTGCGCAGGCTGGGCACCATCTGCGCGGCCACGAGGTCGAAGGCCGCGCGCCAGCCCAGCGCGTCGATGTCGACATGCCGCCAGTCGGCCTGCTGCGTGTGCACGGCGGCCGGTGCGACGACCTCGCGCAGCCGGCCGAGCATCGCCGCGGAGACGTCCAGCGCCGTGAGCTCGGCGCCGGCGTCGACGGCGCCCAGGCTAAGTGCCCCGGTGCCGGCCCCGATGTCGAGCATGCGCTGCCCGGCAGCGGGCCGTGCCGCGGCAGGCCAGTGGGCCAGCCGGCGCAGGGCCTGCTCGCGCTGCTGCGGAGCGCGGGGATCGGGGTAGTCGGCGGCGCGGGCGTCCCAGAAATCCGCCTGTCGCTCGAGTGCCGGTTGAGGGGTCGGGTTCATCGCATCACCAGGGTCGACAGGCCTATCATACGAATCGTCGAAAGATCATAAGGACGGAGGTCCGCGATGCGTTGGTGCCGCATGCTGCTGTTGACGCTTTCAGCCGCGCTGGCGGCGGGTGCGGGCTGGGCCGGCGACGCTCCCCGGCCCGGGGGCACGGCCGTGATCGCCGTGGCCGCAGACCCCGGGCACCTCAACCCGGCGATCTCCACGGCCGGCCCCTTGCACGCCGTGGCCGGCTCGATCTTCAACGGCCTGGTGGCGCTGGACCGCCAGGGCCAGCCCCAGCCGGACCTGGCGAGCTCGTGGCAGGTGGCGCCGGACGGACGCCGGGTCACCTTCCGCCTGGCCGAGGGCGTGCGCTGGCACGACGGCACGGCCTTCACCTCCGCCGACGTGAAGTTCGGCTTCGAGGAGTTGCTGTTCCGCTTCCATGCCCGTGCGCGGGCGGGGCTGGCCCCGGCCGTCAAGGCCATCGAGACGCCCGATGCGCGCACGGTGGTCTTCGTGCTGCACCGGCCGCACCCGGCGCTGCTGCGGCAGCTCGACGTCAGCGAAGCGCCGATCCTGCCGCGCCACCTCTACGCGGGCAGCGACCCGAACCGCAACCCGGCGAACCTGCAGCCGGTGGGCACCGGGCCGTTCCGATTCGACAGCTACCGGCGCGACGAGCAGGTGGTGCTGGTGCGCAACCCGGCGTACTTCAAGCCCGGCCTGCCGCGGCTCGAGCGGCTGGTCTTCCGCGTCCTGCCGAACGCGAACACGCAGGTCAACGCGCTGCTGGCGGGCGAGGTGGACGTGCTGCAGCGCGTCTCGGCGCTGGACGTGCAGCGCCTGAAGGGGCAGCCGGTCAGCGTCGTCGACACGCGCTCGGCGGCGGGCGGCGCGAACTGCGTGATGACGCTGGCCTTCAACCTCGATCGGCCGCGCACGGCCGAGCTGCGCGTGCGCCAGGCCGTCGTGCACGCGGTCGACCGCGCGCGCCTGCTCGAGCTCGTCGCCTTCGGCCAGGGGCGCGTGGCGTCGGCGCCGATCGCCAGCGGCATCGCCTGGGCCCACCTGCCCGGCGCGCTCGACACCTGGCGCCACGACCCGGCGCTCGCCGCCCGGCTGCTCGACGATGCCGGGCTGGCGCGCGGGGCCGACGGCACGCGCGCGACCTTCGACCTGCTGCACTTCCCGGCCTTCGCGCGCTATGCGGAGCTGCTGCGCCAGCAACTCGCCCCGGCCGGGATCGTGCTGCGCTCGCGGCCGCTGGATGCGGCCGCCTTCGTGCCGGCGGTCTTCACGCAGCGTGACTTCGACCTGGCGCTGATCTCTTATTGCCAAGGCGCCGACCCCGAGATCGGCGTGCGCCGCATGGTGCACTCCAGCGCGGTCGGGCCGGTGCCGTTCTCCAACGCGGCCGGCTTCCGCGATGCCGAGGTCGACCGCCTGTTCGACCAGGCCGGCTCCACCGTCGATCCCGCCGTGCGGGCCGAGGCCTACCGCTCCGCGCAGCGGCGCCTGGCCGCGCAGCTGCCCTATGCCTGGCTCGTCGAGACCGACTTCAGCGCCGCCTGGCGAGACGACCTGGCCGATTTCGCGCCCTGGTCGGCGCAGTTTGCCGAGAGCGCCTGGCGCCGGCGCTGAGAAGGCCTCGCGCGATGGGCCCGGACGCGCTGCCGCCGTGGGCCGGGTGGCCCGGCCTGGTGCTGCGCCGGCTGGCGATGGGGCTGCTGGCGGTGTGGGTGGCGGCCAGCCTCGGCTTCGTCCTCGTGCAGGCCGCGCCGGGCGGGCCCGCGGTGGCGCTGCTCGGCGAGCACGCCGCAGCCGGGCAGCTCGAGGAGGTGACGCGGGCTTACGGGCTGGATCGGCCGCTGGCGCAGCAGTATCTCGAGTGGCTGGGCCGGCTGGCCCGCGGGGACCTCGGCGTGTCCTACCGGGCCCAGGCGCCGGTGGCCACGCTGATCGCCGAACGCGCCCCGGTCACGCTGGCGCTGATGCTGCCGGCGCTCGTGCTGGCCAGCGCGGCCGGCATCGCGCTCGGCCTCGTGGCCGCGGACCCGCGGCGCCGCACGCGCTGGGTTGCCGGCGTGCTCGCCGGCGTGCACGCGGTGCCGAGCTACGCGGTGGCGCAGGTGCTCGTCCTCGTCTTCGCGCTCGGCCTTGGCTGGTTCCCGGTGCAGGGGCTGGTGGATGCGCATGCGCCGGGCGGCGGCGTCGCCAACCTGCTCGAGATGGCCTGGCGGCTGACCCTGCCGGTGCTCGCGCTGGCCGTGCTGCAGTGCGCCTTCGTCGCGCTGCTCGCCCGCGCCCGCATCGCCGAGGAGCTGCGCCAGCCCTACATCGCGACGGCCCGCGCCAAGGGCCTGAGCGAGGGCGCCGTGCGCCGCCGCCATGCGCTGGCGAACGCCGCCCCCCCGCTCGTGACGCTGATCGGATGGCGCTTCGGCGCGATCGTCGGCGGCTCGGTGGTCATCGAGACGCTGTTCGCGCTGCCCGGGCTGGGCCGGCTGGCGGTGAGCTCGGCGCTGGCGCGCGACATCCCGACGGTGGCCGGCATCGTGGTCGTGGCCTGCGCGGTCGTCGTGCTGGTCAACACCGTCGTCGACCTGGTCGCCGCCGTGCTCGATCCGCGCATCGCGAGGACGGCGGCATGAGGCCGCGTGCGCTGCGTGATGCGGTCACCGGCGGGCGCGGCGCCACCCGGCGTGCGCCGCCGTGGCGCGCCGCAGCGCTTCTCGTGCTGGTGGCCCTGCTGGCCCTGTGGTTCGTGTCGGGCGGCGACCCGTCGAAACGCGGGATGGCGGCGCCGTTCCTCCCTCCCGGCGCCGGTCATCCGCTGGGCACCGACGACCTCGGCCGCGACCTGCTGCTCGAGGTGCTGCGCGGGCTGCGCACCTCGCTCGCGGTCGGGGTGGGCGTGACGACGCTCGCGCTGGCCGTGGGCATCGCCGTGGGCCTGGCGGCCGGGCTCGGGCCGCCGCTGGCCGACGAGCTGCTGATGCGCGCCGCCGACATCGTCGCCAGCCTGCCGACCCTGGTCATCGCGATCCTGGTGGCCGCGGTGTTCGGCGGCTCGATCACGGCGCTGGTGCTGGTGCTGGGACTGGGCCGCTGGCCGCTGGTCGCGCGGCTGGTGCGCGTCGAGGTGGGCAGCCTGCGCGGGCGCGAGTTCGTGCTCGCCGCCCGTGCCCTGGGGGCGACGCCCTGGCGCATCGGCCGCGTGCACGTGCTGCCGCACGCGCTGACGCCGGCGCTGTCGGCCAGCGGCATCCTCTTCGGCGGCGCGCTGGTGTCGGAGGCCGCGCTGGCCTTCGTCGGCCTCGGCGACCCGTCGGTCACCAGCCTCGGCCAGCTGGCGGCCAACGGCTTCAGCTTCGTCGCCCATGCGCCGTGGATGTGGATCGCGCCGGTCGCGGCGATCGTCGCGCTGACCGTGCCGGTGGCGATGCTGGCCGACCGGCCGCCGGCCCCCGACTCGATGGCCTGAGGCCGCGGCCTCAGCCCCACACCTCGCGCGCGACCTCGACGACGCGGGCGAGCTTGGCCCACTGGTCCTCCTGCGACAGCGCGTTGCCGTGGTGCGTGCTCGCGAAGCCGCACTGCGGCGACAGGCACAGCCGGTCCAGCGGCACGAAGCGCGCGGCCTCGTCGATGCGGCGCTTCAGCGTGTCCTTGTCCTCGAGCTCGCCGACCTTGGTCGTCACGAGTCCAAGCACGACGCGCTGGTCGCCCGCGGGGAGTGCGCGCAGCGGCTCGAAGCCGCCGGCGCGCGCGCTGTCGAACTCCATGAAGAAGCCGTCGACCTTCGTCGAGAACATCGCCTGGACGACCGGGTCGTAACCGCCCTCGGCCACCCACGCGCTCTTGAAGTTGCCACGGCAGGTGTGGATCGTCACGCACAGGTCGGCGGGCTTGTCGCGCAGCGCCTCGTCGATGACCCGCGCGTAGGTCAGCGGCAGCGTCGCCGGGTCGTCGCCGTTGGCGCGGCAGTTGTCCTGGATCGTCCGGTCGCACAGGTAGGCGAAGGTGATGTCGTCGAGCTGCAGGTAGCGGCAGCCGGCGGCGTACAGGTGGGCGATCGCCGTGCGGTAGGCCGCGGCGACGTCGGCCCAGAAGTCCTCCAGCTCGGGGTAGGCCTCGCGCGAGATCGCCGCCCGCCCGCCGCGCAGGTGCAGCATCGACGGCGAGGGGATGGTCATCTTCGGCGTGCGGGAGGTGACCGACTTCAGGAACGCGAAGTCGTCGGCCATGATCGGCCGGCTGCACGCGACGCGGCCGGTGACGGTGGCGATCGGCGGCTGTTCCGACTGTCCGGCCACCCGGAACTTCGGGCCCTCGTTGGCCTTCAGCGTCACGCCGTCCAGGCGGGAGAGGAAGTCCAGGTGCCACCAGTCGCGGCGGAACTCGCCGTCGGTGATGCTCTGCAGCCCGATGGCCTCCTGGCGGCGGACGGCTTCGGTGATCGCGGCATCCTCGGCGGCGCGCAGCGCGGCGGCGTCGATCTCGCCGCGCCTGGAGCGCTCGCGCGTCGCGGCGAGCGCGGGAGGGCGCAGCAGGCTGCCGACCTGGTCGGCGCGGAAGGGCGGGCGTGCGGGGGTCATCTCGGCTCCTGCGGAAAGGGCGTGGCGCCAGTATCGGCGCCCCGGGCTCCCGGGTCACGCCGGCGCCGGCCGTTGCAAAAGGCGCACGAGCGGCCGCGTCCAACCCCCCCGGGTTGCATTTTTCACTGCGCGCAGGCCCGCCGCGCCGAGGGCGGGCCGATGGCACGCAACGTGCATCAGGGCGACCACGATGGACGCCGCGTGGCCGCTGACGATGGAGCTGAACTGGCTGTCAAGGTTGCGGCGCCCGAAACCGCGTGACTCGCAGATGACCGGCCGGCAGGTGAGCCTGCCGGGCTGGGGCGAGGTGTGGGTCGCCGCATCGGTGGATTGCCTGGGCGTGATGTGCCCGCGACCGCAGCTGCTGGTGATGAAGCTGCTGCGCCGCCTGCACGACGGCGACGTGCTCGAGGTGCGCTGCGACAACGCGCCCGCGGTCGAGACCCTGCCGGCGCTGGCGTCGTCGCTGGGCAGCACGCACCTGGTCACGCTGCGGGACGGCGCGGGCTGGTGCACGTATCTGCGCAAGGGGACATGGGATGCATGAAAAGCGGAAGGCCGGCTCGCCAGGGGCCGCGCGAAGGGGGGCAGGCGCGTGACCACCGCGACATCGTCGATTCCGGCCCCGGGCTCGCACGGCGGGGTCTACAAGGCCCTGGCCGTACTCGCCGCGGGCATCCTGCTGTCGATCCTCGCCCTCGCCGTCGACGTGCGGCTGGGCTACATCCTCGTCTACATGTGGTTCGGCATCGGCTACGGCCTGCTGCTGCAGTACGGCCGCTTCTGCATGGCGGCGGCGGTGCGCGACCTGTTCGCCGTGCGCGTGCCGCGGATGGCGGTGGGCATGATGATCGCCGTCGGCCTCTACGCGTTGGTTTCGGCCGTGGTGACGCTGGCCGGCTTCAGCGGCTTCCACCCGAACGCGATGGGCTGGCACGTGCTGATCGGTGCGGCGATCTTCGGCTTCGGGATGGTGTTCACCGGCGGCTGCGCGTCGGGCTCGCTGTACAAGGCGGGTGAGGGCAACGTCGGCTCGATGCTGGTGATCGTGGCGATCTCCTTCTCGCAGGCCATCGTGGTCACGGCGGGCGGCTGGTTCGACCGGCTCGTGCCGGCCTCGTGGACGGCCTCCGCGGCTGCCAAGGACATGCCGGCCGAGCTGAAGGTCACCCAAGGCTGGTTCGATCAGTTCACCGCGGGACACGTCTGGGACCTGAAGGCCAGCACGCTCTCGGCGATGCTGGGCCTGGCCGGATCGCCGGTGCTCGCGGTGGTGGTCAACACCCTGTTCGTCGCGGTGATCCCGGTGCTGGTGTCGCTGGTCGTGCTCTACGCGGTCTACTTCCGGCCGGGCTACCTGCGCCGGGCGAAGATCACCGCGCCCACGCTGGGCCAGCACCTGGCGGGGGTCTGGGCCATGTGCACCGCCTCGCGCAACACGGCGCTGGCGGGCGCCGGGCTGGGTGTGCTGGCCGGCGCGCATGTCTGGGCCACCGGCGCCATGCGCTCGCACTACGGCGTCGAGAACTTCGGCGAGCTGCTCGCGGCGATGGGCCGGCGCAGCGGACTGTCGCTGCAGGACACCGTCTTCGACCCCGGCTACTGGTACATCACCACGCAGGAAGCACAGTGGGGGGCCTGGGTCCTCGAGCGGCTGGGCGTGCCGATGCGCGACAACCTCTTCTTCGGGCTCGACAACGGCATCCCGAACCCGCTGCTGAACGCGCCCGGCTTCATGTCCATCGGCATCATCGCCGGCGCGGCGATGATGGCCCTGTCGCGGCGCGAGTTCAAGCTGAAGATGCCCAGCGCCGAGGCGGCGATCTTCGCGCTGGTCGGCGGCACGCTGATGGGCATCGGTGCGCGCATCGCGATGGGCTGCAACATCGGCGCCTTCTTCGCGACGGTGACCAACGGCGACCCGAGCGGCTGGGTCTTCCTGCTCGGCATGGGTGCCGGGGCCTGGGTGGGCGTCAAGGCCTTCACCTGGTGGGTCGACTGGCAGGCGTCGCGCAAGGGTGACGAGCTCGGCCTGTAGCGGCGGGGCAGGGATGACGTGGCTCCGCGAGGGGCCGAGGAGGAACGATCATGGCAGTGAGCTTCAACCAGACGACCGACGGCAAGTGGACGCTCGACGTGCGCGGCTATGCGTGCCCGCATCCGCAGATGTACACGAAGAAGGCCCTGCAGAAGCTGGGCAGCGGCGACGAGCTGAAGCTGGTCTTCGACAACCCGTCCTCGGGCGAGTCGATCATCGCGATGTGCGAAGCCGACGGCAACGACATCGTCGACCGTGTCGAGGGTGACGGCTCGTTCACCTGGACCATCCGCAAGACCTGACCCCCATGCAGTTCGGACTGGTCGTCACCGACCACCGCTACGGCCCGCATGCCACCGCGTTGCTGAGCGCGGCGGCGGCGCGCGGCTGGGACGCGCGATGCTTCCTCACGGACACCGGCGTGCTGCTGCTGCGCGACGAGGCCTTCCTCGCCCATGCGCGCAGCCGGCCGGGCAGCGTCGCGTCGTGCAAGCACAGCATCGATCATCACGCCCCCGACTCGATCGACCTCGCCGCGCTGACGGGGACGGTGGTGGTCGGCGGCCAGTACCAGGGTGCCAGGCTCGCCGGTTCGGCGGATGTCCTGCTGGTGCTGTAGGCGGCTCAGGAGTCTTCCGATGGCGTCAACCAAGCGGCTCTTCGTCGTGGCCATGGACAACCAGGTCGAGGCCCTGCGCGTGGCCGTCGGCCTGACGCTGGCCGACGCCCAGCTCGCGGTGGCGGCGTGGCGATCGCTGCCCGACGACGCGGGCGCGCAGGAGCAGCTCGAGGCGCTGGAGTTCGGTGACGTGCCCGTGCAGGTCCTGCCGGACGACGATCCGGCCTCGTGGGACGCGCTGGCGCGCCGCATCCTCGACAGTGACGCGGTCTATTGCCTATGAACTCGACGCGACGGATCCTGCTCATCGAGCCGCTGGAGGACGCCTCCGCGGCGGCTCGGCTCGCGGACGCGCTGCGTCGTGCCGGGGCAGAAGTCCGGCAGCTCGCGCTGCCGGGTCAAGCGGATGCCGTGCTCGATGCCATCGAGCAGGGTTGGATGCCCGTTGCGCTGAAGTCGCCCGCAGGTGCGGCGCCGGCGCACGGGATGGCTGGCAACGCAACGTCGACGGCGGGGACAGGCCTCGGCGATGCGCTCACTTCACACGGTCCGGAGCACAAGCAATGAAGACGAGATGGAAGTCCGCACCGATGGCGGCCGCGACCGCGGCCGCCGCTCTCGCGCTGGTCGGGTGCGGCGGTGGCGGCGGTCAGGACACATCGTCGCCGGCTAGCCGGATGACGGTCAACTCCCCGGCGGCGCTGGCGCAATCCTCGGCGGACAGCTACGACGACAACGTCAACGGGATCATCACCGGCGCGACGCTCAAGCGCTGGATGTCCGACTGGACCAACCAGCGGCCGCCCGGCATCACGGGCAAGCTGGTCATCCTGCAGGTCAGCGCCGGTCCCGCGGGCGCGGCCTACGTCAAGCCCGACGGCGTGAACGTCTTCAGTTACCTCTCGCCCGGCTCCGAGTGGATCCAGACGCGCACCAACGGCGTGATCGAGACGCAAAGCATGGTCCCCGACGGCGCGACGATGGACGCCCTGTTCAAGAAGTACAACATCGACCCGACCCGCGACATGATCGTCGCGGCCATGGGGACCGGCAGCAACCCGAATGCCATGAGCCAGGGTCGTGTCTGGTACGCGCTGCGCTACTGGGGCGTGGACAAGAGGAACCTGGCGTTGCTCAACGGCGGCCACCAGTGGCTGAATGGCAACGGCCTGGCGGCCGGCGACTTCCAGGCCACCGCGAGCACGGCCCCGAACACCGGCACCTTCCTGGTCAAGAACCTGATGGTCGACAACACGCAGCTGCAGGCCACGGTGCAGGACCTGCTGGCCGTGCTGCCGTCGGTGAACACCAACGTCAGGAACGACGGTGTCTTCATCTGGGACGCGCGCAGCCTCGCCCAGTACAGCGCCGGCGAGCGGGTCGAGCGCGGCGAGGACACGAACTCGAACACCGCGGGTGTCCAGGCCTGCGCCAGCGCCTTCTGCACGCCGGCCGATGCCAGCAACTACCGCTGGACCTTCCAGAACGGCGGATCGCGCCAGGGCCACCCCTGGGGTACTCTGCAGCTGCAGTACACGCACATGCTCGACCCGACGAAGGGCTTCGCCTACAAGCCCAAGTCCGTGCTCGCGTCCTACCTGGCGGGCAACGTGGACGCCACGGGCATCGGCCTGGTCGACGCCAGCTACGCGACGGTCGGGGCCGGCAACGGCTACCAGGAGGGCGACACCGTCTACGTGTACTGCGAGACCACGTTCCGCGCGATGATCACCGGCATCGTCAGCTCGGTGATCCTCGGCAAGCCCACGCGCTTCTACGACGGGGCGATGGTCGAGTGGAACTCGCTGTCGTACATCGCGGACCGCAACGGCAACTCGATCCTGCCGGTCAATTCCCCGTGGCGCACGGACCTGAAGTCCTTCTTCCGGCCGGCGATGAACCAGGCGGACGTGGAACCCCGGACCATCGTCGACCCGTTCGCGAGCAACACCAACGCCATCGTCGACAACGACCGCCGCTACAAGACCGGTGAAGCCGCGTCCGGCGCCGGTGGTGGTGGAGGCCTGCCGCCGAACCCCTGCGGCGGCTGACGATGCCGCGGCCAGCGGCGAAGGCCTTGGCCGCCGGCAATCCGGGTTCCGGGACGGCATGGCGACGACGCGCCGCCGCGTGGGCGGCGGTGGTGCTGTCGCTCGCCGTCGCGGCCTGCGGACCGCCCCAGCGGTCCACCGACCCGGCATCGGTCGAGGACTTCCTGGCACGGCACTGGCAGGACCCCATCGCGCCGCAGGGCAGCCCGCCGTCCGCGTACTCGGCCCTCGAGGCCTCGCTGTCGCCGGCCGCGTGCGGCCAGTGCCACGTGTCGCAGTTCAAGACCTGGCAGGACAGCCGGCACGCGAAGGCCATGGGCCCGGGCATCCGCTGGCAGCTGACGCTGATGGACCAGGCTGCCGCGAACCGCTGCCTGCGCTGCCATGCCCCGCTGGCCGAGCAGAAGGCCCTGGTGGCGATCGAGCAGGGCTGGGGCACGGCCCCGTCCCAGCCGCCGCCGGCCTACGTCGATCCGGGCCTGGCCCACGACGGCCTGGTCTGCGCCGCCTGCCACGTGCGGGCGCACCGGCGCTACGGGCCGCCGGCGCGGCCCGGCGCGGCCTCGGCGCCGGCACATGGCGGGTTCGTCGAGTCCGCGGCGTTCGGCGACAGCCGCTTCTGCGCGACCTGCCACCAGTTCCCGCCCGACGGGCCGCGCACCGCAGGCAAGTTGCACGAGGACACCTACGCGCAGTGGCTCGCGAGCCCCTATGCGCCCGACAAGCCCTGCCAGGCCTGCCACATGCCCGACCGCCAGCACCTGTGGAAAGGCATCCACGACCCGCAGACCACGCGCGAGGCGATCGACGTGCAGCTGGAGGTGGTGCCGCTCGGCGGATCGCGCCACGAGGCGCGCGCCACCGTGCGCAACGTGGGCGCGGGGCATCACTTCCCGACCTACATGGTGCCGAAGGTCGAGCTGCACTTCCTGCGCACGGATGCCGGCGGGAAGGCCACGCCGATCGGCCAGCGCGTGATCGGCTGGACGGTCGACACCGGCATCACGCGCGAGATCGAGGACACCCGGATCCCGGCCGGGGGGACGGCTCGTTTCGTCGTGCCCTTCGAGGCCGCGCGGCCCTCGGGCTGGGAGCTCGAGTTGCGGATCGTCGTGAAGCCCGGCGAGCACTACGAGCGCGTCTTCGGCGCGAGCCTGGCGCAGGTCGACCGGCTTCCGCCGGCGGCCCGGGCGCCGCTGCAGGAAGCCTTGCGGCAGGTGCGATCGGTCGAGTACGAGCTGATGCGCTTGCGCCGCTCGCCCGCACCGTGAGGGGCGGGACCGGCCCCGACGCCACATTGCAAATTGAAAGGTTCACGATGCACATGCGCGCACTGCAACGCCGCACGGCGGCAGAAGAGGCTCCGACCCCGGGAGCGCACGCCGCGCCCGCGTGGCACGGGTCGTGCTTTTCGGATGCCGTCGGCACCCCTGCCGCGACCTCTCCCGCCATGCGCGTTGCACCGCCTCCAGCCAGCCGCTTCTGCCGAGTTGCACTCGTCGGCGCGGCGCTCGCCTGGGTCGTGGCCTCGTCTGCCGCCTGGGCACAGGACACCAAGCCTCGCCTGAAGTTCAAGGGCAAGGGATCGGCCTGCCTGTGCGACGACGCGACGGGCGAGGAGGCCATTGCCCGCGCGGACCGGACACGGGCCGCGGCATCGAGCGGGCCGGCGAGCGCGCCGGCACGCACGGATCGTGCAGCCGTGCCGCGCGCCGCGGCCCCGGCCAGCAGTCCACCCCCCAAACCACCCGAGGAGCAGCGCCCATGAGGAACGAGGAGACCCGCCCGTCAACCGCACACCAGCCGTCGACGGCGATGCCGCACCCGAATCGCCGAGCGTGGCGCTGGCTGAAAGCCTTCGGCTCGGCCGTCGGGTTCACGGCCCTGGCGCTCGTGCTCTGGGCGGTCGAGCCGGGCTCCGCGCAGCGGGATGCCGAGGGCTGGGGCGCGGAGGCGGCGCGTGCGTCATCGGCCAGCGACCTGTCCTGGCTGCCGATGGCACCGGCCAATGCCTGCGGGCTCGGCGCCTCCAGCTGCTTCAAGTGCCACAACGGCAAGCGTGCCGACGCGCCGAACAGCGACCCGGTCAAGGCGCCCTGGCATGCGCAGCACGCGAAGGTCGACAACTCCTGCGTCGGCTGCCACAAGGGCAACCCGCGCGTGATGAAGCAGGAGCTCGCGCACGCCAAGATGATCGCCAAGCCGAAGGACAACAGCCAGCAGTCCTGCAGCACCTGCCACACGGCCGATCTGGCCAAGGTCCAGGGCGCCTACACCGGAGGGAAATGAGATGACGACCCACCAACGCCGCGCGCCCACGCGCCGCCGCGGCCTGACCCGGGCACTGGCCACGGCCGCCGCGGCCGCGTTGCCGCTCGCCGCCACCGCCGGCCCGACCATCGAGTTCGGCAAGGGCAGCTCGCTGAACCTGACCTACGCGGTCCAGATCTGGAACCAGACGCGGGGCTTCACCTCGGCGACGAACGGCGCGAGGTCCAACGACACCTTCCTGCGCCGCAACCGCCTCGCGCTGACCGGGCAGTACGACGACGCGATCGGCTTCTACGCGCAGCTCGAGGGCGGCGGCATCGGCCACACCGGCAACGACGACCACGAGATCTTCTTCCGCGATGCCTACGTGACCTTCGACTACCGGGACGAGCTGCGCTTCATCGTCGGCAAGGTCAAGAACACCTTCTCGCGCGAGAACCTCGAGGCCTGCCTCGAGCCGCTGACCCTCGACCGCGCGGAGCTGCTGTCCTACACGCCCTTCGCGGGCACGCGGGATGTCGGTGCCGTCGTCTGGGGCAACCTGTTCGACGCGCGCCTGCAGTACCGGCTGATGGTGGCCGACGGGCGCGAAGGCGCCAACGTCCCGAAGAACAAGCCGCGCATCACGGGCCGCGTCCACGTCAGCCTCTGGGATCCGGAGTACAGCTACGGCTACCTCGGCACCTACCTCGGCACGCAGAAGGTGCTGACCATCGGTGCCGCGGTCGACTACGAGCCCGACGTGGCCTACGCGAACTTCCTGTCGCGCACCGACGTCAAGGACTACAAGGCCTGGACGGTCGACGCCTTCATGGAGCTGCCCACGGCCAGCGGCGTGTTCACCGCCAGCGGGGCCGTCTTCAAGTACGACACCGGCGGCGCCTCGGCCAAGTCGCCCGATCCGGCCTTGCCGATCACCGCGGACCTCGAGGGCTACTACATCAAGGCCGGCTACATGCTGCCCGGCAAGGTGGGGCCGGGGCGCCTGCAGGTCTTCGGCCGTCACGAGAAGCTCGACTACGGCGTGAAGACCGGGCTGGCCGAATACTACGACAACACCTGGAACAGCGTCGGCTTCAACTACTACATCGACGGCCAGCGGCTGAAGATCACCGGCGAATACGCCCGGGTCAAGTTCGACACGCCGCACCCGGTCTTCCAGTCGTTGCGGGACTACCAGCAGGCTACACTCGGCCTGCAATTGATCTTCTGATTGCGCGCCGGGGCCACCGTTCGGCGCGGGTCCGCGCCGGCGTGGTCCTGTGCCGCCGGTCGGGGCTCCGCGGCCGGCCCCGGCAAGCAGCATCGGGCCCGCGATGACGACTGCCTCCCCACCGTCGATCGCCGCCGGCGAGGCGCCGGCCGCGACGACGACTGCCCGGCCGGCGCCGCTGGTGGCGCATCGGCTGGGGCCGTTGCTGCTGGGTGTCGTGGCGGTTATCGCCTACGCGTGGCTCGGCCGGCAATGGCACGACGGCGGCGTCGGCTGGATGCTCGGCAGCCTGCTGGCCGGGCTCGTCGTCGGCGGCTTGGCGCGCCTGGCCGCCGAACTCGCCGCGCTGCGGCAGCTCGAGCGCGGCATCCACGACACGCGCGAGGGCCTGCTGACACCGAAGGCCGAGCACGGCCTGGGATGGACGCTGGCCGGCCGACTGATCCCGGAGCACAACGAGACGGTGGCGGCGCTGGCGCTGATGTTCCGCACGGTCGAGGAGTGCCAGCTGCGCTTCCTCGACGAGCGCAACCGCAGCCTCGCGATCCTGCAGAGCCTGCCGGGCGCGTTGCTGGGCATCACCGACGAGCTCCGCGTCTCGATGGCCAACCATCAGGCCGAGTCGCTGTTCGGTGCCGGACCGGGCACGCTCGTCGAGCGCAACCTCTTCGACCTGCTCGTGCCCGACGATGCCGGTCGTGCGCTGCTTCGCGACGCCTTCCTCTACAAGCAGCCGATCCGGCAGCGGGAGGTCGTGCTGCGGCTCGACGGCCGCCCGCGCCACTTCTCGATCAGCCTCGCCTTCTACAACGAGCTGCCCGAGGACATCGCCGGCGTCATGATCCTGCAGGACGTCACCGAGCAGCGGCTGCTGATGGAGAGCGTCGCGATGCGCGAGAAGCTCGTCGCGATGGGCCAGCTCGCCGCCGGCGTGGCCCACGAGCTGAACACCCCGCTGGGCAACATCCTCGGCTACGCGCAGCTGATGCGCGCGGCCTCGGGCTCGCCGTCCCAGGTGGGCGCGTACGCCGACGTCGTGGTGGCCGAGGCCCGGCGCTGCTCGCGTGTCGTCCACGACCTGCTGGCCTACGCCCGCAAGGAACCCTGCGGCGGCGAGACCTGCGACGTCGACCAGACGCTGCGCGAGCTGCTCGAGGGTTTCGTCCACTGCCGGCTACAGCGCTACGGCATCGAGCTGGACGTGCAGCTCGAGCCGGGCCCGCATGTGGCCGAGGGGGGCTGCGGCGAGCTCGACATCGCCCTGACGAACGTGATGTCCAACGCCATCCATGCCCTGGCGGGCACGACGCGGCCGCGCATCACGATCCGCTCGTGGAGCGAACCGTCGCACGTGGCCATCTCGGTGACCGACAACGGTCCGGGTGTCCCGCCCGAGGCGCGCAGCCGGCTCTTCGACCCGTTCTTCACGACGAAGGACGTCGGCCAGGGATCGGGCCTCGGCCTCTTCATCAGCCAGGCCGTCATGACCCGACGCGGGGGGCACATCGACTTCGAGGCCCCTGCAACGGGCGGCGCGTGCTTCGTGATCCGGCTGCCGCGCGTCGATTCGTCCCGCGTGCGCGTGTCATGAGGCCCCCGGACGCCCGCGGGGTGCCGGGCCCCCGCCGGGTACGAACGGGCGCAGGGCTTAGGATGCCGGCATGAACACGGCCTCCGATGCTGTCGCCGCGCGTGGCTCGCGGCCCGACTCCGGCTCTCGGGACGCGACGCCCGTCGTCCTCGTGGCCGAGGACGACCGCCACATGCGCGAGCTCATCGGCATCGTGCTGCGCGAGTCGTCGCTGCCGATGCGCGTGGTCGCCGTCGAGAGCGCGATCGCGGCGATGGACCACCTCGAGGACGAGGCGGTGTCGGTGGTGATCACCGACCTGTGCATGCCCGGGGCCGACGGGCTCGACCTGCTGCGCTTCGTCAAGCAGCGCCAGCCCCTGTGCCAGGTGCTGCTGGTGACCGGCCACGCGAGCGTCGACTCCGCGGTGTCGGCACTGAAGGAGGGCGCGTTCGACTACGTGCAGAAGCCCTTCGACACCGACCGCCTGCGCTCGCTCGCCGAGTCGGCGCTGAACTATCACCAGGCGCTGGCCGGTGCCGCCCGGTCGCGCCAGGAGGGCGACGGCACACGGGCCGACCCGAGCCCGCTGATCGGGCGCTCACCGGCGATGCTGGCGGTCGAGCGCCTGATCGAGGCCGCCGCGGCCTACGACGCCTGCGTGCTGGTCTGCGGCGAGAGCGGCTGCGGCAAGGAACTCGTCGTGCGGCGGATCCACGAGCTCGGTGCCCGCCGCGACAAGCCGTTCGTCGCGGTCAACTGCGCGGCGATCCCCGAGACGCTGATCGAGAGTGAGCTCTTCGGCTACCGGCGCGGCGCGTTCACCGGCGCCGACCGCAACAAGCCCGGCCTGTTCGAGGCAGCCGACGGCGGGACGCTCTTCCTCGACGAGATCAACAGCGCGCCGGCAGCCCTGCAGGTCAAGCTCCTGCGCGTGCTGCAGGACGGCTGCTTCTTCCCGGCCGGCTCCACCGAGCCCGTGCGCGTGGACGTGCGGGTCATCGCCGCGGCCAACGTGCCGCTGCGCCAGCTGGTCGAACGCGACGCCTTCCGCAAGGACCTGTACTACCGGCTGTCGGTCATGGAGATCGACGTGCCCCCGCTGCGCGAACACCGCGACGACATCGGGCCGCTGGCGATGCACTTCCTCGCCAAGCACGCCCAGCGGCTGGGCAAGCACTGCGCCGGCTTCACGCCCGGTGTGCTGACGGCCTTGATCCGCCACGACTGGCCGGGCAACGTGCGCGAACTCGAGAACCTCGTGCAGCGCATGCTGATCCTCGGCACCCGCGACGTCATCGACGTCGACGTGCTGCCCGCCCACCTCGCCGAGGCCCGGGCCCCGGAGGCGCATGCGCTGGACTACCTGCCCCCGCAGAGCCTGGAGGAGATGGAGGCCTACCTGATCCGCAAGACGCTGCGCAAGACCTCCGGCGACCGCACGCTGACCGCGGAGATCCTCGGCATCGACAAGTCGACGCTGTGGCGCAAGGTCAAGCGCTACAACATCAAGGAGTGAGGGCGGGCCGCGGGCGGCGCCTGCGCGGCTCTGGCGCGGGCCGCCGCCCGGCTCACTTCTGCACCGGGTAGCCGACCGTCGAGGCTTCCTTGATCGCCTGCAGGGTCGTCTCGGTGCCGGACGACGCCGCCCAGGCCATGTAGCCCCACTTCATCACGTAGGCGTCGTAGCCCAGCAGGCGCAGCGCGACGACGGCCTTGTTCTGCTGCTGGCCGGTGTCGCAGTAGAGGATGATCTCCTTGTTCCTGGGCAGCTTGGCCAGCGAGGCGGGCTTGACCAGTTCGTTCAGGTCGATGTGGATCGCACCGGGGACGTGGCCCAGGTCGTACTTCTTGTCCTTGGGCATGCGCACGTCGACGACGACGAAGTCCTTCTTGCCTTCCTTGATGCGCAGGGCGACTTCCTCGGCGACGACCTCGTGGTAGTCGTTGTCCTCCAGGCCGTTCATGTAGGCCTGGACGAACTTCTGCAGCGTGGCCCGCTCGGCGGGCGAGGCCTTGGGCAGCGCGGTCTGGGCGACGGCCGAGCCGATGGCGAACGCCATCAGCGCGAAGGCCACGGTCATCGGGCGGGGGTCGAGGCTCATGCGGTTCTCCTGTATCCGGTGTCGCGCCCGCGAGGGCGGGACGACGTCGCGATGCTGCAAAGCGGCCGGCCGCTACGGCTTGCGCCGGATCAACCGATGCCGATCGTCCGGGCGCACCGGGTGCGCATCTTGCTCCAGATCATGCCCGTCCCGGCAGCCTCGCCCGGCGCCGTGGCCGCTTGCACGATCCCCGCCACCGCATGCGGGTAAACCCTGATACGCTGCTGCTGTCCTCACCGTCTGCTCCGATCCCCGATGCTGATGCCCCGTCGCCCCGTGTCCTGCTCCTTCGACGACGCGCTCGGCGCGGTTGCCGAGCGCCTCGCCGCCGCCCGCGCCGGCGGCCGTCGTCCGGTGTTCTACCTGCCGGGCAACGCGGGCCGGCTGGCCGCAGCCGAGCAGTGGATCTTCGACCACGCCGCACGCCTGGAGGGCGTCGACGTCTTCCAGGTCCTGGCGCTGGGCCCCGCTCTCGGCTGGGCGCAGGCGGTGATGGGGGGCGTGGGCATCGTCACGCCGTTCATCGGACCCGGGGTGCGCGAGCTCGTCAACCGGGGCCTCGCGCGCAACATCCGCTGCCACCTCTCGCAGGTGCCGCGGCTGTTCGAGGGCCGCTGGCGTCCCGACGTCGCGCTCGCGCATGTCTCGCCGCCGGACGCCGAGGGCCGGGTCACCCTCGGCTTGAACGCCGGCATCGACCACGCTCCCGTTCGCCAGGCCGCGTTCAAGGTCGCGTTCGTCAACGCGCGCCTGCCCCGCTGGCACGTCGAGACCCTCGAGGACGCGGCCACCGGCCGCAGCTTCGAGACCGGCTGCGCGCTGCCGCTCGCGCACTTCGACCTCGTGGTCGAGATCGACGAACCGCTGACCGAGCACCCGATGCAGCCGGCGGGCGCGGCCCAGCGTGCCGCCATCGAAGCGATCGCGCGGCGCATCGTCGACGTCCTCGCCCAGGACCCCGCAGCGAGCGCGGACGGGTTGCCGAACGTGCTGCAGCTGGGCATCGGCAAGATCCCGGACGCGGTTGCACGCGAGCTGGCGGGGCGAGGTCTGTCCGTCGCGGGCCTGTGGTCGGAGCTCTTCTCCGACGGCGTGCTCGCGCTGTATCGGGC
>ERZ761607.2769-NODE-2769-length-18227-cov-4.453280_pt1 | contig 18227 bp, 18 predicted proteins | sample MGYA00511164_ERZ761607 | MGnify/ENA primary metagenome ERZ761607 (study PRJEB28899, sample SAMN02445080) | bioreactor sludge metagenome | biome: EBPR sludge | place: Australia: Brisbane, Thorneside Wastewater Treatment Plant | collected 2011-06-22 ...
GACTTGCCGCAGCCCGACGGGCCAATGAATGCGACGACCTCGTTCTCGTAGATCGTCAGTGCGGTGGAGAACCGATCCTTGTCGGTGTCGCCGTGTGCGTAGCGGAAGCCGTCGGCGCCAGCGTCTCGGCCCGCGTCGCGGCCACCGTCGAGCCGACCTCCATCCGGAGTGGAACCGTCCACCGGGCCACCGTCGGTCGGCGGAAGCGGTGAGACCACGCGCGAACGGCCACATGCGATCAGGAGCAGGCTGGCGAGGACGATCGCGATCCGTGCATGCATCGCGCGCCAGCGTATCCCCGCCGACGAGGGCTCGCACCTCGGCACGTCGATCGAAGCGTGAGGCGCTCGCGTCCGAGCGCCCTCGCTTGCCCCACGTCGGCCCCTTCGTTATACGGACGCGGTGGCCGAGGCCTCGGAGACGAACGTCGATCGTTTGCAGCGACGCGCCGAGAACGCGCTCGAACGTCGCCGCTTGAACGAGGCCGAGACCTTGCTCGACCGGTTGGTCGAGATCGCCGAGCGTGGCAGCGAGCCCGCCCTCTTCGCGCACCGTCACCTCGCGGAGCTGCGCCTCGAGCGGCACCCGTGGCGCGCGGCGCTACACCTCAAGCACCTCGCGGACGCCGATCCGGATGACGACGTCCCGCACGCCATGATGGGCCTCTGTCAGGCGCTGCTCGGGAACTACCGCGCCGCGATCTCGGCCTACAAACGCGCCCTTCGCTGCGCGCCACGCACGCCGTGGTACCTGCACAACCTCGGGCACCTGCTCGACGTCGCGCTCGACGAGCCCAAGGCGGCGCTCGAGCCGCTGCGGGTCGCGTGGCGCCTCGAGCCCGACCACGACGAGATCGTCGCGAGCCTCGCCCACTGCCTCGCGCGGCTCGGCGAGCTCGACGAAGCGAAGCAGCTCGCGAAGCAGGCGACCTCGCTCGCGCCCCGTAACCCCGACCACCGACGGCTCGTCGAGTGGATCGATCGCGGCGCGCCACCGAAGGACGACGTCGGATCGTTCGCGGGCGCGACCTCGCGAGCACAAGCCGAGCCCGAGCCGTCGGCACCGACCGGTCAGAGCCGCCGCGTCGACGCGAAGACCCGCGCGGTCCGCGAGACCTTCGAGCGGCAGATGCGCGCCGCGGGCTTCTCCACCGAGCAGGTCGCGCGAGCGCGCGCGCTGTGGCGCGACTTCCGCACGATGCGTTCGGTGCGGGTGGGCAAGCCCGAGGTCTACGCGGCCGCGATCGAATACGCGATCGCGATGGTCGTGCAACGCCGCGGCTCCTCGCAGGCGAAGATCGCGGAGCGCTACGGAGTCGCGACCACCTCGCTCTCGGGCCGCTTTCAAGAGATCCAGCTCGCGCTCGGCCTGATCCCTGGCGACCCGCGCTACACCGCGGGCTGAGCTCGGCTGGATCGCGCCGCGGCTCACGCGACCTCCCGCCGCGCACGTGTGCGCGACGCAGGAGAACCTCACGCGGCGCACACGTGCGCACGTCGCGACCTCTCGCCGATCGCACATCGCACCTTTCGAAGAGCGAGTCGTGTCGTGCGCGCAGCGGACGACGCGACCTCGCGCCGCGAACAAGGACTCGCGTTGCACGCATGTTTCGTCTCCCACCGCGAGCACCACCCGACGGGAACGCCTCCGGACCGCACGAGCATGATCCACCGTCGAACCGGACGGCCATCGCGAAACGCCTCGCGTCGTGCGCCGAGCTCACGACGCGAGGCGGAAGTGGGCACGCACGAAGCTCCCAGGGCCCGCACGCGCGCGGCTCGTGTCACGCGCGCGAGCTCGAGACGCGAGCCGCCACGTCGCAAGAGAGTGAGGCGCAATCCACAGTGGAGATCGAAGGCCACCGACGGAGGGCCGAACGGGACGCGCCCCGCAAAACCCTGTGGACGAGGAGACGACGCGCTCGCGCGTTCGGCTCCGAGCGCTCCACCGGTTTTTGCGGGACGTGTCCGGTTCGGCGCACACGCTTCCAAGAAGCAACGTCCAAAGACCCGCGATCGAAGGCCCGCCGCGTCGAAGTCGGAGCAACACGCCAACACCCCAGCCCAGCGCCGAACGAACGCCCCGCCTTCACACTTCTTCATCGATCACGGCGCCGCCCCTTCACGAACGACCCCCACGAAGGAACCCATCAGGAGGTTCCCCATGTTCGGATTCGTGATCGGCATCGCGTCCTTGATCGGCCTCGTCGCCGTCCTCCGTCGCGGCCGCCACGCCCGCTTCGCCGCGGGCTGCGCACACCCTCGTCACCCGCACCACCACGGCCACCGTCGATGGCGCCGCGGCCCCTTCGCCATGCTCGACGGACTCTTCGCGCACCTCGACACCAGCCCGGGCCAGGAGAAGGCCATTCGAGCAGCCCTCGCGGAGCTCTTCGACGAGGCACACGCGTTGAAGGGAGAGGTCCGCGAAACCGGTGAAGCCGCGCGCGCCGCGGTGTCCGGCCCCGCGTTCGATCCCCACGCGCTCGACGCCGCGTTCGAGCGCCACGACGCCAAGCTCGCGCGCCTCCGCGAAGGCGCCAAAGAAGCGCTCCGCAAGATCCACGAGGCCCTCGACGACGAGCAGCGCGCCGAGCTCGGCCGAATCCTCGCGCGACGTGGCTTCGGTCCCCTCGGTCGCTTCGGCTTCGGTCCCTACCGCTGAGCGCGGAGCCGCGATGAACCGGATGCACGAAGCCCTGTACGACGCGTGGCGCGCGTTCGTTCAGCAGCACTGCCTCCCCTCCCCGCGCACGCCCCTCGACGTCCATCACGACGCCGATGCGGCCCTCGCGTGGCTCGCGCGCGAGTCGCCCGCTTCGGAGCGCCGCGACCCCCGCGCCGAGAGCTGATCCCTTCCCTCCCACGTTCCTCGGAGAATTCGTCATGAAGCGTCCCCTCCTCATCGCCCTCCTCACCCTCGGCATCGTCGGCGGCTTCGCGCACGGCTTCGCGTCGCTCCGCCATCACCACCACCACCGCCGCGCGCACTTCGAGCGTCACGTGGCGCAGGTCTGCGTCGACGCCGCACGACGTGCGGACGCCGAGGACCGCGCGCAGCCACCGCCCGAGCGCCGTCGCGCTCACCACCCGCACCGGCCACACCCCTGAGCCGTGTGCGCGCACTTCGACGCCTCGTCGCAAGACGACGTCCCGCGCGCGACCTCGACCCTCCCGCCGCGACCGCGCACCATGACCGCCGTGACCACCCGCGTCCTCCTCGTCGACGACGACGCCCGCCTCTTCGAGCTCCTCGCGCGTTACCTCGGGCCGCACGACGTCGCGCTCGATCACGCGCCGGATGGCGGGCGTGGGCTCGCGCTCTTCGAGGCGGGCGCGTACGACGCGGTTCTCCTCGACGTGATGATGCCCGGCATGGACGGCCTCGAGGTGCTGCGGCGTCTCCGAAAGAAGAGCGGCGTTCCGGTGCTCATGCTCACCGCGCGCGGGGACGAAGCGGATCGTGTGGTCGGCCTCGAGCTCGGCGCGGACGACTACGTGGCCAAACCCTTCGGTCCGCGCGAGCTCCTCGCGCGGCTGCGCGCGGTGCTGCGTCGAACGCAGACGCGCGAGCCGAACGAACGCCTCTCCGCGGGCGGCGTGGTCGTCGACGTCGCGTCGCGGCGCGTGACGGTGGAAGGCCGCGAGGTGTACCTCACCGCGCTCGAATACGATCTCCTCGTCGCGCTCCTGCGCCGCGCGGGGCGCGTGATCCCGCGCGCGTCGCTTCTGCCGCTCGCGGGACGCGACGAGGTGGTCGGAGAGCGCACAGTCGACGTGCACGTGTCGAAGCTGCGCAAGAAGCTCGGCGACGATCCACGTCAGCCGAAGCTCCTGCAGACCGTGCGCGGCGTCGGCTACGTCTTCGCCGCGAACCTCCCCGAGGAGCCCGCGTGATCCTGCGCGCGCACACGTCGCACCGCGACGTCGTCACCGACTCCGTCACGGTCTGTGTCGCCGAAGGGAGCGCCCGATGAGACGCAGCGGCCCCGCCTGCGGCCCGAAGGAGCACCACCGCTTCGGCCTGCGCAAAGTCCTCTTCGTCTGGCTCGTCGTCGTGATCGCGGTCACCGCTCTCGCGGTCGGGCTCGTGTCTTACGCGTTCGGCGGCAACCGTTGGCGCGAAGAGATGGCGGGCCTCCAGCACTTCGCCGAAAACCGCCTCGCCGAGGTCTGGGACGATCCGGTCGCGCGCGAGGAGCTCGTGCATTCGGCGGAGCGCGATCTGAACCTCGGGGTCGCGCTCTTCGACGACCAGAACCGTGTGCTCCGTCGACCGCGCGGTGAGACGCGCGGCAAGCCCTTCGTGCTCCACGTACCGGGCGGCGAGGCCCACGTCTTCGCGCATCGTCCCCCGATGGCGCCACGCTTCGCCGCGAGCTTGCTCGTCGCGGTCTGCGTGCTCGCGATCGCGAGCGGCGCGCTGGCGCGAAAGCTCGCGCTCCCCATCCGTCGTGTCGCGGACGTGGCGGAGCGCCTCGGCGAAGGCGATCTCGACGCGCGGGTCGGAGCCCAGCGCATGCGCGGCGAGGTCGGGCTGCTCGCGGAGACGATCGACCGCATGGCCGAACGAATCCAAAAGCAGCTCCACGATCAGAAGGAGCTGCTCGCCGCGGTCTCGCACGAGCTGCGCACGCCGCTCGGACACGTACGTGTGCTGCTCGAGCTCGCGCGAGAGGGCGCGCTCGACGAGCGCGGGGTGGACGAGATCGAGCGCGAGATCGTGGAGATGGATCGACTGGTCGGCGAGCTGCTCGCGCGCTCGCGCCTCGACTTCGAGACCCTCGACGCCCACGAGCTCGACGCGCTCGATCTCGCGCGCCGGACGCTGGAGCGCCTCGCGCTCGATCCGGCGCTCCTCGAGATCCCGCAGGACGAGCTCACGAATCGACCGACGGTGGTGGGCGATCCGACGTTGCTCGGGCGAGCGCTCGCGAACCTGGTCGAGAACGCGCAGCGGCACGGCGGAGGGCTCGTGAAGCTCTCGGTGCGCGCGGAAGACGGCGCGGTGATCTTCTCGCTCGACGATCGCGGGGACGGCTTCGACGAGCGCGCGTTCGATCCCTTCGTGCGCGGCGACGGCGGAAGGCACCCTAGCCTCGGGCTCGGCCTGGCCCTCGCGCGCCGAATCGCGCGCGCGCATCGCGGTGACGTGACGGTGAGCCCACGCGAAGGTGGCGCACGCGTGGAGCTGCGCGTCGGCGGCACCGGAGCGAGCGAGAGCGCGTGAAGCGAGGGCCGATCGCGAACGACTCGGACGACCGCGAGAGCTCGAACGAACCAAAGCGTGGTCGAACGCCGACGCGAAACTATCGGGCCGCGCGAGAGCGCGGAGCCGATGAACGCGCTTGCGACCGTCGCGGGGTGACAACCCCGATGGCCTGCTACGTTGTCGCGCGATGCGCGTCCTCCTCGTGCTCTGCTTCAGCTTGGCTTCGCTCCCGTCCCTCGTCGCCGCGCAAGGCGCGTCGGAGCTGGACGCTCCCCGGACCCCCACACCCGCGGAGACCGAGTCCGTCGACCCTGCGGTGGCCCAAAGCACGACGCCCAACACGACGACGAGCACGACGCCGGGCTCGACCGCCGCCCCGCCGAGCACGGACGCGGCCCCGGTGGCTCCGCCGAACGGCGCACCGCTCGTGCCGCCCGGGTACGAGGGCGCCGCGCCCGCCCAGCCCACCTACGGCCAACCTGCGCAGCCCTCGCAACCCGGGTATCCACAGCCGGGCTACGGCGCGCCCTCGTATGCGCCGCTCGCACCCGGCCCCATCCCGCGCCGCACCCGCATCCGCCTCCGCGACGGCATGGAGGTTCCGCCCTACGCACGCGTCTTCGAGCGCCGCCTCGGATTCCTGATGTGGCCGGGCCTCGGCCTCTTCGTCGGCGGCTACGCGATCAGCACCATCCTCGCGACCGACGACGCGGTCGCCGCCGTTCCCCTCGTCGGGCCTCTGCTCTGGCAGGCGCAGCACGGGACGTCGCAAGATCTCGAGCTCACGATCCCGCTGACGATCCTCCAGGTCGTCGGGGTCGTCGCGTTCTCGATCGGCGTGAAGAAGCGCCGCTACGCCGAGGTGTGGCGGGTCGGCGACCAGCCCGTGCCTCCCCCGGGCCGCCAGATCGCGGTCGCGCCCTACGCGGATCGGCACGGGGGTGGGATTTCCCTGATGGTCTACTGACCTCAATCGGTGGTTGGGTGCGCTCGCCCGTGATCCAAGCCATTGGCGCGGTTGCGAATCTCACCGCGCCGCGCCACGTCTCGCCTGCTCGCATGGTTCGTCAGCCCTACCCCATCACCGCCTACGGTCTGTGCTGCGGCCTCGGTCGCACCACTGCCGAGGTCGTCGGCGCGCTCCACGCGGGCACGCGCGGACTTCGAGAGGTGCCCTTCGCGGTGCCCTTCGAGGCCATCACCGGCACCGTTCCGGGTGAGCTTCCGCCTCTTCCGCCACACCTCGCGCGCAAAGAATCCCGCACGGGGCGGCTCGCGCTGCTCGGCCTGCAGGACGTCCGTGAGGCGGTGCACGCGGCGAAGGCGCGTTGGGGGAACGCGCGTGTAGCGACGGTGCTCGGCACGAGCACCGGGGGGATCGATCGCACCGAGACGATCCACTTCGACTGGTTCGGCCGCGGCGCCCCCACGCCGCCCGCGCTTCCGAGCGATTACGTCTACCTCGAGCAGCACCCCTTCCACGCCTTCGAGGATCTCGTGGTGGCGGACCTCGGCCTCGAAGGCCCCGCGTTCGTGGTGAGCACCGCGTGCTCGTCGAGCGCCAAGGTCTTCTCCTCCGCGCGGCGCTTGCTCGATCTCGGGCTCGCCGACGCGGTGCTCGTCGGCGGGGTCGACGGCCTCTGCAACACCACCGTGCGCGGCTTCCACAGCCTCGGCGTGATGGCCTCCGAGCCGTGCCGCCCCTTCGGCGTCGATCGACCGGGGATGAACGTGGGAGAAGCGGCCGCGTACCTGCTGCTCGAGCGCGAGCCCCGCGGCGGCGAGACGCCGAAGGCGTGGCTGCGTGGGGTCGGCGAGACGAGCGACGCCTACCACATGAGCTCGCCCGATCCGGAAGGCCTCGGCGCCAAACGCGCGATGGAAGCCGCCCTCGCGCAGGCGGGTGTGGGCCCGGAGGTCGTCGGTTACGTGAACGCGCACGGCACCGGCACGAAGTACAACGACGCCGCGGAGTCGAAGGCGCTGCACGCGCTCTTCGGGCCGGAGGTCCCCGTCGTGTCCACGAAGGCGCTCACCGGACACACCCTCGGCGCGTGTGGCGCGGTCGAAGCGATCTTCTCGATCGTCGCGCTCGAGCAAGGCTGGATCCCCGCGGGCGTGGGCTCGCACCCGCTCGATGCGGAGGTCGAGGTGCAGGTGCCGCAGAAGGTGCTCGAGCGCCCGCTGCGTTTCGTGCTCAGCAACGCGTTCGCCTTCGGCGGCAACAACGCGAGCGTGCTGCTCGAACGAGGCGCCCGATGACGCCGTCGATCTACCTGCACGGTCGTGGGCTCTGGAGCCCCGGCATCCCGGACGTCGCGACCTACCTCGCGCGAGGTGAGGATCCGTCGGCGGCTGACCCCGCCGACTCGACGACTCCGCCCGCGGAGCGCCCCGCGTGCGAGGTCGTGCATCCGCGCATGAAGCGCGCGACCAGCTTGCTCACGCAGACCTCGATCGAGGTGATGACCCAGGCCGCGCGCGACGCGGGCTTCGCGCTCGACCAGTGCGCGACGGTGTTCGGCAGCGAGCACGGCGAGATCCAGATCGCGGTCGAGCAGATGCAGATGATGCAAGAGGGCAGCGGCATCGTCTCGCCCGCGCGCTTCAAGAACAGCGTGCACAACACCGCGGCGGGCCTCTTCTCGATCAGCGTGGTCAACCGCGGCTTCACCACCGCGATCGCGGCGGGTGAGCACACCTTCGCGATGAGCCTGCTCGAGGCGTGGATGCTCCTGGCCGACGGCGACGTCGAGCAAGTCGTCGTCTCGATCGCGGAGGAGCCGCTTCCCGAGCCGATCCACGACTTCGCGCCGCACGTCGCGCTCGGAGTCGCCATCGCGCTCGGGACGAAGTCCGAGGGCGCGCTCGCGAAGATCGGCGCGCCGGAGCGACGACGTGTCGACGGCACGATCGAGATTCCTTCGCGTTTCTCGGGGCATCCGGGCGAAGGTGCGCTGCGTCTGGTCGAGGCGGCGCGACCGACGACCTCGCGCGTGGTGGACGTCGCGCTCTCGTCCGCCTGGAGCGTGCGCGTCGAGCCTCTCGACGCCGCGGGTCGTTCGTGAGGCGCGTCGCGATCACCGGCATCGGCGTCGCGACCCCGATCGGCGACGACCTCGCGACCGCGAGCGAGGCGCTTCGCGAAGGTCGTCACGGCATCGCGCGCTGCGACGCGTGGGCCGCGCATCCCGAGATGCTCACGCGGCTCGGCGCGCCCGTGCGCACCGACGTCACGCGCTGGTCGCGCAAGGTCACGCGCACCATGGGTCGCGTCGCGTTGCTCGCGCTCCACGCGACCGAGCAGGCGCTCGCGCAGGCGGGTCTGCGCGAGGACGAGCTCACGAGCGGCCGCGCCGGGCTCGCGTACGGCTCCACACACGGCTCCACCGCGGCGTGGGAGAAGTTCGCGCTCACGCTCGAGACACCGAACGCGCTCCTCGGGCTCGGTAGCAACGCGTACCTGAAGTTCTCGACCCACACCTGCGCCGCGAACCTCGCGGTCCACCTCGGCATCCGCGGCCGTGTCTACACCACGTGCGCGGCGTGCGTGTCGGCGAGCCAAGCGATCGGCAGCGGCTACGAGGCCATCCGCTACGGCCTGCAGGACGTGATGATCTGCGGCGGCGCGGAGGAGATGCACTACATCACCGCGGGCGTCTTCGACGTGCTCCAAGCCACGAGCACGCGCTTCAACGATCGCCCGGATCTCTCGCCGCGCCCCTTCGATCGTGACCGCGACGGGCTCGTGGTCGGCGAAGGTGCGGGCACGCTGGTGCTCGAAGATTGGGAGCGCGCGAAGCATCGCGGCGCGACGATCCTCGCCGAGCTCGTGGGCTACGGCACGAGCTGCGACGGAACCCACATCACCGCGCCCTCCCCCGAGGGTATGGAGTCGGCGATGAGGCTCGCCCTCGACGACGCGAAGCTCGATCCGAGCGCGGTCGACTACGTGAACGCGCACGGCACCGGGACCACGGTGGGCGACGTCGAAGAGGCGCGCGCGACCTGGAAGGTCTTCGGCGAGCGCGCCCTGGTGAGCAGCACGAAGGCCTTCACCGGGCACACCCTCGGCGCGTGCGGCGCGATCGAGGCGGCCTTCTGCGTGGCGATGATGAACGAGGGGTACGTGGCGCCGAGCCGAAATTTGGCCCTGGTCGACCCGGAGATCCCGCCCCTAGGGTTCGTGATCGGGGGTGCGCGCGACGCACGCCCCGAGGTCGTGGTCAGCAACAACTTCGCCTTCGGCGGCATCAACACGTCGTTGGTGATGAGGCGGGCATGAGCAGCGGTAGCAACGAGCAGTTCGACGTCATCGTGATCGGTGCGGGCCCGGCGGGCTCGACCACCGCCGGCCTCCTCGCGAAGGAGGGCAACCGTGTCTTGGTCCTGGAGCAGTCGACCTTCCCGCGCTTCAAGATCGGCGAGTCGCTCCTGCCGGCCGAGCTGCCGGTCTTCGACGCGCTCGGCTTCGAGCCGAAGGGCCGGTTCGCGTACAAAGCCGGGGCCGACTTCCTCGACGAGGAGCGCGGCAAGTTCGCGCGCTACAACTTCTGCGACGCGCTCAGCGGCACTCGGAGCCACGCCTACCAGGTCGATCGAGCGCGCTTCGACGTCGAGCTCTCGGAATGCGCGAAGCGCCACGGCGCGGAGGTCCGGTTCGACACGAAGGTCGATCGGGTCGAGACCGACGAGGCGGAGGCGCGCGTGCACCTCGGAGACGGCGCGGTCCTCCGCGCGCGCTACGTCGTCGACGCGACGGGCCGCGAGCGCCTGCTCTGCCGGCAGCACAAGAGCTTCGAGCGAATCGAAGGCTTCGGGATGGCGGCGGTCTGGGTCCACTTCGACGACCTCACGGACGAAGCGGAGCGCGAGCTGCACACGGACGGCCAGGGCAACATCACGGTCCTGATCCTCGACAAGGGCTGGGGTTGGGTGATCCCGCTCGGAAACCGCCGGCTCTCCGTCGGCTTCGTGAGCGCGCAGAAGGGCGTGGTCAGCGAGGCGTGGTGGGAGGAGCGCTACGCGGCGAGCCCGAAGCTGCAGCGGCTGACGAAGGGCGCCACGCGCTCGATGACCCAGGTGCTCGGCGACTACAGCTTCAAGAACACCGTGCCGGCGGGCGTGCGCTGGGGCTGCGTGGGTGACTCGCGCGCCTTCCTCGACCCCGTCTTCTCGAGCGGCGTCGCCTTCGCGATGGACGGCGCGTTCCACGCCTCGAAGATCCTCGCGCCCGCGCTCGCGGAGGGCCGCGAGTCCGACCCCACGCTGCTGGCGCCTCTGGCGGAGAAGATGAACCACGCCTACCGGGTCTTCGGGGCGCTGATTCACAGCTTCTACCACACCAAGATCATCGACCACATCTTCTTCTACGACGATCCCGACCCCGAGCTGCGCTCGGGTCTGATCAGCGTCTTGGCGGGCGACGTGTGGCGTCAAGACAACAAGTTCCAGGAGATGTTGCTCCGCTCCGAGCGACGAATGGAGCGGCGAATGGCCGCTCCGGCTTGAACGCGCCCGATTTTCGGACGCGACGCGCGAACACGCCACGTCTCCGAGACGTCGACTCCCGAGGGTTGCCGCCCATCGGGAGCCGAAAACGGAAAAGAGCGAGCCGACTTCGACTCGCTCTTTTCCGTTTGAATGCCGGACGATCACTCCGTGACGCGCTGACGCTCGCCCCCTTCGGGACGGAAGGTGCGCGGATCGAGCGGGTCGGGCTCTTCGCCCATCTCGCGACGGCGACGCGCGGCCGGATCCCAGAGCTCGCCCGGACCGGGCGAGGCGCCGCGGTGGAACTCTTCCGGGGTCACGCCGTCGGGCAGGCGCGGCGGCGTGCGGACCGCGTTGGCCGCACCGCCGGCGACGCGACGCACGCGGAGACGTTCGATCTCGACGTCGGTCATGGGGCGGTTGCCCTCGAGCTGCGGGACCCGCGCGATGCGCTCGACGATCTCGACGTCGCGGCAGCGACCGAAGATCGTGTAGCGCGAGTCGGCGTCGAGGTCGGGGGTGGCGCCGTCGGTGATGAAGAACTGCGCGCCGTTCTCGTTCACGTCGGAGCTCGCCATGCAGAGGAGGCCCGCGCGGTCGTGGGTCATCTCGGGGTGCGGCTCGTCCGGGATGGAGTAGCCGGGGTTTCCGGTCCCGTCGCCATAGAGGTCGCCGCCCTGAATCAGGTAGCCCGGGATGACGCGGTGAAAGATGGTGCCGTCGTAGTAGGGCTCACCGCGGCGCCATTCGCCCCGACGCGGGTCCCACCACGGACGCGCCCCACGGGCCAAGCCGATGAAGTTGGCGACCGTGCGGGGCACCTTGTCCGCGAAGAGATCGCAGAAGATCGTGCCGAGGGTGGTGTCGATCTCGGCCACGAGCCCGCCGTCGGTCGGGAGCCCGGTCACCGCCTCTTCGAGCGTGTAGTCGCCCGCTTCCGGATCGGGCGTGGTCGGCGTGAGGACCCAACGTTCGCGATCGAGGCGACGCTGCTCGTCGAGCGCGGCGCGTTGGCGGCGCATGGTGTCGGTCGCTTCGATCACCTCGTAACCGTCGGGGGTGCGGAGGCGTTTGGTCGGATCGGGCGCGTTCGCGACGCTGCCGGTGGCGGGACCGAGGGCACCTTCGTCGGCCTCCTCGTCGCAGCCACCGCAGCCGGCGAGCACGAGGAAGAGGAGCGCGGAGGAGCGAGGAAAAGAAAGCTGGCGCATGGGACGCAGGCTCAGACGCTGGAGACGGGTCGACGCTTGGGCGGTGAGGCGAAGCGCGGGAGACGAGGAGCGACGCGCGAACACTTCGCGGCGCGCGTCATTCCGCGACCGGACGAGGTACCACGCCCGGCCGGAGGTGCCACTCGGGCTGCATGGGTTCCGCGACGTGCGCGCGAAGGAGGTTCGAAGACGTCGCCGACCACGTCGCCGACCACGTCGGGCGCGATTCTTCGCTCTCTTCGCCCCTCACCCTGCCCCGCGCACGACCTCGCGCAGGTGCGGGAAGGCCATGAAGTGCCGCACCACGGGGTCGGCGCGGCGCGCGAGGGAGTCGAGCTCGGCCTGCACGCGGGTGTCGAGCTCGACGGACTCGTCGCGGAGCTCCCCGAGATCGACCTCACTGCCCGCGCTCATCGAGGCGAGCCGTCCCTTGAGCTGCGCCATCTGGAAGAACAGGTCGTCGCTCTCGGCGTCGATGCGGCGCGACTCGCCTTCGAGCTCTGCGATCTTCGCCCGGGCGTCGATGCGAATCCGCGCGAGCGCCCCCACCTCCGCGAGCGCGCCAGTGGCCTCGTCGAGCGTGGTCCCGGAGTGTGGGGACGGCGCGCGCTCCCACGCGGCGCGCAAGGGAGCCTCGACCTGCGCGTGGCGCGCGCGCGATTCTGCGAGCTTCGCGTCGAGCTCGGCGCGCTCGCGCTGCACCCGCGCGATCTCCGACGCGAGCGAGTCGAGCGCGTGTCCGATCCGTAGCCGCGCGTCGCGCGTCTCGTCTTGTTGGATCGCGGCGCGGGTGATGCGCTCCGAGAGATCCTCGAGCAGCTTCCGTAGCTCGTTGACTTGCAGACCGAGCGCCTCGATCGCGTCGGCGAGCCACGGCGGAGCGTCGCCCTGAGGGTGCGCGCGGTGCACGAGGTGTCGGAACACCTCGACGCGATCGTGCCAGCGCGCGACGAGCGCGAGGTGGCCGGGATGTGGATCGGAGGCCGGCGCAGTCGCGACCGACGGCCGAGTGACCTCCACGCTCGCGCGCGTGCCGAGCACTCCGTCGAGCGCCTGCACCAGCTCGTGTGCGGTCGCGTAGCGATCGTCGGGCTTCTTCTCCAGCAGCCGCAGCACGATCGCGTCGACCTCCGGAGGCAGCGTCGGCACGTGGAAGCTCGGCGCGCGTGCGGGCTCTCGCAGGTGCTTGAGGATCAGATCCGGCGTGCTTCCGGTGAAGGGGAGTTGGCCGGTGAGCATCTCGAAGAGCACGCAACCAGCCGAGTAGAGATCGGCGGGAGGGCCGAGCGGTGCGCCGCGCGCTTGCTCGGGCGCGATGTACTCCGGCGTCCCGAACACCGTGCCCGTGGCGGTGACGCGGAGCTCGCCCTTCATCTGCGCCAGCCCGAAGTCGAGCAGCTTCACGAAGTCGCCTTCGTAACCCCGCAGCAAGAAGATGTTGTCCGGCTTCACGTCGCGGTGGACGACGTCGAGCTCGTGCGCCCTCGCGAGCGCCTTCGCGATCTGCCGCATGATGCGGAGCGAGCGCGTCATCTCGAGCGCGCCGTCCTCGATCGCGCGCGAGAGCGGGATGCCGTCGAGGTACTCCATCACGAGGTAGACGTGACCGTCGTCGGTCTCGCCGAAGTCCGTGATGTCGATGATGTGCTCGTGGTTGATGCGGTTGGCCGCGCGCGCCTCGCGCAGGAAGCGCGTGCGGTTCGTCGGTTCGTAGCTGAGCTCGGGCGCGAGGAACTTCACGGCGACGTCGCGCCCGACGACCTCGTGCTTGGCGCGGTAGACGGTGCCCATGCCGCCGACCCCGATGCGCTCCTCGATCACGTAGCGCCCCGAGAGGGTGCGCCCGATGAGTGGATCCGGAAGCGGCACGAGATTGCCGCCGTCCAAGGGACAACGTTCGGGGTTGCCCCGGAAACGAGCGCCGCAGGTTTCGCAGAGTCGCAAGAACGATCCCCCGCGCACGAGGGTCGCTCCGTCGAACGACGCGGGACAAGCCTACGATTCGGGCGCGCGAGCGCCGAGCTCGAGCCCGCGACTCGTCGGGCCGCCCGCTGGCGCAAAAGTTGGCCCCACATGTAGGCAAACGTAGCTTCCGCACATGCACCGCGTGCCCGGGCTGGCGAAAGCCCGACGAAGCTCTCTGATCCGCTCTCGTGGGGGCGAGGCGCTGACGCGGGAGGCGGAGGAGCTCCTCTTCGCGCTCTCCGATCGGATGACGGAAGGTGAGCTCTCGCGACGGGGCGACGACGAGTCGTGGTTCGGTACGACGATGTTCACCGTCGCGCTCGACGAGCTCGCCCGCGAGCTGCGGGGCGTGCTCGATCCGGAAGCGCTCGTGCGGGTGGTCCAAGGCTCCGTGCGCGTGCGGCTGCGCGCGATGCGGCTCGCGTGTGCGGACGTCGCGCATCGGCATCCGGATCGAGCGTTCGGACGGGCGGTCGTGGAGACCCAAGCGCGCGTCGTGGGGACGTGCTTGCAGATCGACGTCGACCTGCACTGGCCGCTCGCGGACCACGGCACGGAGCGGGTCGCGCGATGACGGCCGTCTCGGTATGCGCGGACGAGCCTCGCGTCGACGGCTGGTTCGACGTCCACTGCGCCATCCACGACTCTGCGAGCGACGAACGGCTCGCGCCCGCGCGGCGTTGTACTAACGTGTTTGCCCCCGCGTGCTTCGTGGCGGAGCTCGCGGAGGAACGCGTGCCCGAAGCCGCCCGAGAGTGCTCGCATGAAGGATCGTGACGACAACGTCATCCACGTGGTCTTCGGAGGCGACGGCGGCTACCGCATCGTCGAGCCGCCGCCCGTCGCGAAGGAGAGCGAAGAGAGCGAGCCGGCGCGTGAACGCCGCGTGGTGGCCGAGCCGCGCACCGACGATCCGCTCGCCGATCTCTACGATCGTCACGAGGTCGCGCGGCTCTTCGAGCTCGAGCCGAACGTGCTCCGGAGCTGGGATCGCGCGGGCATCGTGACCCCGAGCGCGCGCCGTGGGCGTCGGCGGCTCTACTCGTTCCAGGACTTGATCGCGGTGCGGGTGGTGAAGGGCTTGCTCGCGGCGGGGGTCTCGCAACGCGACGTGCGCCGTAGCGTCGACGCGCTCCGCAGCTCGCTCCCGAAGGTCGTGCGTCCGCTCGCCGAGCTGCGCGTGGTGGCGGAAGGGCACGCGATGGTCGTGCGCGCCGCCGACGCGGTCTACGAGCCCGTGACCGGCCAACTCGTCCTCGACTTTCGCGTCGACACGCTGCGCGAGGACGTGGTGCGCTCGCTGCGTCGCGAGCCGAGCCGCGAGGATCGACGGCGCGCGTACGACGCTTACCTCGAGGGTTGTCGGCTCGACGAGAGCCCGACCACCTGGGCGCAGGCAGAGGAGGCGTACCGCGAGGCGCTGCGCCTCGACCCTTCGCTCGCGAACGCGTTCACGAACCTCGGAAACCTGCGCTTTCGGCAAGGCGACGTACCCGCCGCGACCGCGCTCTACGAGAAGGCGCTCGTGGTCGATCCCGATCAGCCCGAGGCGCTCTACAACCTCGGCTTCCTCGCCATCGAGCGTGGCGACGTGCTCCGCGCGATCCCCTACTTCGAGCGGGCGCTCGACGCGGACACCGGCTTCGCCGACGCGCACTTCCACTTGGCCTCCGCGTACGATCGGCTCAGCCGATTCGCCGACGCGACGCCTCATTGGGAGGCCTACCTCGAGCTCGATCCCGAGGGCGAGTGGGCGGACGTCGCGCGGGCGCGGCTGAAGCGCACGAAGTGATGACGCGCGCGACGATGCGACGTCGCGCGGGCGTGGCTGAGGCGCACGAAGTGATGACGCGCGCGACGATGCGACGTCGCGCGGGCGCGGCTGAAGCGCACGAAGTGATCGCGCGCGCGGCGATGCGACGTGGCTCGTCCCGAGGTGGTCGCGGCCGACCCTGCGCCCTACCCGACGTGCCCGATCCGACCGGCGTCACGCCAAGCGGATCGCGCCGACGTCGAGCAGCTCGACCAGCGTCTTGAGCGCTTCCAGCTTCGGCATGCCGCTGATGTCGACGAGCTCGTCGATCGTGTTCTGACCGTCGACGCGCGAGAGGATGAAGCCTGCGCGATGATCGAGGCCCAGCCAGCGCAGATCCGCATCGGGCAACGCGATGCTCGGGATTCGCGCGAGCCCGCCGAGCCGCGAGGTGTAGAGGTGCTCGAGTCGGCGGCGGCTCTCCCCCGCGATGCGGCGCGCGTCGGGGTGATCGGGGTCGCGACCGAGCACGAGCTCCGAGATCCGGAGCGCGCCCGTGAAGTCGTCGAGCGCGTAGCGCTCCGCCATCTCCGCCACGAGGTCGAGGGCGGAGTGCGACTTGCGGGTCTGCTGCACGAGACCGAGCGCCCCTTCGTCCTCGTCGAGCTCGTCGAGGTCGAGGGTGAGCGGCGCGGCCTCCGAGGGGCGTCGCGGCTCGTCCGCTTCGAGCTCGTCCGGGAGCTCGAGCGGTGGCCCCGTGAAGTCCATCGTGATGCGCGAGTCCGGCGCCCACTCGAGCGAGAGCGAGGGCTCGCTGCTCGCGCGGTCGGACTTCGCCGCCTCCGCTTTCGCGGTGTCGCCCTCGCCTTCGTGCTTCCCGACGTCGCCGGTCGTCGGCGTCTCCGTCGTGCTCGAGCTCGACGCAGGCGGCTTCGCAGGCGACGGCATGCCTTGGATCGTCGAGCCGCTGCGCGCGGGACGATTCTTTCCTCGATGGCCGTCGCGCTCGTCCACGGCCCTCCGTCACGCCGTCTTGCCGACGACTCCCTTGAACATCCGCTGCGTGCGCGCGAGCGCCTCGATCTGTTCGCGGAGCCCCGCCGCGTCGTTGCGCTCCATGAGCGAACGCGCGCGCTCCACGACGGTGCGCGCCTTCTCGATCGCGTCGCGCCCGAAGTCGCTCCCCGCGACCACCGCTTCGACCTCCGGGAAGAGCTTCTCGATCTCGGCGATGAGCGTCTGCGCTTGTTGCTTCGCGCCCTCGGCGACCTCGTCGGCCCGCCGCGCGACCGCGTAGTCCTGCGCGTCGGTCATCATGTCGTCGATCTCGTCCTGCGTGAGGCCGCTCGTCGCGGTCACGGTGATCGACTGCTCCTTGCCGGTCTCGACGTCGCGCGCGTGCACGCTGACGATGCCGTCCGCGTTGATCTCGAAGGTCACGTCGATCGTGACCTCGCCCGCCGGCGCGCGGCGCAGGCCCGTGAGCACGAACTCGCCGAGCAGCTCGTTGTCCTCCGCGCGGCGCGACTCGCCTTGGAGCACGAGGATCTTCACCGCCGTCTGGTTGTCGCGCACGGTGGTGAACGGCTTCGTGCGCGAGGTCGGCACCGTCGTGTTCTGCGCGATCAGCTCCTCGAAGTAGCCACCCACGACCATGATGCCGAGCGTGTGCGGCGTGACGTCGAGGAGGACCATGTCCATCTCGGGCGAGTCGTCGACGAGCGCGGCCGCCTGGATGGACGCGCCGAGCGCCACGACCTCGTCCGGATGCGCGCCCTTGGTGGGCTCACGCTCGAAGAAGCCCGACACCGCGCGCTGCACCGCGGGCATGCGGGTCATGCCGCCCACGAGCACCACGTCCTCGATCTCGTCCTTCTCGAGGCCCGCTTCGTCGAGGGTCATCTCGCAGATTTGGACCGTGCGCTGTACGAGATCTTCGGTGAGATCTTCGAGCTGGGCGCGCGTGAGCACCCGCTGGAGATGGAGCGCTTCGTTGCGCGCACTGGAGATGATGAACGGGAGATTCACCTCGGTCTCGTTGACCGCGGAGAGCTCACACTTCGCCTTCTCGGCGGCGTCCTTCAAACGCTGGAGCGCCATGCGGTCCTGGCGGAGATCGATGCCGTGCTCGTCTTGAAAACCTTGCACGAGCCAATCGATGATTCGCTGATCGAAGTCCTCGCCGCCGAGGAAGGTGTCGCCCGCGGTGCTGATGACCTTGAAGACGCCGCTCGAGCTGATCTCGAGGATCGAGATGTCGAAGGTGCCGCCGCCGAGGTCGTAGACCGCGACCGTGCGGTCGATGTTCTTGCCGAAGCCGTAGGCGAGCGCGGCCGCCGTGGGCTCGTTGATGATGCGGATGACGTCGAGGCCCGCGATCGTGCCCGCGTCCTTGGTGGCCTGACGTTGGCCGTCGTTGAAGTAGGCCGGCACGGTGACGACCGCCTTGGAGACCTCGTGTCCGAGGTAGTCCTCCGCGATCATCTTCATCTCTTGGAGGATCATCGCGCTGATCTCGGCGACGCTATAAGGCTTGTCGCGGAGCTGGATGCGGCAATCACCGTGCGGACCTTCCACGATTCGATACGGGCAGG
>ERZ761607.2770-NODE-2770-length-18224-cov-5.059112_pt1 | contig 18224 bp, 18 predicted proteins | sample MGYA00511164_ERZ761607 | MGnify/ENA primary metagenome ERZ761607 (study PRJEB28899, sample SAMN02445080) | bioreactor sludge metagenome | biome: EBPR sludge | place: Australia: Brisbane, Thorneside Wastewater Treatment Plant | collected 2011-06-22 ...
CACTGCCTCTTCCCAAGTTCTTTCAGGGGGCCGAAACATGATAGGTGGTAAGAAGACCTCCGGAAGGCCTTGACGAACGAATTCTTTGGTCAGTGCGGCCACACGATTCATCCTCTCTCTTCCGGGGATGCTCATCCGCATAGCGGGTGAGGTAAGCATCTCCCATGCTGTGCACGTCAGAAGGTCACCGCGCTGCAGTACAATGCCGTCCGATGAATGACGAATTCTTCATGCGCGAGGCGATGTCTCTGGCGATGGCTGCCGAGTGCCTCGGCGAAGTCCCAGTTGGCGCGCTGGTTGTGCGTGATGGCTTCATTGTCGGCCGCGGCTTCAATTCGCCGATCGGCGACCATGATCCCACGGCGCACGCCGAGATTGCCGCTTTGCGCGACGCGGCGCGTAATTTGCGCAATTACCGGTTGCCTGGTTGCGAACTTTTCGTGACCCTGGAGCCTTGCGCGATGTGCGCCGGCGCGGTGCTGCAGGCGCGCATTTCCCGCCTGGTCTATGGGGCACGTGATCCGAAGACCGGGGTGCATGGCAGCGTCGTCGACCTGTTCGCCGTCGAGCGCCTCAATCATCACACCGAGGTACTGGGAGGCGTTCTGGCAGCCGAGTGCGGACAGTTGCTGTCCGATTTTTTTGCGGCGCGGCGTGGCGCAATCGCAGCGGGGGATGAGCGTGCATATCCACATCTCGATCGGCCAGCAGACACTGGTTCTTGTCGATGATTCCGGCCGGGTCCTGCGCCTCTATTCCGTGTCGACCGCACTCAAGGGCCCGGGGGAACGGAAGGGCAGCTTCTGCACGCCGCGTGGCAGGCACCTGGTGCGCGCCAAGATTGGCGCCGGGCAGGCGGCGAATACGGTGTTCATCGGGCGCCGGCCGAGCGGTGAGGTCTATTCTCGCGAACTGGCCGAACGCTACCCCAAGCGTGACTGGATTCTGACGCGCATTCTCTGGCTGTCCGGTTGCGAACCCGGTCGCAACCGGTTGGGCGAGGTCGATACGATGCGCCGTTACGTCTACATCCACGGCAGCCCGGATACAGCGCCGATGGGTCAGCCCGGCTCGATCGGCTGCATCCGCATGCACAATGCGGACATCATCGAGCTCTTCGATCTGGTGCCGCCCTACACGCTGGTCGACATCGGCGAGGACTGAAAAGTCTCGCAGACCTCGCCGAGTGGCTTGGCGTCGGCCGCAAAGCTGCGCTCGGCGAGCGTCGTCAACCCGTCGCGGCGCCTGATCAGCAGCGTCGATGCCCGGGTGCCGTAGTGCTCGGAGTTGACGAAAACGGCCGACAGAATGCGCTCCCATTCGATCGGCACACCGGTCTCTGGCAGGTGTGAGTCGGGAACGATCTCCTGATCGGCGAGCAAGCGGAAGAACGGCGCTCGCTTCGGCAGGGTCGTCAGCGCTTCGGCAAAGGAGGCCCTGGCAGCGGCCAGCTTGGGCCAGGGGGTGTCGAGCAGGTGGTTGGAGAGTCCGTAGATGCCGGGGTCGAGCCATCGCGCCTGGCGGTCACCGCGGTTGCTGCAGTAGGCGAGTCGCTCACCATCACCAATGAAAAGGTTGAAGCCGTTGTACTCGGGTGCCACTGCGGCAAGCTTGCCCAGATAGCTGGCCGGAGTCTGCCGACCAGTCAGGAAATCAGCCACCAGAGCACCGCGTGAGCGAGCATCGGCGCACTGTTGGCCGCCTTCGCGATAATTGGTCAGTGCCGCGAAGCGCTGCTGGCGGGTAACGCCGAACCAGGTGCCGCCGGCTTCGAGGTCACGCCCGGCGAGCACTTGCGGTGCTTCGGGCCAGAAGCCCGCGGCGGCCGAGGAACGCGTGAAGAACTCGTCACGGTTGGCGGCGACGACCAGCGGGTATTCACGGTGCGCCTGCCAGGCGATCAGGATCAGGCACATCGTTGCCGTGCCTCGGGCCTAGGCTGCGGGGCTGCCCAACGGCTTGATATCGAGCGGTGCTCCGCCGGGAGTACCGAGTCGAAGGTCGCCGCCGGCGGCAAAGTTCTCCTGGATGATCGCCAGGGCATCGTGGCCGCCGCTCGGTGCCGGCGCACCGTTGGCAATCATGCCGCAAGGTTGCTGCGGGTTGGCCGGCGAATAGATCGCCTGGCCGGCGCGCATCGGACTGAGCGAGTGGGCATGATAGAGATGGCGTTTGACCTTGCCCAGATACTGCGTGCGGGCGACGATTTCCTGACCGGGATAACAGCCCTTGTGGAAGCTCACCGCCCCCAGCTGCTCGAAATTGGCCATCTGCGGCACGAATTCCTCCCTGGTGCGCTCGCTGATCAGCGTGATCCCGGCCTGGATGTCCAGCCATTGCCAGACGCTCGGCCCGACCGGCCGGGCATGCACCCGGAGCGACTGCCAGAATGCCGGGACGGCGTCGCCCCTGGCGGCAATTTCGAAGCGGCTACCAGCCAGACGGATGACCTCACCGTCGGCGAACCAACTGGCACTCAACGGCGCAGCGGGAATGGGCAGTGCGGCGGCCCGCAGGGCGAGTTCAGCTTGTGGCCCGGCCAGACCGATCAGTTCGCGTTGGCCCGAGCGGTCTGTGATGGCGACCTTGCTGCGCAGGACGAACATCTGCAGGCGCTTGTGGATCAAGGGCAGGAGGTCGGCGGAGAGTTGCAACTGGTAGTCTTCGGGGCTGCTGCGACAGACTAGGAAGCTGGCGAGCATCCTCCCCTTGGCTGAGCACCAGGCCGAGTGCTGCACGCTCCCGATGGCGAGGTGCTTGACGTCGCTGGTCAGTTGATTGTGCAGGAAACCTGCCGCGTCCGGCCCGCTCACCTGGAGTAGGCCGAGGTGACCAAGTGGTGCGACTATCGTCTGTTCGCCGACGGCTGCTCTTTCGGCGACCGGGTCGCCAAAATCAGTGACCAAGTCATTCTCGATGCCTGCCCCGCAGGCACGAAGAAATTCCTGCCAGATCGAATTCATCGTTGCGTCAGTTCCATCAGGGGTGAGGTGCAAGCTGTACACCAGACAGGTTCGGGTCTTCTCGGCCGTGGGCGGCAACCCTGCCAAACGGGCGGGGCTTCAGTCCGCGTTTGCGAGTTTGGGCTATTATAGGGCCAGTCGCCGCCCATTCTGCCAATCGCCCCGATTCCTCATCCCCGCCCTGCAGCCCCACGGCTGCGCCGGATTGATGCACAAATACCTGCGCTCGCTCTTCGTCTTCGCTTTGCTCGTGCTCATCGTGCTCGGCGCTACTGCTGCCTTGCTGGTTCTGACACCGATCGGCCTGCCGCGCGAGCAGGTGGATTTCACGGTTTCGCCCGGCAGCAGCCTGCGCGGTGCAGCCCGGGAGATGGCCGCCGCCGGGGTCGAGGTCGATGCGTGGGCGCTGGTTGTGCTGGCCAGGCTGACCAGTACTGAAGCATCGATCAAGGCCGGCAGTTATCAGATCGCGCGTGGCACAACATTGCTCGAACTGCTCAACAAGCTCACCCGGGGAGACTTCACGCAGGCGGAACTGTCGTTCATCGAAGGCTGGAGCTTCCGACAGTTGCGCGAACGGGTCGATGCGCATCCGGATCTTCGCCATGACACCCGCGACCTGTCCGAGGCGGAGATCATGCGCTTGCTCGGCGCGCCGGGACGAGCGGCCGAGGGGGCGTTCTTCCCCGATACTTACCTTTTTGCCAAGCGCAGCAGCGATGTCGAGGTCCTGACGCGCGCCTACCGCGCCATGCAGCGGCATCTGGAACGCGAATGGCAGGCGAGGGCGCCCGGTTTGCCCTATCGTGACGCAGATCAGGCACTCATCCTTGCCTCGATCATCGAAAAGGAAACCGGGCACGAGCAGGATCGCTCGCTGGTGGCTGCCGTGTTCATCAATCGCCTGCGCCGGGGCATGCCGCTGCAGACCGACCCGACGGTGATCTATGGTCTGGGTAAGCGCTTCGATGGCAACCTGCGCAAGCGCGACCTGCTGACCGATACGTCCTACAATACCTATCTCCACCGCGGTCTGCCGCCGACCCCGATCGCCATGCCCGGCCTCGCATCGCTACAGGCCGCACTGCATCCGGCCGCGAGCGACGCGCTTTACTTCGTGGCACGGGGTGACGGAACGAGCCAGTTTTCGCGCAGCCTGGGCGAACACAATCAGGCGGTGGCGCGTTACCAGAAAGGCGGAAAATCTTGAGTCAGGGCGTGTGCCGGCCGCGCGGCAAGTTCATTACTTTCGAGGGCATCGATGGTGCCGGAAAGAGCAGTCATATCGAGCCGACAGCCGCTTTCCTGCGCGGCCGAGGCATGTCGGTGGTGACGACCCGGGAACCCGGCGGCACGCCGCTCGGCGAGAAACTCCGCGCACTGCTCCTGCACGAAGCGATGCATCTGGAAACTGAAGCCCTGTTGATGTTTGCCGCGCGCCGCGAACATCTTGCCCGACTCATCGAGCCGGCACTTGAGCGCGGCGACTGGGTGGTCTGTGACCGCTTCAGTGACGCTACCTTCGCCTATCAGAGTGGCGGGCGCGGTCTGGCACGGGAGAAGTTCCTGCAACTCGAGCGGTGGGTGCATGCACATCTGCAACCCGATCTGACGCTGCTCTTTGATCTCCCGCCAGTCGTGGCCGGACTGCGCATCGCTGTTCAGGAACGTGGCCCGGACCGCTTCGAACAGGAGGCGCTTGATTTTCACGAGCGAGTGCGTCTTGCCTATCGCCGGCGGGCTGCCGCCGCGGCACAGCGCATCCAGTTGATAGACGCCAATCAGACTCGTGAAGTGATCGAGAACTCGATTCAACAACTGATCACAAGACATTGTTTATGAATGGTTTGAAGCTTAATGCTCCGGTTTGGCAGCAGCTCATGGCGCGACGGGCGCAAATGCCGCACGCATTGTTGCTGGCCGGACAGCAGGGTCTGGGGAAATTCGAGTTGGCGCTGTCCCTGGCCGCGTCGCTGCTCTGTGAGCAGGTCAGGGACAACGGCGAAGCCTGTGGTCGATGCGTCGCCTGCGCCTGGCTGGCGCAGGGCAATCACCCGGATCTGCGCTTGCTGCAGCCGATGGCCCTGGCGGGCGGCGGCGGTGAAGCGGACGAGGGAGTGGAGACGGCGGTGGGGACGAAGAAAGCAAGCCAGCAGATCACGATCGATCAGGTGCGCGGACTGGACGACTTCCTGCATGTCGGCACGCACCGCCACGGCGTGCGCGTGGTGGTTCTCAACCCGGCCGAAGCAATGAATCGCTCGACCGCAAATGCACTTCTTAAATCACTTGAGGAACCGATCGCATCTACCCTGTTCATATTGGTTTCCAACGAGCCTTATCACCTGCTTCCGACGATTCGCAGCCGCTGCCAGACGATCCCGGTACGCTGCCCGCCACAAGCCAGCGCAGTGCAGTGGTTGCGCGACGCGGGTGTGACGGGTCCTGAGCACTGGCTGGCTCTGGCGAGCGGCGCGCCGTTCCTGGCGCTGGAACTGAGCAACAGCGGCGAACGCTTGCTGCTCGATTCGCTGCTCGAGCAGGTCTCCCGCGGACCGGGGCTCGACCCGCTGGCGGCCGCCGCCAATGTGGACCGATTGGTCAAGGCCGAGAAACGCCCGGTGCCCTTGAAACGGGCGCTCGACTGGGCGCAGAAGTGGCTCTTCGACCTGGCCCTGGCAAGCCAGGGTCTGCCGCCCCGCTTCTTCCTGGGCCAGGCAGCGCAACTGCAGCGCCTCGCACAAACCAGCGATCTCCGCCGGATCTTGGCATTCAACCGAAAAGCGCTACAATACAAGGCCCAGTGTGAGCAACCCTTGAATAGCCGTCTGTTTCTCGAAGACTTTTTTCTTGGTTACGCGCGTATTTTCGGCAGTTCCTGAGAGTCCCTGAAGGGCTCCTGCTTCGCTGGCCAGAGGGTTGTCGGGTGGGTCGGGGAGTTTTTCCTGCCGGCGCGAAGGCCAACATGACATGGAAAAGGCGGGGACCGAGCGAGTGAGCAGCAGTCGGGCGGATAGTAGATTCAACGGCGGATTGTGAAGCGATATGGCCGAGGCTGACGCCATCAAGCCTGCGCCTGCGGTGCCGCCGCGCCCGAGCGTCCTGTCGCTGAACATCAACTCGAAGTCGGCGCTTTACGCGGCTTATATGCCCTTGCTGCGCAATGGCGGGATTTTCATTCCGACGACCCGCAGCTATGCGATCGGCGACGATGTGTTCATGCTGCTCTCGCTGATGGACGATCCGGCGAAGCTGCCGATTGCCGGGACGGTCGTCTGGATTACTCCGCTCGGCGCCCAGAACAACAAGGCGCAAGGAATCGGCGTTCACTTCAAGAACGATGAGAGCGGAATCGAGGCCAGACGGCGTATTGAGGGACTGCTCGGCGGCGTCATGCACTCCGGGCGCCCGACCCACACCATCTGATGGCTGCTTGATGCTGGTTGATTCGCATTGTCACCTCGACTTCCCACAGTTGTCCGGGCGCATCGAGCAGGTCATCGAGTTGATGCAGAGCAACGGCGTTGGCTGCGCGCTCTGTATCGGGGTGACACTGGAGGATTTGCCGCGCGTCCTGCGGCTCGCTGAAACCTGGCCAATGCTGCTGGCGAGCGTCGGGGTTCACCCCGAGGCGACCGGGGTGCGCGAACCATCGGTTGGCGAGTTGCTTGAACTGGCCCGTCACCCGAGAGTGATCGCCATCGGCGAAACCGGACTCGACTACTACTGGCACAAGGATGCCCCTGAGTGGCAGCGTGAGCGCTTCCGTACCCACATTCGTGCCGCTCGCACAGCCGACAGGCCACTGGTGGTGCATACGCGCGAAGCGGCGGCCGACACACTGCGATTGATGGCCGAGGAGGGTGCCGGGGAGGTGGGGGGTGTGATGCACTGTTTCACCGAGGACTGGCAGGTGGCCGAGCAAGCCCTCGACCTGGGGTTCCACATTTCATTTTCGGGCATTGTGACTTTCAAGAATGCCAGCACGGTGCGGGATGTGGCGCAACGGGTACCGCTCGACCGCCTGCTGGTCGAGACCGACTCACCCTATCTCGCACCGGTGCCTTACCGTGGGAAAACCAATCAGCCTGGCTACGTGAAGCACGTCGCCGAGGAGGTCGCGCGTCTGCGTGGCCTGTGTTATCAGGACCTTGTCAACGCCACCACAGCCAATTTCTTCCGTCTCTTTCCTGAAGCCCGTACGAAAGTCAGCCAATGAAAATTCTTGCCCTGTTGTTCGCCCTGCTGCTCCCATCCCTGGCCTTGGCCGGGGCTTTCGAAGACATGGAGGAAGCCTTGATCTCAGGCGATACCGCCTGGGCGATTCAACTGATCAATCGCGGCATGGACGTGAACTCGGTCGACGCCGCCGGAAATACCCTGCTGATGCAGTCCGTTCAGCGGGAGAACATGGACTTCTTCGATTACTTGGTGAAACGCCGCGCCCGACTCAACACACGTAATCGTAACGGTGAAACGGCGCTGAGCCTGGCCGCCTACAAGGGCAAACTGCCCTTCGTCAGGCGCCTGGTTGAAGCGGGTGCAGACGTCAACCTCTACGGTTGGCCGCCATTGATCTACGCTGCTTTCAAGGGCCACGCACCCGTGGTCGACTACCTGTTGAAAAAGGGTGCCGAGGTCAATGCGACGACTGCCAACGGGTCGACAGCGCTGTTGTTCGCCGCCCGCTTCGGGCACATGGCGGTGGTCGAAGTGCTGCTGCAGAACAAGGCCGACCCCAACATTGTCAACGATAGAGGTGCAACGGCAATCGATTGGGCTTTGAAATCGGACAACACGGACATCGCCGACCTATTGCGCAAAGCCGGTGGTCGCGCCGGCGATCCGGCAGTCAACCCGGGTTCAAGGTGAGAAGGAGGGCAGGGGACGTACCCGCAGCTGGCCTGACTCGAGAAAGCGCTTGACGATCCGGTAGATGTCGGGATCGAAGGGGCGGTCGTTGGGACCATCGGCAAGCAACCCGGCCAGTGCCTGCTCGCTCTGCACGGTGCCCGTCAGTCGCCAGCGATCGATCAGGTGAATGTCCTCGCGCATGCCGAATTCGTCACGCTCGACCAGCGCCACCGGTCCGCGGTATGGCCACATCCTCAGCTTCCAGCGCGCCAGCGCGCTCAACAGGCGGGCACCGTGTGCTGCAGGTGCCTCCTTGCCGATGCATACTCCACGACAGTTCTTCTGCCGGTAGGCAGAGCAGGCGGTAGCGGTCTGCTCAAGGCCGAGCTGCTTGTGACACAGGCGGTGCGCGTCGGCCAGCAGGCGCAGTGAGCGCTGGGCTTCACGGCGATTGACGTACAGGCCGAAGAGATCATCCACCAGCGCAAAGTCGATCTCACTAGCCAGTGCGAGCCGTGGTCGGAAGTCGCCGGGTGCAGCCTGTTCGAGTTGCCACGAACAGAGTTCGTTGCCCGCTCGTGCGGGCGCGGCACTTGACACTCTGCCAGCCAGTTCGATTTCGCACAGGCGCGCACCCATTTCTCCCGCCGCTTCGCGCCAGTCGATTCGCCAGGTATCACGGTAAAGCGGCTTGTCCCGGTTGCCAGCAGTGAAGTGTTCCAGAACCTGGCGGCGGAGGTTGCTGCTCCGTCTGCTCAGAAGCAGCCGGCCATCCTCCGCGTAGAGGGCATAGGCGCCCGCCGCTTCGGGCAGATCGTCGATCAGAGCGGAGTCGATCTGCGCTGGCAGTTCCGGGTGACCGACGATTGCGGCTATAGCGCAGCGGATCGTGGCCGCCGGTAGCAACCGATGCCAGCTCTGCCACAAGTCCCACAGCAGGCGGGCGTCGGTCAGCGCGCGGTGACGCCCGCCGTGAACGCAGAGGCCATGCCGCACGATCAAGGTGTCGAGGTTGTGCCGGTGATGCTCGGGGAACAGCTTGCGCGAGAGTTTGACCGTGCACAGGCAACGCAGGCGAAGGTTCACTCCGAGCCGGCCAAACTCGCCCTTCAGGAATCCATAGTCGAAACGCGCATTATGGGCGATCAGCAGGCGTCCGTGCAGGCGGTCGAGCAGAGCGGGAGCGATCTGCTGGAAGGTCGGAGCGGAATTCAGCATCGCGTCATCAATGCCGGTGAGGCCTGTGATGAAGGGCGAAAGCCTGGTTTCTGGATTGACCAGAACGCTCCATTCGCGCGCACCGTCCGGGGCGATTTCAATCAGGCCGATTTCAATGATCCGGTCGTTGGCGAAATTGGCGCCAGTCGTCTCCAGATCGAGAAAAACCAGTGGCTCCGGCGCCAGGAGCGCGCTCATCGCTGTATGCAGATCGTGCGTTCGCTCAACGCGGAACGCGTCTGAGCCACTGAAGCGATGGCGTCGGCGAAGAACTCGGTCAGCGCCGCCGGAAGGTCATGCGCCATGCCCGGGATCACCTGCATCCGGGCACCCGGAATGTGCGCCGCCACATCGTAACCGCAGGCCACCGGAATCAGCGGGTCGTCAGCGCCGTGCAGGACGAGTGTCGGTGCCTTGATCGTCGCCAGCAGAGCACGTCGATCGCCGCTGGCCAGAAAGGCCGCCAACTGACGTGTCACTCCGCGCGGGTGAAAGCAGCGCTCGTGTTCCTCGGCAAACTGGTTCCGCAAGCGCTCGGGACAACTCGGGAACTCGGGACTGGCCACGGCCAGTTGGCGCCGGATCGCGTCTTCGATCAGGTTTTCCTTGTCACGCGTTGCCGGTAGCGGAGCCAGTAGCGCCTGGGCTGCCTCGGGAGTCGGCGGGGGAAGTTCGGGATGACTGCTGGTGGACATGATGCTGGTCAGCGACAGCGTGCGCTGCGGGTAGCGTGCCGCGAAGATCTGCGCGATCGCGCCGCCCATCGATGCGCCGACGATATGGGCGGCAGGAATGCCGAGTGCGTCGAGCAAGCCGACACAGTCGCCGGCCATGTCGTCGAGCGAGTAAGGTGCGGTGGGTGATGAGCCGCTGCGCAGTGCACGCGCAATGTCGGGAACGCCGGCTTCGTCAAGCTTGCTCGACAAACCGCAATCACGATTGTCGAACCGGATCACGCGGTAGCCGCGGGCAAGCAGCGCCTCGCAAAGCTCGATGTTCCAACGGCCGAGCTGCGCACCGAGCCCCATGACCAGCAGGATCGCCGGGGCCGCTTCGGCACCGAAGGATTCGTACTCGATCTGGAGATGGTTGGCGGTGACTTGGGGCATGGCGGCAAAAATTCGAAAGGTGAAGTGGTTACTGTGTACTGTTTACTGGTTTGGGTACGCTTGGAATCTACCACCGAATGACTCATTTTCAGATAGATTGGGTTGGGGGCTCAGACTCGATCCCGGATATTTCATGTATGACTTTACTATGTGGGCATCGATTTCGGCGAAGGCGGCGCAGCCAATTACACATAATTTGTATTATGTAAAGTTTTGTGATGCTGGAGAACAGGCCAGCGTTGAGTTTGCACCGCTTTCATGAGTACATCGACCCGGTTTACGACTGCAGTTCGACCCGCCCCGCGAAAAAGTCCAGCGCTTCCGGGTTGGCCAGCGCTTCGATGTTCCTGACCGGACGGCCATGCACGACGTGGCGCACGGCGAGTTCGACGATCTTCCCGCTCTTGGTACGCGGGATGTCGGCGACCTGCAGGATCTTTGCCGGGACGTGACGCGGCGTCGTGTTCTGTCGGACTTGTTGCCTGATGCGCGCAATCAACGCTTCGTCGAGGGCGAGTCCTTCGCGCAGTTTGACGAACAGGATCACGCGTACGTCGTGCTGCCAATCCTGACCGATGACCAGCGACTCGACGACTTCCGGCAACTGCTCGACCTGGCGGTAGATTTCGGCAGTGCCGATGCGCACCCCACCTGGGTTGAGCACGGCATCGGATCGACCGTGAATGATCATGCCGTCGTGAGCGGTGAGTTCGACGAAGTCGCCGTGGCACCAGACATTCGGGAAGCGATCGAAATACGCTGCATGGTACTTTGTACCGTCTGGATCATTCCAGAAGCCGACCGGCATCGCCGGGAATGGTGCCGTGCACACCAGTTCGCCCCGTTCTCCACTCCCGGCAGCAGTCGGCCTGCCCTCGTCATCGAAAACATTGACGGCCATTCCGAGGCCACGACACTGTAGCTCGCCGCGGAATACCGGCAGAATCGGACAGCCGAGCGCGAAGCACGAAAGAATGTCGGTGCCGCCGGAAATCGAGGCCAGCAGGAGATCCGGCTTGATCTCCCGGTAGACGTAATCGAAGCTTTCCGGCGCCAGCGGACTGCCGGTCGAGAAGATGGCGCGCAATTGCTCGAGGCGGTGCGTTGCGCGCGGCCGAAGGCCGGTTTTGGCGAGCGCGTCGATGAACTTTGCCGAAGTCCCGAAGTGGGTCATGTGCTCCGCGTCGGCGTAATCGAACAGGATCGTTCCGGGCTTCCCGGCAGGTCGCGCAGCAAACGGTGAACCATCGTAAAGCAGCAGGGTGGCACCGGAAGCCAGGCCGGACACCAGCCAGTTCCACATCATCCAGCCGCAGGTGGTGAAATAGAAAATGCGATCATCCGGCCACACGTCGCCGTGTAACTGGTGTTCCTTCAAGTGTTGCAGCAAGGCACCACCGTGGCAGTGCACAATGCACTTGGGAATTCCGGTGGTGCCCGAGGAGAACATGATGAACAGCGGGTGCGCGAAGCCCAGGGGCCTGAACCTGATCTCGCTGGCGGCGAACGGCGCCACGAAGTCGACGTAAAGCACGCCATTCGGGATCGATGCCAGCGAGGGAGATTCGTTCAGGTAGGAAACGACGACCGTGCGCACGAGACTGGGCATGCGGGCAGCGATTTGGCTGTTCTTCGCCAGACAATCGACCTGCTTGCCGTTGTACCAGTAGCCGTCCACGCAGAGCAGTACCCTGGGTTCGATCTGGCCGAAACGGTCGAGCACGCCCTGCACGCCAAAGTCGGGCGAGGCCGAAGACCAGATTGCACCCAGCGAGGCGGTGGCGAGCATCGCAATCAGGGCTTCCGGCATGTTCGGCAGATAGGCGGCAACGCGATCACCCTCCCCGACGCCAGCGGCCTGCAAGGCTTGCATACAGCGTGATACCTGGGCGTAAAGCTCTCCGTGCGAGAGGCGTCGCCGCACCCTGTCCTCGCCCCAGAAGATCAGGGCATCGGCCGCGTCGCGGCGACGCAACAGATTTTCAGCGTAATTCAGTCGGGCCTGGGGAAACCAGTTCGTTCCGGGCATGCGGTCGGCGTTCTCCAGCACCGTTTGGCCACGTTCCCCGAGCACGGCGCACTCGTCCCACACGGAGGTCCAGAAGGCCTCGGGCTGGGCGACCGACCAGCGCCAGAGGCCGGCGTAATCCGCGCAGCCGGCTTGCCAGCGTCGATTGACCGACGCCATGAAAGCGCTGATCCTGGCGGCAGCGATACGTTCATTGCCCGGCTGCCAGAGTGCTGTCTGCTCCATCCTCCCTCCCCCTCCCTGCTCTGCCTCAGGCCGGCAACTGGCTGCGCAGTTCGTCCGGAATCGGCACCGATTTTCCGCTTGCGACGTCCATCCAGACCATCTTCGAATCGCCCGTTGCATGGATCGTGTCATCGTCTTGCCGGCGAATCTCGTAATGTGTCGGCACGCTGCTGCGACCGGGATGTCCGCAGAACATGCGCACTTCAACGACCCCGGGGTAATTCAGGGGGATCAGGAAGGTGCAACTGGCGTTGATGATGACCGGGGCCGAGCCCTTCGGCATGACCTGGAAACCGAGCTTCTCCAGAAACTCGACACGGGTCTGCTCCATGTAACGAAAATAGACCGTGTTGTTGACGTGCCCGTAGGCATCCATGTCCCCCCAGCGGATCGGAATGAGGCTGGTGAGGACCAGTGTTCGTTGGCTTTGCATTGAATTTCCTGTGTTCGCGTCGTCCGGCCGCTGCACGTGGCCGGACGACCGTGAAGCCTGCAACACCACTTTCTCCGGCGCCGCGTCTGACGAGACCGCCAAGTTGTGGTGTCGGTGTCTGGCAGGCACTCAGAACATGTCTTCAGGCAGCGCCAGCACCCCTTCAGCGCCTTCCGTCACGCTGCTCGCCAGACCTGCGGCCTGCGACAGTACATGGTCGGCATAGAAGCGGGTGGTGACGATTTTCGCCGCGTAGAACGGGTCGTTGTCGCCAGCGTCGATCTTCGCCTGCGCGATCAGCGCCGCGCGCGCCATCTGCCAGCCGCCGGCGACGACACCGAGCAGCATCAGGAACGGCACGGCTCCGGCCGATGCGGCACGCACATCGGCAGAGTAGGTGGCCACCAGCCAGTCGCCTGCTTCGGCCAGCGCGTCGACTGCGGTTGCGAAACGTCGCCGGATGGCCGCGAAATCGTTTCCGCTTTGCCCGGCCAGTCGAGCGTCGACCTCGCGCATCAGGCCGATCACCATTTTCAGCGTACTGCCCCCCTCGCGGGCCATCTTGCGGCCGATCAGGTCGTTCGCCTGGATGCCGGTGGTTCCTTCGTAAATGGTCGAGATCTGGGCATCTCGCAGATGCTGCGCAGCACCGGTTTCTTCGACATACCCCATTCCGCCGTGCACCTGGACGCCGATCGACGCGATGCTCACCCCGGACTCGGTGCTCCAGCCCTTGACCACGGGGATCATCAGATCGACGAAAGCCTGATTGTGCCGGCGCATCTCGGCATCCGGATGGCGTACCGCGGCGTCGTGCGCTGCAGCCACGACATAGGCCAGGGCGCGCGTTGCCTCGGCTCGCGACTTCATGGTCATCAGCATGCGGCGCACATCGGGATGCTTGATGATCGGCACCTTCGGGCCGCCGCGCACGCCGATATCGGTGCACTGGATGCGGTCGCGCGCGTAGTCGCGCGCCCGCTGGTAAGCCCGTTCGCAGACGGCAACTCCTTCCAGACCCACCCCGAAGCGCGCAGCGTTCATCATGATGAACATGTATTCGAGTCCGCGGTTTTCCTGGCCGACCAGGTAACCGACCGCTCCGCTGCGATCACCGAAGGCCATGATCGCCGTCGGGCTGGCGTGGATGCCGAGCTTGTGCTCGATCGACACGCAGTAGGCGTCGTTGTGCGCCCCCAGGCTGCCGTCGTCATTGACCATGAGTTTCGGCACGACGAACAGGGAGATACCCTTGACTCCCTCGGGTGCGGTGGGCGTCCTGGCCAGGACGAGATGCTCGCCGTAGGTGATGAAGATCTTCTGCCCGAAGATGCGGTAGCTGCCGTCGTCCTGCGGTTCAGCACGGGTGCGTACGGCAGCCAGGTCGGAACCGGCATTCGGCTCGGTCAGGTTCATGGTTCCTGTCCACACCCCGCTGACCATTTTCTCGACATAGATCTTCTTCAGCTCGTCGCTACCCGAGAGAACCAGCGCCTCGATGGCGCCGGCGGTCAGCAGCGGACACAGGGAAAACGAATGGTTGGCGGATTTCCACATCTCTCCGACCGCCGCGGCAACCACTTTGGGCAGACCCTGACCACCCCATTCGGGCTCGTTGGCGAGAGCGGTCCAGCCACTGTCGGCGAACAGCTTGTAGGCATCCTTGAATCCGGCAGGCATGACGACTGTCTTGTCGTGCCACCTGGCGCCTTCCTGGTCTCCGGGCCAGTTGAGCGGCGAGAGGACTTCCTCGGCGAAGCGCGCGGCCTCCTCAAGCACTGCGTCGATCAGATCGGGAGTCGCTTCCTCATAACCCGGTAGCTGTGCCACCTGGTCCAGTCCGGCGAGTTCCTTCAGAACGAACTGCATGTCACGAACCGGGGCAACATATTCACTCATGTGTTTCTCCTTTTATGGTTGCTGTGCTGATTGGTGGCCGACCTCGCGGTTGGCGATGAGGTCGATCAGAAAAACTATTTCCTCGACCACCGGCAGGGTGAATCCGCTGCGCTGGCCGTCGCGGTTGTCGCGCAGGAGTCGCTCGAGATAGCCGACACACTCCGGTTTTCCCCAGAGCGAGACGATTCGCTCGCAAATGTGCGGAATTGCTTCCAGGGTCACCGCCTTCTGTCGCGTCGAATCGAATGGCACGAGTTCAAGTTCAGCGCCGGACCGCCATCCCAGCGCAGCACTTCGACGTTGAAGCTGCGGTTGAGTTTCACTGTCAATGCTTCGAACTCCTTGCGCATGCCGTTGCGCTGGTAAAGCTGGAGCAGCCGGATCCATGGGCGGACGGACTCTTGCGGCAGGACCGCGATGTATTCCTCGAGAGTACGCGCGGCACCGTTGACCTGACCGAAGGACAGCATGATCTCGGCCAGTTCGAGTGCCGGGGCAGCCCCGGCGATTTCGGGTTCGGAAGACAGTGCCGGCGAGGTCGCCGGCGGGGTTGCAGCCGGCAGCGTGGATGCCGGCAACGAGGACGCGGGCGGGGCAAGCGCGGAGCGCGGCCGGCCGCCGCGCGCGGAACGCCCGCTCACCAGAGCTGTGGCCTCCTCTTCCGTTATCGAGAAATCGGCTTCGCTGCCTGCCGGCAGCGTTGCCCGCGCGCCCTCGGCAGAGCGCGCCTGCCTGCTTGCCGAGCGCCGGTGACGAACAAGCAGAAGCAGCAGCAGGACGACACCCGAACCGCCATAGGTCAGCCACGCGTTCGGGTCGGCAGGATCGCTCCACGCTGCCGTTTTCGGCCCACTGCGCGGTGCGGGAGGCTGGGACGCCGCTGGCACAGCAACCGGTGCAGCATTCGCGGTGGTGCCAGGGTCTACCGGTGGTGCGCCGGCCAAAGGCGGGGGCGTGGTGCTTGCCGGAGCGGCTCCCGTCCGCACCGTCGCCACTCCCTCAGCGGAAGTTGTTGCCGTCAGCGTTGCGGTCACTCCCCCCTCAAGCTGTTCGGCGGCCCGCTTGAGTTCGGCAACGTTGGCTTCCAGCCAGGCAAGTTTGTTGCTCATCGCTTGCTGGTCATCGAGCGGATCGTTGAGCATGTCGAGCGCCCGACGTTCGAGGCGGAACAGGTCGCGCTCCAGTCCGCTGCCCGGGGCGCGCAATGAAATTTCCTCACTGAGGCTGAGGGACGATGTTTCGTCTTTTGTCCCGGCGTCCGCCCTGGCGCGCGACGGTGGCTCGATCGGCAGCGACGGCTTGTGTGGTGGCGCCGCGTCGCCGTCGGTGCGACGTTCGGCCTTGTTCCCCGCAGCCGATTCCGCCTGGGCCACGCGCGCTGGCCCGGTACGGCTGCCGGGTGCCGAGGATGGGGGGGCAGCGGAAGGTGCTGTCAGGAGGAGCGTGTACTGGCGATCGGTTCCGCTGGCGCATTCCGAACGGACAGCCAGATGTACCACCGGTTCGACAACGGGAGTCTGCGACAGCACGCTCAACCTGCCCTGGCCGTCCTCCCGTCGATAGCTCAGACGTGCGGTCGTGATCCAGGGCAGATCGTCGCCGGCGACCGACGGCCGATAAAGCTTCAGGCAGCCGGGATCGAAACGTTCCGCCGGGTGCTCGCCGACCTCGATCTCGGCACGCAGAATCTGGCCGACGCGGGAACTGGTCCGAATTTCGCCGAGCACGATGGCTTTCGCGTCTGGCAGTGTCAGCAGCAAGGGGGCAAACGCGCCAAACAGCAGCAAACGCGAGGTCTCCACTCTCATCAGCGGGTTCCTCCGTTTGGCTCGCAGCCGGTGCGCACCGGATTCACTTCCCGCGCAAGAACGACGCGTCATCGAAGTCCGCCAGGAGGGAGGGACGATAGACGGCGAACAAGGTGCTCAGCATGCCCGACAGCCACGCCTCGGAAAAACCGAGCAACAGGAAATACGGCAGGTAGTCCTCGCTCAGGTACGCTCCGGAGTACGTTCCCGACAGCGCGAGCAGTGCACACGACGCCACGCCGACGCCAAACACCGCGAGCGCCGAGGTGAAGAACCCCTTGCAGAAGATATAGACGAACAGGTGGCTGGGCAGCAGGCGGTCCACCAGCCGGTGAGCGCTCTGGCTGATCCCGACCCCGACCCCGGCCATCAGCAAACCATTGACCGCGAAAGCCTGCCAGCCGGCGGCACCGTTCAGCGTGACCCCGAGGAGGACCAGACAGAGACCGACAAAAGCGAGTTCCCAACCGAAGCACAGGGTGAACACCGTTGCCCCCAGCAGGTGCAGCGAGAGGCCGGGTTTGATCCCGGCCTTCAGATGCCAGAGCAGGATCAGCGCGACGATCATTCCCAGGAAGGCATTCAGACGCGCGCTGTCCGCCAGCCGACGCCAGGGTGCCCGCCAGACGGCGAGCACCGCCAGCACGGCCCACAGGAACCAGGCGGGCAGGAGCCAGTTGCCGTCCAGCAGACCATCCGGCAAATTCATGCTGCCTGTCGCCCCCTTCGCCGCTCAGCCGAGCTCGGCGAGCAAGGCCGGCAGGGTTTCGAACAGATCGGCGACCAGTCCGTAATCGGCGACCTGGAAGATTGGCGCTTCACCATCCTTGTTGATCGCGACAATGACCTTGCTGTCCTTCATCCCGGCGAGATGCTGTATGGCGCCCGAGATGCCGACCGCGATGTAGAGCTGCGGCGCAACGATCTTCCCGGTCTGCCCAACCTGATAGTCGTTCGGTACGTAACCGGCGTCAACCGCGGCGCGCGACGCACCGAGCGCCGCGCCGAGCTTGTCGGCCAGCGGCTCGAGCAGCTTGTGAAAGTTGTCGCCGCTGCCCATGCCACGACCACCGGCGACGATGATCCTGGCGGCGGTGAGTTCTGGACGTTCGGACTTGGTCAGCTCCCGCCCGAGCAGCTTGCTCAGGCCGAGATCCGGGCCGGCCGGCAGGCTCTCGACGACGGCGCTGCCGCCCTCGCCTGCCGCTTCGAAAGACGTCGCCCGGACGGTGATCACCTTGATCGGGTCGGCCGACTGAACGGTGGCCACGACGTTGCCGGCATAGATCGGGCGGACGAAGGTGTCGGGCGATTCCACGGCCATGATCTCGGAAATCTGCGCCACGTCGAGCAACGCGGCAACGCGCGGCATGACGTTCTTGCCGCTGGTGGTTGCTGCAGCGAGCAGATGGGAATAGGCCGCCGCATTGGCGACGACCAGTGCCGCGAGATTTTCGGGTGACTGATCGGCATGGTGCGCGGCGTCGACCACCAGAACCTTGCTCACGCCTGCGACTTGCGCTGCCGCACTGGCGGCTGCCGCGCACGCGCTTCCGGCAACCAGCAGATGGATGTCACCACCGATCCGGCTTGCCGCCGTGACGGCATTCAGGGTAGCGGCCTTGAGCGAGGTATTGTCGTGTTCAGCAATAACGAGAATGGCCATGGTCAGATCACCTTTGCTTC
>ERZ761607.2773-NODE-2773-length-18215-cov-4.910187_pt1 | contig 18215 bp, 9 predicted proteins | sample MGYA00511164_ERZ761607 | MGnify/ENA primary metagenome ERZ761607 (study PRJEB28899, sample SAMN02445080) | bioreactor sludge metagenome | biome: EBPR sludge | place: Australia: Brisbane, Thorneside Wastewater Treatment Plant | collected 2011-06-22 ...
GATCGCTGTGCGCCAGGCTGACCTGTCGTTGCACCAGATCGTAGAGCCCGTCGAACTCGCGGTAGCGACGCACGCACAGCATAAGCGTGCTCTTGAGTCCCTCATGCTCAAGGAAATCCTGATGGCAATGGAACGCGGTCACGCTGGCTTCGTCGCCACCCAGGTTGCCGAAAAAGCCACGGAAACTGCGTTCCATTTGCGCCCAGAAGCGCAGCGTTCCGATGCGACGCGCGCTGCGCAGTTCGTGTTCGTAGCGAATCGCACCGGTCGTGAGTTCGCCGGACAGAAAGATGTCATCGTCGCTCTGGCAGCTGAGCTCGGTGCGGTCGATCAGTCGTTCCTGCGCCTGATCGCTCTGACTCCAGCAATTCACATGGCGGGCGACGGCGCCGGGGACCTGAAAGTCGCCCAGCGTGGTGGTCGCAAACGGCGCCTGCATCAGTTCCGTCAGGTAGCGCGCCTGATTCGCGCGCAGTTGCTCGCCGATGCGCTGCATCAGTTCACCGCGCGTGGTGGCATCGTCCCGGGTCAGCAGGTCGATCACATGGCGCGATGGCACCAGAAAGCTGACCTGATTGCCGGCAGTGGCCACGTTGACGCCGATGACATTGCCGTTGCGATCGATCGCCGGACCGCCGCTCATGCCTGGATTGATCGAACCGGTCAGATGGATGCGTTCGTACAGGGATTTGTCGAGCAGGCCGTTGTAGGTGCCTTCGACGATGGTGAGGCCGAGGTCGTAGGGAAAGCCGAGCGAAAACAGGCGTTCGCCCATCTTCGGCAGATTACTCTCGACCGCCAGGAAAACGCGGTTCGCGAGTGCCTCCGAGCGCATCAGCGCCAGATCGTGAACCACGTCCACGTCGAGCAGTTCCAATGGGCCGCTCGCACCATCGCTGCTGTGCCACTCCGCGCGGTGTTCGCCCGGGTGATGCACGAAATCCGCGACCACGTGGAAATTGGTGATCAGCCGGCCGTCGTCGCTGATCATGAAACCGCTGCCGATGGAGCGCTTGGCGCCACCTTTGGCATCGATGATGCGAATCTGCAGCACGCTGTCCTTGTGCCGGGAGAAGACTTCTTCGGTGGTCCATTCCTCGGCAACAGCGACCGACGTGCACAGCAGCAGGCCAAACATGAAGCGGAACAGGGGCATGCGCGGGGAGGTTCTGGCGAGTCGGGGGGATGGGGCGAGGGCGTCGCAGGCGATGCCGTCGCGCCCCGAGTATGCCAGACGCAATTCGGCTCGCCATTCGGAATGCCGATTGCAGGCGCCCGCCGAAAGTCGCATCGTCAACACTGGGACGGCGACCAGTGGATGTCCTGCATCGACACCGTACGCGCAAGCAAGCGAATCGCCCTGGCGACGGCACCGGCAACGGCGCAACGTCGGGGTCTGGCGCGCATCGCGCCGGGGTTCCGCACTGGAGCGCTGCTCCTGCTGTCGATGCTGTCCGTTGCCGCGGCGGCCGAGCCAGGCCTCGATGCCTGGGTGGGACAACCGAGCCTGACGCGGTTCACGCCGGCCGATACCGATGCCCACCCCTACAGTTTCTCGGTCCTTGCGCTCGGCGATGGCCAGGTTTTTGTCGGTAATTCTGCCGGCTTGCTGCGCTATTTCGGTCAGCGCTGGCAGCTGGTCGAGATGCCGGGGGCGGGCGCCGCGCGCTCATTGGCGCCTGGCGCGGACGGACGCATCCACGTCGGCGGGTATCAGAATTTTGGTGTGCTCCAGCGCGGCGCGGATGGTCGTCATGAGTTCACCAGCCAGGAACGCGACTTCTTCCCGGACTCGGAGGGTGCGCCGCTGGGCGAAGTCTGGGATACCGTCGCGGTGGCCGAGGGCGTTTATTTCGCGACCAGCGAGTCGCTGTTTTTCGTCGGTTACGACGGCAGCCGCGCCATTGTTCCATTGCCGGGTCGACTGCTGGCGCTGTTTGCGCCGGGTGGACCCCCGGTGGTGGCCTTGCGCGACCGGCAGCTGTTCCATCTGCGCGACGGCGAACTGCGCCCGTGGTTGCGTGCGCCGGGGCGCGTGCGCGGCCTGGCGCAGATCGCGACGGGCCAGTACTGGTTGCTGACCGATAGCGGCAGCCTGCATCGCGTCGACGGGAGCCGTCTGCAGCAGACGCCCTACGCTGCCGAAGAAATGCTGCGATCCGCCACGCCTTATGTGATGGTGGCCTTGCCGGGTGGTGGATTTGCCATCGGCACGCTCAGCGGCGACATCGTCCGCGTCGACCAGGACTTCTCCCACCACCGCGTCTGGCCAACCGGCCCGGCGCCGGTCATCGGCCTTGCGGTGGATCCGGAGAACCACCTCTGGGCGGCGACCGAGGCGGACATCGTGCGCCTTTCGCTGTCCGATGCCTGGTCGTTGATCGATCGCAGCAGTGGATTGCGCGGGCCGGTGACGCATGCCGCGGTTTACCAGGAGCGCCTCTACGTTTCGACTTCGGTGGGTCTGTACGGTGCAACCCGCGACCAGGCGGGCGTGCCGCGCTTCGAAACCGTGGCGTTGCGGAAATCGGAGGTCAATCATCTGGTGACGACGCCGATCGGCTTGCTGATCGCTGCTCGCGAGGGCATCTATCTGTGGCGCGATGAGCAGTTGCAGGTTCTGATCGAAGGCCCGCTGGTCTGGCGCCTGTTTCAGTCCCGCGTGGTCGCCGAGCGCTATTACGCCGTCGAGGATTCGGGCCTCATCGTGCTCGACCGTGCCGGCGACGGTTACCGGCAGACGCAGCGCTTCAGTGACCCGCTGTTTCGTTTCGACGAGATCGCCGAGGCTGCTGATGGGTCGCTGCTGGTCGATCGCCTGCTGGCCGATCCGATGCGCTTTGCGATGCAGTCCGACCGCCAGTTGGCGGCGCCGGTGGCGGTCGACGTCAGTGGCGCGCGCGGCGCCGACCACAGCGCGGCGGTGCTCGAGATCGACGGTCGCGCGATGATCGCAACCGAGACCTTACTGCTGGCGGAGGAGGACGGCAGTTTCGTCCCCCAGTCCAGCCACCCACTGATCGAGGCGGGACTGGCGCCGGGTTCCGATCTGCGCGCGCGGACCTGCGGCGATGGCAGTGTCTTCGTCTTCAATACTCGGCGTCTGTTGCGTCGCGACGCAGATCCGCGGCAAGCCTTCGTTGAATTGCGGCCGATGGATGGTGGCACTCGCGGTGTCATCGACGTGCAGTGCAGTGGCACTGACGGGGTGGCCTGGATCGGTACGTGGAGTGGCATGGTCCGCTTCGACCCGCGCGCGGCGCGTTCGCCGGCGCTGCGCTCGGCGCCAGTGATGGAGCAGGTGCGCCTGGATGCGAGCGACGGCGGCAGCCGCTGGCTGCCATTGCTCCCCGACCTGGTCGAATTGCCGGAGTTCCGGCAGATCCGCTTCGAATACGCGAGCCCGGCGATCGCTGCCCGATTGCGCTATCAGTCGCGCCTGTCCGGTTACGAGCAATCCTGGGTCGAAAGTGGCGCCCAGGGTTATCGCGAGTTTGGCGCATTGGCCCCGGGCGAATATCTGTTCCAGGCGCGCGCCATCGACGAAACCGGTGTCGCCGGTCCGCTCCTCGCTTATCCGCTACGGGTGCCGACCGCCTGGTACCAGACCATCTGGTTCGCGATTGCCGCGCTGGCCTGGATCGTCGTGCTTTTCCTGTTGCTGTTGCGCTGGCGCTCGCGCACGCTCGAGCGGCGCAACCGCGAGCTGGAGGCCCTGGTTTCCGAGCGCACCGAGGCGCTGGCTCAGCGCAGCCATGAGCTGGAACTGGCCAACAAGCGCCTCTCCGAGCTCGCCGATCTCGACGGCCTGACCGGCGTGGCCAATCGTCGCAAGCTGGAACACGAGTTGGACCATGCCTGGTCCGCCGCACGCGCCGCCGACGCCCATCTGTCGATGCTGCTGATCGACGTCGATCAGTTCAAGCAGTTCAACGACACCTACGGCCACGCGCTCGGCGACGAGCGCTTGAAAGCGATCGCCGGACGCCTCGCCGGATGGGTTGGCCCAGGCGAATCGCTGGCGCGTTACGGCGGCGAGGAGTTCGTGCTGCTGATGCCGGGATCGTCGCTCGACGTGGCCGTCGAGCGTGCCGAAGCGATTCGTCGCGATGCCCGCCATGCCGGTCCGGAGGGCAGTCGCAGCAGCATCTCGATCGGCATCGCCGAGCGCATCAAGCACCGACCGACCAGCGCTGCGCAGCTTTTCGAATTCGCCGACCTGGCGCTGTACCGCGCCAAGAATGCCGGGCGCGACCGGGTCGAAATCTATACCGAGTGAGGGTCTCGCCGGCGCAGCTCAAGGCCGTCGGCGACCGACGAATTCGAGCTTGCCCAGGCGTTTGCGCAGGTGCTGCGGTTCGAAATGTCGTTGCAGCAGCGCGAGCACCATGGCGTGGTTGCGCAGCCAGTTCTCGTAAGTGTCGCGTTCGCGTTCGGTCATGATCGCAAAGGCGTCGAACTTGGGCAGTGCACGGCGCACCAGCCTGATTTCGCTCAGCGCATGAACGACGGACAAGAACGGCGTCAGCCACGGTTCGACAGCGACGAACAGGCCGCCGGGTCGCAACACGCGGGCGACCTCCGCCAGCGTGCGATCGAGGTCCTGGGGGAGCTGTTGCAGATGATGCAGGCCGCCCTGGACCGCGACAATGTCGCGGGAAGCGGCTTCGAATGCCAACTCGCGCGCATCGCACACATACAGCGTCGCGTTGCCTCGATACTGGCGCAACAAGCGGTCCGACAGGTCGACACCCTCAAGTCGCGAGAAGCCCAACTGCTGCCAGGCATGCAGCGCGTTGCCGCGACCAGAGAAGAGCTCGACGATGGCCACGTCGCGCGACCAGTTCGACGCGCCCAGTCGCTCCAGGCGCCGCCTGAACTTGGCCACTTCCTGTAGCGGCGTCTCGAAGCGCAGATAAGCCTCTTCCCAGGCCGGATCGCAGCAGGTCAGCGGCTCGTGCACGCGAATGATCTGCGCGCCGGCAGCGGGTGCTTCATCGGGTACCCGAGCTGCGGCCATTACCGGTGCTCCCGGGCGCGGCGCCGCGCTGGCCAGATCGCCATCCGGCTGGCGCGATTGGTCCGGGAAACGCCCGAGTTTCGCCGCAGGCGCAGTGCGGATCCGGAACTCCGCGGCGTCGCCCCACGGATCATCGGCGGCGCAGTCCGATCAGGCTGATCAGGAAGCTGGAAAACACGGTCTGGGTTCCCAGCGTCATCAAGGTCATGCCCGGAATCACCAGGCGCATGCCCAGCGCATAGGGGAGTTCCGCATAGCCGCGCTCGGCCCATTGCCAGACGGCTGCCAGCACGAGTGTCGCGCCCGCGAGCAGGCACAGCGCGCCGACGACGACACCGCGCTCCAGGGATGCGCTGCGCGCGAAGCGTTCCAGCCGCGGGTCGGCAGGCAAGACACCGGACGCGATGGCAATGGTCTTGGCGATGACCGAGAACCACACCGCCTGGTAACCGAGTACAACCGCCAGGCTGGACACCAGCAAGGTGTGCGCGTCCAGGGTCCAGCCATCCCACGTCAGGGTCCCGGGCAAGGCCAATGCAAAGCCCAGCGCGCCGAGCGCCATCAGCAGCAGGCCAGGGATCAGAAACAGCCAGCGCGGGCTGCACATCAGAAAAAAGCGCAGCGTGCGCCAGCCGTCGCGCCAGGTCTTGAGATGCGGCGGGTGGGCGCTGCGCCCATCCGGATGCAAGGTGATCGGTACCTCGCCGATGCGCGAACTGGTCAGGCTGGCCTTGATCACCATTTCGGTGGCGAACTCCATCCCGGTGCAGCGCTGATCCAGGCGGTCGTAGAGTTCGCGGGTGAAACCGCGCATACCGCAGTAGATGTCGTTTATCGGCGCCCGAAACCACCAGCGACTCAGCGCCGAGAACAACGGATTGCCGAGCCAGAAGTGCAGCGCCGGCATCGCGCCGGGCAACACCGTGCCACCGCCCGACGGCAGCCGGCAGCCCTGGACCAGTTCGAAGCCTTCACGCAGCTTGTGCACGAATTTCGGCACCTCGCCGAAATCGTAGCTGTCGTCGGCGTCGCCCATGACCACGAAACGACCGCGCGCCGCCGCAATGCCGCCCATCAACGCACTGCCATAGCCTGGCTCGCTGACCTGAACCACACGGGCGCCGGCAGCGGTCGCCAGCGCTTGCGACCCATCGCTGCTGCCGTTGTCTGCCACCACGATCTCGCCCTGGATGCCCGCCCGTGCCATGGATTCGCGGGCCTTGCGCACGCAGGTTTCGACGGTCTCCGCCTCGTTCAGGCACGGCATCACCACCGAGACTTCTGGATCGGAATCGACAAGCTCACGAGCCATCGGCGTCGGCATCGGCACTGGTAAGTGACAACCACTATAGTCAGCGCAGCTCAGGCGTGCCAGCGCGAAGCTGGCCGGTCTGGCATCAATGCGGTGCCGCACACACCCCAGAGCCAGGATTCAATCGTTTCCGCCGGTCGAGGCAGTCACGCCATGCAGTTCGCCAGAATCGCCGGCTTCGCATCGATGGATGGCGCCGTGACCGCCGGACGCGCTGCTTACCTCTTGCTGCTGCTGGCCGCGGCCGCTGTCTCGGTGCTGGCGGTCGTTGTGCATGGCCCGCCGGTGCCGCACATCCATGACGAGTTCACCTATCTGTTTGCCGGGGAAACCTACTCCAGTTTCCGACTCGCTTACCCGAGCCCGCCGAGCCCTGAATCGTTCTGGTCGCCGCATTTGCTGGTGGAACCGACCTTCGCGTCCAAGTACCCGCCCGGCCAGGGCCTGGCACTGGCGATCGGCTATCGGTTGGGCGATCCACTGATCGGCCTGCTGCTCAGCGGGATCGTCGCAGCCATCACCTTGCTGTGGGCGCTGCGTGCGGTCGTCAGCCCGCTCCCGGCGCTGGTGTGTGCGCTCTGTTTCGCCGGCAGCGCGCTGTTCCTCGGTGTCTGGATTCGTACCTACATGGGTGGAATGGTGGCATTTTCCGGTGCCGCGCTGGTGCTCGGAGGTTGTTTGCGGGTGCACCGACATTTGCCGAACCGGCTGACCTGGCTCGCGTTGGGCACCGGTGCAGCAGTGCTGTTTCTGTCGCGGCCATTCGAGGGCGCCATCGTCTGCGTCCTTGCCGGGATTCTGTACGCCAACCATGCGCTGAGGCAGTTCAGCAACGATCCGCGCCGGGTGGCAGCCGGGGCGTTGATCGGATTGTTGCCGCTGCTGCTGGCGTTCGGCTTTCAGGCAGCAGTCAACCAGGCGGTCACCGGCAGCGCCTGGCGCATGCCGCATCCCGAGTTCCACGCCCAGTACATGACCCAGCCGATCTTCATCTGGCAAGAGGCGCAACCCGCGCGCAAACCGTCGCCCGCCGTGGCCGCGGGCGAGCAGGTCTTGATGGCCAGCGGTGGCTGGGCTGGACACATCCGCGCTTCGCTATCGGGTGCGTTCATCGCTGCCAGCGCCGTCAGCGGCCCATTCCTGCCGTGGTTGGTCCTGCTCAGTCTGCCGTTCCTGGCGCTGCTGGAATGGCGGTTGCTGCTGATCCTGGCGGGATTTCCATTGTTGCATGCACTGTCGAATTACCTTGAGCTGCATTTCTATTTCGGACCGATCGCACCGATCTGGTTCCTCTCCATCGCAGCGTCGTTCGAATATCTGGCGAAGCATGTTCGCCACCGCTGGGCGTCGCCTGCGCTGATGTGCCTGGTGCTCGCCGGACTGGTCACGCCCGGGCTGCTGGAAGCGCCATCGACGCATCCCTGGCGCCACCATCACGACCTCGAACTGGCGCTGGCGCAACGCCCGCCGAACCTGGTGTTTGTACGCTATGGCGCCAGCGCCAATCCGCATCTGGCGATCGTCTACAACGACCCGGCATTGCGCAATCACACGCTGTTCGTCAACGAACTCGACCAGAACTCGAACTGCACCGTGCTGGCGAACTTCGGCGGGCGCGAGGTGTGGCGCGTGGTGGTCGAAGACGCGGGAATGCAGGCGGCCATGGTCGCGCCTGACGAACTTTGCCCTTCAGCACCAGCCATGCCCGCCGGTCACTGAGTGGCGGCCCGCTTTCGCGAGCCAGCGCTCGACGCCTCGGTTGAATCCTGCTTCGGTCCGCTGATCAGTTGCGCCTCCAGCCAGCCCACGATCGAGCGGTACACGTGCTTGCGCATGGCCTTGCTGTTGTTGATGCCGTGCTTGCCGCCGGGGTAGGTCATCAGGTCGAAGCGGGTCCCGCGTTCCTGCAGCGCCGCCATCAACTGCGTCGAGTGGGTGAACAGCACATTGTCGTCGGCCATGCCGTGCACCAGGTACAGCGGGCTGGTCAGTCCGGCGAGATGAGGCAATACCGAGCTCTCGCGGTAGCTCGCAGAATATGCATCCGGATGGTCCATGTAGCGTTCGGTGTAATGGGTGTCGTAAAGGCGCCAATCGCTGACCGGCGCCACGGCGACCCCGGCCGCGATGGCCGCCGAGTGTTTGGCCAGCAGCATCAGCGACATGTAACCGCCGTAGCTCCAGCCGAAAACGCCGATACGCCGTGCATCCACGAATGGTTGCTTCGACAGCCAGCGGATCCCGACCATCTGATCGTCCACTTCCGGGCCGCCCATGCGCCGATGAATCGGTGCCTCGAAGGCGACGCCGCGACGGGCGCTGCCGCGGTTGTCGAGCGTGAACACCACGAATCCGCGTTGCGCCAGCAGTTGGTCGAACAGGCCCCAGCGTTCGTCCCAGCGGCGCTGCACGTACTGCACATGCGGACCGCCATAAACGCGCACGACCACCGGGTAACGCCGGCCTTCGACAAAACCGGCCGGTTTGATCAGCCGGTAGTGCAGCAACTGGCCGTCGGCGGCAGGCAAGGTGCCGAATTCGGCCTTGCGATGAGCCTGCGCATAAGGGTGGTAGGGATGCGAGTCGTCGAGCGGGTTGCCTTCGAGCAACGCCAGTTCCTTGCCGCTGTGGTCGTGCAGGCGCACCTGCGGCGGCGTGTTTTCATCGGAGAAACTGTCGACATATACGCGTGCGTCGTCGCTGAAGACGGCCTCGTGCCAGCCGTTGTAAAGCGTGGTGCGGGTCGGCGATCCAGGACTCTGCGTGTCGAGCGAAATGTAATAGATATGCTTTTCGCGCGGATCGTCGGCATTGCCGGCGAAATAGACGCGACGGCGCTTGGCATCGATCGCGAGTACGCCATCCACCACCCACGGACCCTGGGTCAGCGGTCGGATCAGGCTGCCATCGATGGCGCGCAGCTCCAGGTGCGCGTGACCACTGCGTTCGCTCGACCAGACAAAGCTGTTGCCATCCGGCAATACCCGCAGATCGTTGTGCAGATTGATCCAGGTGTCGCTGCTTTCGCTCAGGATCACCGCACTACTGCCATCGGTCACCTGCGCAAGCAGCAGATCGAGGCTGCGTTGATCGCGGCTCTGGCGCTGCACCAGCAAAGCCGCCGAGTTCGGCATCCAGTCGACGCGCGCCAGATAGATGTCGCGATTGTCGCCGAGGTCGATTTCGATATCGGTCGCGGCGTCGAGTTTGCGCAGCCGCAGTCGCACATCCGCATTGGCCTTGCCGGCAGCCGGATAGCGCTGTTCGATCACGTCGGTGCGATCGGCGTAGATCTCGAAGCGCTTCTCGATCGCCACCGGCGCCTCGTCGACGCGCGCATAGGCGATGGCGCTCTCGTCGGGCGCCCACCAGTAGCCACTCAGGCGGTCCATTTCCTCCTGGGCAACGAACTCGGCCATGCCGTAGCTGACGTTGTCGCTCGCTTTCGGGCTGAGCTCGATTTCGGCGCCGTCCGCAACCCTGACCGCCACCAGCGCACGCTCGCGCACAAAGCTCACATAACTGGCCTTGGGCGAAAACCGGGGGTCGGTGGCAAAGCCATCCTCGGCGCGGGTCAATTGTTTGACCGCCGCCTCGGTTTCGGCACCGATGCGGTAAACGAACAGGGATCCAGCCACTGGGAACAGCAACTGCTTGCCATCGGCCGACCATTGGTATTCGACGATGCCAGAGGTGCCGGCGATGCGCTGACGCTCGCGGCGCGCCCTTTCCTCGGGCGACAACTGTTCCACCGAGCCGCCGCCGAGCTCGGCGGAATCGACCAGTAGACGTGTCTGGCGACTCTTCAGGTGGTACTCCCAAAGGTCGGAAACGCTCTGGTCATCATTCTTGCCACGCAGGAAGGTTACCCGTTGGCCATCGGGCGAAAGTTTCAGCAGGCGCGGTGCGGGTCCGGACAAGGCGGGATCCTCGACAAGGCGGTCGACAGTCAGGCGTTCGTTGGCATTCACGGTAGCGGTGCCGAGGACTAGCAGCAGAAGGAGGGCGCAGCGCACGATATCGGTGCTCCGGCGGCAGGAAGTCGGGATTGTATCGGTGTTGCAGCCGCCAGACTGGCGTAAGCGCGTAAACTGCCGACTTCCATGAAGGAGCGCGGCCATGGTTCGCACATTTGTCATGCTCGGTCTGTTGGCATCGCTGGTCGCCTGCGGTTCCGGCACGCCGCCGCCGCCGGCCAAGAGCGAGCGCACGCGCACGGTGTTCGACGACCAGATCAAGACCATGGACAAGGCCCAGGCTGTCGAAGACCAGCAAATGGAGCGCAAGCGCAAGCTCGACGAGCAACTGGATGACGGCGGCTGAGCGAACAGCAGCGCACATGTTGAACAAGGCGCGGGAATGAAATTGGCGCTGGCGCTTCGCTGCCTTGCCATCGGACTCAGCCTTGGCATCGGATTGCCGGCGCTCGCTGTCGACGCGCAGACGCTGCACCGCGGCAACGGCCCCGAGCCCGATTCGCTGGATCCGCAGCGTGCGCAGGGTTTGCCGGCGCAACAGGTGCTGCGCGACCTGTTCGAGGGTCTGATGCGCGACGATGCCGAGGGCAATCTGGTCAGCGGCGCAGCGTCGGGCGTGGAAGTCGATGCAGCCGGTCGGCGTTATGTGTTCACCTTGCGCCCCGACGGCCGCTACGCCGACGGCAGCCCGGTGACTGCGGCGGACTTTGTCTACAGCTTCGAACGCGCCCTGGATCCAGCAACCGCAGCGCCGTCGTCGTCCATGCTGTTGCCGATAGCGGGCGCCGCCGCGCGCCTGCGTGGCGAGCCCGGCGCACTTGGCGTGCGCGCGCTCGACGAGCGAACGCTGGAAATTCGCCTGGAAGCCCCGCGCAGCGATTTCCTGCATCGACTGGCATTGCCGATCGCGATGCCGGTGCAGCGTGGCGCCATCGAAACGTTTGGCAGCGGGTTCACCCGGCCGGGGCGATTGATCGGCAACGGCGCCTATGTGCTCAGCCAATGGACGCCACAGGCGTGGCTGGAGCTGGAGCGCAATCCGCATTACCGCGCGGCTGGCATGGTCGCCATCGAACGCGTGCGTTACCACGTGACCGAGGATGCCAGCTCCGAACTGAAGCGTTTCGAGGCCGGCGAGTTGCACCTGACCGAGACACTGCCGCCGGGGCAACTGGCGCGCCTGCGCGAGCGCCATGCCGACCAACTGGTGGTGGCGCCGGCCTACGCCACCTTCTATCTGGGATACAACCTGCGGCAGCCGAAACTGGCGCATGCGACGGTGCTGCGCGAGGCGCTTTCGTTGGCGATCGACCGCGAAATTCTGGTCCGGCACATTACCGGAAACGGCGAGCTGCCTGCCTATGCGCTGATTCCGCCGTCGGCGGCGGATGCCCCGCGGATGGCTGCGGCGGCATGGTCTGCGCAGCAACGCCTTGAGCGTGCCCGCGAACTTTATGCCAGCGCCGGATACGACCCCAGCCGGCCGCTGTCGATCGAACTCCGCTACAACACCAGCCTGGCCAACCGCCGCCTCGGTCTTGCCGTTGCGGCAATGTGGCAAGAGGTGCTCGGCGTCGATACCCGTCTGCGCAATGAAGAGTGGAAGGTGTTCGTGCAGACGCGCCGCGCCGGGGCGATCACCGAGGTGTTCCGCGGCGGCTGGTTCGCCGACTATGCCGACCCGCTGAACTTCCTTGAGCCGTTCACCCGTGGCAATGCATTGAATGCGGTCGGGTATGCCGACGCCGAGTACGACGCTCTGGTCGCGCGCGCGGCGGCGGGCACGGGGTTGGATCGGGAACAGGCACTGCACGAAGCGGAGCAACGCCTGCTCGACGCCCACGCACTGATCCCGTTGTTCCATTACAGCAGCAAGCATCTGGTCAGTCGCAGCGTATGTGGCTATCGCGCGCATCCGCTGGATCATCATCCGAGCGAGTTCCTGCGCTGGTGTGACTTGTCGCCGAATCGGGACTGAAGAGCGATGTACGCAAAGGACGCAAAGGAAAAGCGGAAAGGGCGCAAAGGAAAGCACTATCCATCGAGGATCATGCGTCACCCGGGATGCTCGCAAGCTGCTGGAGCTGCCGTGTCACCGCGGCGAGAGTTCGCTTTCCCGTATCGCGCGCGTGCCAGCAAGGACCCATTCGACTCCGGACTTTGCTTTCCTTTGCGTCCTTTCTTTTCAAACTTTGCGTCCTTTGCGTCCTTTGCGTCCACCGCTTTTCCAGGCGGGGCCGAAGCGAACACCAGGATGCGCCGATGACCCTGCTGCGCCACCTCGCCCTGCGCCTGCTGACCACCGCGTTGACCCTGGTCGGCCTGCTGGTGATCTGCCTGGCGTTGCTGCGCGCGGTGCCGGGCGGGCCGTTCGATCAGGAGAAACTGGCGCCACCCGAAGTGCAGGCGGCGCTCGCCGCACGTTATCGGCTCGACCAGCCGTTCTGGGTGCAGGTGGGCGATTACGCCAGCGCGGCGCTGCGCGGCGACCTCGGTCCCTCGTTCCAGTACGCCGACTACTCAGTTTCGGAGCTGATCGCGGCGGCAGCGCCGATTACCCTGACATTGGGCGCGCTGGCGGCCTTGTTGTCGCTGCTGCTCGCGCTGCCGACGGCATGCTGGCTGGCCACGCGCGCCCACGGTCTGCAGGTGGCCTCGCTGGCTTCGTTGCTGGCGCTGGCAATGCCCAAGTTCGTGCTGGCGCCGCTGCTGGTGCTGCTGTTCGCGCTGACGCTGGGCTGGCTGCCGTCGGCCGGCTTTGCCTGGGACGCGCCGATGACCTGGGTGCTGCCGGTCATCAGTCTGGCGCTGCCGCAGTTCGCCGTGCTGCTGCGTGCGCTCGCCGAGAACCTGCGCGCTGCGCTCGACAGTGCACCGGCCGTCGCTGCGATGGCGCGCGGGTACAGTCAGTCACGCGTGGTCTGGAGGCACGCGCTGCCCCTGGCGCTGGCGCAGACGCTCGGCTTTCTCGGACCGGTCCTGATTGCGTTGCTGACCGGCTCAGCCATCGTCGAGATCGTGTTCTCGATCCCGGGCCTTGGTCGCTACCTGGTCAGCGCGGCGCTGAATCGCGACTACACGCTGCTGATCGGTGCCGTGCTCACCGTTGCCGTGATCGTCGCGATCGTCAATCTGGCCATCGAGGCGCTGCAGTACCTGCTGGATCCGCGCGTGCGCGGCGACTGACGCGGGTTGCTGCGGTATGCCGCAGCGAAGGGCTCCCTGGCTGGGCTCTGACCGGCTATCCGAATTTCACGGACTTGGCTAGTATCCACGATTGTAAATGGCAGGTGAACGACCCGCGCGTGGTTCCGTCCCGCGGCCGGGCGACATGAACAGTCACAGGGGTATGGCATCGATGAAAGGCAATCTGCATTGGGGTGTAGTCATGCTGGCTGCGCTGGCCACTTGCGCCGGCGGCGCGAGCGCCAGTTCAACGGACAAGGCCCTGGCGAATCCGAAGGGCAGCGTGGCGGTCGCGCCATCGGCGTCGACGTCCGCGGGCGCCTTCGAGATCATCGAGTACGTGCCTGAGGCCGTGCCCCAGCAGCGCTCGTCGAGCGGCGGCGCCAGCGGCAATGCCGGACGCAGCGCACTTGGCGCGCCCAGCGGCCCGTCCGAAATCGAGCCGAACAACACTTCGGCGACCGCGACACCGCTTGGCGCCAGTTCGGTAGTCATGGGCGGCAATGTGTTTCCGGCCGCGGATGTCGACTTCTATTCGTTCACTGCAGCCGCCGGCGACCGCATCTACGCGGCAACGCAGACACTGTGGGATGCCTCGGCGAGCGGCGACACGGTCATCGATGTGCTCGACACCGATGGCGCCACCGTCATCGAAACCGACAATAACGACGGCACTTTCAATGGGAGTTCGGCGTCGATCGCCGGCACCGTGATTCCGGCGGCGGGGACCTACTTCCTGCGCGTCCGGCACAACGTCGCAACCGGCACGATTCGTCCCTATGCCCTGCATTTCCGTCAGCAGAACGTCGCGCCGACCGCAGAGGTGGAGCCTAACAACACCCCGGCCACGGCGACTCCACTGCCTGCGTCCGGTCATGTAACGGGTACGATTTCCGCAGTTTCGCCGGGCGAGTCCGATTTCTACAGCCTGACGTTGAACGCGGGCGACACCGTGTTCCTGAGCCTGGACATGAATCCCGAGCGCGATGCCAACTTCTGGAACGGTCGCCTGGGTTTCGCCTTGTTCGGCAATGCGCCGGCGAATCAGATTCTGCTCGCCAACGACGCCAATGCCGGCAGTGTCGGCGACTCCAATTCCGAGGCCTTCTTCTTCACGGTGAAAGATGCTGGCACGTATTTCGTGTACGTCGATTCCATTGTCGCAGCCGGACTCGGCGTCAACGCCACCTACAACTTGAGCGCCACGGTGCGCCCGCGGGTCACGCCGGGCGGCACCTGCACCACCTACACCTCGACCGATGTGCCGCAGACGATTCCGACCGTGGTCGGCCAGGTTTCGTCGACGATCACGGTTCCCGGCAATCCGCGCATCGCCGACATCGACGTCGCAATCAATCTCGATCACACCTTCATGCAGGACCTCGATGTCCACCTGGTCTCGCCGGCCGGTAACGACAACGGCCTGTTCACCGATATCGGTGCAGGCACCGTGGGTGGCCTGCAGACCAAGATGGACCTGGTCATCGACGATGAAGCCGGCTTGCCGCCTGCGTTTGCGATGTCCGCACCGTTCCACATCCAGCCCGAATTGGCCTATCGCCTTTCCTGGTTCGATGGCACGAACGCCGGAGGCACCTGGACACTGACCCTGCGCGACGACGCGACCGGCGACGGCGGCACCCTGAACAGTTGGAGCATCACCATCTGTGAACCGCCGCCGCCGCCGACCTGTCCTGCGGGGACCGAGCAAACCACCGTGTACACGCAGGATTTCGAGGCGGGTGACGGCGGGTTTACGCATAGTGGTGCCCAGGATGAATGGGAGCGGGGCTTGCCGACCTTTGCGCCGATCACCACCTGCAACAGCGGCGTCAATTGCTGGAAGACCGATCTCGACAACACCTACAACGCGTCGAGCAATCAGGATCTGTTGTCGCCCAACATCAATCTCGCCGGCTTGCAGCCACCGGTGCTGATCAACTGGGCGCAGCGTTACCACGTCGAATCGGCCACCTTCGATCGTTTCAACGTGACCGCGCGTGAAGTCGGTGGGGCGAACCCGGTCAATCTGTTCGAACACCTCGATGCGACGATGAACAACACGGTCGGCAACCCGAGCGTGACCATCAACGAGAGTTCGGGCTGGTCGCAGATCTCGCGGCGTGTCGATTCGCTCGCCGGCACCAATGCGGAACTGTTGTTCCATCTCGATTCCGATACCACCGTGCAACTGGCCGGAGCCGCGATCGACGACGTCTCGGTCACCGCCTGCCGTGCGCTGAGTGCCGACCTGTCGATCACCAAGACTGACGGCGTTGCCACGGCGGTGCCCGGCACCCCGACGACCTACACGATCACGGCGAGCAACGCCGGCCCGGATCCGGTGCCGACGGCCACCGTGGCTGATACTTTCCCGGCCGCTTGTCTCGCGCCGACGTGGACCTGCGTGGGCGCCGGCGGTGGTATCTGCACGGCCAACGGCAGCGGCAACATCAACCAGTCGGTCAACCTGCCGGTGGGTGGCAGCGTGACGTTCAGCGCCGTGTGCCCGATCGCGTCCACCGCGACCGGTTCGCTGGCGAATACCGCCACTGTCAGCGGCGGTGCGATCGCCGACCCGACGCCGGCCAACAACAGCGCCACGGACACCAATACCCTGACACCGCAGGCCAACCTCGGCATCACCAAGACCAACGGTGTGACCCAGGTGAGTGCTGGCACGAACACGGTGTACACGATCGTTGCCAGCAATGCCGGCCCGAGCGCTGCACCCGCTTCGAATGTGGTCGACACCTTCCCCGCGGCGTGCACCTCGGTCAACTGGACCTGCACTGGTGCCGGTGGCGGCACGTGCACGGCGGCAGGCTCCGGAAATATCAACCAGTCGGTCAATCTGCCGAGCGGTGGCTCGGTGACTTTCCTCGCGACCTGCGCGGTCAACGCCGCTGCAGTGGGCAATCTGGTCAACACGGCGACGGTTGCGGTTGGCGCGGGCATCATCGATCCGACGCCGGGCAACAATAGCGCCACCGACACCGACACCATCATCAGCAACCAGGCGGACGTGTCGATCACCAAGACCGATGGCCAGACCTCGGACATTCCGGGCACTTCGATCAGCTACACCATCGTCGCCAGCAATGCCGGGCCCGGCGCTGCAGCCAGCGTCACCGTGGCCGATACCTTCCCGGCGAGCCTGACCGGCGTGACCTGGACCTGCGTGGGTGCCGGCGGTGGTACTTGCGTGGCCAACGGCAGCGGCAACATCAACAGCGTGGCGAATTTGCCGGCGGGCGGGTCTGCGACCTACACCGTCAACGCAACCATCGCCGCGAGTGCCACGGGTACGCTCAGCAACACCGCGACCGCCACCGTTGGCGGTGGCGTGACCGACCCGGTGCCGGGCAACAACAGCGCTACCGACACCACCACGCTGACGCCGCAGAGCGATCTGTCGATCACGCTGACCGATTCGCCCGACCCCGTCGTGGCTGGCACCAACCTGACCTATGTCGCAACGCTGACCAACAATGGCCCGTCCGACGCGCAGGATGTCAACATCTCGTTGCCGCTGCCGGCCGGCACGACTCTGGTGTCGGCAGCGGCGAGCGCGGGCGGCGCTTGTGCAGGCACGACCACCGTGACTTGTACCTATGCGGGCGCAACCACGCCGGGAGCCAGCCGCACGGCGACCGTCGTCGTCGCCGTATCGTCGGCACAGACCGCGAACCTCAGCGCCACCGCGACCGCAGCGTCGAGCACGACCGATCCGACGCCGGGCAACAACACGGCAACGGCGACGACGGTGGTGCAGGTGCAGGCCGATCTGTCGGTCACGCTGACCGACGCGCCGGATCCGGTGACTGCCGGTACCCAGTTGACCTACACGGCGGTGGTCAGCAACGCCGGTCCGTCCGACGCCACTGCGGTGGTGGTGACCTTGCCGACGCCGGCCAACACCAGTCTCGTGTCCGGCTCGGTCAGCGGCGGTGGTGCCTGCGCCGGTAGTCCGGTGGTGTGCACGGTGACCGGCAGCATGGCGCCGGGCAGCTCGCGCACGGTCAGCATCGTCATGCTGGTGGCCGCTTCGGCGCCTGAAGGCAGTGTGATCAGCGCCACGGCTACGGTGACTGCGGGTTCGCCGGATCCGAACGCGGCCAACAACAGCGCGACGACAACGACCAATGTCATCACCAGCGCTGATCTGGTGATCGGACTGACCGCTTCGACGGCCCAGGCGTTCATCAACGTTCCGGTGACCTTCACCGCGACCAGCCTGAACAACGGCCCGTCGGACGCGCAAAATGTGTCGATCACACTGACGCTGACGCCGGACTTCCGTTACAGCAGCTTCGTCGCGACCGGCGCAACCTGCACTACCCCGCAGGTGGGCAGCACTGGCGCGATCGTCTGCACCTGGGCTGGTGCAACCGCTCCTGGCGTGACACGCACGCTCACCGTGGTCGCCTTCAGCAATGTCGAAGGCCCGACCGGCGTGAACGCGAGCACGACGTCGAATACCTCCGATCCGGTGGCGAACAACAACCTGACCGGCGTGACCGTGCAGGTGGGCTACCTGATCGAAGAGATCCCGACGCTGAGCGGCCTCGGCCTGATCCTGATGGGCCTGATGTTCGGCCTGATGGGCTTCGTGGCGGTACGTCGCCAGGGGTAATCCGTCGTGGTTGGAACCTCCGCGCAGCGGGGGTTCCACCGAATCGCTGCAGCATCAAGGGGCGGCCACTGGCCGCCCCTTTTT
>ERZ761607.2776-NODE-2776-length-18206-cov-364.481516_pt1 | contig 18206 bp, 13 predicted proteins | sample MGYA00511164_ERZ761607 | MGnify/ENA primary metagenome ERZ761607 (study PRJEB28899, sample SAMN02445080) | bioreactor sludge metagenome | biome: EBPR sludge | place: Australia: Brisbane, Thorneside Wastewater Treatment Plant | collected 2011-06-22 ...
CGGTGCTGACCGGCTGCTGGATTCATTGGTGAAAGGGGGTTGCAAATGGAAGCGCTTCTTCTCTGGCTGGGACGGGCTGTCGGTAGCATCGGCCTGCTGATCAGCATCGTTGTCGTGGCAACGCGTCTGGCGGGAAAGCACTATCTTGCAGGCTTCGAGCTGCTGACGCTGCTGCAGGGTGGGATGGCGGCGGTGGTCGGCGGCTGCTTCCTGCTGCTCGTCGCGCTCAGCGGGCGCGGCCGCGCTGGTGGTCGCTTCCGCGACTAGACGAACGCCGGGCAACACCCCTGCCGTCAGGCTGGCTGTTGACGCGCTCTTCTGTCATCATTGCCGCCGGCTGCAGCGAAGAAGCCTGCCAGGCGCGCCCCTGGCTCTGGCTGCCAGTGGCAGTTGACGGTCGGATCGTGAAGGAGAGGCAGCGTGTTTTCAGGGAGTAGGGGCGATGACTAGGCCACCGCAGCAAGCCAGCGAGCTGGCGCAGGTGCTGCTGTCGTTTCGCCGCGCGTTCATGGCCGTCGGCAGCTTCAGCTTCTTCATCAACCTGCTGATGCTGACGCCCGCCATCTACATGCTGCAGATCTACGATCGCGCGCTCGGCAGTCGGAACGTCACGACACTGCTGATGTTGACGCTGATCACGCTCGGTCTGTTCGGACTGATGTCGCTGCTCGAGTGGATCCGGTCGATGGTGCTGGTGCGCGTCGGCGCACGTCTCGACCTCGACATCAATTCCCGGGTCTTCGATGCGACCTTCGAACGCAATCTGCGCAACGCTGGCCAGAATCCGGCGCAGGCGCTGAACGACCTTGCGTCGCTGCGACAGACGCTGACGGGTGCCGGTCTGATTGCCCTTACCGACGCGCCGTGGATGCCGATCTACGTTCTGGTGATCTTCATGCTGCACGTCCAGCTCGGCGTCTTCGCGCTGGTCGGCGTGCTGCTGCTGGTGATCCTGGCGGTGGTCAATGAGCGTGTTTCGGCGGGACCGCTGGGCGAAGCGCAGAAGCTGGCGATGGCCGCCAATGCGCAGGCCAACAACAATCTGCGCAACGCCGAGGTGATCGAGGCGATGGGGATGCTGCCAGCGATTCGCGGCCGCTGGTTCAAGCTGCATCAGAAGTTCCTGATGCAGCAGGCGCTGGCCAGCGATCGCGCCGGTGTGCTCAACGCGATCACCCGCTTCGTGCGGATTTCGATGCAATCGCTCGCGCTGGGCTATGGGGCGCTGCTGGCGATCGAGGGCGAGATCACCGCCGGCATGATGATTGCCGGATCGATCATCATGGGTCGTGCGCTGGCTCCGGTCGAGGTGCTGATCGCCAATTGGAAGCAGCTGGTGTCGGCGCGCGCGGCCTACGGGCGCCTGAGCGAGTTGCTGCAGGTCTACCCGGCGCGTGTTGCCGGCATGCCGCTGCCAAGACCCGAGGGCACCGTTCTGGTCGAGAACGCGGCGACTGCGGCGCCGGGGAGCCGGGCGCTGATCCTGAAGAACGTCAGCTTCAGCCTGAAGGCGGGCGAGGTCGTCGCGGTGATCGGCCCGAGTGCTTCCGGGAAGTCGACCCTGGCGCGTCTGCTGGTTGGCGTCTGGCCACCACTGGCGGGTTCGGTGCGGCTCGATGGCGCCGAGGTCTTCAAGTGGAACAAGGACGAGCTGGGCCGCCATCTCGGCTATCTGCCGCAGGATATTGAGTTGTTCGACGGGACGGTTGCCGAGAACATCGCCCGGTTTGGCGAGATCGAGTCGGAAAGAGTCTTGGCAGCGGCGCAGGCAGCCGGCGTGCATGAGCTGATCCTGCTGCTGCCCAAGGGCTACGACACGCCGCTGGGCGATGGCGGCAGTGCGCTCTCGGGCGGGCAGAAGCAGCGGATCGGACTGGCCAGGGCGCTCTATGGCGATCCGGTGCTGATCGTCCTCGACGAGCCGAATTCGAACCTGGACGACCAGGGGGAAGCGGCGCTGGCGGAAACGCTGCGGCGTCTGAAGGCCAACAAGCGGACGGTGGTCATCATCACGCACCGCATGAGCACGCTGGCGGTGGCGGACAGTATCCTGGTGATGCATGAAGGAACGGTCAAGGTGCACGGACCACGCGACCAGGTTCTGGCAGCGATGCGCTCGGGGAACCAGGCAGGCGCAGACCGCCCCGGCAACGCAACGCGGCCGACGCCGGTGGCGGTTGCCGCGAGCACACCGGCGGCGCCGCGCTTCGGTGCCTGAATGGAGACCGAAGAGGATGTCGATCAGCATGTTTGAGCGGAAGAAGGTGTCCGACGCCGAGATCACCGATGTCAGCGAAGTCGGCAGACCACAGGCAGATGCGGTCAATATCGATCACGGCCGGGCGTCGCGTCTCGGCTGGCTGGTTCTCGCGATCGGCTTCGGCGGCTTCATGTTGTGGGCGGCTCTGGCGCCACTTGATCAGGGAGTTCCGGCCGGGGGGCAGGTGGTGGTCACCGGCAACCGCAAGACGGTGCAGAACCTTGGTGCGGGGAAGGTGGAGGCGATCCTGGTCAAGGATGGCGACGAAGTGAAGAGCGGCGAGGTGCTGGTCCGCCTCGATCCGACGACGGCGCGTTCGCAGTACGAGGTCGCTCGCAGTCAATGGTTCGTGGCCAAAGCGGCCGAAGCGAGGCTGCTGGCGGAGGCACAGGGCAGCTCGGCGATCGTTTTTGCCGACGAACTGCTGCAGGCAGGGGATGACCCGCGAGCGGCCAGTGCGATGGCCGTGCAGGGACAGTTGCTGCGTTCTCGCCAGGCGGCGCTGCAGGCAGAACTGGGGGCGATGCGGAGCATGCTCGCCGGTCTGCAGTCTTCGGCAAAGGCTCTCGAAGCGACGCGGCGGGCGAAGGAGGAGCAAAGCAGGTTGCTCCTCGATGAGCTCAAGGGCTTGCGCGATCTGGCGGCTGAAGGCTATCTGCCGCGTAACCGCCTGTCAGAGCAGGAGCGCCTGCAGGCGCAGCTCAGCGGCGCCATTTCCGAGGACATCGGCAATCTCGGCCGGACGCAGCAGAGCATTGCCGAGGTCAGGATGCGGATGAGCGCGCGCCAGCAGGATTACGACAAGGATGTCGAGAATGGCTTGGCCGAGGTCCAGAAGGAGGCAACGTCGCTCGACAGTCGTCTCGCCGGACTGGCTTTCGATCTGGCGAATACCGATGTCCGTGCGCCGACCGACGGCCTCGTCGTCGGTCTGAGTGTGCACACGGTCGGGGGCGTGCTGGCGCCGGGCACGGCGCTGATGGACGTGGTGCCGAAGAATGAACCGCTGCGCATCGACGTGCAGATTCCGACGACGCTGATCGACAAGGTCCGTATCGGCTCGCCCGTCGACATCACTTTCCCGGCTTTCAACCAGCGCACGACGCCGCAGATTCCCGGCGACTTCGTGCAGGTGGCGGCTGATGCAACGACCGATCCGCAGGGCAGGGTGCCGCCTTTCTACCGCGGCCAGGTGATCGTCACGACGGACGGGATGAAGAAGCTCAAGAGCTACGAGATCAAGGCCGGCATGCCTGCCGAGGTGTTCATCCGGACCGGCGAACGGACGATGTTGAACTACCTTTTCAAGCCCTTCCTCGATCGCATGAAGACGGCGCTGACCGAGGAGTGAGGATGCTGCGCTGGACTGCCGGGCTGGTGGGCTGCGCGCTGGCGCTGATGTCGTCCGGGGTTGTGGCGGCCGGTCTGATGGACGCCTATCATGCTGCGCGGCAGAACGATCCGGCGTTCCGCGCGGCGCGCTACGAGCGGGATGCCGGGCAGTATGCGATCGCCATCGGTCGCGCCGGACTCCTGCCGAACATCGGCATTACCGGCGCCTATTCGAACAACAAGGGCGAGCGGACCTACTTTACGAGGGCTGGCAGCTCGAGGGAGGATCTCGATTACCGCGAGGAGGCGACCGCCGTTGCCCTGCGGCAGCCGTTGTTCAATTACGACAGTTTCGTCCGTTACCGCCAGGGGGGCGTGCAGGCGGCCTTCAGCGACGCCGTCTTCGACCGCAAGGAGGCGGAGTTCGCCGTCAAGCTGGCCGCAGCCTATTTCGAGGTGCTGTTCTCGCTCGAGAGGCTGGCGCTGAGCGACGCCGAGATCGCCGCCTACCGCGCCGACCGCGAGACCTCCGAGCGGCGGCGCAAGGGCGGCGAGGGAACCGTGACCGAGGTGGCCGAAGCCGAGTCACGGTTGCAACTCGCGCGTGCCGGCCGCGCCGACGCCATCGACCGGCTGTCAGTGGCGATCCTCAGGCTGGAGACGATGACCGGCAAGTCGATGGCACCGCTCTGGCGCCTGCGTCCGGATTTCACCCCGGGCGCAGTCCAGACCGTCAGCCTTGACCAGTGGTCGGCGCTGGCGGAGGAGAGCAGTCCGGAGATTCGGGCGCGACGCAAGTCCTACGAGTTCGCCAGCCTCGACGTCGACCGGAATCGCGCGGGTCATTATCCACAACTCGACTTCGTTGCCCGCGCGTCGCGGACGCAGGGAGAGACGCTGTCGACCGTCGACCAGCGGAACGTGATCAATTCGGTTGGCGTGCAGTTGAACATCCCGTTGTTCGCCGGTGGCCGAGTCAACGCGCTGACCGGGCAGGCGGTCGCCAATCGCGAGCGCGCGCGCGCCGAGCTGGATGCGGCGGTCAACGAGGTGCTGGTCGAGGTCAGACGGCAGTTCATGGCCGTCGAGACTGGTGGCAGCAAGATTGCTGCCTATCAGAAGGCCGTCGACGCCAGCGTCGTCGCCGTCGAGGGAACGCTGCGCGGCATGCGGGGCGGCATCAGGAGCAACGTCGATGTGCTCAATGCCGAACGAGTGATGTTTGTTGCCAAGCGTGACCTCGCCCAGGCGCGGTACGAGTATCTGCTCAGCCTGCTGCAGCTCAGGGCGGCGGCGGGTGTCCTGTCGGAGAAGGATCTGCAGGAGGTCGCAAGCCTGCTGCTGCCGCCCGAGTGATCGCTGCCGGCGGCGCCGCGACCACCACACGGCCCGGATGCGGCCAGCACCGGTTGGGTCAGGGCGACGGCGGCGGGCAGACGATTGCCGGCAGTTGCGCGAGATCGCTGATCTCGCCGTCGGGGGGTTCCGGCAAGCGTTCCGCCGCCTGTGCAAAGCGGTTGCACCAGAGGACACGGAGGCCGCTGGCCTTGGCGCAGCAGGCATCCCAGGCGTTGGCGGAAAGGAAGCAGATGGCGTCCGGTGCGAGCCGCAGCCGCTCCGGAGCCAGGCGATAGACTGCCGGGTGCGGCTTGAAGACACCGACCTCCTCGACTGACAGGACGGCATCGAAGAGCCCGTCGAGTCCGCTGTTGCGCACGACCGCGGCGAGCATCGTCGGCGTGCCGTTGGAGAGGATCGCCAGTCGCATGCCGCGCGCGCGCAGCTGCTGCAGCGTGGCCGGCACGTCGCGATAGCAGCCGAGGTGCAGGTAGAGGTCCAGCAGGCGCGCGTGCAGGCCGGGTCGCTCGAGTCCGAGCGAACTCAGCGCGTAGTCGAGCGCGTCGCCGGTGACCTGCCAGAAATCGGCGTGTCGGCCAGCCAGTCCCCGCAGCCAGGTGTACTGCAACTGCTTCTGCCGCCAGAGCTCGGAAAGTCTCTGCCCGTCGTTGCCGAGTTCGTCGCTGGCGGCTTGCGCGGCGCTGTTGAAGTCGAAAAGGGTACCGTAAGCGTCGAAGACACAGGCTTCGATGCCGGTGAGTCGTCCGTTGTTCATTGTCCTGTCCTCCGCTCGGGGCGTCCCGACATGCCACGGTCTGGCCGTTCAGGTGCCACAGGTCGGCGCTGCAACCGGCTCGTCGCCGAGAGCGCCGCCACAACTTGATCCCTGCCCGGCTGTACAACCGTAGCAGTGTTCGGCAACGCGGATCGCACGGCCCTCGAGTGCGGCCGCGTTGATCTCGCTGATGTGCCAGCGGCAGGTGCCGCTCCTGCTGATCGGAAGGCCGAGTTGCTGGTTGAAGTCGCAGTCGTAGAGATAGCCCTGCCAGTCGACCGACAGCAGGTTGCGGCACATGACCTGCTCGACGTTCTCTTCGCGGTGGGCTGCCCGCAGGAGCTGCAGGTAGCCGTTGAACTGGCCGCGCGAGACGAGGACCGAGCCAAAGCGCTGGATCGGCATGTTCGCCAGCGTGAACAGTTGGTTGAAGACGATGCCGAACTCGCGTCCGAGATGCTCCCGGTAAGCTGCCGCGAGCGCTGCCTGCGGCGGCGGCAGGGTCGGTCCCTGCGGATTGAAGACGAGGTTGAGCTGCAGTCCGCTGCCGGCTGCGCCATAACCGAGCGCGTTCAGCCGCTGCAGGCCGCGGATGCTGCCGGCGAAGCTGCCCTTGCCGCGCTGCTGGTCGACGTTGTCCTCGATGTAGCAGGGCAGCGAGGCGACGATCTCGATGCGATGCGCAGCAAGGAAGTCAGCCAGATCCTCGTGCCCGGGTTCCTCGAGGATGGTGAGGTTGCAGCGGTCGATCACCCGCAGGCCACGCTGCCGGCCGGCAACCGCCAGCCGCCGGAAATGGGGATTGAGTTCCGGGGCGCCGCCGGTCAGGTCGAGCGCCTTGACTTCGGGGCTGGCCGAAACGAAGGCGAGGACGGCATCGACGGTCTCGGCGGTCATCTCCTCTCGCCGCTGTGGACCGGCATTGACGTGACAATGGAGACAGCTCTGGTTGCAGCGATAGCCGAGATTGACCTGGAGGACCTCGACCGAACGGCGGGCCAGGGCTGGGAAGGTGGTGGTCGAGAGCAGGGGCAGGGTGGCGTGCATCAGTCGTTCTCCGTTGGTGTCTGTGGTTCCTGTCGCCGCGAGCGCGCTTTCCTTACACCTGATCCTCTTGAGCGACGAACCGGCCGGCGGTGGCTGCCCGCAGCCGGATGGTCCGACGGGCACGCCGGTCGCTGACCGCCGCTCGGCGGCAAGTGGCGCGGCACCAATGGCGCGCGACGTCAGGCCAGGCTGGCCGGTGGGCGATCCACCGCTGGCACCGGGTCAGCGAAGCGTTGCAACACGCGCGGCGGGTTTCGAGGTGCCGAATAATACTGTAGAATCGCTGCCTTTCCGTGCGCGGAGAGGCGGCAGGACGGCTGGCTGCGGGTCTGCCAGTGGCTGCCGATGCCGCCCGGGTGGCCTGCGGTCGTCGGGCAGGAAGGCCGGTCGCCGGTTGCAGCGCTGCTTTGTCGCGCTCGCGGGCGATTGCCTGACGAGCCGGTCGGCGCACATCGGCCGCCAGCGCGGCACTGTATGGAGGCGCCTGGGGTCGTTCGCAGCGGTCTCCGGTTTGGGTCATATTCATGCCTGTATCACAAGGATTTTCAATGGAAACTAACGCTGCTAACCCTGTTCCACCCGCCGCAAGTGCGCTTGAGCGCCGCCTCGAATTGTCGTTGGCGATAGCCGAACTCGAGCAGGAAGTCGACCAGCGCCTGCGGCGCCTGGGCAAGAACATGAAGCTGCCTGGCTTCCGCCCGGGCAAGGTACCGGCCGGCATCGTCAGGCAGCAGTACGGTGAGCAGGCCCGCCTGGAGGCGCTGCAGGAGGCGCTCGGGCGCCTGTTCAGCGAGGCGATCAGCACACAGAAGCTGCGCGTCGCGGGAGCACCGAAGATCGAGGCCAGCGGCATCGGCAGCACGACACACATGGTTTTTTCGGCGACCTTCGAGGTCTATCCGGAAATCACGCTGCGTGATCTTGCCGGCGTCGAGGTCGAACGTCCGGTGCTCGAGGTGGGCGCGGAGGAGATCGACAGCACGCTCGAGATCCTGCGCAAGCAGCGCGTGCGCTACGACCCGGTCGATCGACAGGCCGCTCTGGCTGACCGCGTCACCATCGACTTCCTCGGCAAGAGGGATGGTGAGCCCTTTGCCGGTGGTCAGGGCAAGGACTACCGTTTCGTCCTGGGCGAAGGCAAGATGCTCTCCGACTTCGAGAGTGCGGTGATCGGAACATGCGCCGGCGAAGCCAAGTCATTCGACATGACTTTTCCGGCCGAGTACTTCTCGAAGGAACTGGCGGGCCAGTCGGTGACCTTCGACATCGCCGTCAAGGAGGTCTGCGAGCCGGTGTTGCCGGAACTCGACGGGGATTTTGCCCGCCTGCTGGGTGTTGAGGACGGGGATCTGGCGCAGATGCGATCCGAGATCGAGGCAAATCTCAAGCGTGAAGTGAAGAAGCGTCTGCAGGCCAGGACTACCGCTCACGTGATGGATGCTCTGCTGCAGGCCAATCCGCTGCAGGTGCCCGAGGCGCTGATTCAACGTGAGGTCGAGCGACTGATGCAGGCGGCGCGGCAAGATATGGAGCAGCGCGGCATGAAGGTCAAGGATCTGCCGATGCGACCGGAGTGGTTTGCCGACCAGGCCCGGCGGCGCGTGTCGATCGGCCTGATCCTTTCGGAAATCGTCAAGCTCAACGATCTGCAGGCGCAGCCGGCGCAGGTGAAGGCGCTGGTGGAGGATGCTGCGCAGAGCTACGACCATCCGGAAGAGGTCGTTCGCTGGTACTATGCCAAGGGTGAGCGCCTCAGCGAGTTCGAGGGCGCGGCGATCGAGGCCAATGTGGTCGACTGGGTTCTGCAGCAGGTGACGGTCTCCGACAAGCCGGTCGCTTTCGCCGAACTGATGGGGCAACAGGCGTGACTGCCTTGCCGGACGCCTGATCCTCCTCCTGCCCGCGTGGCGCGAGGAGCTTCGTGAGTCGCTGCGGCGACGTTCACGGCAACAAAGGAAACGAAATGGGCATTGACCCCGCAGTTACCTGGGATCCTCAGGCACTTGGCTTGGTGCCGATGGTGATCGAGCAGAGCGGTCGTGGCGAACGCGCCTATGACATCTATTCGCGCCTGCTGAAGGAGCGTGTGATCTTCCTCGTCGGCCCGGTGAACGACGTGACCGCCAATCTGGTGGTGGCGCAGTTGTTGTTTCTCGAAGCGGAGAATCCAGACAAGGACATTCACTTCTACATCAACTCGCCGGGGGGCGCCGTGTCGGCAGGGCTTTCGATCTACGATACGATGCAGTTCATCAAGCCCGACGTGTCGACGCTGTGCATGGGGCAGGCCTGCTCGATGGGGGCCTTCCTGCTGGCTGCCGGCGCTGTTGGCAAGCGTTTTGCCCTGCCGAATTCGCGGGTGATGATCCACCAGCCGATGGGCGGCTTTCAGGGGCAGGCTTCGGACATCGCGATTCATGCGAAGGAGATCCTCTCGCTGCGCGCCAAGCTCAACGAGATCATGGCGAAGCACACCGGGCAGGCGATCGAGCGGATCGAGCGCGATACCGATCGCGACAATTTCCTTTCGGCGTCAGAAGCGGCAGAATACGGCTTGATCGACAAGGTACTGGCCAATCGGCAGGCGGCGCTCTGACGGCGCATCCGGGCAGCCCCGATCGGGCTCGATTGTGAGGTAGGACGACATGTCGGAAAAGAAAAGTGGTTCTGAGAAACTCCTCTACTGCTCGTTCTGCGGCAAGAGCCAGCACGAGGTCAAGAAGCTGATTGCCGGACCGTCGGTTTTCATCTGCGACGAGTGCATCGAGCTGTGTAACGATATCGTTCGCGATGAGATTGCTGCGGACCAAGGCGGTGGCAAGGGTGGCAAGGGCGAACTGCCGACGCCGCGCGAGATTTCGGCACTCCTCGATCAGTACGTGATCGGCCAGGACCAGGCGAAGCGGATCCTTTCGGTGGCGGTTTACAACCACTACAAGCGGCTGCGGCACTTCAGCAAGACGACCGACGAAATCGAACTCGCCAAGAGCAATATCCTGCTGATCGGTCCGACCGGCTCGGGCAAGACTCTGCTGGCGCAGACGCTCGCCCGCATGCTCGACGTACCGTTCGTGATGGCCGATGCGACGACCCTGACCGAGGCCGGCTACGTTGGCGAGGATGTCGAGAACATCATCCAGAAGCTGCTGCAGAAGTCGGATTACGACACCGAGAAGGCGCAGCGTGGCATCGTCTACATTGACGAGATCGACAAGATCTCGCGCAAGTCGGACAACCCGTCGATCACACGCGACGTTTCGGGCGAGGGCGTGCAGCAGGCGCTGCTGAAGCTGATCGAGGGGACGATCGCGTCGGTGCCACCCCAGGGGGGACGCAAGCACCCCAACCAGGACTTCGTCCAGGTCGATACCACCAACATCCTGTTCATCTGCGGCGGTGCCTTCGATGGCCTCGACAAGGTGATTCGCAATCGCTCCGAGCGAGGCGGCATCGGCTTCGGCGCCGAGGTCCGCAGCAAGGACAACAAACGGGCGATCGGCGAGGTCCTGCGAACCGTTGAGCCCGAGGATCTGATCAAGTTCGGCCTGATTCCCGAACTGATCGGGCGGCTGCCGGTGATTGCCACCCTCGAGGAGCTTTCGGCTGCGGCGCTGGTGGAGATCCTGGTCGAACCGAAGAATGCACTGGTCAAGCAGTACCAGAAGCTGTTCGCTATGGAAGGAGTCGGGCTCGAAATCCGGCCGGCGGCGATGATGGCGATCGCCCGCAAGGCGCTTGAACGGAAGACCGGAGCACGCGGCTTGCGCTCGATCCTCGAGGGGGTCCTCCTCGACACGATGTACGAACTTCCCGGCATGGAGAATGTCACAGAGGTCGTCATTGATGAGGGAGTGATCGTCGGTGACGCGCAGCCATTGCTGATCTACGCGGACCAGCCGAAGGTCTCTGGCGGCAACTGATGTCCTGGCCGCCTTCGCTGCGGCTTGAAATGCGGGCTCTTGCCACCATATCCGGCAAGAGCTTTTACCTATAGGGCACAATCCATGTCTGCACCCCCGAAGCTGTCTGCCGAGCCGGTTGAACTGCCGCTGTTGCCCCTGCGCGACGTGGTCGTCTTTCCGCATATGGTGATTCCGCTCTTCGTCGGCCGGCCGAAGTCGATCAAGGCTCTGGAAACGGCGATGCAGGCCGGCAAGAGCATCCTCCTCGTCGCCCAGAAGTCGGCGGTCAAGGACGAACCCGAGGCTGAGGATCTGTACGCTGTCGGCTGTCTGGCCAATATCCTGCAGATGCTCAAGCTGCCTGACGGGACGGTCAAGGTGCTGGTCGAAGGGGCGCAGCGCGCCCGCCTGCAGGCCATCGATTCGCGGCAGGAGATGTTCTTTGCCGAGGCGCGCCCGGTTCCGGCCGAGGAAGGTGTCAACCACGAGGTCGAAGCGCTGCGCCGTGCGGTCATCGCGCAGTTCGATCAGTACGTCAAACTGAACAAGAAGATTCCGCCCGAGATCCTGACGTCGATCGCCGGCATCGAAGAGGCTGGCCGTCTCGCCGACACGATCGCCGCCCACTTGCCGCTGAAACTCGAGCAGAAGCAGGAAATCCTCGAGATGTTCGACATTCGGGCGCGCATCGAGCGGCTGCTGGCGCAACTCGAAGCCGAGATCGACATCCTGCAGGTGGAAAAGCGAATCCGTGGCCGTGTCAAGCGACAGATGGAGAAGAGCCAGCGCGAGTACTATCTCAACGAGCAGGTCAAGGCGATCCAGAAGGAACTCGGGGAAGGAGAGGACGGTGCCGACCTCGAGGACCTCGACCGCAAGGTCAAGGCAGCCGGGATGAGCAAGGAAGGGCTTGCCAAGGCGCAGGCCGAGTTCCGCAAGCTCCGGCTGATGTCGCCCATGTCGGCAGAAGCGACCGTCGTGCGCAACTTCATCGAAACGCTGATCGCCCTGCCATGGCGCAAGCGGACGCGCATCAGCAAGGATCTGGCGGCCGCCGGCAAGATCCTCGACGCCGACCACTGGGGCCTGGAGAAGGTCAAGGAGAGGATCCTCGAGTACCTGGCGGTGCAGCAGCGGGTCGATCGCCTGAAGGCGCCGATCCTGTGTCTGGTCGGCCCGCCCGGAGTCGGCAAGACTTCGCTCGGGCAGTCGATCGCACGGGCCACCGGTCGCAAGTTCGTTCGCATGAGTCTCGGTGGCGTACGCGACGAGGCCGAGATCCGTGGTCACCGGCGAACCTACATCGGTTCGATGCCCGGCAAGATTCTGCAGAACATGAGCAAGATCGGCGTCCGCAATCCGCTGTTCCTGCTCGACGAAGTCGACAAGATGGGGCAGGATTTCCGTGGTGATCCGAGTTCGGCACTGCTCGAGGTGCTCGATCCTGAGCAGAATTCGACCTTCGTCGATCATTACGTCGAGGTCGAGTACGACCTCTCGGAAGTGATGTTCGTGGCGACGGCGAACACCTTGAACATTCCGCCGCCGTTGCTCGATCGCATGGAGGTCATCCGGCTGTCGGGTTACACCGAGGACGAGAAGGTCAACATCGCCCAGCGCTATCTGCTGCCCAAGCAGATGAAGAACAACGGGCTGAAGACGACCGAACTGACGGTGGCAGAAAGCGCCCTGCGCGACATCGTTCGCTACTACACGCGCGAAGCCGGCGTGCGGTCCCTCGAACGCGACATCTCGAAGATCTGCCGCAAGGTGGTCAAGACGCTGTTGTTGCGGAAGAGCCAGGGCAAGGTCGCCGTGAGTGCACGCAATCTCGACAAGTTCCTCGGCGTTCGTCGCTACAACTTCGGCGTTGCGGAGCGCGAGAACCAGATCGGCCAGGTGACCGGTCTCGCGTGGACCGAGGTTGGCGGCGAACTGCTGACCATCGAGTCGGTGGTCCTGCCGGGCAAGGGAAAAACGACAACCACCGGCAAGCTTGGCGAGGTCATGCAGGAATCGGTGCAGGCGGCACTGTCGGTGGTCCGCAAACGCGCACAGTCGCTGGGAATCGACCACGACTTCTACCAGAAAAGTGATATCCACATTCATCTTCCGGAGGGGGCGATTCCCAAGGATGGCCCGTCGGCAGGAGTCGGGATCTGCACCGCTCTGGTGTCTGTCCTGACCGGCATTCCGGTCTGTTGCGATGTTGCGATGACCGGCGAGATCACCCTGCGCGGCGAGGTGCTGCCGATCGGCGGTCTCAAGGAGAAGCTGCTGGCGGCAGTCCGCGGCGGGCTGGCCAGGGTTCTGATACCGGAAGAGAACGTCAGGGATCTGGCCGAGATTCCGGACAACATCAAGAACAAGCTGGAAATCATTCCGGTTCGCTGGATCGATCAGGTGCTCGAACACGCCCTCGAGCGCAAGCCGGAGCCGTCGGTTGTCGATGGCTCGGAAGTGCCTCCGGCGGTCGCGGCGAATGCTCCCGACGCGGCTGCTGCTGCGGTTGCCGGCCTCACTCATTGACCCGTCGGGCGTCGCCGTCCGCCTGTCGCAGTGGCGGGTCCCCGGCGATGGTCCGGCCCGTGCGTCTCTGCCTCGCGGTCTGGCCAACTGCCATAGGATGCGTTAGACTCGCGCCTCCAGAGCCTGATCACGCCATGGGTGCTTAGCTCAGTTGGTAGAGCGCTAGCCTTACAAGCTGGATGTCGGCGGTTCGAGCCCGTCAGCACCCACCAGAGGAGCAAGAGGGACTGTGCAGCGCGTTTTTCGGAGTGGTAGTTCAGTTGGTCAGAATACCGGCCTGTCACGCCGGGGGTCGCGGGTTCGAGCCCCGTCCACTCCGCCACTGTCGAAAGGCGAACGCTAGTTCGCCTTTTTCTTTTGGCTTCAACGTTCCATCCAGAGAGTTAGCGGCCTACCATCATGTTTTTTGACACCGTTCGCAACAACAAGAGGGTCGTCCAGGTCTTTCTGGCACTGATCGCCCTGCCTTTCGCCTTCTGGGGCGTTGACTCGTATGTTCGCGGCGCCGGCGCCGGTGCCGACCTGGCAAGCGTCGGCGACACGAAGATAACGCAGCAGCAGTTTGATCAGGCCTGGCGCGTGCAGCAGGATCGCCTGCGCCAGGCGCTCGGTGACAGTTTTCGGCCCGAGTTGATGAATACCCCGGCCGCACGCCTCGCGGTGCTCAACTCGCTCGTCGACCAGCGTCTGCTGCTTCTGGAAGCCGCCAAGGCAGGACTTGGCGCGAGCGACGAGGCGCTGCGCGAGGTGATCGGCAAGATTCCGGCGTTGCAGGAGAACGGCCAGTTCTCCATGGCCCGCTACCAGTCGGCCCTGGCTGCGCAGGGGATGTCGCAGGCGCAGTTCGAGGCACAGATTCGGCAGGATCTGACGCTGCAGGAGCTGGTTTCGGCGATCGGCGATACGGGCATCGCTGCCGCCAGCGAGACCGAGAGGATCCTGGCAATCCAGTCCGAGGAGCGGCAGGTTGCCGAGTTCCGCATCGCTCCGGGTCAGTTCGCTGGCCAGGTCCGGATCGACGAGCCGGAGATGCGCAAGTTCTACGACGATAACAGCAAGCGATTCGAGATCGCGGAGCAGGCCCGTGTCGAGTACGTCGTTCTATCCCTCGATGCACTGGTCGGCCAGACTGCGGTCAAGGATGCCGATCTGCAGGCCTGGTACGACAGTCACCGGGATCGCTACCAGCAGGGCGAAGAAAGGCGTGCGAGTCACATCCTGATCCTGGTGCCGAGCGGCGATTCCGAACAGGCCAAGGCCAGGGCGCGAGCCGAAGAGCTTCTCGATGAATTGCGGAAATCGCCCGAGCGCTTCGCGGATCTCGCGAGGAAGCATTCGCAGGATCCGGGCTCGGCAGCCAGAGGCGGCGATCTTGGCGTCGTCGCGCGCGGGACGATGGTCAAGCCTTTCGAGGATGCTGTCTTCAGCCTGCGCGAGAACGAGCTGTCCGATCTCGTGCAGTCCGAGTTCGGCTATCACATCATCATGGTGACGGGCATCCGGCCGGGCAAGCAGCGGAGCTTCGCCGAGGTGCGCCCGGAAATCGAGGCCGAGCTGAAGCGGCAGGCAGCGCAGCGGCGATTTGCCGAGGATGCCGAAGCCTTCAGCAACATCGTCTACGAGCAACCGGACAGTCTTCAGCCGGCTGCCGAACGTTTCAAGCTGAAGCTGCAGACATCGGACTGGTTGCCACGCAATCCCACGCCGGCGGCGATGGCCGGTCTGGGGCAGTTGGGCAATGCCAAGGCTCTCGCAGCGATCTTCTCGGACGACTCGATCAGGAACAAGCGCAACACGGAGGCCATCGAGGTGGCTCCGAACACCTTGCTGGCCGCGCGCGTGGTCGAACACCGGCCAGCGAGTGTACGGCCGTTCGAAACGGTGAAGGCCGACATCGAGGCTGCGCTGAAGGCGCAGGGCGAGGCTGCTCTGGCACGTTCCGCGGGCGAAGCGCGGCTTGCCGAGTTGCGGCAGGGGAGTGCGGACCCCCTCTCCTGGACGCCGGTGCGCAAGCTCTCGCGGCAGGATGCGCGGCAACTGCCGCCGGCGGCGGCGAAAGCCATCTTCAGTGCCGACGTGCAGAAACTTCCGGCCTACGTCGGCGCCGAGGCAGCCGATGCCGGCTATGTGCTGTACAAGATCGTCAAGGTGACGCAGCCGGAGCGGGTTGACGAGGCACGGCGGCAGGCGCTGCAGCGCGAGTATGGGATGATTCTCGGACAGGAGGATTTTGCGGCCTATCTCGCTGGTCTGCGGCAGCGCTACAAGATCGACATCAACAAGGCGGCACTGGAACGTAAGGAGCGCTAGGCGCCGGCGTCGCTGCTCCCTGTCCGGCCGCAGCCCCCCCCGGCTGCGGCACAAAAAAAACCCCGCCGAGGCGGGGTTTTTGCTGTCCGGTCAGTGGCCGAACGGCAGGCGGATTACATGTCCATGCCGCCCATGCCACCCATGCCACCCATGCCGCCACCCATGCCGCCACCCATCGGCGGCTTCTCTTCGGCCAGTTCGGCCACCATGCAATCGGTGGTGAGCATCAGACCGGCGATGGAGGCAGCATTCTGCAGCGCCGTCCGGGTGACCTTGGTCGGATCGAGGACGCCCATCTCGACCAGATCGCCGTAGTCGCCGGTGGCGGCGTTGTAGCCGAAGTTGCCGCTGCCTTGAAGGACGGCGTTGACCACCACCGACGGCTCCTCACCGGCGTTGGCGACGATCTCGCGCAGCGGCTGTTCCAACGCCCGCAGGACGATCTTGATACCGGCGTCCTGATCGTGGTTGTCACCCTTGAGCGTGTGCAGCCCGGAACGAGCACGCAGCAGCGCGACACCACCGCCGGCGACGATCCCTTCTTCGACCGCCGCGCGGGTTGCGTGCAGCGCGTCCTCGACGCGGGCCTTCTTCTCCTTCATCTCGACTTCGGTTGCCGCTCCGACCTTGATCAGGGCAACACCGCCAGCGAGCTTGGCAACGCGCTCCTGCAGCTTTTCCTTGTCGTAGTCGCTGGTCGCGGTCTCGATCTGGGCGCGGATCTGCTTGACGCGTGCCTCGATGTTCGCGCTGACGCCGGCGCCATCGATGATGGTCGTGTTTTCCTTGCCGATCTCGATTCGCTTCGCCTGACCAAGATCAGCCAAAGATGCCTTCTCGAGCGTCAGACCGACCTCTTCGGCGATCACCTGGCCGCCGGTGAGAATCGCGATGTCCTCGAGCATGGCTTTGCGGCGGTCGCCGAAACCTGGGGCCTTGACGGCGCAGGTCTTCAGGATGCCGCGGATGTTGTTGACCACCAGGGTGGCAAGCGCTTCGCCGTCGACGTCTTCAGCGACGATCAGCAGCGGGCGGCTCGACTTGGCGACCTGTTCGAGAACCGGCAGCAGGTCGCGGATGTTCGAGATCTTCTTGTCGAAAATCAGGATGAACGGGTTCTCGAGGATCGCATTCTGCTTCTCGTTGTTGTTGATGAAGTAGGGGCTCAGGTAGCCACGGTCAAACTGCATCCCCTCGACGACATCGAGTTCGTTGTTCAGCGACTTGCCGTCCTCGACGGTGATGACGCCTTCCTTGCCGACCTTGTCCATCGCCTTGGCGATGATGTCGCCGATGTCGGCGTCGGCGTTGGCGGAGATGGCGCCAACCTGAGCGATCTCCTTGCTCGTCGAGCAGGGCTTCGAGAGGGCCTTCAGCGCCTCGACGGTTGCCACCACGGCCTTGTCGATGCCGCGCTTGAGATCCATCGGATTCATCCCGGCGGCAACATACTTCATGCCTTCGCGGACGATCGACTGCGCCAGAACGGTAGCGGTCGTGGTGCCGTCACCAGCGATGTCGGAGGTCTTGGAAGCGACTTCCTTCAGCATCTGGGCGCCCATATTGGCGAACTTGTCCTTCAGTTCGATTTCCTTGGCGACCGAAACACCGTCCTTGGTGACCGTCGGCGAACCATACGACCGTTCAAGGACGACATTGCGTCCTTTCGGGCCGAGGGTGATCTTCACCGCGTCGGCGAGGATGTTCACACCCTCGACCATGCGTGCGCGTGCGTTGTCGCCGAACTTGACGTCTTTAGCTGCCATAGAGTTAACTCCTGTGTATCTTCAATGATTTATGTCTGAATCGGGCAAATCGCCGGATGCCGGCCGGGCGCACCGGGCGCCGTTCGAGCTCGGCTCCTCAGGCTTCGATGACGCCCATGATGTCTTCTTCACGCATGACCAGCAGTTCATCTCCTTCGACCTTGACGGTCTGACCGGCGTACTTGCCGAACAGGACGCGGTCACCAACCTTGACGGCGAGGGCACGGACGCTGCCGTCTTCGAGGATCTTGCCGGTGCCCACGGCGCGAATCTCGCCCTGGTCAGGCTTTTCGGCGGCGGTATCCGGAATGACGATACCGGACGCGGTGCGGCGCTCCTCTTCAAGACGTTTGACGATCACGCGGTCATGCAGCGGACGAATCTTCATGCAGTTTCTCCTAGGGTTAAGGACAATTCAGAACTCCAGCTAGCCTGTTGGGAGCCCCCGGCCCGCAGGCTCGAGGGCTCGAGTGTGTTGGCACTCGTCGCTAACGAGTGCTAATAATAGGGTCCGTCAGGTCAGATTTCAAGCCCTGCCAATGGAACTGTTGGTGTTCCTGCTCTGCATGTCGCGGCGGACGCGGCTCGCCGGTGCGTGAGCCCTCACTTCGCAGGTCCGCTCCGGAGGCGGGCAGGCCCGGCACGGGCGCCGGCGGCCGGGGCTGAACTCAACAATTTTGTTCCCAGTGTATTGACGCGGGCAGAGGCGATTGCTAGAATGCTCCCTCTTCGCAGCCAGAAGGCTACACGACGGTCGAGATTCATCAGGTCGGGTAGCAGGGGCGGCTAAGGCTACCGGGGCGTTTCCCCGGCGTGTCGCGGGGTGGAGCAGTCTGGCAGCTCGTCGGGCTCATAACCCGAAGGTCACAGGTTCAAATCCTGTCCCCGCAACCAGCTCTTTAACAATGAGACAACCGATAGGTGTGAGTTCTTGGTCTGGTGGTAGT